>FTBV01001292.1_pt1 | contig 14071 bp, 17 predicted proteins | sample 1639281 | NCBI WGS metagenome assembly FTBV01 (sample SAMEA3914864, study PRJEB12502) | metagenome | biome: forest; material: soil | place: USA | collected 2012-03-12 | depth 0.3 m | reverse complement strand
CGTGATGGGCAAGACCGACCCCGAGGCGCCGCGCCACGCGCAGCAGTCGATGGTGCTGGTGCCGCGCGACACGCCCGGCGTCACGGTGGTGCGCCCGCTCACGGTGTTCGGCTACGACGACGCGCCGCACGGCCACATGGAGGTGGTGCTCGACGACGTGCGCGTGCCGGTCGACCACATCCTGCTCGGCGAGGGCCGCGGCTTCGAGATCGCGCAGGGCCGCCTGGGCCCGGGTCGCATCCACCACTGCATGCGCTCCATCGGCGCGGCCGAGCGCGCGCTGGAGTCGATGATCGACCGGCTGTCGGCGCGCGTCGCGTTCGGCAAGCCGCTGTCGGAGCAGTCGATCTGGCACGAGCGCATCGCGGAGTCGCGCTGCATGATCGACCAGGCGCGCCTGCTCACGCTCAACGCGGCCCACAAGATGGACACCGTCGGCAACAAGGAGGCGCGTTCCGAGATCGCGATGATCAAGGTGGTGGCGCCCAACATGTCGTGCAAGGTGGTCGACTGGGCGATCCAGGCCCACGGCGCGGGCGGCGTCAGCGGCGACTTCTGGCTGGCCGACGCCTACGCGCAGCAGCGCACCGTGCGCATCGTCGACGGACCGGACGAGGTGCATCGCGATGCGATCGCGAAGATCGAGATTGCGAAGCGGGCAGCGTTCAAGGGCAAGCCGGCGCACTGATCGTTGGCGCGTTGCCCCGCGAAGGGGACAGGCATTGCCTCGAATCGCGGCGGGCCGCCCGGCTTCGTGCGATCCGGCAGCGCGATGTCGAGGAGGTGCCGGACCCCTTTGCGATCCCGCGCGCGATCTCAACGCCGGTGATCGTCTCCTTGCGGCCGGCCGCCGCCTGGATTGCCGTGCGGCTCCGCGTGCGGCGCCTCGCCCTGCGGACGCATTGCCGGGCCGCCGCGCATCGGCTGCGGGCGCATCTGCGGCTGCGGTCGCACGTGCTCGACCTGCGGGTCGCCGAAGCCGCCGGGGCGCGGCGTGGCCGCGGTGGGCGGCGTGCCGTGGTTGTTGGACATGCGCTGCTCCGGCGTGCCGATGGCGCGGGTCTCGTGCTCGGTCTGCTCGCGCGTCCACTGCGGATGCTGGCCGCCCTCGAAGCGGCGCTGGCTCGCGGTGGGTTGCGAGTGCCATGGCGACGTGCCGCCGTTGAAGCTCTCGGGATGGCTCGGCCGCTGCGGCACCGCCGTGCGGTAGACGTCGTGCACGCGGCCCTGCGGGATGTTGTTGACGGCCGAGTTGTAGCGGAAGCGGCCGTGGTCCCAGCGGCCGCCGGCGTAGCCGCTGCCGATGTAGCCGTAGCCGTAGTTGATGCCACCGTAGTAGCCCACGTGCGGGCCCCAGTAGCCGCGGTGCCAGCGGTAGCCGCCGTCGAAGAACGCCCAGTAGCCCGGCGTCCACAGCAGCCCCGGCTCGGGCGGCATCACCCAGGTGCCCGGCACCCAGATGTAGTCGTTGGTGGCCGGATCCCAGGCCCAGTAGCCCGGCGTCCAGAGGTAGCCGTCGCCGGGGATGGGCGGCTGCGCGTAGTACGGCAGCGCGGGCGGCGCGATGGTGACGGACAGCGACACCTGCGACCACGCGGCCAGCGGCGTGGCCAGTGCGAGGCCGAGAGCGAGCGCGGCCTGCCGGAGTTGGGTTCTGGTCATGGAAATGCCCTCTTGTCGTGTTGGCCCGCCGTGTGGCGATGCTCTGCAGTGATTCGGCAATCCGCGAGCCCGCGACCCGTGGCTCAGCCGTCGATGTCGCGCCGGAAGAAGACCACTCGCCGCGTCTCGACGAAGCCCAGCGCGCGGTGCATGGCGTGGCTGGCGTCGTTGTCCAGCAGTGCGTCGGACGCGAACTCGCTGCAGCCGCGTGCGCGCCCCCACGCGTGCGCGCGCATGACGAGCGCGCGCGCGATCCCGCGCCGGCGCGCGGTAGGCGCCACGTAGATGGCCTCCAGGAACGCCACCGGCGACGTGCGCATGCCCGGCACGTAGTCGGTGCGCAGCGCCACCTCGGCAAAGCCCAGCAGCGCGCCGTCGTTGTCGAGCGACAGGAACGCGCCGTGGCGCTGCGGATCGGCCAGCAGCGCCCGCAGCTCGTCGCGCAGGAACTCGACCGGATGGTGCGGGAACATCGCCAGCCGCATGGCCAACCAGGCGTCGAGGTCCGACAGGGTGGCGTCGCGCAGCGTGGCGGCCGCCGGGGCGGCCGTGGACTGTTCCTGTGTCAACTCCGATCCTCCGCGTGGGTCAGGCGTGGACGGGCCGCCGCGACTGGGCAGCGATCCCGCTTCGCCGAAGTCTAGGCGAGGTCGCCCTTCAGCGCACGGCTTCGATCGGGTTGCCGTACAGCGGCTTGGTGCCGAACTGCGTGCTGATGGCGTACGCGATGGCGCAGGCGAGCATCACGGGCACGGTGAGCTGGAACTCGTTGGTCATCTCCAGCACCATGGTGATGGCCATCAGCGGCGCGTGCGTGGCGGCGGTGAGCACCGCGGCCATGCCGATCACCACCAGCGAGCGCGGATCGCCCACCCACGCCGTGGGCAGCCACAGCGCGGCTAACTGCGCCATCACGCCGCCGGCCGCGGCGCCCACGAACAGCGACGGCGTGAACATGCCGCCGATGGCGCCGCTGCCCGAGCTCCACGACGTGGCCACCACCTTGGTGACCAGCACCAGCGCGAGCCACTGCCAGGTCTCGGCGCCCGACAGCGCGCGCACGACCACGCTGTAGCCGTTGCCCCACACTTCCGGCACCCACGCCGACAGCAGTCCCACGAGCAGGCCGCCCAGCCCCAGGCGCAGCGCCATCGACCGGATGCGCGAGAACTCGGCGCGGCTGCGCTGCACGAGCAGCAGGAAGCCCCAGCCGAGGCCGCCGAACAGGATGCTCGCGAGCACCGTGAAGATGATGCTGGACGGCAGCAGCGCGATGGGCGCGGTCGCGTACAGCGGCTTGGGGTCGACCATCACGTACACGAGCGCGCTGGCCGTGCCCGACGCGATCAGCACCGGCGCCACCGTGTGGCGCGCGAAGAATCCGAGCGCGAGCTCCAGCACGAACACCACGCCCGCCACCGGCGCGTGGTACGCGGCGGCGATGCCGGCCGCGATGCCGCACACCATGATCGCGCTGCGCTGCTCGGGCGCGATGGGCACGATGCGCGCGAGCCAGGCCGACGCCCAGGCCGCCAGCTGCACCATCGGGCCCTCGCGGCCGATGGACGCGCCGGTGCCGATGGACAGCATCGCCGACAGCGTGCGCATCGCGTTGGCGCGGTCGTTGAGGTCGACGCGGCCCTGGCGCGCGGCGTCGATGTAGTCGAGGTAGTGGTCGCCCTGCTTGCCGCGCAGCACCCAGCGCGCGCCCCATTGCAGGACGGCGCCCGCGAGCAGGCCGCCCACCGCGCACACCAGCACGCGCTGCCACGGGGGGATGGCCTGCGCCGCCTCCACGAGGCCGCTCGTCTTGCCGGTGGCCAGCCACTCGACCTGCAGCGTGAGCCAGCGGAAGGCCAGGGTGGCCACGGCGGCCGCGGCGCCGGCGGTGGCGGCCCACAGCCACAGGCGCAGCGTGTTGATGGTGGACGCCAGCAGCTCGAAGTGCAAGCCGCGGCGCGGGGGCGGCGGCGGGGCCGGCGTCGGCATCGGCATCGGCACCGCGTCGGCCGTGGGCGGCGCGGCGGGCGCGTGCGCTTCGGGCAGGGGGGCGGCATCGTCGGACATGCACCCCATTGTGGCCGTAGTCGCGGCCGGGGCGCCACCGTGGCGTGGACTCAGGTCTGGCCGGGCGTGCCGCCGCCGTCCGGCTTGACGGCGCTGGCCAGCAGCACCGCCGCGGCGGCGCCGAACGCGGACACGCCGAACGGGTTGTCGGCCACCGCGCCGGCCACCTGCTGCAGCGCGTCGGGGCTCACCTGCTCGACGAAGCGGGCGAGCTCGAACACCTGCTCGCGCGTGAAGCTGCCCAGTTCGTCGATGGGCAGCGCCGAGCCCAGGGCCGTCACGCGCTCCAGCAGCCCGGCGAAGGCGCCCGACGCCACCGCCACGAGGGCCAGCGGCCCCAGGGGCCTCAGCAGCGTGACGACGATGCGCGACCGCTGCACGGCGCCGGCGCTCGCGTAGAGCCGGGCGGCGAGCCGCGCGGCCCGCGCGCGTTCGCCGGGCCGGCGGGTGGCGATGCCCAGCGCCATCGCGCGCCGGGTGACCTCGGCCTCCAGGGCCGTGTCGATGTCGTTGCTCATCGGCTTTCGTGCTCCACCTTGGTTCTTCTTGCAGGGATGGAGTGGCGCGCGCGGCGCGGGTTCCGCGGGGTTGCGTATGCCAATGTAAAAGCGGTCGTCCATGAAATCCGCATGTCATGGCGCGTTCACGGATCGGTCACACCTCGTCTAGATGATTGCCCCCCAGCGCGCCGCCTTGCCGCGCCTCGGAGCACCCCCATGGACGACCTCGCCATCGACGTTTGCCAGCTGCACAAGACCTTCGGCACCGCGGCGGCCCTGCGCGACGTGTCGCTGCAGGTGCGCCGCGGCGAGATGGTGGCGCTGCTGGGCGCGTCGGGTTCGGGCAAGTCGACGCTGCTGCGCCACCTGAACGGCCTGCACCAGGCCGACGCCGGCACCGAGTCGCGCGTGGACGTGCTGGGCCGCCGCGTGCAGCAGGGCGGCCGCGTCGCGCGCGACATCCGCGCCACGCGCTCGCGCGTGGCCGTGGTCTTCCAGCAGTTCAACCTCGTCGACCGCCTGCCGGTGATGATCAACGTGCTCGCCGGCGCGCTGCACCGGCTGCCGCTGTGGCGCGGCCTGCTGCGTCGCTTTCCCGCCGGCGAGGTCGCGCGCGCCGGCGAAGCGATGGCGCGCGTGGGCATCGCGCGGCTCGCGTGGCAGCGCGCGTCGACGCTGTCGGGCGGCCAGCAGCAGCGCGCCGCGATCTCGCGCGCGCTGGTGCAGGGCGCGCAGATCATCCTCGCCGACGAACCCATCGCGTCGCTCGATCCCGAGGCCAGCCGCAAGGTGATGCAGTCGCTGGCCGACGTCAACCGCGACCTCGGGGTCACCGTGCTCGTGTCGCTGCACCAGGTCGACTTCGCGTTCGCGTTCTGCCCGCGCACCGTGGCGCTGCGCGAGGGCCGCGTGGTCTTCGACGGCCCCACGCGCGCACTGACGCCCGCGCGCCTGCGCGAGCTGTACGGCGCGCAGATCGACGAGCTGCTGCGCGCGCCCGCCGCGCCGCAGTCCGCTGCCGAACCCGCCTTCGCCGACGTCGCGCTGCGCGTCGCCTGACATCCCTGTCCGTCCCGACTCTTTCGAGGAGCATCCGCATGATCCGTCGCCACGTCCTGGCCTTGCTGGCCGCCACGTCCGCCCTGTTGTCCGCCGGTGCCTTCGCGCAGGGCAAGGAAGTCAACTTCGGGCTGATCTCCACCGAGTCGTCGGCCAACCTCAAGAGTGCCTGGCAGCCGCTGCTGGAGGACATGCACAAGTCCACCGGCCTGAACATCAACGCGTTCTTCGCCACCGACTACGCCGGCGTCATCGAGGCGATGCGCTTCAACAAGGTGCAGGTCGCGTGGATGGGCAACAAGTCGGCGATGGAGGCGGTGGACCGTTCCAGCGGCGAGATCTTCGCCAAGATCGTGGCCAAGGACGGCAGCGAGGGCTACTACGGCCTCATGATCGTCAACAAGGACAGCCCCATCAAGACGCTGGACGACGTGTGGAAGAACCACGCCAACCTGACGCTGGGCTTCGGCGACCCCAACTCCACCAGCGGCACCGCGGTGCCCTCGTTCTACGCGTTCGGCCCGGCCAAGGTCGACCCGCTCAAGGACTTCAAGCGCACGGTGCGCGCGAGCCACGAGACCAACCTGCTGGCCGTGGTCAACAAGCAGGTGGACGTGGCCACCAACAACACCGAGAACATGCAGCGCTTCGAGCAGACGCACCCAGAGCAGGCCAAGCAGGTTCGCGAGATCTGGCGCTCGCCGCTGATCGCCAGCGACCCGCTGGTGTGGCGCAAGGACCTCGACGACGGCACCAAGAAGCTGATCCGCGACTTCCTGCTGTCGTACGGCAAGGACGCGCGCGAGAAGGCCATCCTCGCCAACATCGAGTACAGCGGCTTTCGCGCGTCGTCCAATGCGCAGCTGATCCCGATCCGCCAGATCGAGCTCGCGCGCGCCCGCGCGGCGGTCGACGCCGACACCACGCTGAGCGTCGCCGACAAGGCGCGCAAGCTGGCCGACATCGACGCCAAGCTCGCCGAGCTCGGCAAGCAGGTGGCCAGCGCCAAGTAAGCCACCCGCGACCGCGCCGTGAGCCGACCGTCCCTCGCCGTGCCCGCGGGCGCTGCCCCGGCGGCCGCGCTCGCCGCGCCGCCGCGCGCGTCGCTGCGTCGCCTGCTGTTCTGGGGCGTGCTGCTCGCGATGCTCGCGGCCAGCTGGAAGGGCGCCGACATGCGCCCCGTGGAGCTGATCCGCTCCAGCGGCAACATCGCGCAGTTCGTGGGCGGCTTCTTCCCGCCGCAGGTCACCGACTGGCGCGATGACCTGCAGGAACTGCTCGTCACCTTCGAGATCGCGCTGTGGGGCACCGCGCTGGCCGTGGCGTGCTCGATGCCGCTGGCGCTGCTGGCGTCGTCCAATCTCTCGCCGTGGTGGGTCCACCAGCCGGTGCGGCGCGTGCTCGACGCGTTCCGCGCGATCAACGAGATGGTGTTCGCGCTGCTGTTCGTCTCGGCCGTGGGCCTGGGGCCTTTCGCCGGCGTGCTCGCGCTGTGGGTGCACACCACGGGCGTGCTGGCCAAGCTGTTCTCGGAGGCCGTCGAGGCCATCGACCCGAGCCCGGTGGAAGGCATCCGCGCGACGGGGGCGCATCCGCTGGCCGTGATCCTGTACGGCGTGATCCCGCAGGTGGTGCCGCTGTGGGTGTCGTACGCGCTGTACCGATTCGAGTCCAACGTGCGCTCGGCCGCGGTCGTGGGCATGGTGGGGGCCGGCGGCATCGGCATGGTGCTGTGGGACGTCATCCGCGGCTTCGAGTACGGCAAGACGGCCTTCGTGCTGATCCTGCTGGTGGTGTCGGTCGTGCTGATCGACATGGCCTCGGCGCAGATCCGCAAGCGCCTCATCTGAGACATCGAATGCACTCCGACATCCTCGAACGACTCGAACACTGGTTCGCGCTGCACGGCGCCACGTCCTACGAAGGCCAGCGCCGCGAGTCGGTGAGCGCGCTGGCGCACGCGCTGCAGTGCGCGCAGCTGGCCGAGCACGCGCGCGCCGAGGCGCCGCTGGTGGCGGCGGCGCTGCTGCACGACGTGGGCCACTTCGTGGCCATCGACGACGTGGGCGACCGCCAGGAGATCGACGACGTGCACGAGCTGCGCGGCGTGGCGGCGCTGGTGCGCGACTTCCCGCCGGCGGTCGTCGAGCCGATCCGCCTGCACGTGGCGGCCAAGCGCTACCTGACCGCGGTCGAGCCGGCGTACGTCGCCGGCCTGTCGCCGGCGTCGGTGCACTCGCTGGCGCAGCAGGGCGGCCCGATGAGCGACGCGGAGGTCGCCCGCTTCGAGGCGCTGCCGTTCGCCGAGGACGCGGTTCGCCTGCGCCGCTGGGACGATCTGGCCAAGACGCCGGGCCAGGCGACGCCCAGCCTCGCGTACTACCTCGCGCTGGCCGACGAGGTACGGCTGCGCTGACGTCAGGCCTGCAACTGCGCGAGTCGCTGCGGCCAGTCGGAACTCTCGCGCAGGGCGTCGCGGCCGAACCGGCGGATCAGGCGGCGGCGCAGGATCGTCGATGCCGCGGCCCCGGCGATCCACACCGCGACCGCCGCGACCATGGGCCAATGCCAGCTCCACGCGTGCCGGACGTCGATGAACACGCCCAGCATCCCCACCGTGAGGTAGCTCGCCCACGGCACCGGTGCCAGCCGCGCCTTCGCGGCGTCGTACAGCTGGCGGCGCTCGGGCGGCTCGACGAGCTCGAGTTCCTCGCCACGGAACCACGCCGGCGCCGGCCTGGCAGCGGCGTTGCGCCAGCGCGGGCGTTGCGCGCGCTCCTGCGCGAGCAGTTGGTCGGCCGGGTCGGTGTCGGCCATGCCGCGAGGCGGGCGCGGCGTCATGGCGTGCCCACCTCGCGCTCGATCTCGGCGCGCAGCCGCGGGTCGGCGTGCACCTTGAGCACCGGCCACACGCCCGCGACCATCGCCTTGGCGCCCGCGACATCGCCCGCACGCCGCATCGCGATGGCGCAGGCGCCGCTGCACAGCGCCAGCGCGCCGAGCGCGGCGGGCGAGGGCTTCTTGCGGAACCCGTCCACGCCCTGCTGCAGCGAGGCCAGCGCGCCGGGGCGGTCGTTGCGCAGCTCGACCAAGCCGCGCGCCCACCACACGAACGGCCGCCCTTGCACCTGCAGCGCCTCCATGTCGATGCGTTCGAGCTGCTCGCGGGCGAGCGCGAGGTCGCCCACGCGGGCATTCGCGAGCGCGTAGTCGACCAGGCGCGACGGATCGTCGGGCGCCGCCTCCCAGGACGCGCGCATGCTGGCGAGGAAGCCGTCGTAGTCCTCCGCGGCACTGTAGACCGGCGCGATGCGGGCGTGGAACTGGTCGGGCTTGAAGATCGCCCGTGACGGCTCCAGCCGCGCCAGCACGCGGTCCAGCGGCTCGCCTTCGCGCACGCGCAACCGGGCATCGTAGAACGGCATCTGGTTCACGACGCTGGCCGGATGCCGACCCTTGCGGAATCGTTCGAACAGGCGGCGCGCCGAGACCCAGTCGCCGTAGTTCATGGCGACCAGCATCTGGCGGTACCAGCGCGTGTAGCGATGGCGCCAGATGGGAAAGGCGAACGTCGCCACCAGCGCCGCCGCGCCGGCCACCGCGAGCCAGGGCTTCTGGAGCGCGATACCGGCAGCCACCAGCGCGAGATCGAGCATGAGGGCGCCGCGCGACCGGCGGGCCACCTCGACCAGCAAGGTGCGCAGCCCCGGCTTCTCGCGCACGCGCAGCTGGAACGCCGCGCCGCGCGCGTCGGCCACCTGGCGCTCGGGGTGGAGCGCGGCCATGCCGCTGGACTCGTACAGCGCGACGTCGAGCAGTCCCCCGGCCTTCAACTGCGCGACGGCCGCGGCCGCGGTAGGCGCATCCACGTAGCCGGCGACCTCCTCGCCTTGCGGGTTCTTGGCCTTGTAGAGGATCTTGGGCACGCGCGCTCCGGGGAATGTCTGGGTCGCGTTGGAGTCTAGTCGAGCGGGGGGCGGCGCGGGGGCTTGGTCACAAACGCTCGCATGTGCGGGTGTCGGCAGACCCCGCCGGATTTGTTCGTTCGGCACGGTCGCCAGACTCTCCAGCCACGACTCGGCGCCGGGTCTCCCTCGTCCTCGTCGAGGTGTCGTGCAGCGCGATCGAGGGAGTGCAGCAGCAGGATCAAGGCGGCGCGAGCAGCGTGCTCACTTGAGCGGAACGCGACTCACCTTCACTTTCTTGGTGCCCGGAACATCCGTGGTCGTTTCGATGTACAGCATCGAGGGACTCCGCGCATTCCGCGCGTACTTGATGATCAGGTGCCGCTGCAGGTAGGGTTCCTCGAATTGATTCGACTCGTCGTGATAGCGCTCCTCGACGACGTACCAGTCCTCGTCGTCAGGCGCGAGTTCATACGGCATCGGCGCACCGAGCAGCGAATGAACGGCATCGCGAGCAAGCCCGCTCAAGTGATGGCTCGAGACGAGGTCGTCGAGCATCTTGAGGCGTACGGAGGCTGCGGAACCGACTTGCGCAGCCTTCCAGCGAGTCTCGTCGAAGCGCACGTCGCCATTGGCAGCCCCGGCCGACAAACCTGTGCAAATCAGACAGCCCACGAGACTGGCGATGGCGAAGTGGCGCATGAAGGGACGTTCGTCGCGTCGGTCCCGGAGGAGCCTGGATCCTTGCTTTCCTCGGTCGGTCGCTGATTCCAGCGTCCGACCCGAAGAACGCGCCGACCTACTTCTTGCCACCCGCGGACGCCGAAGCCGCCGGCGCGGACGCCGCGTCCTTCACCCACTTGCCCTTGTCGGCCAGGCAGGCCTTCTTGGTCTTGCCCATGTCCATGGTGCCGTCGGCTTGCTGGCAGTGATGGTTCTGCGGCGTGCCGCTGCCCTTGGCAGCGCCCGACGCCGCCCCGGCGAAGGCCGTCGCGGCGACCGAAACAGACGCACAGACCAGAGCGATGCGAAGCAGGTTCCTGGAGATCATCTTGGGTCCTTTGGTGTGTTTGCCAAGGCGACGCCGCGGAAGAGTCTGCGGTGCGCGGCGCCCGGCGGCGCCAAGTATGGCACTCGCGTCGAGAGTTCGACTCGATCGACGCTCCGTGCGCGTGCCGACCCTCATTTCAAGTCGCGTTGGCCGCCAGCCGGAGAAGCACGCCGATGACGAGGAACACGATCCAGGACAGATGCTTGCCGCGCGTCAGCACGAAGGGCAGCACGGCCGACGCGAGGGCGACCGTGCTGAAGACGCCGAGGACGTTCCGGGAATCGAGAGCCTGTCCGGACGCGCGAAGCGTCAGGACGGCGATGCCCCACCAGACGACCGTCAGCAGGTGCCAGACGAACCGCAGGGTGCCGGTCGTGAACCGGGTTCCGCCGAACAACCTGGGCAGGTCGTCGCGCCTGAACAGGCGCATGAGCAGGTAGCGCTCGCCGAGGTACGAATGCGCGAGGCCCGTGGCGAACATCAGCAAGGCGGCGGCGACGAGCATCTTGGCGGCGATTCTGGCCACGGCAGGAAGTTTGCCACGGATGGGCTGTCGTCCTGCCGCGATCGTGCGCGAAATACCGGCCGGTGCTGTCGAAATCGGTCCCCGTCGAACGTCGTGGGAATGTCGGACACCTCACGGAGACTCATCATGAAGTTCATGGCCATCGGCTATTTCGACCGCGCCGCGATGGACGCGCTCACGCCTGCCGAGCTCGACGCCGTCATGGCCCAGTGCGGCCCGCTCATGGGCCCGCTCTACGGCACCGGCAAGGTGCTGCTGGACGTGGGCCTGGCCACCCAGGCCCGCTGCGTGCGCACGCAGGGCGGCGAGCTGCGCGTCACCGACGGCCCGTTCGCCGAGGCCAAGGAACTGATCGGCAGCGGCATGCTGATCGAGGCGGACTCGATGGAGGAGGCCGTGCGCGTCACGGCCATGCACCCGGCCGCGGCGCTCGCGGCCGGCGAGCGGCTGGGCTGGCGCATGGAGGTGCGCCCGGTGCCCTTCTTCAACGACTGCGCGCCGGGCTGAGCCGGCGCGGCGCGCTCACGCCACGCGGCGTCCCGCCGACCACACCTCGCGCACCACCGGATGGCCGTCCACCTCGCGCACGCGCACGAGGTCGGCGCGCAGGCCGTTGGCGATCTCGCCGCGGTCGTCGAAGCCGCAGGCGCGTGCGGGCGTGCGGCTGACCACCGCCATGGCCTCGCTCAGCGAGAAGCCGGCGTCGCGCTGGAGGATCCACGCCGCCAGCAGCAGGCTGGCCGGCACGTAGTCCGACGACAGCGCGTCCAGCACGCCTTCGCGGGCCAACTGCAGCGCCGCGACGTTGCCCGAGTGCGAGCCGCCGCGCACGACATTGGGCGCGCCGGCGATCGTCGCCAGCCCGCGCTCGCGCGCGTGACGCGCGGCCGCGAGGCTGGTGGGGAACTCGCTCATCACGGCGCCGAGCGCGACCGCCTCGTCGACGTGCGCCACGGTGGTGTCGTCGTGGGTGGCCAGCGCCACGCGGTGCTCGCGCGCGAAGTCGGCGAACCACTGGCGGTGCGGCGCGGCGTACTTCGCCTGGCGCTCTGGCGCGATGCGCATCTCCTCGGCGAACTTCTCGTTGCTCCAGCCTTTCTTGCCGGTGTAGTACACGCGGGCGTGCTCGATCTGCGTCCACTGGCGCTGGCCGGGCGTGTGGTCCATCAGCGAGATCAGGCGCAGGCGCGAATGCCCGCGGAAGGGCTCGAACAGCGCCAGCGCGTTCGGCGCGGGCAGCTCGGCGCGCACGTGCACGTGGTGGTCGACGCGCAGCGAGCCGGCGGCGTCCAGGCGGTCGAGCACGTGCAGCAGCGCGCTCTGGTCGCGCGAGCGGAAGCCGTCGTCGTACGGGTCGCCCACGCCGATCGCGTCGAGCACGGTGGTGATGCCGGCCGACGCGATCTCGCCGTCGTGGGCCTGCACCGCGGCCTGCATCGGGAAGGTCACCTTGGGCCGCGGCATCACGTGGCGCTCGAGGTTGTCGGTGTGCACCTCCACGAGGCCGGGCAGCAGGAAGTCGCCCTGCAGGTCGTGCGCGCCGCTCACCGCGGTGGCGCCGGTGCCGATGGCGGCGATGCGGCCGTCGCGCACGACCACGTGGCCCGGGACGGTCTCGCTGGACAGCACGAGGCGGGCGTTCGCGAGGACGATGTCGTTCATGCAGGGGCTCTTTCGTTCAGTCGAGTTCGACGCAGCGGTCCGCGACCGCGTCGCGCACTTCCTCGTCATGGAAGATGCCGACGATAGCCGCACCGCGCGCCTTGGCCTCGACGATGAGCTCGACGACCACGCGCCGGTTGGCGGCATCGAGCGAGGCGGTGGGCTCGTCCAGCAGCAGCAGGCGCGCTGGTTGCACGAATCCGCGCGCGATGTTGACACGCTGCTGCTCGCCGCCCGAGAACGTGGCCGGCGGCAGGTCCCATAGTGCGGGCGGCAGGTTCAGGCGCGCGAACAGGGCGCGCGCAGCGTCGCGGGCGGCCTCCAGGCGCGCCTCGTGGCGGGCGTCGTCGAGGTCGTCGGACGCGGGCGCCGGGTCGACGTCGACGAGCCGCTGCGCGACCACGTCCAGTGCCGGCACGCGCGGCACGGCGCGCAGGAACTGGCTCACGTAGGCGATGTCGCGCCGGCGCAGTTCCAGCATGCGTTGCGGGCTCGCGGTCGCGATGTCGACCGCGCCGCCCGACGAGTGAAAGCGCAGCTCGCCCGCGTCGGCGCCGTAGCTGCCGAACAGGCACTTCATGAGCGTGGACTTGCCGCGGCCGGACGCGCCCACCAGCGCGAGGCATTCGCCGGCGTGCACGTCGAGCGAGGTGTCCTGGAGCACCTGCAGGCGCGCGCCGCCGCGCAGGTGCAGCGTGAAGTGCTTGGCCAGGCCGCGCACCTGCAGGCGGGGTGTCGGGTCGTTCATGGCATCACCACCGAGGAGACCAGCAGTTGGGTGTATGGATGTCGCGGATCGTCGAACACGCGGTCGGTGAGCCCCTGCTCGACGACGCGGCCGTGGCGCATCACCAGCGTGCGCTGCGCGAGCAGGCGCGCCACGCCGAGGTCGTGCGTGACGATCAGCGCGGACAGGTGCAGGCGCGTGGCGAGCGTGCGGATGAGGTCGAGCAGGCGTGCCTGCACCGAGACGTCGAGCCCCGACGTGGGCTCGTCCAGCAGCACGAGGCGCGGCCGCGTGACGAGGTTGCGCGCGATCTGCAGGCGCTGGCGCATGCCGCCCGAGAAGGCGCGCGGCGAGTCGTCGATGCGGCCGGTGTCGAGCTCGACGCGCTGCATCCAGCGCTCGGCGCTGGCGCGCAGCCGGCCGTAGTGGCGCTCGCCCTGGCCCATCAAGCGCTCGCCGATGTTGGCGCCCGCACTCACGTCCAGCCGCAGGCCGTCGCTGGCGTTCTGTTCCACGAAGCCCCATTCGGTGCGCGCGAGCACGCGCTGCTGGCGTTCGGTGAGGGCGTGCACGTCGAGCCAGCGCTCCGCGGCGTCGCGGTAGTGCACCTGGCCGTGCGTGGGCGCGAGGCGGCCGGCGATGCAGTTGAGCAGCGTCGACTTGCCCGAGCCCGACTCGCCGACGATCGCGACGACCTCGCCCGGGAACAGGTCGAGCTCGGCGTCGCGCACGGCGTAGTGCTCGTCGCGCGCCGCGGCGAAGCGGTGCGAGAGGCCGCGCACGCGCAGCAGCGGTTCAGTCATGTCGATGTCCTCGATGGCCCTGGTCGGCGCGGTCGGCGCACCAGTCGGTGTCCGAGCACGTCCAGCGCACCCGGCCGTCGGCGCCGGCCACCTCGTCCAGGAAGCTCGT
>FTBV01000433.1_pt1 | contig 14172 bp, 13 predicted proteins | sample 1639281 | NCBI WGS metagenome assembly FTBV01 (sample SAMEA3914864, study PRJEB12502) | metagenome | biome: forest; material: soil | place: USA | collected 2012-03-12 | depth 0.3 m | reverse complement strand
CTACCTGAAGGCGCGCGACGAGATCCTGATGGTCAGCGGCTTCACCGACGACCGCCAGGTGCGCGGCGGCAACCACCAGTTCGCCGACAACTGGGAGCTCTCGGCCCAGCGCTCGCTGACCGTCACGCGCGCGCTGATCGAGGACGGCATCCCGTCGTCCGACATCTTCGCCGCCGCCTTCGGCGCCGAGCAGCCGGTGGCAGACAACGCCGACGCGCAGGGGCGCTCGAAGAACCGCCGCGTCGAGATGGCGCCGACGCCGCGGCCCGCGCGCGCCGACGCGGCCAGGCTCGCCCCGAGCGCGCCGCATGGCTGACACGCCGTCCTTCGCCGCCGCCGTGCGCGCGCGTCTCGCGCAGGCGCTCGCGCGCCGCGCGCAGGCGCATGCCGGCGCGGCGCGGCGCGTGATGGACGACCGCGTTGCCGCCTTGCAAGCGGCACCGGCCGCGGCGCCGGAGGAGCCTGCGGCTGCGCCCGCCGCCGCCGTGCAACGCGCCACGCTGGCCGACCTCGTCGCCCACGCGGCGCGCCAGAAGACGGCCCCCGTGCTGGCGGCGCCGGCCAGGCCGCGCGAAGCCGCGCCGGACAAGCCGGTGGCGCCCGACGACCGCACGCTGCAATTCTTCAAGCGCACGTGGTCGCGCCTGAGCGCCGACCAGCGGCTGGCGCAGTCGCGCGCGACGCTGCCCGAGAACGCCGGCCCGCTGAACTCGCACCACCTCGTGCATCGCTCGCTGTTGCTGATGCGCGAGCTGTCGCCGGAGTACCTGGAGCGCTTCGTCGGCTACGTCGACGCGTTGCAGTGGCTGGAGCAGGCCAACGAGGCGGCGGCGCAGGAACTGCGCCCGGCGGCCGCGAAGAGGAGCATGGCGGCGCGGCGCTGAGGCGGCGGCTTGCCGCTCAGGGCGCCGGCGCCGTCGGCAGTCCCAGGCGCTGGAGGTGGGCGTCGATGCCCGGCGCGATCCTGCGGGCCGCGGCCAGGTCTGCCTGGGCCTGCGCCGTCTCGCCCAGTCGCAGCTGCACCAGGCCGCGTCCGTAGAGGGCATCGGCGCCGTCGGGCCGGATCGCCAGGCTGCGATCGAAGTCGGCCTTGGCCTTGGCGAGCTTGTCCAGCCGCAGCCAGACCCACGCGCGGCTGTCCAGGTGCGACGGGTTCTTCGGGTCCGCATCGACGGCCTCGGCGCAATCGTCGAGCGCTTTGTCCAACTCGATGCCCAGTTCGGCGCGCATGCGGCAGCGGCCGTCGTAGGCGTGCTCCAGCGCGGTGTCGTGCCGGTGGGCGGGCATCCACTGGTTCCATTGCGCCAGCGCCGCGGCCGGCATCTCGAGGTTCTCGTAGAGGCGCGCCATCGCGAATCGGATCTGGGATTGCGGCGGCAGCGCCCCGTCCAGCGTCGACAGGTCTTGCAGCGCGGCGTCGCGCTGGCCCTTGAAGTGGCGCAGGCTCGCGCGCTCCATGCGGGCGTCTGCCAGGCCGGGATCCAGGCGCAGGGCGGTGTCGAGGTCGCGCAGCGTGCTGTCGGCGTCCTTGCGCTGCGCGTGCACCCGCGCGCGCATCGCGAAGAAGGCGCCGTTGCCGGGCTCCAGCTCGCACGCGCGGTCGAGATCGGCCAGTGCGGACTGCGTGTCCTGCCGCGCCAGCGATGCCGCGCCGCGCCGCGCGTAGTCGTCGGCGGTGAGCGTGTCGCCGGGGCCGGAGGCGGCGGACTCCGCGCCCGACGCGGCGGGGTCCGGCCGGCTGCTCGTATTCAGCGCGAACACCGGGCCGCCGTTGTACGTGAAGTACATGCGATGCTGAGCCTTCGACACGTAGAGGTGGTGCGACAGGAAGAAGTCGATGCCCACCAGCACGTCCGCGCCGCGCAGCTGGAAGTCGCCCACCGCGAGGTGGTTGTGCAGCACCGCCTCGCCGCCCAGCTCGACGCGGTCGAAGGGCGCGGTCCACTCGTCGGCCTTGCCGCGACCGGCGCCGCCCATCCTGCCGACGCGCTTCATGTCGGCATCCTTCACGCCGGCCGAACGGGCGGCGTCCAGCGACACCACGGTGGTGGCGCCGGTGTCGAACAGGGCGTCGACCTCGTGGCCGTTGAGCCGCAGCTTCGCGCGGATGGCGGGCCGCAGGTCGTGCGCGTCGTCCAGCAGGTCGACGGTCGAGACCGCTGCGTCGCCGGCCCAATACGCCATCCCGGCCTTGTCGCACTCGCCGTTCGTCTTGAGGATGCGGATCATGCCGTGCGCGAGGTCGTACTCCGCGTCCATCATCGACAGGATGTTGCGGCCCAGCAGCCCCATGCCGCCGCCGCCCGCCTCGTTGCCGCCGACGAGGAACTCCATGTCCTGCAGGTCGCCGCCGGACAGGCCCAGGTGCTTGACCCGGGTCATGCGCGTGTCGATGCTGCCGGTCACTCCCTCGATGCGCGCGCCGAAGGGAATGGCGCGCGTGGTCAGCTGCAACTGCTGCGCCGCGGCCTCGGTCAGGAAGCTGAAGAACGCGCCGCTGTCGACGATCAGGGGCACCGGCGTGCCGTTGATGGTGACGGTGGCGATGGCGCGGTGGCTCACCATCCTGACCGGGATCTCCAGCGCCTGCAGCTGGCACTTGGCGTGGCCGGCGGCGGGCCACTGCAGGGCCAGCGCGAGCAGCGCGCTCGCGGCCAGGCGCGCGGCGAGCGCGCCGCGCAGGACGAGGTCGATCATGTGCGCGAGGCTCCTGGCTGCATGGAGGTGGTTTCCGTTGCCATGCACTGTATGACAGCCGGCGATGGGGCCACAATCCGGTCCGAAGCCCAAAGGACAGCCCATGACCGACGACGCCCGCCCCGCCATCCACGACAACGTGGCTGCCCATCGCTTCGAGATGATCGTCGACCGCCACGCCGCGGTCGCCACCTACTCGATCGCCGGCGACACGATCACGTTCATCCACACCGTGGTGCCCGAGGCCTTGCGCGGACGCGGCATCGCGCGCGAGCTGGTGGTGTTCGCGCTCGCCTCGGCGCGCGAGCGCGGGCTGAAGGTGGTGCCGCAGTGCGAGGTCTTCGAGGCCTACATGCGCAAGCACCCGCAGACGCACGACCTGCTGGCCGATGCGGCCTTGTTCGACAAGCCGCACGCGTCCGACTGAGTCCCGCGTGGGCGCAACGGCGTTTCTGGCAACCCGCATGCCTTCGCGCGCGCGGCCGCAGCGGGCCCGCTGAATGCCTGCTGCCGGAGGCGCCACTGTCGGCGTGAAGGAGGTCCGGGCATGTCCAACCCGTCATCGAATCCAGGCCAGGCTGCCCCGACCGAGAAGGCGCCCGGCCGGCCGCTCACCGTGCTCGAGCTGACCCTCGTGCTCGAGGAGCTCGATCGTGTCGTCGGCGAACTCGAGGAGTCGCTGACCGAGCTCGCGTTGCCGTTCGACGACGACTCCCGCAGCGCCGCACGCGACGCCATCGCGGCCGCGCGCCGCGTGGTCTGACGACGTCTCAGGCGAGCGCCTCGACCGGTTGCAGCGCCAACGCCTGGCGCACGTGGCGCAGCGCGGCCAGCGCGGCGACCAGCAGCGTCAGGGCCAGCGCCGCCGCGAGCGTGCCGCCGAGGCTGGGCGCCGGCGCGACCCGCTCGCGGAATCCCGCCAGGTAGATCCAGCCGATCCAGCCGGCCAGCGGCAGCGCGATCGCCGCGGCCGCGAGCAGCGGGAGGCCGAACTCCGACAGCACCTGGCGCGCGATCGCCGCGTCGCCGGCGCCGTGCAGGCGGTGCAGCACGAGTTCGGTGCGACGCCGGCGCAGCGTGTCGGCCACCATGGCCCAGGCGCCGATCATCGCGACGCCCACCGCCAGCAGCGCCAGCGTCGCCACCGCGGAGGTCATCTGCGCCTCCTGGCGATAGACGTCGGCGCGCTGGTCGTCGGCCCACTGCAGGTCGTAAGGCACCTTCAGCCCGTGCAGCTTCCAGGCGCCGTCGAGGGCCGCCCGCAGGCGCGCCGGCTCCGGGCCCGTGACGGTCAGGTTCCACTGCGGACGGCCGGAGATCCAGAACGCCTGCGGGAGCGCCGGATCGCGCGCGGACTCCAGGTTCACGGGCTTGATGACGGCGACGATGCGCATCTCCTGCGTGCCGGCCTGCAGGTACTCGCCGCCGCCCTTGACGATCGCCCCGACGGCGGCCTGCGGCGTCGCGAAACCGAGCAGGCGCGCCGCGGTCGCATCGATCACCAGGTGGTGTTCGGCTTGCGAGAACGCGGGGCGGCCCGCGAGAACGGTCATGCCATAGGTGTCGAACAAGGTCGCGCCGACGGCGGTGAGGCGGATGCCCACGGTGTGGCCGTCGGCGGTGGTCAGCAACTCGCGCCTGCTGGCCTCCTGGCCGTCGCGCGCAGGCTGGCCGTAGCTGAACGCCCAGTGGCTGATCGCGGGGTCGTGCGCGAGCGCGTCGGTGAGCGGCGCGAGGTCGGGGACGTGTTCGGGATCTGTCTCCATGCTCAGCACCAGGCGGCCGTGGGTGTCGAAGCCGCGGTCGACGTGCAGCAGGTGGTGCTGCTGCAGGGCCAGCACGCCCGCGACGGACAGCAGCAGCAGCACGCCCGCGAACTGCAGCCCGAGCAGCGCCTGGCGCAGGCGCCGGCCCCACGGGCCTTCGCTGGCCGTGCGGCCTTGCAGCGCGGCGGCGGCAGGCTGGCGCAGCGCCGCGCGCGCGGGCAGCGCGATCGTCAGCGGCAGCAGCGCCAGCACCACCAGGCCGAGCCCGGCCAGCGCCCGCCACGGCATCGGGTCGGCCAACGGAAGATCGGGCGGCAGTTGCAGCCAGTTGGCGAGCCACGGGGCGACCCACCACGCGGCCAGCAGCGCGCCTGCCGCCGCGGCCGCGAGCGGCATGCCGGCCTCGAGCGCCCACAACTGGACGAGCTGCCGCCCGCTGGCGCCCAGGCTGCGCCGCAGCGCCGTCTCGCGCTGGCGTTGCAGCAGGTGGGCCGCCTGCAGGCTCATCGTGTTGAGCGCGGCCAGCACCAGCAGCAGCACGCTGGCCGCGCCCACGGCCGCCATCGCGCGCCAGCGCAGCGCATTCTGCGGGCCGTCGAACGGGATGTCCTTGATCGGGACGCCCCGGAAGAAGGCCGCCTCGCGCCCGACGCGCCAGGCCGGCGGCAGCTCTGCGAACTTCGGGCTGTTGACGAACGCATCGTGCATCCAGCCCGGCACCTGGTCGATCGAGGTGCCGGGCCGCAGGCGGGCGAAGACGCGGCCCGTCATGAAGAAGATCGCCTCGCGATCGCCCTCGGACGTCGTGTTGGCGGCGGCGTCGAAGCCGCACATCACCATCGCACCGCCGACGAGCGGGCTGGCGCCCCACAATGGACTGCGCGGATCGGTGTCGGGCAGCACGGCGGTCACCGTGTACCAGTGCCCGGAGGCCTGCAGCCGGCGGCCGATCGCCTGGGCCGGCGGCAAGTCGCCCCACAGCTTGTGCAGCAGGTCGGTGGTGATCGCGATCGCGTCGTGCCCGCGCAGGGTCGCGCGCAGGTCGCCCGCGAGCGCGTGCAGTTCCAGCACGTCGACGATGTCGGGGTCGACCGCCAGCACGAGCGCCGGATTGGAACGCCCGTTGAGCGGGAACTCGATGCCGCCTTGCGCCATGCGGCTGATCATGTCCAGCGGCGCGTGGCGCGCCTTCAGCAGCGGCCCGAACGCGACCGGCGCGGCGCCGAACCATTCGCTCGGATTGCCCGGCGGGTTGCCCTTGAAGTCCAGCATGATCGTGCGCGCCGGGTCGCGCACGTCCGGATCGGGCGCGGCCAGCGCGAGCGCGAACAGCGCGACCAGCAGGCAGGCCGCGAGCGCGATCGCGAGGCCGCCGATCGCGACGGCCGTGGCCTGGCCGCGGCTGCGCACGTTGCGCAGCGCGTCCAGCAGCAGGGCCGTCATGCGAGATGCTCCGCCTGCGCATCCACCAGCACGCGACCATCGAGCAGCCGCACCGTGCGCGACGCGAACGACGCGTGCTCCGCGCTGTGCGTGACCATCACCAGCGTCGTGCCTTCGTCGTTGAGCTCGCGCAGCAGGCGCATCACCTCCTGGCCGTGCGCGCTGTCCAGGTTGCCGGTGGGTTCGTCGGCGAGCAGCAGGGCCGGGCGCGCGGCGATCGCGCGCGCGATGGCCACGCGCTGCTGCTGGCCGCCGCTCAGCTGGCTCGGGTGGTGCTGCGCGCGATGCGCGAGGCCCAGGCGTTCGAGCACTTCGGCCACGCGCGCGCGCTGCGTCTTCTCCGGCTGGCCGCCATAGCGCAGCGCGAGGCGCACGTTGTCCTGCACGCTCATCTCGTCGACCAGGTTGAAGCTCTGGAACACGAAGCCGATGCGCCCGCGCCGCAGCGCCGCCAGCTCGCGCTCGCTCTTGCCGGCGACGTCCTCGCCCTGCAGCCGGTAGCGGCCGGCGGTGGGGCGAGCGAGCAGTCCGAGCAGGCCCAGCAGCGTGGACTTGCCGCAGCCGGAGGGCCCGGTGATCGCGACATACTCGCCGGCCTCGATCGAGAGGTCGATCGCGTCGAGCGCGGTCGTCTCGATGTCGCCGGCGCGGTGCCGCTTGGTCAGTTGCTGCAGTTCGATCATGGCAGGGCGAGTCTCTCGGAATCGACGGGAGGTTGGGAGATCAGGACGTCTTCGCCGGCTTGCAGTCCGGCGAGGACTTCGACGAGGCCGGACGCGCGGCGCCCGAGGTGCACGCCGCGTCGCCGCAGCTCGTTGCCCTGGAGCACGTAGAGGCTCGCCTGCACGCCGGGGCCCTCGGGCAGCACCAGCCCGGGCGCCGGCGGGCTCAGTTGCAGCCGCACGTCGACGGCCTGGCCGGGCCGCAGCGACGCGGGCGATTTTCCCTCGGGCCAGCGCAGCAGCACGCGCACCTTGCCGCCCTGCACCTGCGGCAGGGCCTGCGCGAGCCGCAGCTCGCCGGCGTCGCTGGCGACCGCCTGCCCGGGCTGCAGCCGCGGCAGCCAGAATTCGTCGACGTCGGCGACGAGCTGCACGCCGCCGGCGAGGTCGTCGATGCGCCCGAGCCGGTCGCCGGGCCGCACGCTGGCGCCCACCTGGAGCTCGAAGCCGCTCAGCTGGCCGGCCATGGTGGCGCGTTGCAGCAGCCGGTCGCGCGCGCGCTCCAGCAACTGCAGCCCGCGCTGCAGGCCTCGCACCGCGCGCGCCATCTCGCCGATCGACTGGTCGCGGATCGCGGCCTCGGCGCGCTGGTCGGCCGCGGCCTGCTTCAACAGGCGATCGGCCAGCTCGCGTGCTCGCAAGCTTTGTTCGACCGCGGCCGGCGCCACGAAGCCGGCCGCGGCGAGCTGCGCCTGGCGGCGCCAGTCCGATTCGGCCTGCTGCTGCGCGGCCTGCAACTGCGCCAGCTCGCGCCGGTTCTGCGCCAGGCTCGCGGCCTGCGCGGTGCGTTCGACCGACACGTTGGCCATCTGCTGCGCGACCTCCGAGCCGCGCTGCATCAGCAACTGCTCCTGCTCGGCGCTCTGCAAGCGATACAGCGGCGCGCCCGCGGCGACGCGGTCGCCGTCGTGCGCCAGCACCTCCTCGACGCGCCCGGCCTCGGCCGCGTCCAGCTGCACCGAGCGCAGCGGCTCGACGCGCGCGCGCAGCGCCACCTCGTCGCGGAAGATGCCGGCGCGCACCGTCGCGAACTGCGGCGACGCGACCGCCTGCAGGCGCGGCGCGCGCTGCCAGGCGAGCAGGGCGGCGCCGGCGAGCGTGGCGGCCACGAAGGCCGGCGCGAGCCAGGCTCGACGGCGCGAGGGCAGCACGCGATCCATCGCGGCGCCGCTGGAAACGGCAGGAGAAGCGGTCATCACGCCGTGCACTGTGGCGGCCTGCGGCGCCGCGGCCAAGAGGCCTGTCCGCATCCGGACACACCCCTGGCTCGCCCGCGCGCGAGCCTGCGACACTGGCGACCGTGCCCGAAGCCTCCATCCTCGTTCTCGACGACGACCCCGACGTCGGCCTGGCCGCGCAGCTGCTGCTGCAGCGCCGCGTCGCGCCCGTGACCTGCCTGCGCCGCCCGGCCGAACTCGCGGCGGCGCTGGCCGCGCTGCGTCCGGCGTTGCTGCTGCTCGATCTGAACTTCGGCCCCGGCCGCACCGACGGCGCGCAGGGCCTGCGGCTGCTCGCGGACGTGCAGGCCAGCGCGCAGCCGCCGGTGGTCGTCGTGATGACCGCCTACGCCGACATCGACCTCGCCGTGCAGGCGCTCAAGCGCGGCGCGTTCGACTTCATCACCAAGCCCTGGGACAACGTGCGCCTGATCGCCACCTGCCGCGAGGCGCTGCAGAAGGCGCAACCGGCCGTGGACGGCACGCCCGCGCCGGCGCCGGCCGCGGAGCCGGTGCGCTCGCTCGCCGCGCAGGAACGCGCCTCGGTGCTGGCCGCGATGGCGCAGGCCGAAGGCAACCTCAGCGCCGCCGCGCGCCTGCTTGGGCTCTCGCGCGCGGCCCTGTACCGGCGTCTCGACAAGCATGGGCTCTGAACGCCTGCGCCTGCTGGCCGCGGCGCTGCTGCTGGCGGCCGCGGGCGCGCTGGCGCACGCCGCGGGCGCGTCCGCGCGCGCGTGGTCGGGCGCGGCCGTGCTCGCGCTCGCGGGGCTGGCGCTCGCGTGGCCCTTGACGCGTCGCGCGCCGCCGCCGGCCCCGGTCGTCGAGATCCCGCCGCCGCCCGATACGCGCCAACTCGCGATCCTGCAGGCACAGGTCGAGGCGCTGCCGGTGGCGGCCTGGCTGCTCGAAGGCGACGCGCTGCGCGCCCTGACGACCCGCGCGCGCCGGCTCGCCGCGCCCGGCGGCGTGCGCGATCCCGCCGCGCTGCATCGCCTGCTGCGCGGCGCCGACGCGAGCGGCCCCGCGGTGCTCGAGACCGAGCGCGGCAGCGAGCGCTGGCAGTTGCGCCGCCAGACGCTGGCGCTCGATGGCCGCGCCCAGTCGCTGCTGGTGCTGGTGCCGCTGGAGAACGAGCTCGAGTCCGAGTCGCTGCTCGCATGGCGCCAGCTGGTGCAGGTGCTGACGCACGAGATCATGAACTCGCTGACGCCGATCCGCAGCCTCAGCCAGACGGCGCTCGCGTTGTCCGAGGAGCCCGGCGCCGAGGGCGAGCTGCGCCAGGCGCTCGATGCCATCGCGCGCCGCGCCGACAGCCTCGCCGCGTTCGTCGGCACCTACCGGCGCGTCAGCCAGTGGCCCGCGCCGGCGCTGGCGCCGGTCGACGTGCAGTTGCTGTTCGCGCGCCTCGAGCAGGCCGTGGCGCCGGCCTGGCGCGCGCGCGGCGGCGCGGTCTCGTTCGAGCTCGATGCGCCCACGCTGCGCCTGCAGGCCGACGAGGGCCAGCTCGAACAGGCGCTGCTCGCCCTCATCAACAATGCGGCCCAGGCCACCGACGGCGTCGCCGCGCCGCGCCTGTGGGTGCAGGCGCGCCAGACGCGCGGCGGCCGCCTGCAGATCGGCGTGCGTGACAACGGCCCCGGCGTGCCGCCCGGTCTCGAACGGCAAATCTTCCTGCCGTTCTTCAGCGCGCGCGAAGGCGGCCAAGGCATCGGCCTGACGGTGGTGCGCCAGCTCGTGAACGGCATGGGCGGACGCGTGCGCCACGTGCGGCCGATCGAGGGCGGCGCCGCGTTCGTCCTGAGCTTCTAGCGCCGTGGCGCGCCCCCCTTTTGGGGATGGCTGGGCAGGGGCAGCCCCTCGATGATCGCGGCCTGGCGGCCCGTCGCAGGCCGCCGTCCCAACGATCTCCTGGAGGTAATGCATGAACATCGTCGAACGCGCCAAGGCCATCCTGCTCAAACCCGCGCAGACGTGGCCCGTGATCGATGCCGAGCCCGCCACCGTGGGCTCGATCTACAAGGACTGGCTGGTCATCATGGCCGCCATCCCGGCGGTGTGCGCGTTCATCGGCCTGTCCGTCATCGGCGCCGGCGCGTTCGGCTACGGCTTCCGCATCCCAGTCGTGTACGGCCTGGAGCACATGGTGGTGCACTACGTGATGTCGCTGGTCGCGGCCTTCGTGATGGCGCTGATCGTCGACGCGCTGGCGCCCACCTTCGGCGGCAGCAAGAACCAGGTCTCCGCGCTGAAGGTGGTGGCCTACGGCAGCACCGCGAGCTACGTCGCCGGCTTCCTGAGCCTGCTGCCGTCGCTGAGCCTGCTGGGCATCATCGCGGCCTGCTACTCGATCTACCTGATCTACCTGGGCCTGCCGGTGCTGATGAAGTGCCCGCGCGACAAGGCGGCCGGCTACACCGCGGTGGTCATCGTCATCGGCATCGTCGTGGCGATCGTCGTCAGCACGCTGTCGACCATGTTCATGCCGGGCCGCGGCCTGTTGTACGGCGGCACCGTGGGCGGCGCGTACAGCATCCGCACGCCGGGCGGCCAGGTCGACGTCGACGCCGCGGCCCTCGACGCCGCCAGCAAGCGCATGGACGCGGCGCGCGCGCGCATGGAGGCGGCGCGGAGGTCGGGCGATCCGGCGTCCACCGGCGCGGCGCTCGGCGAGATGATGGGCGCGCTGACGGGCGCCGGCGGCACGCCGATCCCCGCCGCCGACCTGAAGGCGCAACTGCCCGAATCGTTCGGCTCGCTCAAGCGCGAATCGTTCGAGACCAACGGCGGATCGGCGGTGGGCATTTCCGCCTCGGTGGCCAAGGCCGGCTACGTCGCGGGCGAGCAGCGCGCGGAGCTGAGCATCACCGACATGGGCGGCCTCGGCGGCCTGGCCTCGGTCGCGAGCTGGGCCAACGTCACCGTCGACAAGGAGACGCCCGAGGGCATCGAGAAGACCTACAAGGACGGCGGTCGCACCATCCACGAGGCCTGGCGCAAGGACGGCAGCCATTCCGAGTACACGGTAATCCTGAAGAACGGCGTGATCGTCGAGGCCAACGGCGACCGCATCGACGGCGCGACGCTCAAGTCCATGGCCGGCGCCGTGAATCTCGACGCGATCGAGGCGATGAAGCGGCCGGCGAAATCGTGAACGGCGCGCAAGCGGCGGCGCGGATTGCGGCTGCCGCGAGAGCGCGCGAGATCCGCCAGGGCTGCGTCCTTGAAAGGAAGTGACACGCGGGGTGCCGCGCGCTCAGGCGCTGGCGGCGGCGCGCCCGGTGGCGCCGAAGAACACGCGGAAGATCTCCGGCTCGTCGATGTCGCGCACCGACAGCCCTTCGAGCGGCTCGCTGAACGTCACCGGTGCCTGCAGCGCCTCGAGCGACAGCGGCATCGTCTCCGCCCACGACGGCGCATCCGGCGCGTCCTGCGTGGCGGCGTCGCTGCGCTTGACCAGGTGTTGCAGCGACGGCTGGAATTCCCAGTTGATGGTCATGTCCGGCGTGGCCCGGCCCGGCGGCGCGGAGATCTTGGATGCGGTGTTCATGGCGGTTCCCTCGATGGTTCCAAAGGTACGCCTCGCCGCGGCGGGCCATGGCCCGAAAAACACTGGTTTCCCGTCCAGTCTTGCCGGGCGTGGCCGGCCGGACGAGCGTGGACAAGCCGCATTCTGTCCACCGAAACTGTGGACAACTCTGTGGGCCGACACGGGGGACGGGCCGCCAGGCCGCACCAGCGCTGGATGTCAAGCGAAGTGCTGCCCAATCGGGCAGCCACTGAACAAACTTTTTTGACGCCGGATCCGCGCGCGGCGGCGTATTTTCGTGCTGGGCCCGGCGGGCCGATGCCTACGCGCCGAGGTATTGCACGACCCGCTGCCTGAATTCGGCGTCGGTGGCTTCGTCCAGCGGCCCGATGGTCAGGACGACGTTCGGCTCACCCGCGGTCGCGCCGATCAGCACGTCGTAGCGATCCGTCTGCAGCAGCGGGACGAGCCCGTTGATCTTGGAGACGAAATCGTCGCCCGACCGGTAGATCCGGTAGGTCGATCCCAAGGCGGAAAAGGTGTTGGATACACGCACGGTGAGCCTCCCTGCAATGGCGCGGCACGTTCCTGTCGGGCACGTCTCGACTCTTGCTCAACGGGGCGGTCTTGTCTACTGTTCAGCAGCAAGAATCCGCGCGAGACGACGCGCAAACGTGGGATTGCCGGCCCGGGCACGCACGCTCCGGCCCCGCACGCCGTGCTCAAGGGCATCCGTCCTCCTGCCGATAGGTCTCTGTCGCTTCGACGTTTGCCGAGGCGACGGTGTTCAACATCTCATCGAAATCGCCCATGAGCCCGTCGTTCTTCCGCAACCTGCCCATCCAGCGCAAGCTCATCGCCAGCATGGCGCTGTGCCTGGTCGCTTTCGTCGCCATCTCCAGCGCGCTGAGCACGTGGCTGATCGGCAGTTCGGTGCGCGAGCGCACCGCCGGCGAGGAGCTGCCGGCCATCGTCGGACAGGTCGCCGCGGACGTGCAGCGCCGCGTCGAGGTGCCGCTGGACGCCGCGCGCGCGATCGCGCTGAGCCCGTACGTGCAGGCCTGGGAGGACCAGGGCCTGCCGGACGCCGGCCTGGACGCCTGGAAGGCACTGGCGCAGCGCCAGAAGGCCTTGCAGCAGGCGGCCTCGGTGTTCTGGGTGTCGAAGGAGACCGGCCACTACTTCACCGACGTCGGCCTGGAGCGCGAGATCGGGCCCACCGACGGCTGGTTCAAGGATTTCCTCGCCAGCGGCAAGCCGGAGACGATGCAGATCGATCGCGACGGCGCGACCGGCCGCTACATGCTGTTCATCGACGTGCGTGCGCAGACGCCCGCCGGCAAGCTCGCCGTGGCGGGCCTCGGGCTGGGCGTAGACGCGCTGGCCAAGGCCGTCAGCGCCTACCGCATCGGCCAGACGGGCCACGTGTTCCTGGTGCGCGGCAGCGGTGCCATCCTGATGCACGCCGACACCTCGCTGGTCGACGGCCATCACCTCTTCAAGGACATGCCCGGCATGGGCGACGCGCTGTCGCAGCAACTGCTCGGGGGCAAGGCGTTCGCGCAGGCGCGCGTCGAGGCCGGCGGCGACGCGCGCTTCGTCGCCTCCGCCTACGTGCCGCAACTCGATGCCTACGTCATCGCCGAGGTGCCCGAGGCCGAACTGCTGGGCCCCGTCAACCGGGCGATCCGCATCGCCACGCTGATCGCGGTGCTGGTGGGCGGCCTGTTCGCGCTGGTGGTGATCGCGATCGTCAGCCGCGCGATCGCCAGCCCGGTGCGGCGCGCCGCGCTGCTGCTGGGCGAGATCGCCGACGGCCAGGGCGACCTGACGCGCCGCATGACGGTGGAATCCAGCGACGAGATCGGCCAGTTGGCGATCGCGTTCAATCGCTTCGTCGGCTCGCTGTCGGAGATCGTGCGCCAGGTGCGCGCCAGCGGCGAGTCCATCGCCACCGGCTCCTCGGAGATCGCGCACGGCAACCACGACCTCAGCCAGCGCACGGAGGAACAGGCGAGCAACCTGCAGCAGACCGCGGCCTCGATGGAGCAGCTCACGCAGACGGTGCGCCAGAACGCCGAGAACGCCCGCTCCGCGGCGCAGATCGTCGCGGGCGCCGCGGACTCCGCGGCGCACGGCGGCGCGGTGGTGCGCCAGGTCGTCGCGACGATGGCGCACATCAGCGAGAGCTCGCGCAAGATCGCCGACATCGTCGGCGTCGTCGACGGCATCGCGTTCCAGACCAACATCCTGGCGCTCAATGCGTCGGTCGAGGCGGCACGCGCCGGCGAGCAGGGCCGCGGCTTCGCGGTCGTCGCCGACGAGGTGCGCTCGCTGGCCCAGCGCAGCGCCACTGCGGCGCGCGAGATCAAGTCGCTGATCTCGCACAGCGTCGAGGAGGTGGAGGGCGGTGCCGGACAGGTCGCGCAGGCCGGCAAGGCGATGGACGAGATCGTCGCGCAGGTCGGCCGAGTCAACACGCTGGTCGGCGAGATCGCGTCGGCCAGCCACGAGCAGTCGCAAGGCATCGGCCAGGTGGGCGACGCCGTGGCGCAGCTCGATCAGGTGACCCAGCAGAACGCCGCGCTGGTCGAGGAATCCGCCGCGGCCGCGGAGAGCCTCAAGGTGCAGGCGGCGCGGCTCGAGCAGTTGATGGGCGCGTTCACGGTCGCCGACGCCGCATAGGGCTCATGAGGCTACCCTCCGCCTGACGGCTGCGGTGCGAGTTCCCTTCGGAGCGGCCGTGCGCAAGGATAAGGCTACCCTCCGCCTGGCGGCTGCGGTGCGAGCTCCCTTCGGCG
>FTBV01002113.1_pt1 | contig 14233 bp, 10 predicted proteins | sample 1639281 | NCBI WGS metagenome assembly FTBV01 (sample SAMEA3914864, study PRJEB12502) | metagenome | biome: forest; material: soil | place: USA | collected 2012-03-12 | depth 0.3 m | reverse complement strand
GTCGAACTTGAGTCAGTCTACGAGGCGTGCTGCGCACGCTGCCCCGGATCCTGCGGTGCTCGGCGCCTGCCGATGGGCCGGCCGGGAAGCCTGGGCCTGGCTTGCGGGGCAGCACCTCTTTTGGGAGCCATGGGCGTCATGCCGGCCATCGAGGCCGGCATGACGCCGAAGCTTGCCGGCGTGTCGCATGGGTTCTGGCCGCCTGGCGGGCCGAGGTGCGAACATGCGGCATCTTCACTGCTGGCTGTGTCATGCAACGTCATTTCGCTCTCTGTGCCGCCACGCTCTCGGTCGTCTCGACCCTGGCTTTGGCCGAACCCATCGGCTCCGTCGACACGGTCTTCAAGCTCATCGGCCCCGACCACAAGATCGTGGTCGACGCCTACGACGACCCGCGCGTGGGCGGCATCGCCTGCTATGTCTCGCGGGCGAAGACCGGTGGTTTGAAAGGCGCATTCGGCCTGGCCGAAGACAAGTCCGAAGCCTCGATCGCGTGCCGCCAGGTGGGCCCGATCACGATCGCCAAGCCGCTCCCGCAACAGGAAGAGGTCTTCAACGAACGCCTCAGCCTCATCTTCAAGCATCTGCGCATCGTCCGCATGGTCGACCCCAAACGCAACGCCCTGGTGTACCTGACCTACAGCGATCGCGTCATCGAAGGCAGCCCCAAGAACTCGGTGACGGCGGTCGCGGTCGACAAGGCCACCCCCATCCCGCTGGCGCACTAGCAGCGGCCAAGCGGGCGTTGATCCGGCCTCGATGGCCGGATCAACGCCATGGCCCAAAAGAAGGGGTGGTGCCCGCAAGCCTGGGCCTGGCTTGCCCCCGAGGACCCGCAACCGGCGAAGCAAACCCGCAGATCACCCAACAGACACCCACCCGGGGTAACCTCCACGCTCCACCCTCCGCATCCCCAGCGCCCCGCCCCCCCAGCGCCCCCATGCAGAACCACTCCACCCGCGCCACCCGCTGGTACCGGATCGCCATGGTGGGCTCGCTCGCCCTGCCGGCGCTGCTCTACGCGGCCGTCGCCTGGCTCACGTGGTCGCAGGCGCAGGACGAGGCGCGCGAGCGGCTCGAGCGGGCGAGCCGAATCGCGCAGGAACACGCCACGCGCGTGGTCGAGACCAACGAGGTGCTGTCGCGCGCCCTGCTGAACGCGGTGGCGGGCATGACGGCCGCCGACATCGTGTCGCACGAGGCCAGCCTGAACCCGCAGCTGGCGCGCCTGGCCGAAGGGCTGCCCCAGCTGCACTCGCTGTGGCTCTGGGGTCCCGATGGCCATGCGCTGGCCAGCAGCCGCTTCTTCCCGGCGCCCACGTTCAGCGTGGCCGACCGCGAGTACTTCATCGCCACGAAGCAGCGCCGCGGCGACGACTGGTTCGTCAGCCGGCCGCTCGTCAGCCGGTCCAACGGGGAGACGTTCTTCAATTTCTCCAAGCGCCGCGAGCGCGACGACGGCACCTTCGACGGCGCGCTGTCCATCTCGCTGTACCCCGCCTACTTCGCCGAGTTCTATCGCGAGCTGTCGCGCCGCGAGCCTGGCCTGGTGGTGTCCTTGCTGCGCGCCGACGGCGTGGTGGTGGCCAGCACCGCCGCCCAGCACCCGGAGCAGCTGGAGCGTTCTCATCCGCTGATGCAGGCGCTGGCCGCCGGCGCGCAGTTCGGCGAGCTGGTGACGCACGCGGACGACGGCGACGCCGCCCGCCGCCTCGCCTACCGCAAGATCGAGCGCCTGCCGCTGTACGCCGTCTGCAGCCTGGACCGCGCCAGCTACCTGGCCGACTGGCGCCGCGACATGACGGTGCTGGCGCTGTTCGCGTTCCCGCTGGCACTCGGCCTGGCGTTCGTCGCCTGGCTGGCGCAGGCCAACGGCCTGCGGCTGGCGGGCGCGGTGCAGGCCTACCGGGACCAGGTGGACCAGCGTTCGCGCGCGGAAGAAGCGCTGCGCCAGGCGCAGAAGCTCGAGGCGCTGGGGCAGATCACCGGCGGCGTGGCGCACGACTTCAACAACGTGCTGATGGTGGTGCAAACGTCCAACGAGCTGGCGCGCCGCCAGATCGCGCTGGGCCACGACGCCACGCGGGCGATGGGCGCGGTGGACCAGGCAGTGAAGACGGGCACCCAGCTCACGCGCCAGCTGCTGACCTTCGCGCGGCGCCAGCCGCTGCAGGTGGCGGTGGTGTCGCTGCAGGCCGCGCTGCCGCCGCTGCTGTCGCTCGTGCAGACCACGGTGGGCGGCTCCGTGCGGGTCACGGGCGTGGTGGACCCGGACGTCGGCCCGGTGCGGGTGGACGTGGCCGAGTTCGAGCTGGCGTTGATCAACCTGGCCGTCAACGCGCGCGACGCGATGGCGGGCGCGGGGGAGCTGCGCATCCGCGTGGTGTCGGCGGGCGGCGAGGACGGCTCGCCGCGGCTGGCGGTGGTCACGGTGCAGGATACAGGGGAGGGTATCCCTGCGCACATCCGCGACCGCGTGTTCGACCCGTTCTTCACCACCAAGGGGCCCGGCGCCGGCACCGGGCTCGGCCTGTCGCAGGTGTACGGCTTCGCCACGCAGGCGGGCGGCAGCGTGTCGCTGGACAGCGAGGTGGGCCGCGGCACGACGGTCACGCTGCGCCTGCCGGTGACGCAGGAATCGCCGGCGCTGGACGGCGCGGTGGCCGCCACGCTGCCACGCCTGCAGGGCAGCCTGCTGCTGGTGGAGGACAACGACGACATCGCCGATGCGCTGCAGCCGCTGCTGCGCCAGCTGGGCCTGGTGGTGGACCGCGTGCCCACCGCCGACGCGGCGCTGGCGCAGCTGCAGGTGCGGCACGGCGCGGTGGACGTGGTGCTCAGCGACATCGTGATGCCCGGCCGCCTGTCCGGCATCGAGCTGGCGGGCGAGCTGGCTGCGCGCTGGCCGGCGCTGCCGCTGGTGTTGATGAGCGGCTACACGCCGCAGCTGCAGCGTGCGCTGGCGGCCGGCCTGCAGGTGCTGCCCAAGCCGTGCGCGCCCGCGGTGCTGGCGGCGGCGCTGGAGAAGGCGCTGCAGCGGGGCGGCGAGCGGGCATCCCGGCCGGCATCAGGGTCTCCCGCGCCATTGTCCAAGTAGGCGGGCGTTTGGGGCACAGTCGCCCGGGCTCGTCAGCGAGCTCGTCCGCGCGCTCGCCCCCTCTCCTTCCTCATCCGACCCAACCCCATCCGCCTGCCGCCATGAACCGCACGCCCCGCCTCGCCCGTTCCCTCCTGCTGGCCACCGCCACCGCCACCGCCGCCGTGGTGGCCCTGGCGCCCCCCGCCTTCGCCGCCGCGCCGATGGTGAAGACCCAGGCGCCCGGTTACTTCCGCCTGATGCTGGGGCAGTTCGAGGTGACCGCCCTGAGCGACGGCACCGTGGACCTGCCGGTGGACCAGCTGTTGAAGGAGCCCGCGGACACCACCCGCAAGGCGATGGCCGCGCACTTCCTGGCCGTGCCCACGGAGACGTCGGTCAATGCCTTCCTCGTCAACACCGGGACGAAGCTGGTGCTGGTGGACACGGGCGCGGGCGCGCTGTTCGGCCCCACGCTGGGCCGGCTCGTGGCCAGCCTGAAGGCGGCGGGCTACGAGCCCGGGCAGGTGGACGACGTGCTCGTCACCCACATGCACCCCGACCACGTGGGCGGGCTGGTCGCGGCGGGCCAGGTGGTGTTCCCGAACGCCACGCTGCACCTGGGCCAGGCCGACGTCGACGCGCTGATGAAGGCCGCCCCGCCCGCCGACGGCAAGCCGGCGGAGCCGGGCCCCAGGGACATGGTGGCGCCCTACGCGGCCGCCAAGCACCTGCAGCCCGTGGTGGCCGACGGGGAGATCGTGCCGGGCATCCGCGCCGAGGCCGCGCACGGCCACACGCCGGGCCACACGGTCTACGTGGTGGAGAGCGGCGGCAGGAAGCTGCTGCTGGTGGGAGACCTGATCCACGTGGGCGCGGTGCAGTTCGCGCACCCCGAGGTCACCATCTCGTTCGACAGCGACACCAAGGCGGCCGCCGCGGCGCGCGCGAAGGTGTTCCACGAGGCGGCCAAGGAGGGCGCCTGGGTGGGCGCCGCGCACCTGCAGTTCCCCGGCATCGGGCACCTGAAGGCGAACGGCGCGGGCTGGGACTGGCTGCCCGTGAACTGGACGCAGAACCGCTGAGGCGGGCCGCCGGTGGCGGCCGCGGCCGTCAGGCCGTCCGGAACGCCGCCACCGCCGCCACCAGGGCGCCCGACTGCGTGCGCAGGCTCTCCGCCGCCGCGGCCGATTCCTCCACCAGCGCGGCGTTCTGCTGGGTGACCAGGTCCAGCTGCGAGATCGCGTCGCCCACCTGCTCGATGCCGGAGGCCTGGCGGGCGTTGGCCTCGCCCACGTCGCCGATCAGCTGGCTGACACGGCGCACGCGCTCCACGATCTCCTCCATCGTCCTGCCGGCCTCGTCCGCCTGGCGCGAGCCGTCGGACACCTTCTCCACGCTGGCCCCGATCAGCCCCTTGATCTCCCGTGCGGCCAGCGCGCTGCGCTGCGCCAGGGAACGCACCTCGGCCGCCACGACCGCGAAGCCGCGGCCCTGTTCGCCCGCGCGCGCCGCCTCCACCGCGGCATTGAGCGCGAGGATGTTGGTCTGGAAGGCGATGCCGTCGATCACTCCGATGATGTCGCCGATGCGCCGGCTGGAGGCGCTGATCTCGGACATCGTCTGCACCATCTGGCCCACGGCCGCGCCGCCCTGCGTCGCCGCCTCGCTGGCGCTGCCGGCCAGGGAGACCGCCTCGCGCGTGGTCTCGGCGTTCTGGCGGACGCTGGTGGTGAGCTGGGCCATCGACGAGGCCGTCTGCTGCAGGTTGCTGGCCTGTTCCTCGGTGCGCTGGCTGAGGTCCTGGTTGCCCGCCGCGATCTGCCCCGAGCCGGTGGCGATGCTGTCGCTGCCCTGGCGCACGGACTCCACCACGCGCCCCAGGTTGTCGTTCATCCGCTTGAGCGAGCGCAGCAGCTGGGCCGCCTCGTCATGGCCGTCCACGTCGATGCGCGAGCGCAGGTCGCCTTCGGCGACGGTCTCCGCGATGCGCACGGCCCGCTGGATGGGCCGCACGATGCCGCGACCCACCAGCCAGCCCAGCACGCCCAGGCCCAGCACGGCGGCGGCGGCGGTGGCCAGCAGCAGGTATTGCGCGCGGGTTGCGGCGTCGTGGCCATCGGCCTCGGTGGCCTCGGCGTCGCGCTCGATGCCGTCGCCCAGCGTGCCCAGCTCCTTCTCCAGCGACTTGAAGGCGGCGTCGAACGCCGGCATGCCGGCCTGCGCCGCGGCGCGGTCGGAGAACGCCAGGTCGACGATCGACGCGGACTTCTCGAGGTAGGCCGCGAGCGGGGCCTGCACCTTCTCCAGCGCGACGCGCGAGGCCGGCTGCAGCGACAGGGTGGTCAGGTGCTTCACCGCGTTGCGGATGCCGGCCGCGTGCTCGGCCAGGTCCGCGCGCACCGCCTTCTCCGCCGCGGCATCGGGTTGCGCGGCAGAGCCGGCCAGCAGCGCGGCCATGACGTCGGCGCGCAGCGCATCGTGGTCCTGGTCGGCGTCCATCTCCACCTTCAGCGCCTTGCCGGTGGCGGTGATGCGTTCCGAAGCCGCGGCCAGGCCGCGCGTGGCGATCCAGCCGCCGGTGCCCACGGCGGCCACGAAGGCCACGCCGAGGGCGCTGAAGGCGAGCAGCTTTTGCTGGATGGTGAGGTGCATGGACATGATGATGACGAGCAGGGGGCGGCACCTGGGGTGCGACCGGGGTAGGAGGAGGAAGGGCGGCGGGCGCCGGTCAGTAGCGCCAGGACAGGCCGGCGCCGGCCTGCAGCGTGGGCGACGTGGCGGTAAGGCCGCGGAACACCGCGGCGTCGAACTGCAGGTCGGTGCGCGGCGCCCACGCCAGTCCGGCGTCGAGCGTCACGACCGAGCCGCCGTCGCTGGCGGCGGCCAGTTGCTGGCCCGCCAGCTCGAGAAAGCCGTGCCAGTGCGGGGCCAGGTCCCGGCCCAGCGTCACCGCCAGGATGCCGCTCGCGAACCGGTGGCCATCCGCACGCGTGTCCAGCGCGATGCCGGGCATCACGCCGATCGAGAAATCATGCGGCAGGTCCCATTCCGCCACGGCGCGCACGGCGGGGCGCACGCCCTGGCCGCGGTACTCGGCGGAGCCGCTGGGCAGTGCCGCGTCCACGAGCCAGGCAACGCCAGGGCGGCCGTCCTCGTTGCCGTCCTGTTGGTGCCACTTGAAGCCCAGCGAGAGGTCGGACATGCCGCGGGTGGTGGCCTGTCCGGCGATGCGGGTGCGGGCCAGGCCATCGGTCTCCGCGCGCAGTTCCAGCGACGGCGACAGGCCCCAGCGCAGCAGCGTGGGCGTGCCGAGCTCGATGGTTCGCGGCACGCCCGGGTGCGCATCGCGGGTCCAGGTCGCGCCGGTCTCGAGTTGCACGTGGCCCGGGCCCACGACGTCGCTCGACTCCACGAAGTCGGGCCGGTCGGTGCTCAGCGCGGCGTCGGCGGTGTCGGCGGCGGTGGGGGCGGCCGTGGCGGCATGGCTGCCCAGCGCGGCGAGGAGGACGCCGGCGAGGCGGCGGCATGACCGCCGGAGGTGGTTTGTATTCATCCGTCCAGTCTGGACGTTTTGGACGGTTCTGGTCGGCGGACGTGCTGGTGAAAGGGCGTCCAGATCCGCGCTTCAGGTCCGGTGGCGCGGGCCGACCGCGCCCGACGCCGCGCAGGGCGCCGTTCAAAGGCGCTTCAGCACCTCCATCGCCGCGGCCGGGGCGCGCTCCTTCGCGCCGTTGATCATGAACATGAACACGTCCCGCCCCTCGGCGGGCGCGGGCGCGTCGTCCACCCCCGCCACGCGCGGCGTGCCCGTGGGGGCGCCCCCGTCCGCCCACGCGCGGGCGCAGGCGGCCCAGGCGTCCAGCACGGCGGGTTCATACCCGGTGGGGTATCGGGACTCGCAGCGCATCAGGCGCAGGTAGGCGAAGCCGGCGGTGAGGTTGCCGAAGGTCGGGTAGTCGTCCGAATCGGTGATGACGGTGCCGGCGCCGTACTGCCGCGCCAGCGCCAGGAACTCGGGGCAGCCGAAGCTCGCGTTGCGCACGTCCAGCACGTGGCGCAGTGGGCGGCCGTCCACGTCGGGCGGCAGCAGTCTCAGGAAGCGCTCGAAGTCGTCGGCATCGAACTTCTTGGTGGGCATGAACTGCCACAGCACCGGGCCCAGCTTGGTGCCCAGGCGCGACAGGCCGCTGCGCAGGAAGCGGTCGATCGATTCGCCCGCCTCGGCCAGCACGCGCCGGTTGGTGGCGAAGCGGTTGGCCTTGACCGAGAACATGAAGTCGTCCGGCGTCTCGTCGTGCCAGCGCTGGAAGCTGTCGGGCTTCATGGTGCTGTAGTACGTGCCGTTGATCTCGATGGCCGTGACGTGCCGGCTGGCCACGGCCAGCTCGCGCTTGGCGGACGTGCCCGGGGGGTAGAACGTGGTCTTCCACGGCTCGTAGGTCCAGCCGCCGATGCCGACGCGGATGCGGCCGCTCTCGTTGCTCATGACGAATCCTGTGTGACGACGGTATCCCGCCGGGGCCGGGGCGTTTTACCTCACGCGAGCGACGCCGTCACCAGTTCCCCCAGCCACTGCATGAACACCTGCACCCGCCTAGGCAGGTGGCGCCGGTGCACCACCAGCAGCGACACGGGCATCGGCGCGGCGCGCCAGGCGGGCAGGACCTCCACCAGCTGCCCGGCGGCGCGCAGCGCGCGCGTGCCGCTCTCGGGCACCTGAACGATGCCCAGGCCGGCCAGGCAGGCGGCCAGGTAGGCCTCGGAATTGTTGACGGTGAGCGGGCCGGCCATCGGCACGAAGCGCACGGCCGGTGGCGTGCCCTCGGCGATCTCGAAGCCCGGCGAGCGCGCGCCCAGCGTGGCCGCGTAGTGCACCAACGCATGGCCGTCCGCCAGGTCCTCGGGCGTGCGCGGCGTGCCGTGGCGCGCCAGGTAGTCGGGGCTGGCCAGGTTGATCATCGGCAGCGCGCCCAGGGGCCGCGCCACCAGGCTGGAGTCGGTGAGGGTGCCCACGCGCAGCACGCAGTCGAAGCCCTCGCGCACCAGGTCCACCCGGCGGTCGGTGGTGCTCAGCTCCAGCTCGAGGCCGGGGTGCGCGGCCAGGAACTGCGGCAGGTGCGGGATGACCAGGTGGCGCGCGGTGCCCATCGGCAGGTCCACGCGCAGCCGGCCGCGCAGCGCGGCGCCTTCCGGGCGGAACAGCGTCTGCAGGTCGTCCAGGTCGGCCAGCAGGTCCTGCGCGCGGTCGTAGCAGGTGCGGCCGTCGTGCGTCAGCTGCACGCGGCGCGTGGTGCGCAGCAGCAGGCGCGTGCCCAGCTGCGCCTCCAGGCGCTGCACCGCGGCGGACACCGTGGCCTTGGGGCAACCCAGGCTGGCCGCGGCCTGGGTGAAGCTGGCCAGCTCGGCCACGCGGGTGAAGACGGCCAGGTCGTCGGAGAGGCTCATGACAGGCTCGATTGTCCAGATGAATGGAACAGTTCAACCGGCAAAAGCCTATTTATCTGAACCATGCGTGTCAATACAGTGACCTCATCCCGCTTCAAAACCCTCACTCCCGGAGCCCACCATGACCCACCCCGCCCGCCCCGTCATCCTCATCACCGGCGCCAGCCGCGGCCTCGGCCGCGAGGCCGCGCTGGCCGCCGCCGCCCGCGGCTTCGACGTCATCGGCACGTTCCGCAGCGCCGCCCGCGAGGCCGCGCAGGTGGCGGCCGACCTGGCGCAGGCCGGCGCCCGCGCCCGCATGCTGCCGCTGGAGATGGGCGACAGCGCCGCCTTTCCCGCCTTCGCCGACCAGGTCCGCGAGGCCCTGGCCGAGACCTGGGACGGCGCCCGCCTGCACGCCCTGGTGAACAACGCCGGCCTGGGCCACCACGGCCTGTTCGCCGACACCACCGAGGCCCAGTTCGACGAGCTGATGCGCGTGCACCTGAAGGGCCCGTTCTTCCTCACGCAGGCCCTGCTGCCGCTGCTGGCCGACGGCGGCCGCATCCTCAACGTGTCCTCCGGCCTCACGCGGTTCAGCGTGCCGGGCTACGCGGCCTACGCGGCCATGAAGGGCGCGGTGGAGGTGTTGACGCGCTACCAGGCGCAGGAGCTGGGCGCGCGCGGCATCTCGGTGAACGTGCTGGCGCCCGGGGCCATCGAGACCGACTTCGGCGGCGGCGCGGTGCGCGACACGAAGTCGCTGAACGACCTGCTCGCCTCGCGCACGGCGCTGGGCCGCGTGGGGGTGCCGTCCGACATCGGCCCGCTGGTGGCCGCGCTGCTGGGCGACGACCATCGCTGGATGACGGCGCAGCGCGTGGAGGCCTCGGGCGGGATGTTCCTCTGACGGACGCCGCGGGGCGGCGGCTACGATCGCCGCTTTCGCGTCCTGCGCCGACCGCGCGCGCCCACCCGCCCATGCCCACGTCCAGCACGACAGCGTCCGCCACGCCGCCTCGCCCTGCCCGCACCCGCACCCGCACCGCCCGCGTCGTTCGCTGGACCTGGCGCGTCGTCCTCGTGCTGGCCCTGCTGGTGGCGCTGCTCGTGGCGCTGGCGCTGTGGACCGTGCACCGCAGCGTCCCCACGCTGGATGGCCGGCTGGCCCTCCCGGGCCTGGCCGCGCCGGTGACCGTGACGCGCGACGCGCTGGGCACCGCCGTGGTGGCCGCCGGCAATCGCCTGGACGCCGCCCGCGCGCTGGGCTTCGTGCATGCGCAGGAACGCTTCTTCGAGATGGACCTGACGCGCCGCTCGGCCGCCGGCGAGCTGTCCGCGGTGTTCGGGCCGCTGGCGCTCCCGCGCGACCAGGAGCGCCGCGTGCACCGGCTGCGTGCCCGACTCACCGCGCGGTTCGCCGCGATGGCGCCCGACGAGCGCGCCGCGCTGCAGGCCTACGCCGACGGGGTCAACGCGGGCCTGGCGCAGCTGCCCGTGCGCCCGTGGCAGTACGTGCTGCTGCGCGCGCGCCCCGCGGCCTGGCAGCCCGTCGATTCGCTGCTGGTGGTGGCCGAGATGTACTGGATGCTGCAGGCGAACGGCATGCAGGCCGGCTTCGAGCGCGCCCTGCAGCGCGAGAAGGCGGGCGACGCGGTGTTCGACTGGCTGAACCCGCGCGGCGGCCACTGGGACGCGGCGCTGGACGGCAGCGTCGTGCCCGAGGTGCCGATGCCCGGCCCGGAGGTGATCGACCTGCGCAAGGGCCCCGCGCCTCGCGCCGTGGCGCACGCTGTCACGATCGAGCCCCCCGTCCTCGGCAGCAACGACTGGGTCGTGGCCGGCACCCGCACCGCCGACGGCGCCGCGCTGGTGGCCGACGACATGCACCTCAACATCTCCACGCCGGGCATCTGGTACCGCGCGCAGCTGCAGATCGGCCAGGGCCCGGGCGCCATCCGCGCCGAGGGCGTCACGCTGCCCGGGCTGCCCGCCATCGTGGTGGGCGCCAACGGCCATGTGGCCTGGGGCTTCACCAATGCCTATGGCCAGTGGTTCGACTGGATCAAGGTGCCGCAGGGCATCGCCGACGAGCGCGTGCACACCGTCGACGAGACGATCACCGTGGCCGGGCGCCCCGACGTGCACCTGCCGGTCGTGGAGATCGACGGCTGGCCGGTGGTGACGCGCCGCGACGGCCAGGCCTACGCGGTGCGCTGGGTGGGCGACCAGGGCGATGCGTACAACCTGGCCCTGGACCGGCTGATCACCACCACCACGGTGGACGAGGCCGTGGCCGTGGCGCGCACCGCCGGCATGCCGCACCAGAACTTCGTGGTGGGCGACGCGGCCGGCCACGTGGCCTGGACCGTCGCCGGGCGGCTGTGGTCCGCCGGCGACCGCGACGCGCGCTACGGCCGCTTCGAGCCGCTGGACGCGCCGGCGCCCGGCTGGCTGGCCCCGGCCGACTACCCCGGCGTGAAGGACCCGGCCGACGGCCAGCTGTGGACCGCCAACGCCCGCCAGCTGGCCGCGTCGGCCGGCGGTGCGGCCATCGGCAACGGCGGCTTCGACCTGGGCGCCCGCGCGCAGCAGATCCGCGACCGGCTGCGCTCGCGGCCGCGCCACGACGAGGCGTCGATGCAGGCCCTGCAGCTGGACGACGAGGCGCGCTTCATGGCGCCGTGGGCCGCGCGCGTGGCGGCGGTCACCACGCCGCTGCAGGGCTACGACGAGGTGAACGCCGTGCTGCGCGGCTGGAACGGGCGCGCCGACGCCAACCAGGCCGCCTACCGCCTGGTGCGCGAGGTGCGCGTGCGCACGATGGACGCGCTGTGGCTGGCGTGGACCGTGCCGCTGCTGGGCGACGGGCAGCGCGAGGAGAAAACGCGCCTCGACTGGCACGCCTTCTTCGAATACCCGGTGGCGCAGGCGCTGGACCGCCGCCCCGCGCACCTGTTGCCGCAGCCCTACGCCACGTGGGACGAGTTCCTGCGCGCGCAGGTGGACGCCGCCGTGAAGGACCTGACGCACGACCATGCCCGCCCGCTGGCGCAGGCCACCTGGGGCGAGCAGAACGCCGCGCGCTTCCGCCACGTGCTGGGCCGCGCGGTGCCCGCGTTCGGCCGTTGGCTGGACCTGCCCACCTTCCCGCAGTCGGGAGATGCCAACATGCCGCGCGTGTCGGGCCCCAACTTCGGGCAGTCGGAGCGCATGGTGGTGTCACCGGGCCACGAGGACCGCGCCACGCTGGTGGTGGCGGGCGGCCAGAGCGGGCACCCGATGTCGCCTTACTACGCCGCGGGCCACGACGTGTGGGCCGCGGGCGGCACCTCCCCGCTGCTGGCCGGCCCGGCCCAGCACACGCTGACGCTGGCGCCCTAGGGCGGGCACGGTCGTTGCCCAGGGGCCGGGCAAATCGACTTCCCCGCCCGCTCGAGAGGACCCTGACGTGGCCGCACGCGACCCCAAGAATCCCCCCGCCCCGCCCGCGCGGACCGAGCGCCGCGGCGCGGCGCGGCCGGTCGCGCCCGCTTCGCGTCGCGCCGCGCGCGGGGCGCCGGCGGCGCCTCCCGCGGCCGTGCCCATGCCGCTGCCCAAGGCGCCCACGGGCATCACGGGCCTCGACGAGATCACCGGCGGGGGACTGCCGCGCGGCCGGCCCACGCTGGTGTGCGGCTCGGCCGGCTCGGGCAAGACGATGCTGGCGGCCGAGTTCCTGGTGCGGGGCGTGCAGGAGTTCGACGAGCCCGGCGTGTTCGTGATGTTCGAGGAGACGGCCGAGGAGCTGACGCAGAACCTTCGCTCGCTGGGAGTGGACCTGGACGACCTGCAGGCGCGCAAGCGGCTGGTGGTGGACCACGTCCACATCGAGCGCAACGAGATCGAGGAGACCGGCGAGTACGACCTGGACGGCCTGTTCATCCGCCTGGGCCACGCCATCGACACCGTCAAGGCCAAGCGCGTGGTGCTGGACACGCTCGAGGCCCTGTTCTCCGGCCTGCCCAACCACGCCATCCTGCGCGCCGAGCTGCGCCGCCTGTTCCGCTGGTTGAAGGACCGCGGCGTCACCGCCGTCATCACCGGCGAGCGCGGAGAACATTCGCTCACGCGCTACGGCCTGGAGGAGTACGTGGCCGACTGCGTGATCCTGCTGGACCACCGCATCGTCGACCAGGTGTCCACCCGCCGGCTGCGCGTGGTGAAGTACCGCGGCACCGCGCACGGCACCAACGAGTACCCGTTCCTGATCGGCCCGGACGGCCTGTCGGTGCTGCCCATCACGTCGCTGCGCCTGGACCACCGCGCCTACGTGGAGCGCGTGTCCACCGGCATCGCCGGCCTGGACCGCATGCTGGGCGGGCAGGGTGTGTATCGCGCCAGCAGCACGCTGGTGACGGGCGCGCCGGGCACGGGCAAGAGCAGCATGGGCGCCAGCTTCGTGGACGCGGCCTGCCGCCGCGGCGAGCGCGCGCTGCTGTTCGCCTACGAGGAGTCGGCCAGCCAGCTGCTGCGCAACATGCGCTCCATCGGCCTGGACCTGAAGCCGTGGGTCGACCAGGGCCTGCTGCGGATCGACGCCTCGCGCCCGACGCTGCACGGCCTGGAGCAGCACCTGGTGCACATGCACGACACGGTCAAGCGCTTCGCGCCGTCGGTGGTGGTGGTGGACCCGATCAGCAACTTCACGCTGCACCACGACGACCCGTCGCTGAAGCCCACGCTGATGCGCCTGATCGACTTCCTCAAGCTGCAGGGCGTCACCGCGATGTTCACGAGCCTCACCAACGATGCCAACGCCGACGTCGCCACCTCGCAGGTGGGCGTGTCGTCGCTGATGGACACGTGGATCCTGCTGTCCAACATGGCCGGCAACGGCGAGCGCACGCGCACGCTGCAGGTGCTGAAGTCGCGCGGCATGGCGCACTCGCACCAGGTGCGCGAGTTCGTGATGGGCGACCACGGCCTCGACCTGGTGGACGTGTACCTGCACGGCGACCAGGTGCTCACCGGCACCGCGCGCAAGTCGCAGGTGCAGCAGGAGCAGGCCACGGCCGACCTGCGCGCCCGCGACCACGCGCGCCGCTTGAAGGAGCTGGACAGCCACCGCCGCGCCATCGAGGCGCAGATCGCGATGTTGCGCGCGCAGGCCGACGAGCGCGCCAGCGACGTCGAGTTCACCATCGCCCGCGAATCGCTGCTGGCCGACAGCGCCACGGCGCGCTCGCGGGCGCTGATCGAGAGCAACGCGCGCTCGAACGAGCCCGCGTCCGACGCGCGCTCGACCGCCCGCGCGCCCGCGCGCCGCGCCGCGCCCACGCGCGCTGTCGCGCCCGCGCCCGCGCCTGCGCCAGCGCCTGCGCCCGCCCCCGCCAAGCGCCGCGCCAGGAGCCCGCGATGAGCACGTCCGCCCCGCGCAAGACGGCGCCGCGGCCAGGCGCCGCCGCCAAGGCCGACGCGGCCGGCACGCCACCGCCGGCGGCGGGCGGCCCGGAGTGGCAGCTCAAGCTCTACGTGGCCGGCAAGACCGCCAAGTCCACCGCCGCGCTGGAGAACCTGCGCCGGCTGTGCGAGACGCACCTGGCCGGGCGCTACGCGCTCGAGGTGGTGGACCTGCTGGTGAACCCGCAGCTGGCCGCGGGCGACCAGATCCTGGCCGTGCCCACGCTGGTGCGCAAGTTCCCCGAGCCGATCCGCAAGATCATCGGCGACCTGTCCAACGAGGAGCGC
>FTBV01000556.1_pt1 | contig 14433 bp, 16 predicted proteins | sample 1639281 | NCBI WGS metagenome assembly FTBV01 (sample SAMEA3914864, study PRJEB12502) | metagenome | biome: forest; material: soil | place: USA | collected 2012-03-12 | depth 0.3 m | reverse complement strand
GGCGGCGGCGGCGTCTGCCCGCAGGTGGTCACCAGCGTCCACGGTTGGCCGCTGCCGGCGCCGCCGTTGTGCGTCGCCGGATCGTCGCCCTGCGTCCACCAGTTGGCCTTGTAGGACTTGCCGTTCTCGGTGGCGGTGTCGCCGGCGGTGTAGACGAGGCCCGCGGCCCACGGTTGGCAGGCCGGCTGCGTCGCCAGCGCCGGCATCGACGCGGCACCGCCGGCCACCGCCGCGGCGGCGGTCGACAGCATCCTGAGCCGATCCAGTTTTCTATGCCTCGAAAAGTCGTTCTCACTCATGGCCTGGTCTCCTTTGAGGGCCGAGGTTGCACGATCGAGGCATGGTCCAGACGGGAAACGGCGGGCGACGCCTCGAATGCCCGGGGGCGAGTATTCGAGCCGCTCGGGCCGGTGGCATCAGAGAAAACCAGTAAAGAACCAGTAACAATACCAGTTACGTGGCAGGCGAGTCTGCCGCGGCTTCAAACCGAATGTTTGACGGTCGCGCTCCCTGCTGAGCAAGCGCGGCGAATCAATGGCGGGCGCACGGCGGGCACGCGTCAACTGGTATTGTCCAAATCAGCATTCGCGCCGCACGCCCGATCGCCATCAGTGCCGCCCGTCGCCGCGCACCGGCACCGGCCGCGTCAACAGGTCGGCGTAGAACGCGTAGAAGCGCGCGGTGTCGAACGCGAACACCACCTTCGAGGACTGCAGCAGCGGGATCGCCGGCAGCGGGTTGGTGTCGTACACGATGGACTTGCCGTAGTTGGCGTCGAAGGTCGTGTTCATGTCGACCCACAGGTCGCGCGTGGACGTGGCGAAGGTCGGATCGACCAGGTAGGCGAGCGCGGTCGTGTCCCAGATGTACAGCGGATACGGCGCCGGGGCCGAGCCGAAGAACGGCGCGTACGCGTCGGCGAACAGCTTCGTGATCGGCGTGGCCGGCTGGTGGGTGGCGATCTGCTCGTAGACCGCCTTGGTCAGCGGCACGGTGTTGGTCAGGTCGAGCGGCAGGATCACCTTCGGGATCGGCGCGCGCAGCACCACCTGCACGGCCTCGGGGTCGGCCCACCAGTTGAACTCGGCGGCGTCGTTGTACGCGTTGCCCGGCACGAACATCTGCCCGGCCATCGTCACCACCTGCTTGATCAGCGGCACGATGCCGGGATCCTTGCGGATGGCCATCGCCAGGTTGGTGGGCGGCGCGATCTCCAGGATCGACACCTGGTGCGGGTAGCGGCGGATCTGCTCGATGAGGAAGTCCACCGCGTGCTGCGGCTGCGGCCGCGTGTGCGTCGCGAAGCCGTCGGGCGGCGGCACCAGGTCGCTGCGGGACGCCGGCGGCGGGCTCGCGAACGCGCCCACGTAGTCGATCGCGGGGCCGAACTTCGAGACCTCGTACAGGTAGGCGTCGTAGTCGTGCAGCAGGCCGTACTTGGCGCCCTCGTAGACGCCGATCGAGTGCTCGATGCCGAGCCGCTCCACGGCCTTGAGCGCGTCGGAGGTCTCCTGCTCCAGCCACGCGTTGCCGGTGGCCACGGTCACCCCCAGCAGGTCGAGCCGGCCGGCGGCGTCGAGCTGGGCGAGCATCGCCAGCGCCTGGCCGTCGTCGCTGATGGTGTTGAAGTCGGTGTCCAGGATCACCTTGGGCGGCGCGGGATCGTGGCCGCGGCGGACGTCGTCGGCGTGCGCGAGGCCGGGGGCCAGGACGAGCGCGGTCAACGCGAGCAGGCGCAGGGGTGTCAGCATGCGAAAGTCTCCTGTGGTGTTGCGGCGCGGGGTGGCGCACCGGAGCGCGGGATCATCGCGCCAATACCACCCCACGTATGCCTTGACCCTGCTGCCCGCGCCCTCACGCTGCCGCCGCCGGCCGGGCAGGCTTCTTGCCCCGGTCCGCCCTTCGACCGCCCGCCTGGTTCCGGCCCGGCCCCGCGGATGCCGGCAGCCGCGGGTTAACGCGTAGCGGCGGTGCCGGCGAACGTCCCCCTCGCGGCATCTCGCGCGAGACAATGCTCGACCACTCTCCGCAAATTCCGCCCGACGTGTCCGACCGTCCGACCCCGCCGCCCGCGCCGGAACACGCCCCGGACGCCGCCGCGTTCCCGACCGCGGCCGAACTGCTCGATTCGATGACGGACATCGGTGTCGTCGGATTGACCGTCGACGGCCGGGTCGGCGCGTGGAACCGCGCCGCGCAGCGGCTGTTCGGCATCGCGCGCGGCGACGCGCTCGGACGCTCGTTCGACGCGCTGGCGACGCTGCCGCGCGCCGGCAACGACGACGTCGCCTCGCTGCTGGCCCTCGCCGCGGCCGGCGGGCGCGCCGAGCGAACGCTGCCGTTCGCGCGGCCGGACGGCGAGTCGTGGCTCGCGCGCGTGGTGGTCGACGCGATCCGCGGCGCCGACGGCGGCCTGCGCGCGTACACCCTCGCCGCGCGCGAGGTGCACCGCGGCGACGGCGGCGCGACGGGCACCGCACCGCCGCCGCGCCAGCTGGCCCAGATGCTGATCGACGGCGTGCAGGACTACGCCATCTTCTCGCTCGACGCGAGCGGCCACGTCACGAGCTGGAACAAGGGCGCGCAGCGCGCCAAGGGCTACAGCGCGCCGGAGATCGTGGGCCGGCACTTCTCGGTGTTCTACCGGCCGCAGGAGGTGGAACGCGGCTGGCCGGACGAGGAGCTGCGGCGCGCCACCGAGCTCGGCCGCTACGAGGACGAAGGCTGGCGCGTGCGCCAGGACGGCTCGCTGTTCTGGGCCAACGTGATCATCACCGCCATCCGCGACGGCCGCGGCGCGCTGCTCGGATTCTCCAAGGTCACGCGCGACCTGACCGAGCGGCGCGAGCACGAGGAGCAGCTGCGCCAGCGCGAGGAGGACTTCCGGATGCTGGTGGAAGGCGTGCACGGCCACGCCATGTTCCTCGTCGACGCCGACGGCCGCATCCAGACGTGGAACGCCGGCGCCCAGCGCCTGATGGGCTACGAGGCGAGCCAGGTGGTCGGCCATCCCACCAGCGTCCTCTACACCGAGCAGGATCGCAACTCCGCGCAGTTCAACCTCGCACTGCAGGCCGCCAAGCTGCGCGGCCAGGTGCAGTTCAAGGCCTGGCGGCGGCGCGCCGACGGCCTGCCGATCTGGGTGGAAGTGAACTCCACCGTGCTGCACGACGCCGACGGCGGCTGCCGCGGCTTCGTGCAGGTGCTGCGCGACCTCACCGAGTCCGCGCGCGTCGAGGCGCTGGAGACCGAGGGCCGGCGCACCGCGGAGTTCATCGCGTTGCTGTCGCACGAGCTGCGCAATCCGCTCGCGCCCATCCGCAACGCCGCGACGATGCTCAAGCGCCTGCCGGCCGACCGCGAGACCACGGCCTGGTGCGCCGACCTCGTCGATCGCCAGGTGAACCACCTCGCGCGGCTGGTGGACGACCTGCTGGACGTGAGCCGCGTGACCAACGGCAAGATCCGCGTGCAGAGCGACGAGTGCGACCTCGCGGCCATCGTCACGCAGGCGGTGGACTCGCTGCGGCCGACGGTGGCGGGCCATGGCCATCGGCTGGCCACGCAGATCGACGCGGGCCCGACGCCGCTGATCGGCGACGCCACGCGCCTGACCCAGGTCGTGACCAACCTGCTCACCAACGCCGCCAAGTACACCGCGCCGTCGGGCACGATCGAGGTGACCCTGCGGCGCGACGGCACCGGCTGGGCGGCGCTCGAGGTGCGCGACACGGGCATCGGCATGTCGCCGACGCTGCTGCAGCGCGCGTTCGAGCCGTTCGTGCAGGGCGAGCGCGCGCTCGCGCGTTCGGAAGGCGGCCTGGGCGTGGGCCTCACGCTGGTCAAGACGATCGTGCAGCTGCATGGCGGCTCGGTGGAGGCGGCCAGCGCCGGCGAAGGCCGGGGCACCACGTTCACCGTGCGCCTGCCCGTGGGGACGGCGCCCGCGCGCGCCGACGCCCCGCCGCCCGCGCGCCGCCGCGCCCGCGCCCGCGCCAGCCTGCGCGTGCTGGTCGTCGACGACAACACCGACGCGGCCGACTCGGTGGCGATGATGCTGCGCCTCGAAGGCCACCAGGTCGAGGTGGCGTACGACGGCCTGGCCGCCCTCGCGGTGGCGCAGCGCCAGCGCCCCGAGGTGGCGGTGCTGGACATCGGCCTGCCCGGCATCGACGGCTACGAGCTCGCGCGGCGCCTGCGCGGCCTCTCGGGCCTCGACCACGTGCGCCTCATCGCGCTGACCGGCTACGGCCAGGAGCAGGACATCGAGGCCGCGCGGGCTGCCGGCTTCGAGCACCACCTGGCCAAGCCCGCGCCCACCGACGTGCTCGCGCGACTGGTTGCCGCCTGACGATGGCCGTGGCATGCTCGCCGCGACCATGCCCACCCTCTACGACGCCATCGGCGGCCTCGACGGCCTGCGCCGCCTCGCCCACGCCTGGCACCTGCGCGTGATGGCCGACGAGGTCGTGAGCCACGCGTTCAGCCACGGCTTGCACCCCGACCACACCGAGCGCCTGGCCGCCTACTGGGCCGAGGCGCTCGGCGGCCCCGCGCTGTATTCGCAGCGCTGCGGCGACGAGTCGCGCGTGGTGCGCATGCACAGCGGCAACGGCGACCACCACGAGATGGACCGGCGCGCCATCGCCTGCTTCGACGAGGCGCTCGTCGACGCGGGCCTCGCGCAGGACGCGCGCGTGCGGCAGTCGCTGCACGACTACTTCGCCTGGGCCACGGCGGGCGCGATGGCGCGCTATCCGCGCTCGAAGGACGACGTGCCGGCGGGACTGCACATCCCGCGCTGGTCGTGGCACGGCCCCGAAGCCTGACGGTTCACAGCGGCAGTCCGACGTCGTTCTCGGCCAGCGCGCGCCGCGCCGCCTCGGACGACACGATGTACGCCAGCTCGGCCTCCTGCATCCGCGCGTCGAACGCCCCGCCGTCGGGAAAGCGGTGCATCAGCGAGGCGAACCACCACGACAAACGCTCGGCCTTCCACACACGGGCCAACGCGCGCGCCGAGTACCCCGCCAGGCCCGCACCGTCGCGCTCGGTGCGCATCGTGGAATCCCCGGTGGTCGAGACCGACAGCGTAGACGGCGCCGCGCCGCCGCTCAATGCACGCGACCGACTTTGAGTTGGACTATCCGAACATGCGCCGCGGCCTGTCAAACTCGCGGCACGCCATCCGACAGGGAGCCTCGCCGATGTCCATCACCCTCACCGCCTTCGAACGCTCGCCCGACGGCGGCAAGGGCCTCGCGCGCGACACCCGCGTGCGCTGGGCGCTCGAGGAACTGGGCCTGCCCTACGACGTGCAGGGCGTGTCGTTCGAGGCGCTCAAGGCGCCCGAGCACCTCGCACGCAACCCGTTCGGGCAGATCCCGACCCTCGACGACGACGGCCTCGTGCTGTTCGAGAGCGGCGCGATCGTGCTGCACCTGGCGCAGCACCATCCGGGCCTGCTGCCGGCCGACGCGGGCGCGCGCGCCCGCGCCGTCGCGTGGATGTTCGCCGCGCTCAGCTCGGTGGAACCGGTGATCCTCGAGCTCGTCACCGTGCGCATCCTCGAACGCGACCGGCCCTGGAGCGCCGAACGCCTGCCGCTGGTGCAGGAGCGCATCCGCGCGCGGCTCGTGCAACTGGTCGCGCGGCTGGGCAAGTCCGACTGGCTGGACGGCGCGTTCAGCGCGGGCGACCTGATGATGGTGTCGGTGCTGCTGCGCCTGCGGCCGTCGGGGCTGCTCGACGAGTTCGCGAGCCTGGCGGCCTACGTGGCGCGCGGCGAGGCGCGGCCGGCGTACCGGCGGGCGTTCGAGGCCCAGCGGGTGTTCAACGGCGGCTGACCCGGGAACCGATGTCGTGATCGTCCAAGCCCCCGACAGCGCGGATCCGCAGAATCCGGCCATGCCCTGCGCACCCGCCCGCCAACGACCGCTCGCCCGCATGTGGCCGCCCGCCGCGCGCTGGAGCGAGCAGGTGTTGATGCTGGTGGTGCGCGACACCCGCGGCTGCGCGCTGTCGCCGCACGAGCGCCTGAACCGCTTTCCCGCCAACCCGTACTGCTGCATCACGTGGATGCTCGAAGGCGAGGTTCACCTCGTCGCGCAGGGCGGCCAGGCGCGCGACCGCCGCCTGCCGCGCCACTTCGTGCACGGCTGCCAGACGCGGCCCGTCGTCTCGCGCAACGAGGGCGAGCGCCACAGCTTCTGCATCGTGTTCCATCCGGACGCGTTCCATGCGCTGTTCGGCATCGACCTCGCCACCCTGCAGGACAACTTCCTCGACGCCGCGCAGGCCCTGCCCGCGCACGGCAGGCGCCTGCTCGCGGACATCGACGCGGCGCACGACCACGACGAACGCCGCGCGATCGTCGACGCCTTCCTCGCCGCACACGCCAGGCCGCTGCCGGCGAGCCCGTGGCTGCGGCTGCGGCGCCTGGGCGTCAACGTGGGGTTGCAGCTGGCCAGCGGCCTGCTGGGCGTCGGCCCGCGCCAGGTGCAGCGGCGCGCGCGCCGCGAAGGCGGCCTGAGCGTGCCGGCGCTGTCGCGGCTGTGGCGCGGCGAGCGCAGCCTGCGGCAGGTGCGCGAGACGCTCGCTCGCGGCCGCGGCGTCGACTGGGCCGCGCACGCCGCAGAAGCCGGCTACGCCGACCAGTCGCACCTGGCGCGCGACTGCAAGGAGATCAGCGGCCGCACGCCTACCCAGATCCTGCAGCAGGCCCCCCACGACGAAGCCGACTGGATGTACCGACTATGACGCTGTTCCCGCCGCCGCCCGCCTTCCTGCTCGCCGTCATGTTCACGGGCGAGGCCCTGCTGATGCGCAGCCGCCTTTCCGGCGATGCCCGGCGCACGTCCGACCGCGGCTCGCTGCGCCTGATCCTGGCGGTGATCGCCGCCAGTGTGGTCATCGCGGGCGTGGTGGGACGCCGGTTCCCGCAGGCGCGATTCGCGGCGCTGTTCGATCTCGACGCGAGCGCCGTCGCCGCGCTGCAGGCCACCGGCTTCGCGCTGTTCGTCGCCGGGCTGGCGCTGCGCTGGTACTCGATGCGCTACCTCGGCCGCCTGTTCACGTTCGACGTGGCGGTGGCCGCGGATCACCGCGTGGTCGACACCGGCCCCTACCGCCTGGTGCGCCATCCGGCGTACACGGGCTCGCTGCTGAGCTTCGTCGGCCTCGGGCTGTACGCCGGCAACGCGCTGGCGCTGCCGCTGCTGCTGGTGCCGATCGCGCTGGCCTTGCGCTACCGCATCGGCGTCGAGGAGGCCGCGCTCACGAGCGCGCTGGGCCCGCGCTACGCCGACTATGCGGCGCGCACGCGGCGCCTGGTGCCGTTCGTCTACTGACCCGACTGCTCGGGCACCGAGGCCGCGTCGGCGGCCGCCGCGGCCTTGACGGCGGCGGTGTCGGCCTCGGTGGCGGCCTTGGCGGCAGCGGTGCGGTCGTCGATGATGCGGTTGGCCGTGGCGTAGCCGCATTCGCGCACGTCGCGCTGGAAGCCGGCCGGAAGCGGCACGTCGCGGGCCGAGCCGGTGGTGCTGTCCTGCGCCATGAGCTGCTGCATGTAGGGCCGCAGCTCGGCCGGCGACAGCGCGTTGATGCGCGTCTGCAGGCACTGGCACAGGCTCGGCGCGTAGCTCGCCGCGTCGGCCTGGCCCTTGGACACCAGCGTGCGCGCCATCATGCCGGGGCAGATCGCCGGGAAGGTGGTCTGCATGACCTGCGCCATGCAGGTGGCGCCGGCATCGGCCACGTAGCCGTTCATCACCTGGCCGACGTCGCGGCGGTGCAGCAGGTCGGGCGTGACGTGGGTCATGACCTGCTGCGTGACGCAGGCGCACACGCCCTTGGGCCCGCTGATGGCCTTCATCCATTCGCTGGTGGCGGCACGCGTCTGCGCCGACTCCTCCAGCTGCGCCTTCGCCACGCCCTGCTCGCAGGTGCTCTGGAACATCTGCGGCAGCTTGTCGACGAACTTGCGTTCCTCGGGGGTGTAGCTCGCAGCGGCCAGCACGGCCATCGCGGACAACGCCAGCACGGCGGCCAGCAGCGAATCGCGCCAGGCGCGAACGGCGGAAATACTCATCTCTTGCTCCCTGCACCGTCCGGGATGGCGGCGCCTCTCCTGCGCGGATTCTAGGCGCCGGACATGACAGCCGCGGTGCGTCTTGCGTGCAGGATTTCGTGGTCGGGTGCTACTCGGTGCGGCCGCCGGGGTCGCGGTCGCGCTCGTAGTGCCGGCGCAGCGGGAAGGCCGGCAGCCAGGACTCGCGCCGGACCGTCCACAGCTCGTAGCTGGGCACGAAGCGATCGGGCGCGTCGAGCGCGCCCAGGCTCACTTCCACTTCGTCGCCGCTGCGCGAGAACACCGACGAGCCGCAGCGCGGGCAGAAGTGGCGCCCGGCCCAGTGGCGCGTCTCGCCGCTGACCGCCACCGCGTCCTGCCGGAAGATGGCCGACGCGTGGAACAGCGCGCCATGGTGCTTGCGGCAATCCAGGCAGTGGCACAGGCCGACCCGGTACGGCCGGCCGGTGGCCTCCACGCGGATGTCGCCGCACAGGCATCCGCCGCTCACTCGTTCCATGCGCGCCTCCCCGGCCGCGGACGACGCGCCGCGGACGCCCTCATTGTGCGAGCGGCGCGCCGAACCATGTCGCTGCCGCGGCTTCCAGGCCGTCCGCGCGCGATCCGGCATCGGCGGCCCAGGCCACGACGCCGTCGGGCCGCACGAGCAGCGCGGCCAGGCCGAGCTCGTCGCGGGCGCCGGCCGCCACGTGGCGCACGCGGTCGCTCCATGGCGCGATGGTGTCGCGGCAGGCGTCGCCGCCGGCGAAGTCGACCAGCACGCCGCGGCCGTCGCGCAGGCGCTCGGCGAGGCGGGTGCCGTCGGCGAAGGCGAAGTCCGGCGCGCTGCGGCCAGCCAGCGCGTGGCCGCTGCCGAACTCGTAACGCCACGCGACGCCCCACAGCTGCGCCGCGATGGCGGTGGCGCCGTCGACCGTGTCGATGAGGCCGCGAACCACGCCCTCGAGCGCGCGCGTGGCCGCGCCGGGGCGCATGAGCGCGGCCTGCGCGCGCGTCCAGTCCAGCACCCAGGCGCCCACGGGATGGCGCTCGGCCTCGTAGCTGTCGAGCAGGCCGGCGGGCGCCGTGCCGCGCACCGTGGCCGCGAGCTTCCAGCCGAGGTTCAGCGCATCGCCCAGGCCCGCGTTGAGGCCCTGGCCGCCCAGCGCGGAATGCACGTGCGCCGCGTCGCCGGCCAGCAGCACGCGGCCGCGGCGGTAGCGCGTGGCCTGGCGCGCGCGGTCGGTGAACGTCGTGGCCTGGTGCACGGCGGCGAGCGTCGCCTCGGTGCCGGACACGCGGCGCAGCACCGCCTGCAGGTGCTCGCGCGTGAGCGGCCCGTCGCGGTCGAAGGCGCCGCCGTCGAAGTCGGCGATGGCGAGGCGGCCCGCTTCGTGCAGGTAGAAGCCGGCCGGCGTGACGTGGCGGCCGGCGGGCAGCGCCGCGGGGTCGGCGAGCTCGACGAGCGCGGAGTAAGCGGTGAACTCCGGCTCGGTGCCGGCGAACTTGAAACCCGCGAGCTTGCGCACCGCGCTGCGGCCGCCGTCGCAGCCGACGAGCCAGCGGCCGTGGTGGACGGCGGCGCCGGCGTGCACGGCCACGCCGTCGTCGAGCATCCCGATGCCGGTGACGGCCTGGCCGCGACGCAGGTCGACGCCCAGCGCGACCGCGCGCTGCGCGAGCACGGCCTCCACCGACGCCAGGTCGGCGGCGATCGTGGCGTCGGCGGGCCCGGCGAGGCGCCAGGACCAGCGCGTGGCGTCGATCTTCGCGGGATCGAGGTCGAGACCGGCGAAGTGGCCCGGCTGTGCGGGTCCGGCGACGCGCGTGCCGGGCGTCGCCAGCAGCGCGTCGAGCAGGCCGCGGCGATGCAGCGCCTCGGCGGTCGCGACGGACAAGCCGCGCGTGCCCAGCGGCGCGCGCTTGAGCGGGGCGTCGGACTGCGCGTCGCGTTCGAGCACGAGCACGCGCAGGCCGGCCAGCGCGAGCTCGCCGGCCAGAAGCAGGCCGACCGGGCCGGCGCCGGCGATGACGACGTCGTGGACAGGAGGATGATTCATCAGGGAACGAATGAAGGCCCGCGCGGTCGGGCCCGGCCTCGAAGCGCGGGCGGCCGAACGGCCGCGCTGCACCATCGGAGCGCGATTCGAGGCGGGGCCGGTCCCCTTCGGGCGGGGAGCCGGAAATCATGCGCGGCCAAGCCGCGCGCGGTCATGCGGTCGCCGCAGGCATCGCCCGGGGCGTCACGCTGTCGACGATGTCGACGTGCGAAAGGAAGGCGCTTCGCTGACCGATAGGCCGCACCGTGGTGGCGGATGGTTGGAGGATGCCCGCCGACAGGAGCGCGGGCCAGGCGGCAAATTGTAGCGGCCAGGCCCGCGCCCGCGGGCGGCGCGGCCGGTACCTCCTGCTCGACGCGGCGACGCGCCGCTCGTCCGCCCCGTCGCGTGCGCCGTCGGTCCGCAGGCGCGCGGTGGCCGTCGGCGCAAGGCACGCCGCTTGCCTTTCGGCCGTCACGACCCCGCACGCGAAAGGCCCATCGTGATCGACGATCAAAGCAGAGACGACATCCGCGCCCTGTTCGACTGGCGCAGCGCCCTCCACGACGGCGCCGTCCCGGCCGGCTCGCCGGTCGCCAACGACGACCTCGCGCTCGCGCTGAGCCTGCTGTCGGTCAACTCGCGCGACCGCGAGCAGTTCCAGGGCGGCCGCGCCGGATCGACGTCGCACTGAGGAGTCCGCGGATGGCCTCGATGAGCACGCTGCGCACGGCCACGTTCACGATCTCCATCCGCGACACGTCGGAGGACCAGCTCGAGGCGGCGGCCGCCGCGTTCACCTGCACGCTGCACCGCTCCGGCATGACACCCGAGGACGCGCTCGGCGCCTGGCGCCGCATGGACGAGTGGGAGCGCGCCAACTTCGCGGCCGACGACGACCCCGGCGAGCGCTGGTGGCGCACGATGGCCGTGGCACGCGACGCGGTGCTCGCCGCCCTGCGCGCCGCCGGCCTCGACGGCCAGCGGCGGCCGTTCATGATCGAGTCGGTGTCACGCAGCCGGCACTGACCCAGGCGTCCACGTCGAGCACGGCCTGCGCGAACGCCTGCGGCGCTTCCTGCGGCAGGTCGTGGCCGATGCCGCCCGTGACCACGCGGTGCTCGTGGCGGCCCGTGAAGCGGCCAGCCCGGGGCGCGCCGCCGCCGGACACGCCGTCGGCGTCGCCGTCCAGCGTGATGGCGGGCACCGCGATGGCCGGCTGCGCGGCCAGCTGCAGCTCGATGTCCTCCAGCGCAGGGTCGCCGGCCGCCAGCCCGAATCGGTGGCGGTACGAGTGGATCACCACGTCGACGAAATCGGGGTTGTCGAAGGACGGCGCCGTGCGCTCGAACTCGGCGTCGCCGAACGCCCATTGCGGCGACCACAGGCGCCACAGCAGCCTGCACAGCTCGTGCCGGTTCGCTGCGAGGCCCGCGCGGCCGCGCTCGCCGTGGAAGTAGTACTGGTACCAGAGGCGGTATTCCTTGTCGGGCGCGGCGGGCTGGGCGGCGCGCGCGATGTCCTGCAGGTTGTAGCCGTTGACGGACACCAGCCCGCGCACGCGCCCCGGCCACAGCGCGGCGGCGATGCAGGCGGCGCGGCCGCCCCAGTCGTAGCCGGCGACGATCGGCCGGTCGAGCGACAGCGCGTCCATCAATGCGTGCAGGTCGTGGGCGAGCGCGGCCTGCTGGCCCGAGCGCGGCGTGGCCCCGGACAGGAAGCGCGTCGGGCCATGGCCGCGCAGCCACGGCACGATCACGCGCAGCCCGGCGTCGGCCAGCAGCGGCGCGACGGCGTCGTAGGCGTGCACGTCGTAGGGAAAGCCGTGCAGCAGCACGACGGGGCGGCCCGCGGGGTCGCCATGCGCGAGGTAGGCGACGCGCAAGGCGCCGGCGTCCACGGTGTGCACGGTCATTCGCGGCTCCCTGAAGGCGGTGTCGGGCGATTGTCGCCGGCGGGCGCACCGCGCGCGAGGACGCCAGGCGCATCCAACGCCTATGCAATGCCGCAAAACGCATTTCACTCGCCCGCGGCGAACGCCTAATCTGCGCCACAGACCGTCATCCCCAGGAGTCCCGATGTCCGCCCTGCTCGCCGACGCGCACGAAGACATTCTTCTCGAACACGCCATCCGCGAGGCCCGCGCGAACGGCCTGCCGTTCGCCGGCAGCGTGCCGCCCATCGAGGCCTGGGCGCTGGTGGAGTCCGGGCGCGCGGTGCTGGTGGACGTGCGCTCCAGCGAGGAGCGCAAGTTCGTCGGCTACGTGCCCGAGAGCCTGCACGTGCCCTGGGCCACCGGCACCGCGCTCACGCGCAACCCGCGCTTCCTGCGCGAGCTCGAGGCCAAGGTGGGCAGGAACGACGTGCTGCTGTTCCTGTGCCGCAGCGGCAAGCGCTCGGCCATCGCCGCGGAGGCCGCCACCAGGATCGGCTTCACCGCGGTCTTCAACGTGAGCGAGGGCTTCGAGGGCGACCTCGACGGCGACCGCCGGCGCGGCAACGTCGGCGGCTGGCGCCTGCGCGGCCTGAAATGGGTGCAGGACTGACCGCGCGGCGCCGCGTCGTCAACCCTTGACGAGGTGCCAGACGTTGCCCTTGCCGTCGCCCGTGGTGTCGCCCGGCTTCGCATCCTTGGCGAACGTGTACAGCGGCCAGCCCTTGTAGGCCCACTGCCTGGAGCCGTCGTCGCGCGTGACGACGGACCAGTCGCCCGACCCGATGTCCGACGCCTGCGCCGCCAGCGGCGGCCAGTTGGCGGCGCACGGGCCGTTGCACGCGCTCTTGCCGTTGCCGGCGGTGTCCTTGTCGAAGGTGTAGAGCGTGGCGCCCGCGGGCGTGGCAAGCACGCCGTTGGCGATGGCCGCGGGCGCGGCGGGGGATGCCGCGACGGCGGCGAGGGAGGCGAGCGCCAGCGCGGCGAGGGCGGTCGTGGCCTTGAGCATGAGGTTCTCCTGTCGATGAGGTTGGCTGATCACGCCGCGCATGGTTGCCGCTTGGGGCGCGATCGCGAACGAAGGTTTTCGCAGATGCTCGGATGCGGCGCTAGCTTGCGGTGACCAGGCGTGTCGCGAGCCACAGGCGGCGTTCGTCGAGTGCCTCCGGTGCGGCCAAGCCTTGTTCGCGCAGCAGGCGGGCGACGGCGGCTTCGTCCAGCGCCACCACCGTGAACGCGTGCGTCCAGGTCTCGCCGTCCAGGTCGTAGCGCAGCGTCATCGCCACCACGTCGCCGTCGGGACCGGGCGTGCGGTCGACACGCGCCACCGCGACGCGCATCGCGCCCAGCGCGCCCAGCGGGCCCACCACGGCGGATCGCAGCCATGCGTCGTCCTGCCGCTTCAGGATCAGTTCGCCGCCGGGTGCGACATGCCGCGCGGCCACCGCCACGAACGCGCGACGCACGCGGGCGTCGGCGTGGTTGACGAGGCCGCTGGGCAGCAGCACGACGTCGAAGCGTCGGGCCAGCTGCAGCGCCTCGATGTCGCACTGCACGCGATGCACGCGCTCCGAGACGTGCGCCAGCATCTGCGCGGAGTTGTCGACGCCGGTGACGTCGCAGCCGAACTCCAGCAGCCGGTGCGCGAGCAATCCCGTGCCGCAGCCCAGCTCCAGCACCGAAGTGCCGGCCGGCAGCCGCGGGCGCAGGTGCTCGATCTCGCCGCCGTATTGCTGCCGGCGGTACAGCTCCACCGAGCAACCGTCGCGCGCGCGCGGGCCGGGGCCGGTGCCGCTGAAGTCGAAGGCAGGTTCCATGCGCGCAAGCTTAGCGGCTCGCGCGCAGGCCGTCCGGCCTCGCGGGACTCAACGCACCAGCGCCGGCCGCTTCGGATCGAACGTCCAGCCCGGCATCAGGGACTGCATCGCTACCGCGTCGTCGCGCGCCCCGAGCCCGTGCTGCTTGTACAGCGCGTGCGCTTTCTGCACCTCGCCCATGTCCAGCTCGATGCCCAGGCCCGGCCGGGTCGGCACCTGCACCCGGCCGCCGGCGATGCGCAGCGGCTCGGTGGTCAGGCGCTGGCCGTCCTGCCAGATCCAGTGGGTGTCGATGGCCGTGACGCGCCCCGGCGCCGCCGCGCCCACGTGCGTGAACATCGCCAGCGAGACGTCGAAGTGGTTGTTGGAATGCGAGCCCCACGTGAGGCCCCAGTCGCGGCAGGTCTGGGCCACGCGCACGGAGCCGGCCATCGTCCAGAAGTGCGGGTCGGCGAGCGGGATGTCCACCGATTGCAGCGCGAGCGCGTGCTGCAGCTGGCGCCAGTCGGTGGCCACCATGTTGGTGGCGGTGGGCAGGCCGGTGGCGCGGCGGAATTCGGCCATCACCTCGCGGCC
>FTBV01001947.1_pt1 | contig 14540 bp, 9 predicted proteins | sample 1639281 | NCBI WGS metagenome assembly FTBV01 (sample SAMEA3914864, study PRJEB12502) | metagenome | biome: forest; material: soil | place: USA | collected 2012-03-12 | depth 0.3 m | reverse complement strand
GTTCGCGCGGCTCGAAGGGCTTCGGCAGGTAGTCGTCGGCACCGAGTTCGAGGCCGACGACGCGGTCCATCACGTCGCCGCGCGCGGTGAGCATCACGATGGGGATGTCCGACTCGCGCCGGATCGTGCGGCACAGCTCGAAGCCATCCATCTCGGGCAGCATCACGTCCAGGATGGCCGCGTCGTAGGCGCTCGCGCGCAGCTTGGCCAGGCCCTGGCTGGGCGTGACGGCGCTGTCGAGCTCGTAGTCGAAGCGGCGGAAGTAGGTCGCGAGCGGCGCGGCGAGCAGCGCGTCGTCGTCGATCATCAGGATGCGGCGCATGGTCGGATGGTAGGGCTGAAACGCAACGAGGCAGGGCCGGGCGGCGCTGCCTCGTCAAGATCGGCGGGACGCGACGCCCCGCCGTCGATCGCCTTACATGCCGGCCGGGCCGGCGTCGCCGTGCGGGCCGTGGTGGCCGTGCATGCCTTCGTGGCCCATGCCGCCCAGGCCGAAGAAGCCGTGGTGGTGGGCGGCGAGGTCGCGCACCTGTTGCTGCTGCGTGGCGTTGAGGCTGTCGAAGAAATCGCCGGTGGCGTTGATGATCGCGGGGCCGTTGGCCTGCATCTTCGCGACGTGCTGGTTCATCAGCTGCGTCGCGCCCGCGCGGTCGAACGTGTTGCCCGCGATCAGCGCCTTCATCGCCGTGTGCGGGTCGGCGCCGGCGGCCGGCGGCGTGTGCTGCGCCATGAACAGGTCGGCCAGCGTCTTGAGCTTGGCGGCCTGCGTGGCGTCGAGGTTGAGGCGCTTGCCGATGTGCGTCAGCATCATGGCTTCGTGCTGCGCCATCTGTTCGGCCGTCGGCGGGCCGTGGTGGAAGCCGGCATCCTGCGAGAAGGCGGCGACGCTGCCCAGCAGGGCGGAGGAAACGGCGACACCCGCCAGGGTGCGCTTGAGCCAGGTCTTGTTCATGATCTTCGTTCCTTGGGAGTTGGGTGAAATGGCCACGACGTTTCGTGTCGCCATGTGTCCATTACGCTCGTGATCGGCCGGCGCGTGCTTTCAGTGCCGTATCGCCGTGTTTCGTTTTGTCTCGCGCGGCGCGGCCCGCGCCGGGGCATCCCGATGCTGCCGCCAACAGGGGGCCTCGGCCAGAGCAAATCCCATGGTTGCGGCGACCTTTTCAAAAGGGAAACATTAGACTGTCGTGGACGACACGATTCGCGCCGGGTCGACACGATCGCCTGGCGCGCCAGAACGAGACCGAGGGGCAAGCAGTGAACAAGCGAGCGGGCGCACCGCCCACCATCATCGACGTGGCCCGCCAGGCGGGCGTGTCGATCAAGACCGTCTCGCGCGTGATGAACAAGGAGCCCACGGTGCACGCCGACACGCGGGCCCGCGTGCAGGAGGCCGTCGCGGCGCTGAACTACCGGCCGCAGCTGTCGGCGCGCAGCCTGGCCGGCGCGAAGTCCTTCCTCATCGGGCTGCTGTACTACGACCCGAGCGCGGCCTTCGTCGCCGGCGTGCAGCAGGGCGCGACGCTGGGCTGCCGCGAGGCCGGGCGCCACCTCGTGGTCGAATCGCTGCAGGAGAACGGCGCCGACGTGCACGCGCAGATCGAGTCGATGCTCGCGGCGCTGCGTCCGGACGGCATGATCCTGACGCCGCCCCTGTGCGACAACCCGGACATCCTGCAGACGCTGCGCGCCAACCGCACGCCCTGCGTGCTGATCTCGCCCGCCGCCGACGGCCACCGCATGGCGAGCGTGTGCATGGACGACACCCTCGCCGCGGAAGAACTCACTAACCTGCTGATCAGCCTGGGCCACACGGCGATCGCGTTCGTCGAAGGCAACCAGGCGGCGAGCCTGCGCCGGCGCGCCGGCTACGAGCGCGCGTTGGCGGCGCACCGCATCGCGCTCGATCCGGCGCTGGTCGTGCCGGGCACCTTCCAGTTCGAGTCGGGCGTCGAGGCCGCGCGGCGGCTGTTCGCGCTGCCTGATCCGCCGACGGCCATCTTCGCGGCCAACGACTTCATGGCCCTCGGCGTGCTGACCGAGGCGCAGCGCCTGGGCATCGCGGTGCCGGGCGACGTCGCGATCGTCGGCTTCGACGATTCGGATGCGGCATCGCTGGTCTGGCCGCCGCTGACGACGGTGCGCCAGCCGTTGGCCGAGATGGCGATGGCGGCGGTCGCGCTGCTGCTCGCAGGCGACGCCAAGCTCGATGCCGACATGCCCGTGCCGGTGCGCGTGCTGCCGCACGAGGTCGTCGTGCGCGGCTCCACGGCTGCGCCCGCGCGCGGGCGCGCATGAGCGCCGCACGGAGGGTCGCCTGATGAGCGCGTTGACGCTGCGCCGCGCCACGGAGGCGGACATCCCGACGCTGATGCGCATCCGGCTGGCCGTGCGCGAGAACCGGCTGTCCGATCCGTCGCGCGTCACGCACGCGATGTACGTCGACCACCTCGATCGGCTCGGTCGGGGCTGGGTCGCCGAGCTCGATGGCGCGATCGTCGGCTTCTCGTACGCCAGCCGCACCGATGCCTCGATCTGGGCGCTGTTCGTCGACCCGCGATACGAAGGCCTGGGCGCCGGCAAGCGGTTGCTGCGGCTGGCGGCCGACTGGCTGTTCGAGATCGGCAACGACGAGGTCTGCCTGGGCACCGAGGTCGATACGCGCGCCGACCGCTTCTACGCCGCGCAAGGCTGGACGCGCGGCGAGATGAAGGACGACGTCGAGGTCTGGTACCGCCTGCGGCGCGCGGCCTGAACGGCGGCCTCGGCGCTAGAGGAAGTCCCCAGCCTGAGCGGCGGCGCGGGCCCCGATAATCGCCGCACAAGATTCCCAGGGAGGGATGATGTCCGCTGATTTCATGCGAGGCGTCGACGTGCGCGCGCGCCAGTTCTTCGCTTCCACCGCCCGCTGCATGGGGTGGCTGGTCGTGGCAGCTTCGATCGGAGCCGTCTCGGCCTGCGGTGGGGGCGGCGGAGGCGGAGGGTCTCCGGCGCCGCAGCCGCAGCCGCAGCCGCAACTTGTCCTGACCGGCCAGCCGGCCGATCAATCGGTGGTCGACGGCGATCGCGCGGATTTCGTGGTGCAGGCGAGCGCTGCCGCCAGCTACCAGTGGCAGAGCGAGGCTCCGGGCGGTGCCTGGGGCAGCATTTCCGGCGCGACGGCCGCCACCTACGAGCTGCCGGCTGCGCACGCCGCCGACGATGGCAGCCAGTACCGGGTCGTGGTCACCAGCGCCGCCAACGCCGCGGTCGTCCTGACAAGCTCCTCCGCGACGCTGCACGTGGCGGCGCGCCAGATCGCGCCCGCCATCATGGTGGCGCCGGCCGACGCGACCGTCGTGGAAGGCCAGCCGGCGAGCTTCTCGATCACCGCTTCCGGCACGTCGCTCACCTACCGCTGGCAACGCGCCGCGGCCACCGGCGATTTTTCGGACGTCGACGGCGCGACGGCCGCTACGCTCGCGACCTTGCCCACCACGCTGGCCGATGACGGATCGCGCTTCCGGGTGATCGTCAGCAACGCACTGGGCACGCAGACCTCCGGCGGCGTCCGCCTTGCCGTGACGCCGGCGCCGGCGGCACCGGTGTTCAAGCAGACGCCGAGCGACGTCACCGTGATCGAAGGCGCGGCGGCCACGTTCAGCGTGGTCGTCGTCGGCTCGCCCGCGCCCGTGTTGCGCTGGCAGTCCGGCCGCGACGGCAGCAACTGGACCGATGTCGCGGGACAGTCGGCGGCCAGCTTCACGCTGGCTTCGCCGGCGCTGGCGGACGACGGCACCCTGTTCCGCGCCGTCGCGACCAACGCGAGCGGCAGCGTGCCGACGCCTGCCGCGCGGCTGAACGTCGCACCGCGGCCGGCCGCCCCGGTCGTCGCGCAGCAGCCGGCCAATGCCACCGTGGGCGTCGGCGCGACGCCGTCGTTCACCGTCAGCGCGAGCGGCGTGCCCGCGCCGACCTACCAGTGGCAGATCAGCCGCGACGGCGGATCGACCTTCACCAACGTCAACGGGGCGACCTCGGCGAGCTACAGCGTGCCCGCGACGGTGGAAGGCGACGACGGCGTGCGCCTGCGCGCCGTGGTCTCCAACGCCAGCGGTACCGTCACCAGCGACGCCGCCGTGCTGGCCGTCATCCCCGTGCCGCACATCAGCCGCCAGCCCGAGGCGCAGGCGTGGCACGTCGGCGAAGGCACGCCCATGTTCCAGGTGGTGGCGGCCGGCAGCGGCCTGACCTACCAATGGCAGACGCGCGCCGGTGCCTCGGCCAGCTTCGTCGCCGTCCCCGGCGCGACCGACGCGACCTACTACCATTCCGGCACCACCAGCGACGCGACGACGGACGTCCGCGTGCAGGTGACCAACGCCCGCGGCGGCGTCGCCACCAGCGACGTCGCGCAGCTGGTGGCGCTGACCTGGCGCACCGTGCATCCCGCGGGGACGGCCGACGGCCTCACCAGCGTGCGCTGGGTGGACGCGACGACGGCGGTGGCCGTCGGCGAAGGCGGCACCATCGTGCGCAGCGCCGACAGCGGCCAGACCTGGACCGCGGTCGTCCAAAAGGAACCGGCCCACGCCTTCAGGCTGGCCGCCGTCGACTTCAACAGCGCCCAGGTCGGGATTGCCGTGGGGCAGGGCGGGTTGATCCGCCGCACCACGGACGGCGGCGTCCACTGGGTCACCGTGGTTCCTTCCACGCCGACCAGCGGCGGCTACAACGGCCGCTACACCGGGTTGACCAGCGTCGCCTTCGCGGACGACCACACGCTGGTCGCGTCCGACGGCAGCCACGCGGTGATGCACAGCGACGATGCCGGGCTGACCTGGTCGTCGGTGGATGCCGGCGTCGACGTGGGCCGGATGGTGTTTCGCCACGGCGTCGGCGTGGCGTTCTCCGACACCGGCGTGGCGCGCTCGATCAACGGCGGCATGCAATGGGAGGCCGTCGCCGGAAGCAGCGTCGTCGGCACCGCCGGCGCCACCGATCTCGCCTTCGCGAGCGATTCCGTCATCGTCGCGGCCGGCTGGCAGGGCTTCGCCCGCAGCACCGATGCCGGCCTGACCTGGACGGCCCAGACCACGGGCTTCGAGTGGACCATTCTCAACGCCGTGGGCTTCGCCGATGCGCTGCACGGCGTCGCGCTCGGGTCCGATTTCAACCGCGTCGAGGCATTCGTCACCAGCGACGGCGGGGCGACCTGGACGGCCGATCCCGCGTGGCAGCAGATCTGGACCAACGTCCAGGCGATCTCGTTCGGTCCTTCGGGCGTGGGCATCACGGCGGGCGACGGCGGCCTCCTGCGTCGCAGCACGGATGCGGGCGTCTCGTGGTCCGACGATGCGAGCCGGCTGGTGAAGGGCAAGCAGTCCGTCAGCTCACTCGTCTTTCCCACGCCGAATCTCGGCATGATGGTCGGCTTCGGCACGATGCTGCGCACGACGGACGGCGGCACGAACTGGCAGCCGGTCAGCACGCCCGTCTCCGGCCCGACGACGAACTGGAAAAAGATCGTGTTCCTCGACGCCAGTCGCGCGTTCGCGGTGCAGTACTACGGCGGCTTCGCGCAGAGCACCGACGGCGGCGCGACCTGGGTCGACCGCAGCTCGGCGCTCGGACTCTCGGGCGACCAGATCCAGGACATGACATTCGCGCCGGATGGCCTGACCGGCTTCGTCAGCGCGTTCGTCGGGGGCACCTCCAGTGTGGGCATCGTCATGAAGACGGTGGATGGCGGCGCCACCTGGAGCGTCGCGCGACAGGGCACGACGGTGTGCGACTACGACTTCGCGTTCGGCAGCAACGTGGACGTCGTCGTCTCCGACTGCGACGGCGGCCTCGAGGTGTCGCACGATGCCGGCGCCACTTGGGCCCGCGTGCCGCCGCCGGGCTTCAACCATTTCTCGCTTCAACCGGTGTTCCTCGATTCGACCACCGTGGTGGCGACCGGCATCGGGCTGACCGTGCGCAGCACGGACGCCGGGCGGACGTGGACGACCATCGAGAATTCGTCCGACGTGCAGCCGCCCATCCGCGGGCCCGCGACCTTCGTCTCGGCGACGGAGGGCTTCATGATCTACGAGGACGGCTCGGTGTCGCACACCACCGACGGCGGCCGCACCTGGGCGACGCTGCCTGCGGCGCGCGCGGGCGGGATCGGTGCCACGGTGGTGCGCGCCCCGCACGAACTGTGGGGATGGAGCGGCGTCGGCCTGGCGGTCACCCACTACTGAGATCGAGTGGCGCCGTGCCCTCCGCCCCCTAGCTTCGCCCGCCCGGCAAGCGGGCAACGCGGCGCAGAATTGCCTCCGTGGCCGGTCGTCACGGAGGATCCATGCGAAGCATCTCCCACGGCAAGCGCGCCCTCGTCGCGACGCTGTTCGCCCTGTCTGCCACGTGCCGGGCCGCGGCGACCGGCTACCAGGCGGAGTCCGATTTCGCCGCGGCCCTCTCCGGCCTGTCAGGCGTGCAGACCGTCGACTTCGAGAGCGTCCCCAGTGGCACCACGTTCGCCTCCGGGACGGGCACCGGAGGATTGACCTTCACGTACGCGATCGCGGGCCAGTCGCTCCAGGTCTCGAGCACATTCGGGACCACTTCCGGCACCCACTACTTGGGACTCGACAACCCCGATACGGCGTTCTACCTCGGCGACAGCTTCACGATCGCGTTCGGACGCCGCGTCACGGCCGCCGGCCTGTACCTGATCGCCGGCAACGATGCCGAGCCGGGCGACCTCGAGCTGTCGACGCCATCGGCCAGCGTGTTCAACGGCGCGATGCCGATGGACCTCGTCGACGGCAAGGCCTACTTCCTCGGCCTGGTCGATCCCGCGGGCTTCGACGCGGTCACGATCACAGGCGTGCCGTCCGGCGATGCATTCCTTCCCTTCAGCGCCGACGACATCACCAGCGCCGTGACCGGCGTGCCGGAGCCCGGCAGGCCGGCGTCGTTGCTGGCGGGGCTTGCCCTGCTCGGTGTCCTGGCGCGTCGGCGATCCGGCGCTTCCTCCACCCGTCGATGAAAGCAACACCATGACCTTCGCACGCTCGCGTCTTTTCGGCCTGGCCGCCGTGGCCACCGCGTCCCTGGCACCGTTGCAGGCCGCCCACGCACAGGCCCAGCCCTATCTCGGCCAGATCATGTGTGCCGCGTTCACGTTCGCGCCCCGAGGCTGGGCGCGCCTCGATGGCCAGATCCTCCCGATTGCCCAGAACACGGCGCTGTTCTCGCTGTTGGGAACGACCTATGGGGGCGACGGCCGCAGCACGTTCGCCCTGCCCGACATGCGCGGCCGGGCGCTGCTGCATGACGGTCAAGGGCTCGGCCTGAGCCCGCATGTCGAGGGTGCGCAGGAGGGCCATGAGACCGTGACGCTCACCAGCTCCCAGATGCCCGCGCACACGCACGGCGTGACGCCGCTGGGCTCCGGCGGCGACGCCACCCAGGTCTCGCCCGCCAACGGCGTGCCGGCCAGCAAGGCACGCACGACGCTGTACGCGGCCGGTCCGGGCACGATTCCCATGGCGACGGAGACCACGTCGCCGGCAGGTGGCAACCAGCCGGTAGCCATCATGCCGCCGACGTTGACGGTCGAATGCTTCATCGCCCTGCAGGGCATCTTCCCATCGCGCGACTGACGCGCCGGGACCGGCCTACGGCGTCTTCGGCGCCGCCGGCGCATTGACCGTCACGCCGCGCTTCTTGAGCTGGTCGATGACGGTCTGTGCGTTCGCGTTGCCCTCGTCGGCGAGCTTGGCCGTCGCGGTCACGATCGTCTCGAGCGACGTGCGAACCTTCTGCGCGGCCTGTTCCTGCGGCGCGAATGCGGCGTCCATGGCCGCGAGCTGCTGCCGTTCGCTGACCTGCTGCGCCGCCTGGAAGCCGAGCCAGGCGACGAGCGCCACGGCCATCAACAGGTGCGGCAGGAACGTGCCGTACTGCCGCGGCAGGCCGGCGACGCCGCGTGCCGGTGCGGAAGGCGGGTGTTGTTCCGTCACTTGGCGACCTTTCCGGCGGGCATGTTCGGTGACGCATCGACGGGCGTCGCGTCCGGGGTGTTGACGGTGACCGTCAGGCCCTGCGCGGCCAGCATGTTGAGCACCTGGCGGTCATTGCCCTTGACGCCCATCTGCGCGAGCGTCTTGACGATCTCGTTGTACAGGCCCTCCAGGGGCACCGTCTGTTGGACCAGGACCTGCCGACGGTTCAGCGCGGCCTGGACGGCGCGGTTCTGCGTGAACAGCACGCCATTGGCGACGGCCAGCAGCACCGCCAGGGCACCGAGTCCGACCAGCAAGTGGTGTTGCGACTTCGACAGCATCGGACTCCTGGGTGAGGTCGGGAACGCCACCGCAGGCGCGGTGGCGGGGATTCTGGCGGCAGGGTGGCCGGCGGGGATGTCCGGGCCCATTCAACGCTCCGTCGTGGCGCCGCGCCGCCGCCGCAACCCGAACAGCGCGGCCAGGCCGGCCAGCATCAACGCGCTCGTGCCCGGCTCCGGAATGGCCGGCATCGATCCGCTGACGCGGCCCTCGAGCACCAGGGTCACGTCGTCGAGGCCGGCGCTGTAGCCGCTGGCGTTGCTGCCGATCGAATGCAGCGTGATCGTGTCGCTGAATGTTCCCGCCGTGCTGGTGTCGAAGTCCACGCTCAGGCCGCCTTGCGACTGCCCCGCGCCCAGGCCAGAGAACGCGCCGAAGCCGCTCAGGTCGAAGCCCGGCACGCTGCTGCCGTTGGTGAACGAGCCGCTCAGGAGATCGGAGAGCCCGGTTGCGCTGTTGAGGACGGCCAAGGTGTCGGCCAGGCCGGCGCTGCCCTGGGCCAGCGTGCCGAAGTCCAGCGTGTAGACGTTGCCGGCCTCCTTCAACGTGACGGGGCCGCCGGTCTGCTCCAGTGCCGCCTTGGCGTAGTTGTCGACCTGTGCGGTCAGTGCGATGGAGGACGTGCCCAGGGCGCGGTCGGCCAGGTCGTCGTCGTGGCTCGCGAACGTCGCGCTGGCGCTGCCGCTGAACATGCCCGAGCCGGTCGTGTTCAGGCCCACCGTCAGGCTGCCGGCGTCGGTCGCCTGCGCCGCCAGCGAGGCGAAGGAGCCGTCGGCCGTGAAGGGCCCGCTCGCGCCGCCCAGCGAGCCGCGCAGGACGTCGTTCAGCGCGCTCGCCGCGCCGGAGTTGGTGACGGACACGCCGCGCGCCGCGATGGTGTCGCCGACGTGCACGATGCCGAAGTCGACGGCCGTCGTGTTGACCTGAGCCGCCGCCGGCGTGTAGACCTTGCCGGTGACCGCGACCTGCTGGCTGGCCAGCGTCATCTGGCAGGTGCTGCCGCAGCCGCCGATGTTGGCGGCGTCCGACACGAGGCCGATCGTCGCCGACTTCGCGTTCGCGCCCGTGAAGTCGCCCGCGGCGGCCGTGCTCAGGCCGACGAGGAGCTGGTTGGCGCTGGTCGCGCCCGGCGCGAGCAGGTTGACGCTGCCCGAGGCGGTGACCGGGGCGCCGCCGCTGGTGACGGTCGCATCGAGCGCCGCCTGCGGCGAGGCGATCGCCTGGTTGGTGACGCTGACGAAGCCCGTCGCGGCGGTGTCGCCGACGCGGCGCGCGCCGAGCGCGACCGTCGGCGTGTTCACGAGGGGGCTGGCCGCGTTGACGATCGTGCCGACGGCTTCGATGGTGCCGGCGACGCCGTAGTTCTCGCTGCCCGCCGACGCCGTGCCCAGGCCGTTGCTGACGCCGGCGACCTTGCCCGCGGTCTGGTAGTCCACGGTGATGCCGCCATTGATGACGCCCGCTGACGCGGTGTTGACGCTGACGGTCATGCTGCCGTTCGCGGCGGTGCTGTTGGTGCCGGCCAGGATGCGGGCGAGGCTGCCCGAGCCGGTGATCAGCGACGCGCCGCTGCCGGTGCTCGCGCCGAACGAGGCGTTCAGGTCCTCGACGAAACCGGCCGGGCCGGTGGCGGTGTTGCGCACGACCAGCGCCTGGCTCACGGTCTGGCCGACCTGCACGGTGCCGAAGTTCAGCGCCGGCGTCTGGATCTGGCCGGACGCCGCCTGGTAGGCCGCCGCGCCGCTGCCCAGCACGATGTTCAGGCGCTGGTCGGCGATGTTGTCGAAGTTGCTGCGCAGGTTGATCGCCTGGCCCGTCAGCGGCGCCAGCTTGCCGGCGCTGGTCACGGTGAAGGTCACGCCGAGGTCGCCGCTGTTGGCCCCGGGGCCGCCCGCGGCGTAGTTGGTGGCCGTCACGCCGGCGCCTCCGAGGCGTGCATCGGTGATGTTCGCGCCGTTGACGCTGGTCTGGATGGCGCCGCGCAAGGTCGGCCCGCTCGTGCCGGTGTTGGCGATCTGGTAGGTGAAGGTGTTGGTGCCCACGCGGACGTTGCCGATCGTGAGCTTGGCGTTCGCGGTCTCTCCGTTGGTGACGGCGCTGCCCGTGATCGCCTGCGCCGCGTTGCCGCCCGCGACGATGGTGCCCGCGCCGGTGACGCCGGCGTGGCGGTCGAACGCGTTGCCGGAGCCGGACTGCGCGTTGGTGTAGTCGGTGTTGACGATGACCTGGTGGCCGTCGAGCGTGACCGCCGATCCGGCACCGCCGATCACCAGCCTGCCTTGCGTGATGTCACCGCCCGCGGCCAATGCGAGCGTGCCGCCGTTGGCCTGCAGCGTGCCGTTGCCCACGATCGTGCCGGAGTTCGCCGGCGCGTTGATGGTCAGCGTGCCGCCGTGGACGTCGGCGAGGATGAGGCCGTTGTTGGTCAGCGTGTTGTTGCCGCCCGAGAACGTGGCCGCGCCGAAGTTGCCCTGGCCGCGGATCGTGATGCCGCTGCCGATCGTCGTCGCGCCGGTGCCTTCCACGGACAGGTGCGCGCCCGCGTCGTTCAGGTTGATGGTGCCGGTGCCGCTGAGGGTCTGGTTCGCGACGCTCGTGCTGTCCAGGCTCAGCGCGCCGCCGTTGGCGATGTTGATCGCACCGTTCAGGACCGCGCCGCCGACGATGCGCTCGCGCGAGTTCGCCGACGTCGTCATGTCCAGCGTGCCGGCGATGGCCACGCCGTCCAGGAAGTTGTTGCCGTTGCTGGTGACGTTGATCGTTCCCGAGCCGGTCGTCGAGAGCGTGCCTCCGGTGATCGTGATGCCGTTCTGGACGACGACGCTGCCCGCCTGCGCGGCAATCGTGCCGCCGGCATTGGCCACGTTGGTGGACAGCAGCAGCGTGCCCCCGCCGCGGGCGTCGACCAGCGCCGCGTTCTGCAGCGTCCCCGAGTTGCCGGGGGCGCCGAGGGTGAGCGTGCCGCCGGCGACGTCGGCCGAGATGCGTCCGTTGTTGACCAGCGTGTTGTTGCCGCCCACGAAGGACGCCGTGCCGACGTTGCCCTGGCCGTGGACGACGATGTTGGCGCCCAGGGTCGTGGTGCCCGTCCCCTCGATCGACAGGTGGGCGTCGGGGTCGTTCAGGTTGATCGAGCCGGTGCCCGCGATCGTCTGCGCGCCGCTTGGCGTGTCCGCGCCGTCCAACGACACGATGCCGCCATTGGCGACGTTGATGGCGCCATTGAGCGTCAGGCCGTTGACGATGCGTTCGCGCGAGTTGCCGATCGACGTCGCGTCGAGCGTGCCGTTCAACGTCACCGCATTGAGATAGTTGTTGCCGTCGCTGGTGGCGGTCAGCACGCCGCTGCCCATCGTGTTGATGGCGCCGTTGAGCGTGACGCCGTTCTGGACGACCTGGCTGCCATCGGCCGCCAGGATCTGGCTGGAGGCGTTGGCGAGGATGCTCGTCGACAAGGTCAGGATGCCGCCGTCGATGGCCTGCAGCTTGCCGTTGTTGACGAAGCTGCCCGAGTTGGCGGGGGTTTGGATCGTCAGCGTCCCGCCCGAGATGTCGGCCGAGACCAGGCCGTCGTTGGTCAGCTGGTTGTTGCCCCCGACGTACAACGCGCGCCCGAACGCGCCCTGCCCGTGGACGATCACGTCGGCACCCAGCGTGGTCGTGCCGGTGCCCTCGACGGACAGCAAGGCGCCGGGGTCCTTGAGATTGAAGGTCGCGTGCCCGCTGACCGCGTTGTCGGCGCCGAGCGTCGAGTCGAGGCTGACGATGCCGCCATTGGCGATGTCGACCCGGCCGTTGAGCGTGATGTTGCCGCCGATGCGCTCGCGCGCGTTGGCGACCGACGTGGTGTCCAGGTTGCCGGTGAAGGTGACGGCGTCGAGGATGTTGTTGCCGTTGCTCGATGCCGTGAACAGGCCGCCGCCGCTCGAGGTGAACGTGCCGTTGATCGTCACCCCGTTCTGCAGCACCGTGCTGCCCGTGCCGGAGACGATCTGGCTGCCCGGGTTGGCCACGATGTTGGTCGACAACGTGAGCTTGCCGCCGTTGATGGCCTGCAGCGTGCCGTTGTTGACGAAGCTGCCGCTGTTGCCGGGCGCCGTGATCTCGAGGTTGCCGCCGTTCACGTCGGACGAGATCAGTCCGTTGCTGGTGAGCGTGTTGGCGCCGCCGACGAACACCGCGGTGCCGATGTTGCCCTGGCCGTGCACCGTGATGCCGGCCCCCAGCGTCGTCGACCCCGTGCCTTCGACGGACAGGCGGGCGCCCGGATCGTTCAGGTTGATGCTCGCGGTGCCCGAGACCGTCTGCGCGCCGCCGGTGGTGCCGCTGCTGTCCAGGCTCAGGATGCCGCCGTTGGCGATGTTGACGTTGCCATTGAGCGTCAGGCCGTTGACGACGATTTCGCGCGCGTTTGCGATCGTGGAGAGATCGAGGGTGCCGGTGACCTTGACGCCATCCAGGACGTTGTTGCCGTTGCTGGCGGCGCGCAGCACCCCGGTGCCCGAGGTCGTGATGGCGCCGCCGGTGATCCGGATGCCGTCCTGTTCGACGACGCTGCCCGCGAGCGCCGAGATGGTGCCGGCGTTGGCGACGGCCGACTGCAGCGCCAGCGTGCCGCCGTTGCTGGCCGAGAGCGTGCCGTTGTTGGTGACGCTGCCGCTGTTGGCCGGCGGCGTGATCGTCAGCGTGCCGCCGGCGACGTTGGCGACGATGTGGCCGTTGTTGACGAGCGTGTTGCCGCCGCCGACGAACACCGCAGTGCCGATGTTGCCCTGGCCCTGCACCGTGATGCCCGAGCCGAGCGTCGTCGTGCCGGTGCCCTCGACCGACAACCGGGCGCCGCTGTCGTTGAGGTTGATGGTGCCGCTGCCGCCAATCGTCTGGTTGGCGACGCCCGAGCTGTCCAGGCTCAGGATGCCGCCATTGGCGACGTTGACCGTGCCATTGAGCGTCAGGCCGTTCGAGATCCGCTCGCGCGCATTCGCATTCGTGGACAGGTCGACCAACCCGTTGACCGTCACGCCGCTCAGGGTGTTGTTGCCATTGGCGAACCCCATCAGCGCGCCGGTGCCCGTCGTGTTGATCGTGCCGCCGGTGATCGCACTGGAGATCTGGTTGAGGAAGCTGCCGTTGGCCAGGTTGATGACGCCACCCGCGTTGGCAATGTCGTTGTTGGCCTGCAGCGCAGCGGTCACCGAGACCGTGCCCACGTTGATCTTGCCGGAGTTGACGGTGCTGCCGCCGCCCTGCAGCGTCAGCGTGAACGCGTCGATGGCGATCGTGCCGGCGTTCGTGAGCGTGAAGATCGACTGGGGCGCGGACACCGTCACCGTCTTGCCGGAGGCGATCGACGCGCTGTCCTGGTTGGGTCCGTTCGGCACGACGCCGCAGGACCAGTCGCCAGCGGTGGACCAGTCGCCCGACGTGGGCGTCCAGGTGCAACTGCTGCTGGCGAGCGCGAACCGGGTCGGCGTGACCGCCATCGCCAGCAAGGCTGCCAGCCCCAGGGAAGTCCGCGTGAAAGCATGACGAGTGGTCGACATGTGCGTGCTCCGTTTTGTTCGACGCCGATTCGGGTGCCCGGCGAAAACCCTGGCGGGATTGTGAGCAGCAGCAACATTGCGTAACAGAGCGAAGCTAGGGAGACAGCGCAGGACAGATCAGCCAGTCGACAGGGAATGCTCAGGGCTTACCCGCGGTTTTGGAGGGGCATCCGGCCGAAGTTGTCGGCAGGCTGAAGGTGGGCTTTCGCAGTCCGCCGGAGAGTGATGCTCGGCCGTCGGCGTGTTCGTCGGCGAGGCAGGCGTCACCCGGGCTTGCGATGGCTGCGACGCGCGGGCGCGCTCGTCGAATCGCGCACGACCAGCTCGTGCGGCAGCACGCGCTGCATCGCCGACGTCGTGCGCGTGCCCGGCGTGCCTTCGACGGTGGGCGTGCCGATCAGCAGGTCCACCGCGGCGCGCGCCATCGCCAGCGTGGGCTGGCGCATCGTCGTTAGCGGCGGCCAGACCAGGCTCGAGGCGGGCGAATCGTCGAAGCCCGCGATCGCGAGGTCGCCGGGGATCGCCAGGCCCTGGCGCTGCGCCGCGGCCAGCACGCCGAGCGCCATGTCATCGTTGCTCGCGAAGACGGCCGTCGGGTGATGGCGCAGCTTGAGCAACTGGTGCGTGGCGGCGACGCCGGATTCGAAGCGGAAGTCGCCGTCGATGACCAGTTCGGGCG
>FTBV01001785.1_pt1 | contig 14889 bp, 13 predicted proteins | sample 1639281 | NCBI WGS metagenome assembly FTBV01 (sample SAMEA3914864, study PRJEB12502) | metagenome | biome: forest; material: soil | place: USA | collected 2012-03-12 | depth 0.3 m | reverse complement strand
GCTTCACGCCCAGGCCTTCCTCCAGCTTGTCGATACGGCGGCTGAGCGCCGATTGCGAGAGGAAGAGGTCGTCGGCGGCCTGGCGGAAGCTGCCGCGTTCGGCCACGGCGACGAAGGCCTGCAAGTCGTGGAGTTCGTAATTGATGCGCATGGCGCAAGAATACGCGGGAAAATTGCAATTATCAAATGAACCCGAATGAAGCATGATTGGCGCAATAAGCAATCGGCCTCGCCAAGAAGGCTTTCATACGGAGACAACGTGCGTCATTCATGCATCCTTGCGGCCTTGCTCGTGTCGAGCGGCGCCTGCCCGGCCCAGAGCAGCGTCGAGCTGTACGGCATTGCCGACCTCGGCCTGCGCGCCAGGAACACGCCGGCCACGCCGGGCACGACGACCGCCGTCGGCAGCGGCGTCGACAACACCAGCCGCTGGGGCTTCAAGGGACAGGAATCGCTGGGCGGCGGCTGGAAGGCCCTGTTCCGGCTCGAAGGCGGCATCAATGCCGACACCGGCACCTCGGCCAAGAGCGACCGCCTGTTCGACCGCCTGGCCTGGGCCGGCCTCGATTCCCCCTACGGCACGCTGGCCTTGGGACGCCAGACCAATCTCCTGTCCGACGCCCTGGTCCCGGTCGACCCGATCGGCAAGCGCGACGCCTCCTTCAACCCGAACATCAATATCGCGGGCCTGAGCAATACCGCCTTCGGCACGCACTCGTTCGGGCGCCAATATGGTCCCAGCGGCTACGCGGACAACTTCTACCGCCTCGACAACACGGTCAAGTACACCGGCAATCTCGGCCCCTGGCAGGCGCGCGCCGCCTATTCCTTCGGCGAGGTGCCGGCCGATGCGGCGGCATCGTCGAGCCACGGCCTGGCCCTGGCCTACCAGCGCCCCGACTGGGTCGTCTCCGGCGCGACCACGCAATTCCGCAGCCGCGAGGGCATGCCGCTCGACGCCTGGACCGTCGGCGCGGCGCTCAAGCAGGGCGCCTGGCAGTTCAAGGCCAACGCCGCGCGCAACGTCGCCGTGACGGGGCCGGACAAGAGCGTGCACCAGCGCGTGCTGTCGGCGGGCGTGAGCCGCGCCATGGGGCAGCGCCTGCTCGTCACCACCGCCTGGTATGCGGTGCGGCGCGACGCCGCCGGCCTGACCGCTTCCCGCCCCAACGACCGCCACGGCGCCGGCCTGACGCTGGGCCTGATGCAGAAGTTCTAACCGATACAAGGAAACCGCCATGCGAGCACACCACCTGAAAACCACGGCCATGACGGCGCTCGCCGCGCTTGCGCTGGCCGCCGCCGCTTCCACTCGCGCAGCCGAGGCCACCGATCTCCACGTCGTCAGCTCGGGCGGTTTCGCCCAGGCCTACAAGGACCTGTCCGCGCCTTACGAGCGCGCCAGCGGCGACCGCCTCGTCTCCGCCTGGGGCCCTTCGATGGGCGCGACGAAGAACGCGATCCCGGCGCGCCTGGACCGCGGCGAGCCGATCGACGTCGTCATCATGGTCGGCGACGCCCTCGACAAGCTGATGGCCGAAGGCCGCCTCGAACCGGGCAGCAAGGTCGTCCTCGCCAATTCGCCGATCGCCTGCGCCGTCCGCCACGGCGCCGCCAAGCCGGACATCGGCACCGTCGACGGCCTGCGCAAGGCCTTCCTGGCCGCGCCGCGCGTGGCTTATTCCGACAGCGCCAGCGGCGAATACATCCGCCGCCAGCTGCTCGACAAGCTCGGCATCCGGCATCAGATGGAGGGCAGGGCGGCCCAGATTCCGGCGACCCCGGTCGGCGAGATCATCGCCCACGGCGAGGCCGATTTCGGCTGCCAGCAGAGGAGCGAACTGAAACCCGTGCAGGGCATCGACATCGTCGGCCTGCTGCCGCAGGAAGTGCAGCTGAAGACCGAATTCTCCGGCGCCGTGGTGCGCGGCAGCCGCCACCCGGAGGCCGCCCGCGCCCTGCTGCGCTTCCTCTCCGCTCCGGCGAACGCTGGCGCCATCGAGGCGACCGGGCTGGAACCGGCCGCCGCGGCCCACTGATCAACCTTCTGCGGAGCTCACCATGTCCATCGATTCCACCGTCAACGCGAACCATGCGGCGCCGGCCGCGTCCCCGCCGGCGCGCGCGCCGTCCAGGATCGGCGCCGTCATCCGGGTCACGAGCGGGAACTTCATCGAAATGTATGATTTCTTCCTGTTCGGCTTCTACGCGCACCAGATCGCCAAGGCCTTCTTCCCGAGCACCAGCGAGTATGCCGCGCTGATGATGACCTTCGCCACCTTCGGCGCCGGCTTCTTCATGCGGCCGCTGGGCGCCATCATCCTGGGCAGCTATATCGACCGCATCGGCCGCCGCAAGGGGCTGGTGCTGACGCTGGGGATCATGGCCTCGGGCACGGCGCTGATCGCCTTCGTTCCCGGCTATGCCACGATCGGCCTGCTGGCGCCGCTGCTGGTGCTGATCGGCCGCCTGCTGCAGGGCTTCTCGGCGGGCGTGGAGCTGGGCGGGGTCTCGGTCTACCTGTCCGAGATGGCGACGCCCGGCAACAAGGGTTTCTACGTCAGCTGGCAGTCGGCCAGCCAGCAGGTGGCCGTGATCTTCGCCGCCGCGCTGGGCTATGGGCTCAACAACGCCATGCCGAAGGACGTCATCGCCGACTGGGGCTGGCGGATTCCCTTCTTCATCGGCTGCTCGATCATCCCGGTGGTGTTCTACATCCGCCGCTCGCTGCAGGAGACCGAAGCCTACCTGGCGCAAAAATCGCATCCGACCTTCCGCCAGATGATGGGCACCATCGCCTGGAACTGGCCGCTGGTCGCGGCCGGCACCATGCTGGTGGTGATGACGACCGTCGCCTTCTACCTGATCACCGTGTACACCCCGACCTTCGGCAAGAGCGTGCTCCACCTGAGCACCGCGGACAGCCTGCTGGTGACCCTGTGCGTCGGCCTGTCGAACTTCATCTGGCTGCCGGTCATGGGCGCGCTCTCGGACCGCATCGGCCGCTGGCCGGTGATGGCGGCCTGCTCGGCGCTGGCGGCGCTGACGGCCTATCCCGCGCTGTCCTGGCTGATCGCCCATCCGAGCTTCGGCAACATGGTGATGGTCGAGCTGTGGCTGTCCTTCCTGTACGGCAGCTATAACGGCGCCACCATCGCCGCGCTCACCGAGATCATCCCGGTCCAGGTGCGCACCACCGGCTTCTCGCTGGCCTACAGCCTGGCGACGGCGCTGTTCGGCGGCCTGACACCGCTGGTGTCGACCTGGCTGATCGAAGCCACCGGCGACAAGGCGGCGCCGGGCTACTGGATGGCGCTCGCCGGCGCGATCAGCCTGCTCGCCACCTTCCTGGTCTACCGCGGCATCGTCAGGGAGCGGGCGCCGCGCTGACGACAGCCGGAGCGGCCGCCTGCTGCCCCTGCAGCCGGCTCATCGCCAGCAGGGCCAGCGCGGCCAGCACCGAGGGTAGCGCCAGCAGCAGGAAGATCGCCTGGCTGCTCAGCTGCGCCGACAGCAGGGCGCCGCCGGCCATCGAGCCGACCACCGAACCGCTGCGCCCGATGGCGTTGGCCCAGCTCACGCCGGTGGCGCGGCTGGTGGTCGGGTAGAAGGCTGCCGACAGCGCATTCGCGCCGACCTGCGAGCCGCTGACGCCGAAGCCCACGCCGAACACGGCCACCACCAGCAGCGGCACGCTGTCGATGAAGACGCCGATGCCGGCGATGCACAGGGCGGCCGCCAGGTAGGCGAAGGCCAGCACGCGGTGCGGACGGTAGCGGTCCATCCAGCGGCCCAGCAGCACGGCGCCGGCGGTGCCGCCGATCTGGAAGGCGGAGCTGATGTAGGAAGCCTGCGACAGCGAATGCCCGGCGCCGTTCAGCATCGTCGGCAGCCAGCTCGACAGCAGGTAGATGATCAGGAGGCTCATGAAGAAGGTCGCCCACAGCAGCAGGGTGCCTTTCAGTAGGGCAGGGCGGAACAGTTGGGACACCGGGGAGCCCGGCAGCTTGACGTCGCCGACCGTCAGGCGCGGCAGGACGGCTCCGGGTCCGGCGATGCGCGCCGCGATGGTGCCGCCGTCGCGTCCGCGCAGGACCAGCCAGCGCAGCGACTCCGGCAGCGCGGCGGCCAGCACCGGCAGCAGCACCAGCGGGGCGATGCCGCCGATCACGAGGATGCCGCGCCAGCCCACCGCGTCCAGCAGCCGCGCCGCCACCAGGCCGCCGAGCGCCGAGCCGATCGTGAAGCCGCAGAACATCAGCGTGACCAGGCCGGCGCGCCGCCGCTGCGGGCAGTATTCGGAGGTCAGGGTGACCGTGGTCGGCATCGCGCCGCCCAGTCCGAGGCCGGTCAGGAAGCGCAGCGCCAGCAGCATGCCGAGGTTGTCGGCGAAGGAAGACAGCAGGCAGGCCAGGCCGAAGAAGCCGACGGAGCCGAGCAGCACCGGCTTGCGGCCGTAGCGGTCGGCCAGGGGACCGAACAGCAGGGCGCCGGCCATCAGGCCGAACAGGCCGGCGCCGAACAGCGGCGCCAGCGCCAGCGCGCTCAGCTGCCATTCGGCGCGCAGGGCCGGGGCGATGAAGCCGATCGAGGCGGTGTCGAAGCCGTCGATGGCGACGATCGAAAAGCACAGGACGAGCAGGCGCTTCTGCAGGCGAGAGAAGGGTTGCTCGTCGAGGAACTGCTGGACGTTCAGGGCGGTCATGCGTGTCTCCATAGTGTGTTGTGAGCGGCCGCGGGCTTCTGTGGCCCGCTGCGGCCGGGGTGGGTAGGGGATCAGTTCCCGGCCAGGCAGTTGTCCAGCTTCCAGTCGTACAGCCAGGCCAGGGCGTCGTAGAAGCCGGACGCGCTGCGGCCCTTCCAGAGGTCGTTGCGCACCAGGCGCTCGACGCCGCCGGCGTGGTACAGGCGGCCCATCTCGCGCACCGACAGCACCACGCGGGCGGTGCGGGTGATGCGCGACTTCTGGTACAGGGCAAACGCGGCTTCCATGTCGTGGCCGCAGCGGCGTACCGCTTCGCCCAGGGTCACGGCGTCTTCGAGGGCCATGCAGGCGCCCTGGGCCAGGTACTGCATCATCGGGTGGGCGGCGTCGCCCAGCAGGGTGATGCGGCCCCTGGTCCAGTTGTCGACCGGGTCGCGGTCGGCGGTGCTCCAGCGGCGCCAGCTCGAGGGCGTGTGCAGCAGGCGGCGCGGCAGCTCGGCGATGCCGGTGAAGTAGGACAGCACCTCATCCTTGCTGCCGTCGCTCACGCCCCAGACTTCCTGCTCGCGGCTGTGGAAGGTGACGACCAGGTTGTACTGGTCGCCGCCGCGCAGCGGGTAGTGCACCAGGTGGCAGTTGGGGCCGGCCCAGACCACCGGGGCGTTCCAGCGCAGCTCCTCGGGCATCTGCTCCACCGGCACCACGGCGCGGTAGACCACGTGGCCGGACACGCGGGCCTGGTCGCCGACCACCGCCTCGCGCGCCACCGACTTCACGCCGTCGCAGCCGATCAGCCAATCGGCGACGAAGCGGCGGCCGTCCCTGCAATGCACGGTGACGCCGTGCTCGTCCTGCTCGACGGCGTCGACGTGGCAGGACGTGAGCAGTTCGATGCCGGGCGTGGCGCGCACGTGTTCGAGGATGGCGGTGTGGATGTCGGCGCGGTGGATCACGGCATAGGGATTGCCGAAGCGGGCGCGGAAGGCCTCGCCGACCTCGAAATCCGCGACCTTGCTGCAGTCGACCGCGTCCATCATCACCAGGCGGTCGGTGAACACGGCGCGTTCGCGCACGTGCTGGCCGACGCCCAGGGCGTCGAGGGCGGCGAAGGCGTTCGGGCCGAGCTGCAGGCCGGCGCCGATCTCGCCGAGGGTGGCGGCCTGTTCCAGCACCGTGACCGGGATGCCCTGGCGCGCGAGGGCCAGCGCCGCTGCAATGCCGCCGATGCCGGCGCCGGCGACGATGACGGAGTTAGAAGAAGTCATGATGGTCTCCATGCGTTTTCTGAATGGAGCCAGTGTGACGAAACGGCACTATCCTGGAAACGGATCGTTTATGATTCGTTCAATCAGGATTTTAAATAATGGTGGGTGGATGAAGCGCTTCGACCTCGAGCTGCTGCTGATCTTCGACGAGATCTACAAGACCGGCAACGTGACCCGCGCCGCCGACAACCTCGGCCTGCCGCAATCCACGGTCAGCCTCGGCCTGGGCAAGCTGCGCGGCCACTTCAGCGACCAGCTCTTCACCCGCACCGCGCGCGGCATGGTGCCGACGCCGCGCGCCCAGAACGCCATCGAGGACGTGCGCCGCTCGCTCCAGGCCCTGCAGCACGCCCTGGCCGACCAGCCGGTGTTCGACCCGGCCGCCAGCAAGCGCGAGTTCCGCATCTGCATGACGGACATTAGCGAGATCGTGCTGCTGCCGCGCCTCCTGAACCACCTGCGCGAGACCGGGCCCGGCATCCATCTCGAGATCTCGAAGATTTCGCCGGACAGCCCGGCCGACCTGGCCAGCGGCGCGGTCGACCTGGCGGTCGGCTTCATGCCCCACCTGGAGGCCGGCTTCTACCAGCAGAAGCTGTTCGACCAGCACTTCGTCTGCCTGGTCGCGAACAGGCATCCGCGCGTGGGCGACACCCTCAGCCTGGAGGCGCTGCGCAAGGAGGCCCACCTGCGCGTGCGCACCTCGGGCACCGGCCACGCGATCGTCGACCGGATGCTGGCGCGCGAAGGCATCGAGCGCAACGTGGTGCTGAACCTGCCCAGTTTCCTCGGGGTGGCGCGGATCGTGGCCCAGACCGAGCTGCTGGCCATCGTTCCCCAGCGCTACGCGGCCGAGCTGGCCAGCACCGAGGCGGTGCGCATGTTGCCGGTGCCGGTCGAGCTGCCCAGCTACCAGGTCAAGCAGCACTGGCACGAGCGCTACCACGCGGACGTGTCGAACCGCTGGCTGCGGCAGTTGCTGGCGGCGCTGTTCGGGCCCGCCCAGCCTTGACGGGATCAGACGCCCAGGTAGCGCGCCAGGGTCTCCGGCTCCGCCAGCAGCCCGGTCGAACTGCCGCGCGCCACCACCTTGCCCTTTTCCAGCACCACTGCGGCATCGGTATGCGACAGCACCGCGTGGTAGTTGCGGTCGACGATCAAGGTACCGATGCCGGTCTTGCCGATTTCCGCGATCACGCGCCAGATCTCGGCCACGATCAGCGGGGCCAGGCCTTCGGTGGCCTCGTCGAGGATCATGAGGTCGGGATTCGTCATCAGCGCGCGGCCGATCGACAACATCTGCTGCTCGCCGCCGGACAGTTGATGGCCGCCGTGGCCGAGGCGCTCGGCCAGGCGCGGGAAGGTGTCCAGCACCCGCTCGTAAGTCCAGTCATTGCGCCCGCCGTGGCCGCGGCGCGCCGTCATCACCAGGTTCTCGCGCACCGACAGGTTGGGGAAGATGCCGCGTCCTTCGGGCACGTAGCCGATGCCGAGCCGCGCCATGCGCTCGGGCGGGTTGCGCGTGACGTCGCGCCCGCGCCAGCTTACGGTGCCGGACGCCGCCGGCACATAGCCCATCAGCGAGCGGATCAGGGTGGTCTTGCCCATGCCGTTGCGGCCGAGCAGACCGACCGCGGTGCCCGGCGCGATCTCGAGGTCGACGCCCTGCAGGATATGGCTGTCGCCGTAATAGGTGTTCAGTGCGCTAATCTGTAGCAAGGCAAACCTCTTGTCGTCGGGGCGTGGAGGGATCAGGCATGGGCGTCGCCCAGGTAGGCGCGCTGCACCTCGGGACTGGAGCGCACGTCGGCCGGCGTGCCGCTGGCGATCACGGCGCCGTTGACCATCACGGTGATGCGGTCGGCGACGCGGAACACCGCATCCATGTCGTGCTCGACCAGCAGGATGGCGTGGCCGGGTCGCAGGCGCTCCAGCATGGCCAGCATGCGTTCGCTCTCCTCGGCGCCCATGCCGGCCAGCGGCTCGTCGAGCAGCAGCACTTGGGGCGCGGTGGCCAGGCACATGGCGATTTCGAGCTGGCGCTTCTTCCCGTGGCTCATGCTGCCGGCGTTGAGGTGGAGGGCGTCGGACAGGCCGGTGGCGTCCAGCGCGGCGCGCGCCGCTTCCAGGCTGGCGCGGCAGGACTGGGCGCCCTGCCACAGGGTCCATGGTTTCTGGCGCGCGGCCTGGGCCGCGAGGCGGCAGTTCTCCAGCACCGACAGGGCCGGGAAGATCGTGGTGCGCTGGTAGCTGCGGCCCACGCCCGAGCGCGCGCGGCGCGGCTGCGACATTCCGGTGATGTCCTTGCCGTCCAGGCGGATCTGGCCGGAAGACAGCGGAATTTCGCCGGACAGCAGGTTGATCAGGGTCGATTTGCCGGCGCCGTTGGTGCCGATCACCGCGTGCACCTGGCCGCGGTGCAGGTCGATCGAGACGCCGTCGACGGCGACCAGGCCGCCGAAGCGGCGCGTCAGTCCGCTGGCCTGCATCAGCGGGGTGTCTTGCATCCTTCGGTCATTCATGGGCGGCTCCGCTTGAACGAAAAGCGCCGGCCGATGCCGATCAGGCCCTTCGGCAGCAGGGCGACGAAGGCGATCATCGTGAGGCCCAGGGTCAGCTGCCAGCGTCCGGCGATGGCCGGGCCGAGCAGCGCTTCCGACGAATAGAATTCCTTGAGCAGCACGAATGCCGCCGCGCCGATCACGGCCCCGCGCAGCGAGCCCAGGCCGCCGAGGATGATCATCATCAGCACCGCGCCGGACTCGTGCCAGGACAGCAGTTCGGGGTTGACCACGCCGTTCTTCGAGACGTAGAGGAAGCCCGCGATGCCGGCCAGCGCACCGGCCAGCACGAAGGCGGCCAGCTTGTAGCGGTAGGTCTGGAAGCCGGCCGCGCGCATCCGCTGTTCGTTGATGCGGATGCCCGCCAGCGCATGGCCGAAGCGCGAGCGCAGCACCAGCGCCAGGAAGGCGTAGCACAGCACCAGCAGGCCGAGGGCGGCAAAGTAGAGATGGAGCGGCTTTTCGAAGTCGGCCAGCACGCTGTCCCCTACCTTCAGCACCGGACGCATCATCAGGTACATGCCGTCGCTGCCGCCGCCGATCGGGGTATCGTGGAACACGAAGTAGGCCATCTGGGCGAAGGCCAGGGTCACCATGATGAAATAGACTTCGCGCGTGCGCAGGCTGAGGGCGCCGACCAGCAGCGCATACGCGGCCGCCGCCAGCATCGACAGTCCGAGCAGCAGCAGCGGCGAGCCGGCCTCGTACTGGGGTGCGGCCAGCACGGTGGCGTAGGCGCCGATGCCGAAGAAGGCCGCGTGGCCGAGGCTGACCAGGCCGGTGGTCCCGGCCAGCAGTTCGAGGCTGAGGGCGAAGATCGCGTAGATGACGATCTTCATCACCAGTTCCTGGTAATAGGTCTCGAGCACCAGCGGCGCGACGGCCAGGATGACGGCGACTGCCGCCGGCGCCAGCCAGTCGCCGCGCCAGCGCCCACGCGGGACGCCGCTTGCTGCGGCGAGGGGGACGGAAGAATGCATCTCAAAATCCTTTGTTTCTCAGGCCCTGGGGGCGCCAGATCAGGATGAGCGCCATCAGCACGTAGACGCCGATGCCGGACAGCTGCGCGAAGAAGACCTTGCCGAAGGTGTCGACGAAGCCGACCAGCAGCGCCGCCAGCAGGGCGCCGGAAATCGAGCCGATGCCGCCGATGACCACCACCACGAAGCACATGATCAGCACGCCGCCGCCCATGCCGGGATAGACCGAGGCGGCGGGCGCCGCGATCATGCCGGCCAGGGCCGCCAGCGCCACGCCGCCGGCGAACACCGCGCGGTACAGCAGGCGGATATTGATGCCCAGGCCGCGGGTCATGTCGCGGTTGCTGGCGCCGGCGCGCACCATCATGCCCAGGCGCGTGCGGTTGACCACCCAGTATAGGGCGAAGGCGACCACCAGGCAGGCCGCCGAGGCGAACAGGTTATAGGCCGGATACGTCATCATGCCGCCCAGCGATATGCCGCCGGCCAGCCAGGACGGCGCCTGTACGCCGTGCACCTCGTTGCCGACCAGGATGCTGCGCAGCTCTTCGAACACGAGGATGAGCGCATAGGTCATCAAGACCTGCTGCAGGTGGTCGCGCCCGTACAGGAAGCTGAAGAAGACCCATTCGAGCACGAAGCCGAAGACGGCCGCCATCAGCATGCCCGCCACCAGCATGGTGACGAAGTGGTCGCCGAACATGGGCGCCAGCAGGTAGGCCAGGTAGGCCCCGATCATGTAGAAGCTGCCATGGGCGAGATTGATCACGCCCATGATGCCGAAGATCAGGGTCAGCCCGCTCGCGACCAGGAACAGCAGCAAGCCGTACTGGATCGCGTTCAGGCACTGGACCAGGAAGGTCGGGAAATCCATCAGAACGGACGGCAGCCGCGCGCCGGATCGGCCAGGGCCTTGATGGCCACGCCCTTGACCACGTTGTCGCCGCCGACCACCTGGCGCAGGTAGATGTCCTGGACCGGGTTGTTGGCCGCCGACAGCGTGAACCTGCCGCGCGGGCTGTCGATGGTGGCGGTGTGCATGGCTTTCAGCAGGGCGTCGCGCTTGCCGTCGATGTTGCCGCCGACGCTCTTCAGGCCCGTCGCCAGCAGCTGGGCGGCGTCGTAGCCCTGCACCGCGTAGACGTCCGCATCGAGGTTGTAGGCCTTGGTGAAGGCGGCGCGGAAGGCGTTGTCGCGCGGCGTGTTCAGTTTATCCGCATAGTGCAGGGTCGTGTACAGGCCCTGGGCGGCGGCGCCCTGGGCTTCGAGGGTGCCGTCGGTCAGGAAGCCGGCGCCGTACAGCGGAATGGTCTTGTTCAGGCCCGCGGCCACGTAGTCCTTCACGAATTTCACGGCGCCGCCGCCGGCGAAGAAGACATAGACGGCATCCGGCTTGTCGGCCGCGATCTGGGTCAGCAGGGCCTGGAACTCGACGTTCGGGAAGGGCAGGGTCAGGTTGCCGGTCACCTTGCCGCCGCCTTTTTCGAAGGCTTCGGTGAAGCCTTTCACGGATTCCTGGCCCGCCGCGTAGTTCCAGGTGACGGTGACGACCTTCTTGTGCCCGCGCTCGGCCGCCACCTTGCCCATCGCGAAAGCCGGCTGCCAGTTGCTGAACGAGGTGCGGAAGATGTTCGGACCGCACATCGGCCCGGTGATCACGTCGGCGCCGGCGTTCGGCACGATCAGGATGGTCTTGCTTTCCTTGGCCGCCTTGGCCATCGTCGCCGCCACGCCCGAGTGCACGGTGCCGACCAGCACGTCGACCTTGTCGCGCTTGATCAGCTTGTTGACGTTGTCGCTGGCCTTGGCCGGATCCGACTCGTCGTCGACCTTGAAGTACTGGACTTCGCGGCCTCCCAGCTTGCCGCCCTGTTCGGCGACGTGCAGCTTGAATCCGTTCTCGATCATGGTGCCGAGGTTGGCGTAGGTGCCGGTGGCCGGCAGCATGAAGCCGACCTTGATCGGGGCATTGTTCTGGGCGCCGGCAAGACCGGCGGCGAACAGGGCGACCGCGGCGGCGGTGGTACGCAGGGTGGCTGGAAGGTGCATGAAGTGTCTCCTCGTTGTTATGGGGCGATCAGGCGGTGCCGATCATGAACCGGGTGGCTGCGTCGATGAGCTTCCCGGGTTGGTCACGATGAGGCGAGTGACCGCAATCCGGCAGCACGAGCAGGCGCGTCTGCGGCGCCAGTCTCGCGATGCCGTGGATCTGTTCCAGCGTGCCGTATTCGTCGTCCTCGCCCTGGACCGCCAGGATGGGCGCGTCGATGGCAGCCAGGTGTTCGCGGATGTCCCAAGCACGGAAGGCCGGGTCCAGCCAGATGTCGTTCCAGCCCCAGAAGGCGGAATCGATGTCGTCGTGGTAGCGCGCCAGGCGCTCGCGCAGTCCGCCTTCCACGTAGGCCGTGCGGGCCCCGGCGATGGATGTCACCGACAGATCCTCGACCATGATGTGGGGCGCGGCCACCACCAGGCCGCTGACCGCGAAGCGCGCCGCGTGCAGCAGGGCGATCGAGCCGCCGTCGCTGTGGCCGAACAGCCATGGGCGTTCGATGCCGAGTTCGGCCAGCAGCGCGGGCAGCACCTGCCAGGCCTGGCGGTGCATGAAATCGACCGGCCAGCGCTCGCCGTGCGGGCGCGGGGTCGAGCGGCCGTAGCCATTGCGCGAGTACACCAGGCCGCGCAGGCCGCCGGCCTGGCAGAAGCGCTCCGGGAAATCCTTCCATAGCGCGATCGAGCCCAGGCCCTCGTGCAGGAAGACCACCGTCGGGTGCGCCGATTCGGCCACGCCGACCCACTGGTATTCGAGGTTCAGCGGCATGCCGTCCAGGTCCAGCCTGGCGAAAGCGGACATGGCTTCCTCAGACCGCGTTGCGCAGGCGGAAGCGCTGGATCTTGCCGGTCGCCGTCTTCGGCAGGTCGGCCACGAACACCAGCTCGCGCGGATACTTGTGCGGCGCCAGCCTGCCCTTGACGAAGGCTTTCAGCTCGCCGGCCAGCAGCTCGTCGGGCTGGCGGCCCTTGCCCAGCACGACGTAGGCGGCGGTCTTGGTCAGGCCGTCGGCATCCTGCTTGCCGACCACGGCGCACTCGAGTACCGCCGGGTGGGCCGTGAGCGCGGCCTCGACCTCGATCGGCGACACGTACTGGCCGCTGACCTTCAGCATGTCGTCGCTGCGGCCCGCATACACCAGGCGGCCGTCGGTGTCCATGATGTACTTGTCGCCGCTTTTCAGCCATTCGCCCTGGAACGTGGCGCGGCTCTTTTCGCGGTTCGACCAGTAGAGCAGGGCGGCGCTGGGGCCGCGCACATACAGGTCGCCGATCTCGCCGGGCGCCACCGGACGGTCGTCGTCGCCCCGCAGCTCGATCTCGTAGCCGGGCACCGGGAAGCCGGAGCTGCCGTAGCGGACGTCGCCGGCGCGGTTCGAGACGAAGATGTGCAGCATCTCGGTCGACCCGAGGCCGTCCAGGATGTCGCAGCCGAAGTGGTCGCGGAAGGCCTGGCCGACTTCGCGCGGCAGCGCCTCGCCGGCCGAGGCGCAGACCCGCAGCGCCACCTGCTCGCGCGGCGGCAGATCGGGCGAGGCCAGCATCGCCACGTAAAGGGTCGGCACGCCGCCGAAGATGGTCGCGCGGTGGCGGGTCAGGCGCGCGAACACGGCCTGCGGGGTCGGACGCTCCGCCATCAGCACCACGGTGGCGCCGACGCTGAGCGGGAAGGTCAGGGCGTTGCCGAGGCCATAGGCGAAGAACAGCTTGGCGGCGGAAAAGACGATGTCCTTGCTGGTGATGCCGAGGATGGGCTTGGCGTACAGCTCCGCGGTCCAGAACAGGTTGGCGTGCGAATGCACCGCGCCTTTCGGGCGACCGGTCGAGCCGGACGAATACAGCCAGAACGCGAAGTCGTCGGCGCAGGTGTCGGCGTGGGCGTCGGCCGCCAGTGGGGCGGTGTCGAGCAGGGCGTCCATATGCGGCAGGGAGGCGTCGACGACTTCGCCGGCCGCGATCAGCTCCGGCTTGCCGCGGGCCGCGGCGAGGGCTTCGCGCACGCAGGGCAGCAGGGCCTCGCTGGCGACGATGGCCTTGGCGCGGCTGTGGTCGATCATGTAGGCGTAGTCGGCGGCCGGCAGCAGGGTGTTGACCGGCACCGGGATCACGCCGGCGAACATGGCGCCCAGAAAGGCCACCGGCAGGTCCACCGTGTCCTGCATCACCAGCAGCACGCGCTGTTCCGGCTGGATGCCGCGCGCCAGCAGGCTTGCGGCGAAGCTCCTCACGCGGCGGTCGAGCTCTCCGTAACTGAGGCTGCCGCGGTCGTCGATGAAGGCGGTCTTCTGGGCGCGCTCCGCGTTGAGGGCCAGGAGGTGGCTGGCGAAGTTGAACTGCTGCGGCAAGGTGATGCTGTGATGGTTCATCATGTCTCCTGTGCCGGGATCGCGCCGTCCGCGCGTCCCGTTTTCATGTGTGCTCTGGCTAGTCGAGTCGAAGCTGGACCGCCTCGCGCGTCATCAAGGCCAGGGCCGAGGGCGAACCCTGCACGGCGCTGCGGCGGTGGTAGAAGGCCAGGCCGCGCAGGCCGCCCAGTTCCTCGCCGCCGCCGGCCCGCCCGGGGCCGCCATGGATCGAGGCCGGCATCACGTTGCCGTGGCCGGTCTGGGTCTTGCCCACTTCCGGCGTCACCAGGTGCACCCGGCCATGGGAAGCCGCCAGCAGCGGGGTGGCCGCGGCCAGCCAGGATTCGTCTTCGCCGAACACGGAAGTCACCAGCGAGCCCTGGCCGCGATGGGCGAGCGCCAGCGCATGCGCGGCATCGCGGTAACCCAGCAGGGTCGAGACCGGGCCGAAGACTTCGTGCTCGTGCACCAGGCGCGCGGCATCGCCGTCCGGCAGGCCGAGCAGGGTCGGGGCGACGCAGGCGGCCACCGCCGGATCGGCGTCGACCAGGGCCTGCCGGCGGCCGTCGTGCAGCACCCGCGCCTCGCCGGCGAGGGTGGCGATGCCGCCCCGGACGCTGACGTACTGCTCGCGGCTGACCAGGGAACCCATCCTCACCTCGGCATTGCGCGGATTGCCGACGCTGACCTGGGCCAGGCGCGCGCCCACCGCCTCGGCCACGGCATCGAACAGGCGGGCCGGCACCAGGGCGCGGCGGATCGCGGTGCAGCGCTGGCCGCTCTTGGTCGTCATCTCGCGCACCAGTTCCTTGACGTAGAGTTCGAAGGCGGGCGAGCCTGGCTGGGCGCTCTCGGCCAGGATCGAGGAATTCAGGCTGTCGGCCTCGATGTTCAGGCGGATCGAGTGGCGCACCACGCCGGCGTGGGAACGGATCTTGGCGGCGGTCTCGGCGGAGCCGGTGAAGGACAGCACGTCGAAGG
>FTBV01002521.1_pt1 | contig 15149 bp, 18 predicted proteins | sample 1639281 | NCBI WGS metagenome assembly FTBV01 (sample SAMEA3914864, study PRJEB12502) | metagenome | biome: forest; material: soil | place: USA | collected 2012-03-12 | depth 0.3 m | reverse complement strand
CTTCAGTTCGATCTTGAATTACTCATAAAGGAATTGAAGAAACTCTTTCAAGCTTCGTTCAATCTTCATGAGCGTTTAAAGTCCAAAGGACCTCGAAACATCGCTTTTGACAGCTAGTCTCTTGGCACTCGCCTTCAAACGCCCACGCTTATCGGCTGTTGATTTTTAAAGAACTTGGCACTTTTAGGTGCCTTGCGTCAGCACTTCCTTGCGTCGCTTGCTGCATTGCAAATCAGTGATCAGCAGAGAGATGAGATTCTGTCCCGTTTTCAAGACCTTGTCAACTGGTTGGTTATTGCGTCGTCTGAACTTCCTGGCGACTTCGCAAAACTCCCAGAGGTCTCACCTCTCTTCGCTGCTGCTTTCAACCGTTGTTGTTGCGATCAGCGAAGCCCACGATTCTAGGTGAGCGATTGATGAGCTTGCAAGCCCCTTTTGCAAATTTTCTGCGACACGCGCGTCGCCACGCGCACCTTGGATCCGCCGCCGCACATGCACGCCGCGGCACATGGCGCCGCGCCGCAGCGACGCGCGGCCAGCCTCAGGCGGCCCGGTGGAACTTCTCGCAGGCCAGCTGCGGATCCTCGGCCGCGACGATGGCGTCAGCCCGGGCGCGCCACACCGATGCGTCCACGCTGAGGATGCGCTTCTTGATGGACGACACCTGCGTGGGATGCATCGAGAAGCTGCGCAGCCCCAGGCCGAGCAGCAGCTCCGTGAACGCCGGGTCGCCCGCCATCTCCCCGCAGACGCACACGTCCTTGCCGCGGGCGCGCGCCTGCGCGATGGTCGTCGCGATCATCTGCAGCACCGCGGGGTGCCAGGGGTCGTACAGGTGCGACACGGCCTCGTCCGCGCGGTCGATGGCCAGCGTGTACTGGATCAGGTCGTTCGTGCCGATCGAGACGAAGTCGAAGTGCTCCAGCAGCATCGGGAGCATCAGCGCGGCGGCGGGCACCTCGATCATGGCGCCCACGGGCACGTCGGCGTAGGCCTGGCCGCGCTCGCGCAGCTGGGCCTTGGCGCGGTCGATGGCACCCAGCAGGGCCCGCACCTCGCGCATCTGCGCCACCATGGGCACCAGCAGCCGCACCGGCCCGTGCGCGCTCGCGCGCAGGATCGCGCGGAGCTGCTCGCCGAACATCTCGGGCTCGGACAGGCTCCAGCGGATGGCACGCAGGCCCAGGGCCGGGTTGAGCATGTGCTCGTGGCGTGCCTCCTGCACGGACAACCGGTCGAGCGCCTTGTCCGCGCCGATGTCCACCGTGCGGATGGTGACCGGCAGGCCGGGCAGCGCGCGCACCACGCCGGCGTACGCCTCGTACTGCTCGTCCTCGCCCGGCAGGCGGCCGGACCGGTTCATGAACAGGAACTCGCTGCGGAACAGCCCCACGCCCACCGCGCCGGCGGCCAGCACGCCGGGGGCGTCGTTGGGCAGCTCGATGTTGGCGATCAGCTCCACCGTCTCGCCGTCTAGCGTGACCGCGGGCGTTCGGCGCAGCCGGTCCAGGCGGGCGCGCTCCAGCTCCACCTGGCGTTGGCGGAAGCGGTATTCCTCGAGCACGATGGGCGGCGGATCGACGATGACCACGCCGGCGTCGCCGTCGATGATGATCCAGTCGTCCTGGTTGACGATGCGGCTCGCCTCGCGGGCGCCCACGACCGCCGGGATGTCCATGCTGCGCGCGACGATGGCGGTATGCGAGTTGCGCCCGCCCACGTCGGTGACGAAGCCGGTGAACACGCTGCGCTTGAACTGGATCATGTCGGCGGGCGCGATGTCGGCCGCGACCAGCACCAGCGGGTCCTCGCCGCCGAAATCACGCGTGGCCACCGCCCCGTGGCCGTTGCCGGGCGCGGGCGCGCTGCCGGGGCCGCCATGGGCGTCGATGCGCCCCAGCGCCGTGATCACCCGCTCGACCACCTGCTCCAGGTCGGCCTTGCGGTCGCGCAGGTACTCGTCCTCCATCTCGTCGAACTGGCGCGCCACCACCTCCAGCTGCGTGGACAGCGCCCACTCGGCGTTGTAGTGGCGCTCCAGGATCCACTGCCGCGTGGATTCGGCCAGCGTCTCGTCCTGCAGGAGCATCAGGTGCACGTCGAGCAGCGCGACGAGCTCGTGGTGCGCCTCCTCGGGCACCTCTTCCTTCAGCGCGGTGAGCTCCTGAACGACGAGGTCGCGCGCCTTGCGCAGGCGGTGCACCTCGGCCTCGAGGTGCGCGGTGTCGACGAAGTAGTGCGCGACGTCCACGCGGCTGGACGCGACCAGCACCGCACGGCCGATTGCCACGCCGCGCGACACGGGGAGCCCGAACACCTGGATGGTCATGCATTGAATGTATCAGTCCATGCCTTCCATCAAACGGTGCGGGGCCTGAACGGTTGCCGTCATGGACGCGTCATGGGCGCGTCACGTCAGGGTCATCCCGCAGCCCGAGCATCCGTGCCGTCACACGATGCATGAGAACCGCGAGATGCCCTCGATGAAGGACCTGCCCGAGACCCTGCGGCCCATCGCCCTGCGCGATGCGTGCGCCCCGCCCGCGCGCCGTCCCGCGCGCGAGCCCGCCCCCGAGCTGGAGGTGACGTGGGCGCGCCACCTGGACGAGGTGCGCGCCGCGCAGCGCCTGCGCCACCAGGTGTTCGTCGAGGAGATGGGCGCACGACTGACCCCGATGGCCGGCGCGCCCGCGGGCCACGACGTGGACCTGTTCGACGACTTCTGCGAGCACCTGGTCGTGCGCACCTGCGGCGACGGCGACGAGCCGGGGCAGGTGGTGGGCACGTACCGCGTGCTGACGCCCGCCGCCGCGAAGCGCGCGGGCAGCTTCTACAGCGACACGGAATTCGACCTGACGCGGCTGCGCCCGCTGCGCGACCGCATGGCGGAGCTGGGCCGCAGCTGCGTTCATGAAGACCATCGCGCCGGCGGCGTGATCCTGCAGCTGTGGGCCGCGCTGGCGGCGTTCATGGAGCGCAACGCGCTGGACACCATGATCGGCTGCGCCAGCGTCTCGATGCGCGACGGCGGCCACCACGCCGCGAGCCTGTGGAATCGGCTGCGCCAGACGCACCTGGCGCCGATCGAGTGGCAGGTGACCCCGCGGGTGCCGCTGCCGGTGGAGGACCTGGACCAGTCGCTCGAGGCCGAGCCGCCCGCGTTGATCAAGGGCTACCTGCGCTGCGGCGCGAAGGTGCTGGGCGCGCCGGCGTGGGATCCGGACTTCAACACGGCGGACCTGCCGCTGCTGACGCGCACCGCGGACCTGCCGGCCCGCTACCGGCGGCACTTCCTGGGGCGCTGAGTCGCGCGCCGAAGGCTACTGGCCTTCGCCGAACTTGTCGTTGACGAGGGCGGTGATGGCGTCGGCGGCCTGCTGTTCGTCCGCGCCCTCCGTCTCGAGCTCGACCTCGGCCCCCAGCCCGGCGGCCAGCATCATGATGCCCATGATGCTCTTGGCGTTCACGCGTCGCCCGTTGCGGCTCATGAACACCTCGCAGGCGAAGCTGCTGGCCAGCTTGGTCAGCTTGGCGGACGCCCGCGCGTGCAGGCCGAGCTTATTGCTGATGACGAGAGTGGTTCGGATCATTCGGGGCGGAAGGAGTCTGGTTCTGCGGACGGGTGGTGGCCACCTGCATGACGCCCTGGGCGGCGCCGGCGACGGCGCGGGTGGCCAGGGCCTCCAGCGGCTCGCGCAGGTAGCACAGGGATCGCCAGAGCATCGGCACGTTCACGCCGGTGACGACGCGGATGTGCTCGCCGTCCGCCAGGCGCTGGGCGACGTTGCAGGGCGTGGCGCCGAAGACATCGGTGAGGATCAGCACGTCCGGGTTGTCCAGCCGGGCGAGCGCCTGGCGCGCCAGGGCCTCGGTGGCGTCGGCCGACATGCCGGCATCGACGTCCAGGCCCTCGATGAAGCTGGCCTGTTCCGGATAGACATGGCGCGCCACGGACAGCAGGGCCGAGGCCAGCGGGGCATGGGCGATCAGCAGGACGGCGGCCACGGGCGGTCGGGAACTTGCAATGTGGGGTGCGGGTGCGGGGGCGGACGGAACACGTGATTATCGGCCGGATCAGGGCGCGGACGAGAGGCCGCGGAAGCGCAGGCCTTCGAGAAAGGGCGCCAGTGCGGAATCCGGCAGGGCCTCGCCCAGCGCCGTGGCCTGGAAGACCTGGGTGCCGCGCGCGAACAGGGTGAGGGACTCTTCCACCGCCCGGCCGTCCGGCCGCCGGCCCGCCAGCCGCAGGCGGACGTCCCCGCGGTAGGGCGTGACGCCCGGCATGGCGAAGGCGGCGACCGCCGGCTCCGGCGCGCCGATGGCGCCGCGCGCCGACTCCGCCAGCGCGGTGAGCACGGCATCCACCCGGGCCGGGTCGCCGACATCCGCGGTGGCGAGGCCGTAGGTGGTGTCGCCGGCCTGGCAGGACTGCAGCGACATCGCCAGCGGCTGGCCCGCCACGACGACGGTGCGCTGCTGGCGGTCGGGCTTGCAGGGCAGGCGCACGGCGAGGGTGGTGCCGGGCACCTCGAGTTCGCGCCAGTCCGAGGCCGGCGAACAGGCCGCGACCAGCAGCCCGGCGGCCAGGGCACCCGTCCGCCTCCGCGCCCGTGGGATGGACGCCGGCGCGGCGCCTTTGCAACATGAAGGATCGCCGCTGCGGAACATTCGAGGACTCATCGTTCTCTCTATACGTAACAAGAGGCAAGCGGGCGCACAATCCATGAACGAATGCACGACCCGCCCGCCCAGAAGACGGGTCTGCCCCGGAGGTTCCCCATGACGACGCTTGCCGAGTTTCCCCACATCATGACCGATGCCCTGTCGCAGGACCCGCCCCCCGGGGGCCCTGGCGATGCCCATTGGCGCGACATCATCGGCCAGATCGGCAGCGAGGTCGGGCCGCCGTTGTCCGCGGCGCTGGAGCGCGTGACGGTGCTGGCCACCACCGGCAAGATCGACCGCGCGGGCCTGCGCGCGCTGCGGGAGGAGATCGAGCGCGCCCGCCGCGCCGGCATGATCGGCCAGCAGCTGGCCCGGTTCGCGTCCGGGCGCATCCGCCAGACGCCGGAGCAGGTCAGCCTGACGCAGATGGTGCGCGAGGTGCTGCTGCAGCGCGGCCGCGAGGCCACCGCCCGCCAGCTGGAGGTGCACCAATCGCTGAAGCCCGCCGAGGTGGTGATCGACCCCACCCTGCTGCACTCGCTGCTGCAGGCGATGGTGGACTGGAGCATGGACCTGGCCATCGGCCACATCGACTACAAGCTGGACATCAAGGCCTGGCCGCCGCACGCCCGACTGGTGTGCCGCTTCGACCATGCGCACGAGAGCGAGCCGGGCGACAGCCGCTTCCCGTCCGTGGCCGTGGATTCCATGACCTGGCGGCTGGTGGAGCAGATCACCTGGACGCTGCAGCTGGAGATGCAGCGTGCCACCGGCGAGCGCGAGACCGTGCTGACGCTGGAGTTTCCGCGCACGGTCACCGAGCAGATCGAGGGGGTCAGCGTGGTCGAGATCGACCAGGGCTTCGGCACGTCCGACAACTCCAAGCCGCTGGCCGGCAGCCACGTGCTGGTGGTGGCGGGTGGGCGCGAGACCCGCTCGATCATCAAGGAATCGATCCGCCACATGGGCCTGCTGGTGGACTTCGTGAACTCGGTGGAGGAGGCGGAGGAGTTCTGCCGCGATTCCCTGCCCCACGCCATCGTCTACGAGGGCGTGCTGGTCAACGACCGCTTCCAGCGCCTGCGCACCAGCATCCTGGGCGAGGTGCCGGGCTTCGTGTTCGTGGAGATCACGGCCGAAGGGCACGATTTCGAGCTGTCCACGCAGGGCGACCAGCAGCGCGCGCGCATCGGGCGGGACGCGATCCTGCAGTCGCTGCCGTCGGCGCTGCTGTTCGAGCTGTCGCGGAGCCTGTGACGCGAGGCGTCAGCCGAACACCTTGCGCAGCAGGTCGCTGCCCGTCCCCATCGGATTGGCGCGGATCTTCTTCTCTTCCTCGCCGATCATCAGGAACAGGCCGTCCAGGGCCTTGCGGGTGACGTACTGCTCGATGTTGGCGTCCTCGGGCTTGACCAGGCCCAGCAAGCGGCCCTTGCCGGCCACGGCGTTGTACTTCTCGGCCAGCTGGACGCGTTGCGTGGACGCCGTGACGATCGGCAGGAACTTCTCGCCCAGGGGCACGCGGGTCTTGACAGCGAAATAGTCGGTGACCGACGTGGCGCCGCCGTGCACGATGTGCAGGGCATCCTCCACCGACATCGCCTTGGCGGCGTTGACCAGCAACTGCCTGGCCTGCGGCACGGCGTTCTCGGCGGCGCGGTTCATGGCCGTGACCAGGTCGTCCACCTGGCGTTGCTGGCCCACCATGGCCAGCATCCGGGCGCCGTCCTTCAGGAAGCCCGGCAGCGGGATGCGCACGCGCGGATCGCCCAGGAAGCCGTCCGGGCGACCCAGCAGGCTGACCGCCGACGACGCCCCGCGCTCCACCGCGGCCCGCAGGCCGGCGGCCGCCTCGCTCTCGCCCAGGGGCCACGCCGCGGCCGGGGCCAGGAGCAGCGCGACCGCGCCCGCCGCCGTGCCGAGCATCATCGGGTGCAGGGTCAACAGCCTGGCCGTAAAATCGCGTCGTTCCATCGCCGTCCCCCCAAGAGCCCGCCATGCGCCAAGAATCGCCCACCCGTCGCACGAACCGCCTGCGCGCCTGGCTGGCGGTGGCCGCCCTGGCCGCCTCTGCCGCGGGCATGGCGTCGATGGCGGGCTGCAGCCAGCGCGCGGCGGCCCCCACTGTCTCCTATACGTTGCTGGACGGCAAGCAATCCGACCTGGCATCGCTGCGCGGCAAGGTGGTGCTGGTGAACTTCTGGGCCACCAGCTGCACCACCTGCGTGCACGAGATGCCGCAGATCATCGCCACGCACAACAAGTTCGCCGGGCCGGCGTTCGACACGCTGGCGGTGGCGATGAGCTATGACGCGCCGGCCTACGTGTCCAACTTCGCCGAGTCGCGCCACCTGCCGTTCGGCGTGGCCATCGACAACACCGGCGCCATCGCGGGCAAGTTCGGCGACGTGCAGATGACGCCCACCACCGTGCTGATCGACAAGCACGGCGGCATCGTCAAGCGCTACGTGGGCGAGCCGGATTTCGCCGAGCTGCAGGCGTTGATCGGGAAGCTGATCGCGGAAGCGTGACCGGCGCCCGGGTCAGGCCGCCGGCCTGATCCTGCAGCTCACACCACGCCGGCCGAATGGGCCTGCTGGTCCGCGTGGTAGCTGGACCGCACCAGGGCGCCCACCGCGGCGTGGCTGAAGCCCATCTTGTAGGCCTCGTCCTCGAACATCCGGAAGGTGTCGGGGTGCACGTAGCGCGTGACCGGCAGGTGGTGGCCGGAGGGCGCCAGGTACTGGCCGATGGTGAGCATGTCGATGTCGTGCGCGCGCATGTCGCGCATGACCTGCAGGATCTCCTCGTCCGTCTCGCCCAGGCCCACCATGATGCCGCTCTTGGTGGGCACGCCGGGGTGCAGCGCCTTGAACTTCTTCAGCAGGTTGAGGCTGAACTGGTAGTCGCTGCCCGGGCGGGCCTGCTTGTACAGGCGGGGCGCGGTCTCCAGGTTGTGGTTCATCACGTCCGGCGGCGCGGCCTTCAGGATCTCCAGCGCGCGGTCGTCGCGGCCGCGGAAGTCGGGCACCAGCACCTCGATGCGCGTCTCGGGCGACAGCGCGCGCACCTGGCGGATGCACTCCGCGAAGTGGGCGGCGCCGCCGTCGCGGAGGTCGTCGCGGTCGACGCTGGTGATGACGACGTACTTCAGCTTGAGCGCGGCGATGGTGCGGGCGAGGTTGACGGGCTCGTCGGCGTCCAGCGGGTCGGGACGGCCGTGGCCGACGTCGCAGAACGGGCAACGGCGGGTGCACTTGTCGCCCATGATCATGAACGTGGCGGTGCCCTTGCCGAAGCACTCGCCGATGTTGGGGCAGGACGCCTCCTCGCACACCGTGTGCAGCTTGTGCTCGCGCAGGATCTGCTTGATCTCGTAGAAGCGCGTGGTGGGCGAGCCGGCCTTGACGCGGATCCAGTCCGGCTTCTTCAGCACCTCGGCGGCCACGACCTTGATCGGGATGCGGGAGGTCTTGGCCTGCGCCTTCTGCTTGGCGGTCGGATCGTACGGGGCGGGATCCGCGGCGGCTGCGGCGGCGGTCGGAAGCGTCTGGTCGGTCATGCGGGTGCGTCGGGGGCGGCCGGCGCGGTGTAGAGCGCGGCGAGACGGCGACCGAGGGGCGCGGCGAAGCCGGCCCAGTCGCCCGGGACGCCCAGTGTAGCGAGGTCGACCGTTTTCAGCCCGGCGTAGCCGCAGGGGTTGATCGTGGTGAAGGGCTTCAGGTCCATCGCCACGTTGAGCGCGAGCCCGTGATACGTGCAGTGATTGCTCACTTTGATGCCGAGTGCCGCGATCTTGCCCAGGCCGCGGAACGGCTGGCCGTCCGGCTGCGGGCCCGCCAGCGCGGCGTGGCTGAAGGGGTCGTCCAGCCGGACGTAGATGCCCGGCGCCCCGGCCACGCGGTGCCCGGTGACGCCGACGTCGGCCAAGGTGCGCAGGATCGCCTCCTCCAGCCGGAACACGAATTCCTTGATGTAGATGCCCTGGCGGCGCAGGTCCACCAGCGCGTAGGCCACCACCTGCCCGGGGCCGTGGTACGTGACCTGGCCGCCGCGGTTGGCCTGCACGACCGGGATGGCGCCGGCGTCCAGCACGTGCTCGGCCTTGCCGGCCAGGCCCTGGGTGTAGACGGGGTCGTGCTCGACCAGCCAGATCTCGTCGCGGGTGGCGGGGGTGCGCGCGGCCGTGAAGGCCTTCATCGCGTCGACCGTGGCGGCGTAGTCGACGCGGCCGAGGGTGCGAACGAGGGGGACAGGGTCGGGGGACGGCACGGACATGCCGGGATGCTAGGGCATCGATGCCGGCAGCGCCCCCCGCGGCGCCTGGGCGCCGGTCAATCCCCGGGCTGGATCTGCTTCAGCTTGAGCAGGCGCTTGTAGTCGGCCGACTTGCGGAAATCCGCGAGTTCGCGCTCCACCGCCTCACGGTCGACCGTCTCGAGCTTGCGGGCGAGGCAGGCGCTGACGAACGCCACCTCGTCGCCGTACTTGTTGACGGAGAAGCCGACGCCACCGGCGTTCTCGCAGCCCGGCCAGAACGCGATCCAGCGCCAGTCACCGTACTCCTTGTCGCCGCGGCGCCGCACGCTGTGCACGAGGCGCACGCCCACCACGCCGGAGCTGTTGCGCCGGGTCATGCGGTTCTTCATCGGGATGGGCGGGGGCAGCTCCTGCAGCTTGGCCTTGACCCACTTCCTGGCCGCGCTTTCCGCCTTGGGCCACGTGCCGTACTGGCGCAGCGTGAAGTTCTGCTGGTGGAGGTGGCGTTGCCGGACGATGCGTGCCATCACGCATTTCTCGGTCTCGTTGCGCGTCAGGTACATGGCTTCAGAGCACGATCTTGACCATGGGGTGCGAGGTCAGGGTGCGGTAAAGCTCGTCCAGCTGCTCGCGGCTGGTGGCGGTGACCGTGATCGTGACGCCCAGGTAGTTGCCGCCCTTGCTGGGGCGTTGCTCGACGGTGGCCTCGTCAAAGGCGGGATCGAAGCGGCGCGCCACCTCGACGACGGCGTCGACGAACCCCTCCGCGTGCGCGCCCATCACCTTGATGGGAAAGGCGCTGGGGTATTCGATCAGCGATTGTTCGGGCGGGATCTCATGCATGGCAAGGGGGCAGGGCGAACGGCGTGCCGCGGGTGGGGCACAAGGGGAAATGGACGGCTCAGGCCGCGGCCGGCGCCCTCTTGGCTCGCTGGTAGGCCTCGTACAGGCGGCCGTACACCGGGCCGGGCCGACCGCGCAGCGCGCCGTGGCCCACCTCGTCGCCATCCAGACGGGTGACGGCGATCACCTCCTTCGTGGCGGAACTGAGCAGGATCTCGTCGGCCGCGCGGACATCCGCCTCGCTGATGGGGCGGCGGTTGAAGGCGATGCCGCACTCCTCGCACAGCTCGCGCAGCAGCTCGAAACGCACGCCCTCCAGCACGTGGTCGCTGCGCGGGGGGCCCAGCAGGGCGCCCTCGTGCACGATCCAGACGTTGCTGGAGGCGCCCTCGGTGAGCCAGGGCCCGCCCTGCGCACCGTCGCGGAACATCAGCGTCTCGTCCGCGCCGACGTCGGCGGAGATCATCCGCGCGAGGACGTTGCCCAGCAGCGAGGTGCACTTGATGTCGGCGCGCTCCCAGCGGAAATCGCGCGCGCTGACCACGTCGAGGCCCTCGTGCCGCTGCTGCGCCGTGGGGGGCACCAGCGCCGAGGTGGTGGCGAACACGGTGGGCACGATGCCCTCGGGCGCGATGTGCGCGCGCGGGGCCACGCCACGCGTGACCTGCAGGTAGGCCAGCTGGTCGTCGGCGGGGTGCTGGTCGATCAGGTGGCGCAGGCGCTGGGACCAGGCGTCGGGGTCGAGCTCGAGGTCGATGCGCAGCTTGGCCAGGCTGCGACCCAGGCGCGCCAGGTGGTCCGCGAAGCGGAACAGGCGCCGGCCGTAGACCGGGATGGCTTCGTACGCACCATCCCCGAAGATGAACCCGCGGTCCATCACCGAGACCTGCGCCTGGTTCAACGGCTTGAACTGGCCGTTGAGGTAGCACAGCGTGTCAGGCAAGGCGTCCATGCGTCGACTCCGGGGCCCCTGGGAAGCAGAGATTACTTGATCCAGAGACGGATGGCATCCCAGGCGCGGCCGAAGATGCCCGCCTGGGGCACCGCCTCCAGCACGGTGAGCGGGACGGCGGCAACGGCCGTTCCCGAAGCGGTGGAGACCTTGAGCGAGCCCACGCGCTGGCCGGCGGCGAGCGGGGCCACCAGCGGGTCGGTGCGCTCGATGACGGTCTTGAGGTGGTCGCCTTCGCCCTTCGGCACGGACACGTAGATGGCGCCCGCGCTGCCGATCTTCGCCTCCGGCGTGGTGCCCTTCCACACCTTGACGGTGGCCACCGGCTTGCCGGCCTCCACCAGGCGCACGTCGTCGTAGGCGGTGAAGCCCCAGTTCAACAGCTTCTGGCTTTCATTGGCCCGGCCCTGGATGCTGGCCGCGCCCATCACGATGGAGATGAGGCGGCGCTTGCCATTGGGCATGTCGCGCTGTGCGCTGGCCACCAGGCAGTAGCCGGCGGCGTCGGTGAAGCCCGTCTTCATGCCGTCCACCGTGGGGTCGCGCTTGAGCAGCAGGTTGCGGTTCTCCTGCTTGATGTTGTTGTACGTGTAGTCGCGCTGGGAGTAGTAGTGGTAGTACTCCGGGAAGTCGCGGATGATGTGCTGCGCCTGCACCAGCAGGTCGGCCGGCGACGAGTGGTGGCCCGCCTCGGTGAGGCCCGTGACGTTCTTGAACGCCGTGTTCTTCAGCCCCCAGGCTTGCGCCTGGCGGTTCATCATCGCCACGAAAGCGTCCACGCTGCCGCCCACGCCCTCGGCCAGCGCCACGGCGGCGTCGTTGCCCGATTGCACGATCAGGCCCTGCAGCAGCTCGTCCACCGTGGGGGTCATGGTGGTGTCGATGAACATCTGCGAGCCCCCGCTGCGGCCGCCCCGGCTTTCCTCCCACGCGCGCTTGGACACGGGCAGGCGCTGGGCCAGCGTCAGCTTGTGGTCGCGCAGCGCCTGGAACACCACGTACGCGGTCATCAGCTTGGTGAGCGACGCCGGGTCGGCGGGCTGGTCGGGCTCGCGCGACGCGAGCACCTGGCCCGACGTCATGTCCACCAGCACGTAGTTGCGGGCGGCGATCTCGGGGGCGGGCAGCGCCTGCGCGCCGGCGGTGGACACCCCGGCGGCCAGGGCCAGCGTGAGGAAGAAGTGCTTCATGGTGGGGTTCAGGAATGCGGCTGTTCGGGGGCGGCCGAGGCAGGCGGCGTGCCGCCGAACGCGTCGACGACGATGGCCTTGAGCAGCGGCAGCTGCCCGTGGAAGAAATGCCCGACGCCGGGCACCACCACCACCGGCTGCACCTGCGGGCGCGCCCAGTCCAGCGTGGCCTGCAACGGCACGACATCGTCGGCGTCGCCGTGGACCACCAGCGAGCCGGCGGGCACCGGCGCCACGTCGAAGTTGCCCGTGGCGGGCGCGATCAGCACCACGCGTTGCGCGCGCTGGTCGGCGGGCAGGCGCGCGGCCACCTGCGAGGCCACGTAACCGCCGAACGAGAACCCGCCCAGCACCAGCGGCTCGCCCGGCTGGCGATGCGCGGCGAGCGCGGCCAGCGCGTCGTCGATCTCGCCGCGGCCGCCATCCCATTGGCCGGCCGATCCACCGACGCCGCGGAAGTTGAAGCGCAGCACGCGCCAGCCGAGCGCGACGAACGCGCGCGCCAGCGTCTGCACGACCTTGTTGTCCATCGTGCCGCCATGCACGGGGTGCGGGTGGCACAGCAGCGCCAGGCCGCGCGTGGGCTGCCCGTCGGGCAGCTGCGGCGTGTCCAGTGCAATGGCCAGTTCGCCGGCCGGGCCGGGGATGGTGCCGCGCCTGGTGAGCAGGTTCATGACGGGGCTCCCGAGCGGCCGGAGGTGTCCCGGGGGGCCGCGAGCGGCGTGGGCGGGCGGATGGACATCGTCACCGGCCCACGTCGGGCGGCAGCTTCAGGCGGTCGACGGGGCGGCCGTTCTTCAGGTGCGAGTCGACGATCTCGTCGATGTCCTGCGCGTCGACGAAGGTGTACCAGGTGCCCTCGGGGTACACGACGGCCACCGGGCCGCCCGCGCAGCGGTCGAGGCACCCCGCCTTGTTGACGCGCACGCCGCCCGGGCCGGACAGGCCCTCCTTCTTGACGCGCGACTTGCAGTGGTCGAAGCCGGCCTTGGCGCCGACGCGGGCGCAGGAGTCCTCGCCTTCGGGCCGCTCGTTCAGGCAGAAGAAGATGTGGCGCTGGTAATAGGGATCGGGCATCGCCCGCATTGTAGGAAGCGCCGCGCGGCGCCCCGCCGGCAGGGTCACCCGCGCATCAGGGCGGTGCGGGCGAGGCCGGCACGCGCGCGGCCGCGGGACGGCGCACGGGCGCCAGGCGCGCGAACAGCGCGCCGCCCGCGGCCAGCGGCCACAGCCAGCCGATCCACTGCGCGAGGCCATGGAAGCGGATGAAGCGCCCCTGCTCCCACGCCGCCAGGCTCTCGGAGTAGTACGGGTCGGAGGGCGCCTGGGCCACCAGCATCGTGCCGGCGCACAGGGTGACCAGGCCCAGCGCGGCGCAGGCGCGGCGGCCCAGCGGCGCGCACAGCAGCGCCACCACCGCGCCCACGCCCAGCGACACCGGCACCACTGGGGTGATCCAGGCCAGCGCGTGCAGCGGGCCGAAATTGAGCGCCGCCGACAGCGTGCTGGCCCCGAAGCCGACGGCCAGCACCGACGGCACCACGGCCGTGCGGCGCCAGCCGGGGCGCATCACCGTGTAGGCCAGCAGGCTGGGGCCGAGCACGCCCAGCGCCTCGGCCAGGCCTTCCGACGCGGGCGACAGCGCGTTGGCGGCCGCGCCCAGGCTGGCCCACGCCCAGTCGAACCAGGCACTCATCGGGTGGTCGGCCAGTGCGTCGTACAGCCACTCCTGCATGCGCTCCCACGACGGGCCCAGCCCGAACGGCACCGTGGACGGGAACAGGAAGCCGGTGGGCCACAGCATCAGCAGCGCGAGCGTGGTGCCGCTGTGCGGCGTGAACCAGCGCTCGCGCAGCTGGTGCCATCGGGCGAGCACGCCACCATGTTGCAACAGGCCCCACGCCAGCACCCCGCCCACGGCGCCCAGCGAGTTCAGCAGCCAGTCCTCCGACGACGGATAGCGGTTGGGCAGGAAGTGCTGCGTGAACTCCATCGTCCACGACAGCGCCGAGGGCAGCACCATGCCCAGCAGGCCGGCCGTGACGGGGCGCCAGCCTCGCCGCGTGGCCGCGCCGAGGATCAGCGCGCCCATCGGCATGTAGCCGACGAAGTTGGACCAGATGTCGAAGCGGATGTGGTACCGCGGCCAGGGCGGCACCAGCATCGACCGGAGCGACGCGCCCGCGGGCCAGTGCCAGTCGGTGAACGGGTACAGGCTGGCGTAGACGATCAGGCCGGCGAACGCGATGGCCAGCGTGAGGGTGGCGCCATGCTCGGGGCCGTGGTCGGCGTGCGCGGCGGGTTCAGCGGGTGCGGCGGCCATGGCGACGCGACGTGCGCTCGGTCAGAACGGCTTGACGACCACCAGCACCACGATGGCCGCGAACAGCAGCACCGACACCTCGTTGAACACGCGGTACCAGCGGTCGCGGCGGCGATTGGCGAACTGCTCGAAGCGCCGCAGGATGCCGCGGCACGCATGGTGGTAACCGATGGCGCACACGACGAGCAGCAGCTTGGCATGCAGCCAGTGGTTGTGCGGACCTTCGCGCCCCACGCCGTACCCGAGCCACAGCACCGCGCCCAGCACGATGGCGGGCACCATGAGGAAGCTGGCGAACCGGTACAGCTTGCGCCCCATCAACAGCAGCCGCTCCCGCTCGGCGTGGCTGTCGGCCGGCACCATCGCGAGGTTCACGAAGATCCGCGGCAGGTAGAACAACGCCGCGAACCAGCTCGCGACGAACACGATGTGGAAGGCCTTGACCCAGAGGTAACCGCTGCTCATCTTGTCGATTGTGCACGGGGATGTTTCGCCCTCTCTCTTGGACGTCCTCGCGGACTCGCGAGGGCTGGGTGGCCGCATTCACTCCGTGTCCCCCGCGGCGGCCTGCGGCGCGCGCGCTCCTCCTTTACCTGCGTGAATGCGGCCACCCAGCCCTCGCGAGTCGAGACGTGGCTGCGGGGGGGGGAAGTGACGCGATGTCGCTTGGATGCCATCGACCTGACCGGCCCATCGAGGGCCGGTCAGGTCGCCCGTGCCAAGACCATGGCGCGAAGCCCGGCTGGCACACCGGTGACCGGACCCTCACCCCCGAAAGTTGGTTGGCGCGAAACGGTGACGTGCAGCGAAAGGTCCATTCGTGCGGAAGCGGCGTGGGCGACGCGGCCGGCCCTCGATGGGCCGGGCGTGGCGAGCTCGTCCTGAGGAGACGGCTTTTCTGGCCTTCCCTGCCGGG
>FTBV01000202.1_pt1 | contig 15210 bp, 16 predicted proteins | sample 1639281 | NCBI WGS metagenome assembly FTBV01 (sample SAMEA3914864, study PRJEB12502) | metagenome | biome: forest; material: soil | place: USA | collected 2012-03-12 | depth 0.3 m | reverse complement strand
CGGTCGATCAGGCGCGACGTGAGCGTCTCGAGCTCGCTCGGGCGGCCTTCACGCTTGAAGAAGCTGCCCGGGATCTTGCCGGCGGCGTAGGTCTTCTCGATGTAGTCGACGGTCAGCGGGAAGAAATCCTGGCCGGCCTTGGCCTCGCGCTTGGCGACGACGGTGGCGAGGACGACGGTGTCCTCGATGTTGACCAGCACGGCACCGGTGGACTGGCGGGCGATCTCGCCCGTCTCCATCACGACGGTGTGGCGGCCCCATTGGAATGTCTTCGTGACCTTGTTGAACATGCTCATTGCTTATCTCCTGCGGTTTTTGGGAGAGCGCCTGTGATTGCGGCGGCGCGAGGGCCGGGAGCGGTTCCGACGGGTCGGTGGGCGTTATGCCATCCCAGCAGGACTGCGGCACGGGGCAGCCCTGGTGGAATGACACAGCAGCGCCCGGACGACGGGTGCGGACTCCAAGCACGAAGAGCCTGTGTGGACGCCTCGGGCGGGTCCAGACAGGCTCTCGCGATTCATCGGTGGCTTACTTGCGCAGGCCCAGCTTCTGGATCAGCGCGGTGTAACGGTCGGCGTCCTTGCCCTTGAGATAGGCCAGCAGGCGCTTGCGCTGGTTGACCATCTTCAGCAGGCCGCGGCGGCCATGGTGGTCCTTCAGGTGGAGCTTGAAGTGCGGCGTCAGGTCGTTGATGCGGGCCGTGAGCAGGGCGACCTGGACCTCGGGGGATCCCGTGTCCGCGGTGCCGCGCGCGTGCGCCTTGACGATCTCAGCCTTGTTGAACTCGACCTTGGGGGTCTCGACGGCGGTAGCCATGATGGATTTCCTGTGGAATTCGGAAAGCCGGCGACACGCCTGGCCCGGGCACGAACGGCGCGGGCTGTGGAGGTGAGGAACCGGTTTCCTGTTGGGACTTGCGAACCCGAGTGAAACCGACCCGGGCCGTGCTGTGTATGTACCGGAGGATCCGGCACAACCTGTGGAGTATACAACAACTGGTGGTCGGGTCTTGAACTGACCTGGCCGACCGCGAAACGCGGGGTCAGGCCAGGACCTGACCCCATTTTCAGGATCGCCGTTTTCGGACCTCTTGAAATCCTCCAGGCCGTTCACAACTGAGGCGGCATGGGCAGCCCGCCCACCGTGAAACACCTCAGGAGCCAACATGTACCTCGTCCCCGTCTCCCGTTCGGCCCGCCACTTCGACCGCTTCGTCGACGAGGCCCTGGACCGCTTCTTCACCGCGCCCGCCGGCACCGCCGCCACGGCCACCCGCTCGCCCGCGCTGGACGTCACCGAGACCGACACCGCCTACACCGTGCAGCTGGACATGCCCGGCCTCACCCGCGACGCCATCAAGGTGTCCATCGAGCACCGCAAGGTGAGCGTCTCCGGCCAGGCGGCCGCCGACGCCGCGGAACCCGCGGAAGGCGTGCGCGTGCTGTACCGCGAGCGCCAGCCGGTCGCCTTCGCCCGCAGCTTCACGCTGGCCGGCGAGATCGACCAGGACGCGTCGCAGGCCAAGTACGAGCACGGCGTGCTGACGCTGACGCTGGCCAAGCGCAAGGCCGCGACGTCCACCCTCACGATCAACTGATCGTCAGCTCGTCCAGCGGCCACCGCGGCCGCACGTCGAACGCGTAATCGCGCGACAGCCCCGCCACGGGGCCGGGTGCCTCGCCCGGCCCCGTGGCCGCATTCAGCGCTTGCAACCGTAGCGCGGCGGCCATCGCGATCATCGCGCCGTTGTCGGTGCACAGCGCCAGCTCGGGATAGTGCACCCGCACGCCGCGCGTCGCGCACGCGGCGTCCAGCTCGGTGCGCAGTTGCCGGTTTGCGCCCACGCCGCCCGCCACCACCAGCCGCGTGAGGCCCGTGGCCTGCAGCGCGCGCAGCGATTTCTTCACCAGCACCTCGCAGATCGCGGCCTGCGTGCTGGCCGCCAGGTCGGCTCGCTGCGCCTCGGTGGGCGCGGGGCCCAGCTTGCGGTGCGCCGTCATCACGGCGGTCTTCAGGCCCGCGAACGAGAAGTCCAGGTCGCCGCTGTGCAACAGCGGACGCGGCAGCGCGAACGCATCCGCCCTGCCGTGCACCGCCAGCGCGGCCAGCGCCGGCCCGCCGGGATACCCCAGCCCCAGCACCTTGGCCGACTTGTCGAAGGCCTCGCCCGCGGCGTCGTCGATGGTCTCGCCCAGGATCTCGTAGCGGCCCACGCCATCCACGCGCATCAGCTGCGTGTGGCCGCCCGACACCAGCAGCGCCACGAACGGGAAGGTGGGCGGGTCGGCCGACAGGAACGGCGAGAGCAGGTGGCCCTCCAGGTGATGGATACCCAGGGAGGGTTTGTCGAGCGCGGCCGCCAGCGCGCACGCCACGCCCGCGCCCACCAGCAACGCGCCCGCGAGGCCGGGCCCGCGCGTGAAGGCGACGACGTCGACGTCCTGCAACGCGAGGTGGCTCTCCTGCAACGCGGCCTCCAGCAGCGGCAGCACGCGACGCACATGGTCCCGCGAGGCCAGCTCGGGCACCACGCCGCCATAGGCCTGGTGCATCGCGATCTGCGAGTGCAGGGCCTGCCCGCGCAGCGTGGGCGCGGGGGCGCCCGGATGGACGGAGCACTCGACCAGCGCCACGCCGGTTTCGTCGCAGGAGGATTCGATGCCGAGGACGATCATGTTGGCGGCCAGTGTAGTTTTGTGGAAAGGCGTCTCACCCCGTTACAAAGTCACGCATGCCCCTATCGCCAAGCTCGGCCGTTCGGGGTCCAATATGTGCAGCCTGCACAAAAGCACACATCGTTGGAACCCATGAAGCAATACAAGCTGACCGCGTGGCCCGAACTCCCGCCCAAGCTGCAGAGGACGCAGAACCGTCGCGTCGTCAGCGAGCTGTCGCAGCGCTTCGTGAGCGTGCGCGACCTGGCGCGCAGCAGCGGCTCCTCCACGCGCGAGGTGGACGAGCTGATCGTGTGGCTGCAATCCAAGGACCTGCTGATGATGCGTGACGCGCCCCAGGCCGTGAAGGCCGGTGGCGGCTGGCGCGATTGGGGGCCGGTGGCGGCGTTCCGCGGTTTGGTCAGGGTGTGGCGCTGAAGGTGCCGCGCACGTCGAATTGAAAAGGCCGCTGTCACAGCGGCCTTTTGCATTGGACGATGAAGATGTTCGGCCGCCGCTCAGTGCTTTTCCTTGGCGTGGTTGATCGTGTACTTCGGGATCTCCACCACCAGGTCCTGCGCCGTGACGATCGCCTGGCACGACAGCCGTGACATCGGCGTGAGCCCCCAGGCGCGGTCCAGCAGGTCCTCTTCCGTCTCGTCCGGCTCGCCCAGCGACGCGTAGCCCTCGCGCACGATCACGTGGCAGGTGGTGCACGCGCAGCTCATCTCGCAGGCGTGCTCGATGGGGATGTCGTGCTCCAGCAGCGCCTCGCACACTGACGTGCCGGGCGCGATGTCGGTGAGCGTGCGGCCCTCGGGGCAGTATTCGGCGTGGGGCAGGATGCGGATGGTGGTCATGGGATGGGGAATCAGATCTCGTCGACGCTGCGCCCGGCCAGCGCCTGGCGGATGCCGCGGTTCATGCGCGCGGCCGCGAAGGCCTCGGTGCCGGTGGCCAGCGCCTTCACCGCATCGTCGATCTCGGTGGCCGACGACGAGCCGTCGCGCAGCGCGCGCAGCTGGCGCAGCAGCGCGTCGATCGCCTCGCGCTCGCCCGGCTGCAGCAGGTCGCCGTCGGCGGCCAGCGCGGATTCGGTGGCCAACTGCATGCGCTCGGCTTCCACCTGCGCCTCGCGCAGCGCGCGGCGTGCCATGTCGGCCTCGGCGGTGGCGAAGCCCTCCTTGAGCATCGCGGCCACCTCGTCGTCGCCCAGGCCGTAGCTGGGCTTGACCACGATGGCGGCCTCGACGCCCGAGCCCAGCTCGCGCGCGCTGACGCTCAGCAACCCGTCGGCGTCCACCTGGAACGTCACGCGGATGCGCGCGGCGCCGGCCGTCATCGGCGGGATGCCGTGCAGCTCGAAGCGGGCCAGCGAGCGGCAGTCGGCCACCAGCTCGCGCTCGCCCTGAACCACGTGCACCGACATGGCCGTCTGGCCGTCCTTGAAGGTGGTGAAGTCCTGCGCCTTGGCCGTGGGGATGGTGCTGTTGCGCTCGATCACGCGCTCCACCAGGCCGCCCATGGTCTCGAGACCCAGCGACAGCGGCGTGACGTCCAGCAGCAGCAGGTCGCCGCTGGCGGCATTGCCGGCGAGCGCGTTGGCCTGGATGGCGGCGCCCAGCGCCACCACCTGGTCCGGGTCCAGGTCCACCAGCGGCGGGCGGCCCAGCCCGCCCGCCACGGCGTCGCGCACGACGGGCATGCGGGTGGAGCCGCCCACCATCACCAGGCCCTGCACGTCGGCGATGGCCACCTTGGCGTCGCGCAGCACGCGCTTGAACAGGCGCAACGTGGTGGCGGTGAGCTCGCGCGTGGCGTCCTCGAAACGCGCGGGGGTGACGTCCGCGCGATGCGCGTGGCCGTCGATGGTCCAGGACGCGGTCACGGACGCGCCCTCGCCGGTCACGCCGCTGAGCGCCTCCTTGGCGCGACGCGCCTCGGTCAGCAGGCACCGGCGCTCGGCCGGGGACAGCGCCTCCAGCGGCGGCAGGCCCGCATCGGCCAGCAGCGCGCTGGCCAGGCGCTGGTCGTAGTCGTCGCCGCCCAGCGCGGCGTCGCCGCCGGTGGCCACCACCTCGAACACGCCGCGCGCCAGGCGCAGCAGCGACACGTCGAACGTGCCGCCGCCCAGGTCGTACACCGCATAGAGGCCCTCGACGCCATGGTCCAGGCCGTAGGCGATGGCCGCCGCGGTGGGCTCGTTGATCAGCCGCAGCACGTTCAGCCCGGCCAGGGTGGCCGCGTCCTTGGTGGCCTGGCGCTGCGCGTCGTCGAAGTACGCAGGCACGGTGATGACCGCGCCGAACAGGTCGTCGTCGAAGGTGTCCTCGGCGCGTTGGCGCAGCGTGGCGAGGATCTCGGCGGACACCTCCACGGCCGTCTTCACGCCCTCGCGCGTGGCGATGCCCACCATGCCGGGATGGTCCACGAACTGGTACGGCAGCCGGCCATGGCCCTGCACGTCGGCCAACTTGCGGCCCATGAATCGCTTGGCCGACACCACCGTGTTCTGCGGATCATCCGACTGCGCGGCCAGCGCCGCCTGGCCGATGCGACGGCCCCCGCCTTCCAGGTACTGCACGGCCGACGGCAGCAGCACGGCGCCGTCGGCGTCGGGCAGGCACTCGGCCACGCCGTGCCGCACCGAGGCCACCAGCGAATGCGTGGTGCCGAGGTCGATGCCCACGGCGATGCGGCGCTGGTGCGGGTCCGGCGCCTGGCCGGGTTCGGAGATCTGGAGCAGTGCCATGGAACGGGGAGGACGGTGACTCTGTGGGATTCTTGTCGGGATCGCGCGGGATGCTGGCGGCAGGGTCGGCGGGGCGTGCTCGTTCGAAGGTTCAATCGCTCAAGTCGTCGAGCCGCCGGTCGACGTCGTGGCCGAACCGGTCCACGAACATCAGCGCCCGCACGGCCTGCGCCACCGCGGGCCAGTCCACCGGCACCACATCGTCCACCTGGTGGCGCAGCGCCTCCACCATGCGGCGACGCGTGGCCGACACGGCCTCGGCCAGCTCCTCCACGTCGGGCAGGCCCTGCGCCTCTTCCAGCGCCTCGCGCCAGGCCATCTGCTGCATCAGGAACGCGTGCGGCATCGCGGTGTTGGAATGGGCCTGGACGTCGGCGCCGTGCAGCGTGCAGAGGTATTCGGCGCGCTTGAGCGGGTCCTTCAGGCGCTGGTAGGCCTCATTGATGCGGATGGCCCACTGCATGGCCAGGCGCTGCGCGGCGGCCCCTTCGGTGGCGAAGCGGTCCGGGTGCGTGGCGCCCTGCAGGGCCTTCCACTGCGCCTCCAGCTGCACGGGGTCGATCGCGAACCGCTCGGGCAGGCCGAACAGCACGAAATCGGAATCGCCCATCCTCAGCTCGGCGACCATCGCTTCTCCATGAAGACCGACAGGCCGTTGTCGGGGTAGCCGCCGAACGGTCCGCGCACGGCATACCCCATCCGGGTATACAGGCGCACGGCCTCCACCTGGTCGCTGCCGGTCTCCAGCAGCGCGCGGTCCAGGCCCTGCGCTCGCAGCGTGCCCTCCAGCGTGGCGATCAGCTGCGCGGCGATGCGCTGGCCGCGGCGCTCGGGCAGCACGTACATGCGCTTGATCTCGCCGTAGCGCGCGCCCGCCGTGCCGCGCTCCCCCGGCATCGTGCGCACGGCGCCGCAGCCCACGGCCTCGTCGCCGTCCCAGGCGGCCAGGAACGTCACGTCAGGCGCTTTCAGCGCCTCGACGCCCAGGATGTGGTTGTCCTCGGGCGCGTACAGGCTGGCCAGGTACGCATCCAGCGCGGCCAGCAGCGGCAGCACCTGCGGATGGTCGGGTGGCGTGGGACGGACGGCGACGGGCATGCGGCGGACGAGAAAAAGGCGCGGTGAAGGCGCGCCGTTCGAGAGGGGGACGATCGGGGAAGCGGCCGTGACGGGACGCCTCAGACCCGGAAGGATTCGCCGCAGCCGCAGCGGTCCTTCTCGCGCGGGTTGAAGAACTTGAAGCCCTCGTTCAGGCCTTCGCGCACGAAGTCGAGCTCGGTGCCGTCGATGTAGGGCAGGCTCTTCGGGTCCACCAGCACCTTCACGCCGTGGCCCTCGAACACCACGTCCTCCGGGGCCACGTCGTCGGCGTACTCGAGCTTGTAGGCCAGGCCCGAGCAGCCCGTGGTCTTCACGCCCAGCCGCACGCCCACGCCGCGGCCGCGCTTGCTGATGTAGCGCGTGACGTGGCGGGCGGCGGCCTCGGTCAGGGTGACGGCCATCGCGCGATCAGCCCTGGGCCGCGCCGCCGTGGCGCGTCTTGTAGTCCTGCACCGCGGCCTTGATGGCGTCCTCCGCCAGGATCGAGCAGTGGATCTTGACCGGCGGCAACGCGAGCTCTTCGGCGATCTGCGTGTTGCGGATGGTCATGGCTTCGTCCAGTGACTTGCCCTTGATCCATTCGGTGACCAGCGACGACGACGCGATGGCCGAGCCGCAGCCGTAGGTCTTGAAGCGCGCGTCCTGGATGAGGCCCGTGGCCGGGTCCACCTTGATCTGCAGCTTCATCACGTCGCCGCAGGCGGGCGCGCCCACCATGCCGGTGCCCACCGTGTCGTCGCCCTTGTCGAAGGAGCCGACGTTGCGGGGGTTCTCGTAGTGGTCGATGACCTTGTCGCTGTATGCCATGTCAAATACCTCCGGTACTGCTCTGGCGCCCTGGCCGGGCGGGGCCCGATTGGCGCGTGTTCTCGTTGGATGCCTTGCGCGGTGCGGCGTTCAGTGTGCCGACCACTGGATGGTGCTGATGTCGATGCCGTCGCGGTACATGTCCCACAGCGGCGACAGCTCGCGCAGGCGCGCCACCGTCTCCTTCAGCTGGGCCACGGCCGTGTCGATCTCGGCCTCGGTGCTGAAGCGGCCGATGGTCATGCGCAGGGACGAGTGCGCCAGTTCATCGCTGCGGCCGAGCGCGCGCAGCACGTAGCTGGGCTCCAGGCTGGCGGACGTGCAGGCCGAGCCCGACGACACCGCGATGCCCTTGATGCCCATGATGAGCGACTCGCCCTCGACGAAGTTGAACGACGCGTTGACGTTGTGCGGCACGCGACGCTCGAGGTCGCCGTTGATGAACACCTGGTCGATGTCGGCGATGCCCGCCATCAGGCGCTGCTGCAGCGCGCGGATGCGCTCGCGCTCGGCGCCCATCTCGGCCTTGGCGATGCGGAAGGCCTCGCCCATGCCCACGATCTGGTGCGTGGGCAGCGTGCCGGAGCGCATGCCGCGCTCGTGGCCACCGCCGTGCATCTGCGGCTCGATGCGCACGCGCGGCTTGCGGCGCACGTACAGCGCGCCGATGCCCTTGGGGCCGTAGGTCTTGTGCGAGGCGAGGCTCATCAGGTCGACCGGCAGCGTGGCGAGGTCGATGTCGATCTTGCCCGTGGCCTGCGCCGCGTCGCTGTGGAAGATGATGCCCTTGGCGCGGCAGATGGTGCCGATGGCCTGCAAGTCCTGGATGACGCCGATCTCGTTGTTCACGGCCATCAGCGACACGACGATGGTGTCGGGGCGCAGCGCGGCCTGGAAGGCCTCCAGGTTCACCAGGCCGTCTTCCTGGACGTCCAGGTAGGTGACCTCGAAGCCCACGCGCTCCAGCTCCCGCATGGTGTCGAGCACGGCCTTGTGCTCGGTCTTCCACGTGATCAGGTGCTTGCCGCGTGCGCTGTAGAAGTTGGCCGCGCCCTTCAGGGCCAGGTTGTTGGATTCCGTGGCGCCGGACGTCCACACGATCTCGCGCGGGTCGGCGCCGATCAGGTCGGCCACCTGGCCGCGGGCGCGTTCCACGGCCTCTTCCGCCTCCCAGCCCCAGGCGTGGCTGCGCGACGCCGGGTTGCCGAAGTGCTCGCGCAGCCAGGGGATCATCGCGTCGACGACGCGCGGGTCGCACGGCGTGGTGGCGCCGTAGTCCATGTAGATGGGCAGATGCGGGGTCATGTCGGGGACTGCAGGGCGGGAAAGGAAAGGGGAATGGGCGGACCGGGGCGCGGCACGACGCGTGACGCCGACCTGGACGGCGGCCGGACGCGCGCGGCGGGAGGACGCACGCCGCGCGGGCCAGCCGCCCGGGCCTACTTGGAGAACGCGTTGCCGAGCGCGAAGACCGAGTTCGGCGCGTTGACCTTGATGGGCTTGACGACCGGCTGCGTGGAGATGGCGCGGCGCACCGGCGCTTCTTCCACGGACACGCCCTTGGCCAGCTGGTCGTCCACCAGCTTCTTGAGCGAGATGGAATCGAGGAACTCGATCATCTTGACGTTCAGGCTGGCCCACAGGTCGTGCGTCATGCAGCGGCCGGCGTCGTCGCCCATGCAGTTTTCCTTGCCGGCGCAGCCCGTGGCGTCGATCGGCTCGTCCACCGCGACGATGATGTCGGCCACGGTGATGGCATCGGCCGCGCGGCCGAGCGAGTAGCCGCCGCCGGGGCCGCGGGTGGATTCGACCAGCTCGTGGCGACGCAGCTTGCCGAACAGCTGTTCGAGATACGACAGCGAGATCTGTTGCCGGTGGCTGATGGCGGCCAGGGCGACGGGGCCGTTCTGCGAGCGCAGGGCCAGGTCGATCATGGCGGTCACCGCGAAGCGGCCTTTGGTGGTGAGACGCATGGGGTCCTCCTTGCGGGCAAACCCTCGGTTGATTCCGAGCGTTTTCCTCGACTATACCAGAAACCTACTGAATTTGTCGAGATTGGGCGTGCACGATGTTGCGGTGCAGCGTCCGGGCGTCAGGCCTCTCGACGATGCGCAGTACGGGTGTTCAGCGGCGCTCGCTGCCCCCGCGGCCGGGCTGGGCGCTCTGGGTCAGCGACGGCACGTCGGGCGCGGCATCCGGGTGGACGGCGCGATCGGAGTTGTTGTCGCGCTTCGCCGCCGGGCCGACGTTGCCCGCGGTGCCGTGCTCGTCCGGAGAGGGCAGCGTCGGGCCGGTGGCGGGGCCGCCGGCCGTGCTGCCCGAGCCGGCCAACCCGCCCGCCACGCCGCCCGCCACGGCCCCGGCGACGCTGCCGAGCGGGCCGGCCGCGATGCCGATCACGGCGCCGGCCATCGCGCCGCCGATGACGCCGGCCGCCGTGCCGAGCGGATGGGTGCCCACCTGCTCCAGCGCGGCATCGCCGGGGGTGTGGCCATCGACGCCGCCGGGATGGGTGTGGGCGTCGAGCGGAAGATCCTGGGGTTTTGTCATGGGGCGCTCCGTGAGGAAGCCGGCCGGGGATGGCCGTCTTTCGCCCGAGGATGCGGCAGGCGGTATGCCTGAAGCCGAGTCAGGATCAGGGTGATTAGAGGGTGGCCAGGACCCATCGGCATCAAGCCGTTTCCACCGGCCGGCCCGACGCCGCCCACTCGTCCAGTCCCCCCGCCAGCGGCCGCACGCGCGTCACGCCCAGGCCCGCCAGCACGCGCGCGGCATGCGCCGCCGAGGCCTCGTGCGGGCAGTTGCAGTACAGGACGATCTCGCGGTCGCGCGGCAGCGTGGGCGCGTGCGCGCCCATCGCGTCCAGCGCCACCAGCACCGCGCCCGGGATGCGCCGGGGGTCCAGCTGCGCGCTGGCCGGCGAGCGCACGTCGATGACGACCGGCGTGGGGTCGCCCGCCATCAGGTCGGACAGCTCGGCCACGCTGATGCGTCGCATCGCCACCGCCCGCAGGAACGCGTGCCGGCGCCACCAGCGCCAGGCGACGAAGGCGACCACGGCCACCGCGATGCCCACCACGGCCACGAACCCGGCGGTGGCCAGCGTGTCCAGCACGCCGCGAATCTGCGCGTTGAACACGACGCCCAATCCCACGAACAGCGACGCCCACAGCGCGCCGGCCGCCAGGTCGTAGAGGAGGAAGCGCGCCCAGCTCATGCCCAGGGCGCCCGCCATCGGTGCGGCCACCACGGAAATGCCGGGCAGGAACTTGGCCAGCACCAGCGAGCTGCCGCCCCAGCGCGTGATGACGCCCTCGGATTGCCGCACGCACGAATCGGGCGACAGCGAGATGCGGCACAGCGTGCGCAGCACGCGGTGGCCGAAGCGGCGCCCCGCCTCGAACCACAGCGCATCACCCAGCACCGTGGCTGCGATGGCCGCGAGCAGCATCATCGGCCCGTTCAACCAGCCCGCCATCGCCAGGCCGCCCGCCACCACCAGCAGCGGCGCGGCGGGGATGGGCACGCCGACGCGGGCGAGGAAGGCCACGCCGGCGACGATCGCCAGGCCGTGCCGGGCCAGCAGCGTGGTCAGGTCGTCGAAGGGCATCGGGCGGTGCTCACGAAGGTGGTCGACGCGAGTGTCACTTCTGCCCCGCCACCAGCGGCACGACGTTGGTGTCGTGCCCGGCCGCGCCGAAGGCCTGCTCGCGCAGGAGCGCCAGCTGGTCGCGCACGCGCGCCGCCTTCTCGAACTCGAGGTTGCGCGCGTGCTCGAGCATCTGCTTCTCGAGCGCCTTGATGCGCTTGCCCAGGTCCTTCTCGCTCAGGGCCTCGACCTCCGCCGCCTGCTGGGCCGACTTCAGGTCGTCCTTGCCGGAACGCTCCGCCGCCACGCCGTCGATCAGGTCGCGCACCTCCTTGAAGATGCCGCGCGGCACGATGCCGCGCTCGGTGTTGTGGGCGATCTGCTTCGCGCGCCGGCGCTCGGTCTCGTCGATGGCCTTGCGCATCGAGTCGGTCATCCTGTCGGCGTACAGGATGGCGTGGCCGTTCAGGTTGCGCGCCGCGCGGCCGATGGTCTGGATCAGGCTGCGCTCGCTGCGCAGGAACCCTTCCTTATCGGCGTCCAGGATGGCCACCAGCGACACCTCGGGGATGTCCAGGCCCTCGCGCAGCAGGTTGATACCCACCAGCACGTCGAAGGTGCCCAGGCGCAGGTCGCGCAGGATCTCGACGCGCTCCACCGTGTCGATGTCGGAGTGCAGGTAGCGCACCTTCACGCCGTTCTCGGTAAGGTACTCGGTCAGCTGCTCGGCCATGCGCTTGGTGAGCGTGGTGATCAGCACGCGCTCGCCCTTGTCGGTGCGGATGCGGATCTCCTGCAGCACGTCATCCACCTGCGTGCCGGCGGGGCGCACCTCCACCTTCGGGTCGACCAGGCCCGTGGGGCGCACCAGCTGCTCCACCACCTGGCCGGCGTGCTCCTGCTCGTACGCGGCCGGCGTGGCTGAGACGAAGATGGCCTGGCGCATCTTGCGCTCGAACTCGTCGAACTTCAGCGGCCGGTTGTCCAGCGCGGACGGCAGCCGGAAGCCGTAGTCCACCAGCGTGGACTTGCGCGCGCGGTCGCCATTGAACATGCCGCCGAACTGGCCGATCAGCACGTGGCTCTCGTCCAGGAACATCACCGCGTCCTTGGGCAGGTAGTCCACCAGCGTGGGCGGCGGGTCGCCGGGCGCGGCGCCGGACAAGTGCCGCGAGTAGTTCTCGATGCCCTTGCAGTGCCCCACCTCCTGCAGCATCTCCAGGTCGAAGCGCGTGCGCTGCTCCAGGCGCTGCGCCTCCACCAGCTTGCCGGCGGGCACGAACTCGGCCAGGCGCTCGCGCAGCTCGTGCTTGATGCCCTCGATGGCCGACAGCACGCGCTCGCGCGGCGTGACGTAGTGGCTGCTGGGGTAGATGGTGAAGCGCGGCACCTTCTGGCGCACGTGGCCGGTGAGGGGATCGAGCAGCTGCAGGCTCTCGATCTCGTCGTCGAACAGCTCCAGCCGGATGGCCAGCTCGGAGTGTTCCGCGGGAAAGACGTCGATCAGGTCGCCGCGCACCCGGAACGTGCCGCGCGAGAAGTCGGCCTCGTTGCGCGTGTACTGCATGCGGATCAGTTGCGCGATGACGTCGCGCTGGCCGATCTTGTCGCCCACCCGCAGGATGAAGCGCATCTGCGTGTAGTCCTCGGGCTTGCCGATGCCGTAGATGGCCGACACGCTGGCCACGATCACCGTGTCGCGCCGCTCCAGCACGCTCTTGGTGGCCGACAGGCGCATCTGCTCGATGTGCTCGTTGATGGACGAGTCCTTCTCGATGAACAGGTCGCGCTGCGGGACGTAGGCCTCGGGCTGGTAGTAGTCGTAGTAGCTGACGAAGTACTCGATCGCGTTCTTGGGGAAGAACTCGCGGAACTCGGCGTAGAGCTGCGCGGCCAGCGTCTTGTTGGGCGCGAACACGATGGCCGGGCGGCCGATGCGCGCGATGACGTTGGCCATGGTGTACGTCTTGCCCGAGCCGGTGACGCCCAGCAGGGTCTGGAACGTGAGGCCGTCCTCGATGCCCTCCACCAGCTGGTTGATGGCGGTGGGCTGGTCGCCCGCGGGCGGGTACGGCTGGAACAGCTGGAACGGCGAGTCGGGGAAGCTGACGAACTGGCCCTTGGGCGCGGGCGCGTCGGCGCCGTCGGCGGCGCCCGCCGTGGCATCGACGGCTGTCACCGGGCTGCCGGTGTCGGGCACGGTGGGCAGGTCGTTCGGCATGGATCGAGGACGCATCGGCATCGGGTTATCCCTGGGGCCCCGATTAGAATCTCGGGGCTGGCGGTGTTCATGGTGAACCTGACAGCTTAGACGAGCCGCCGTGCCCTTGCACCGTGGCGCCCTCTCCACCGCAGCGCCCTGCTGCCACCGTCCTGTCAGGAAAGCCGTTCATGTCGCTGTTCTCCGCCGTCGAACTCGCCCCGCGCGACCCGATCCTGGGCCTCACCGAGCAATTCGTGGCCGATCCGAATCCGCAGAAGGTCAACCTGGGCGTGGGCGTCTACACGGACGAGAACGGCAAGCTGCCGCTGCTGGCGTGCGTCAAGGCGGCCGAGCAGCAGCTGGTGGAACAGGCCAAGGCGCGCGGCTACCTGCCCATCGACGGCACCGCCGCGTACGACCAGGCCGTGCAGCAGCTGGCCTTCGGCGCGGACCACGCGGCCGTGCTGGACAAGCGCATCGCCACCGTGCAGGCCCTGGGCGGCACCGGCGGCCTGAAGGTGGGCGCCGATTTCCTGCAGCAGATCCGTCCCGAGGCGAAGGTGCTGATCAGCGACCCCAGCTGGGAGAACCACCGCGCCCTTTTCACGCGCGCGGGCTTCGTGGTCGAGAACTACCCGTACTACGACGCGGCCACCCGCGGCGTGAAGTTCGACGCCATGCTGGCCGCGCTCAACGCGGCGCCCGCCGGCACGATCGTGGTGCTGCACGCCTGCTGCCACAACCCCACCGGCGCCGATCTGACGGCCGCCCAGTGGGACCAGGTGATCGCGGCCTGCCGCGCGCAGGGCCTGGTGCCGTTCCTGGACATGGCCTACCAGGGCTTCGGCGACGGCCTGGCCGAGGATGGCCGCGTGGTGCGCGCGTTCCTGGACGCCGGCCTCGACTTCTTCGTGTCCACGTCGTTCTCCAAGAGCTTCTCGCTCTACGGCGAGCGCGTGGGGGCGCTGAGCGTGGTGTGCCAGTCGGCGGAAGAAGCCAAGCGGGTGCTGTCGCAGTTGAAGATCGTCATCCGCACCAACTACTCCAGCCCGCCCACCCACGGCGCGCAGGTGGTGGCCACGGTGCTGTCCACGCCCGCGCTGCGCGCGCAGTGGGAGTCCGAGCTGGGCGGCATGCGCCAGCGCATCAAGGCGATGCGCGGCGCGCTCGTGGCCAGGCTGCAGGCCGCGGGCGTCGCCGGCGACCTGGGCTACATCACCACCCAGAAGGGGATGTTCAGCTACTCGGGCCTCACCGCGGCGCAGATGCAGCGGCTGCGCGGCGAGTTCGGCGTGTACGGGCTGGATTCGGGCCGCATCTGCGTGGCCGCGCTGAACGAGCACAACCTGGACCGCGTGGCGGCGGCGATCGCGGCGGTGGCGTAAGGGACTGGCATTGCCGTTTGCGCCCTTGCGGCGCGGGCGGCGATGCCTGTCCCTGCTGGCCGGGGCCGCCGCGCGGGGTCAGGCACTCGCCCGCCCGCCCCCGCTGCGCGAGGGCACAGGGCAAATGCCAGACCCCACCCGGGCAATTCCGGTGATCGACCGCTCGCTCGACAGGGCATATTCAGCGAAAGCTCCTGCAAGCGGTTGGGAATGGGCGTACCATTCCCTTCTTTGCTGCAGTGCAACATCGTTCGAAAGGCCCCGGCGCATGCTGTACCAGATCTACGAGACCCAACGGGCCTTGATGGCCCCCTTCGCCGAGTTCGCCAGCGCGACGGCCAAGCTGTACAGCCACCCGCTCTCCCCGTTCAAGCACGTGCCCGGCTCCGACCGCGTGTCGGCCGGCTTCGACCTGGTGCACCGGCTGGGCAAGGACTACGAGAAGCCCGCATTCGACATCGGCTCGGTGCACTGCGCCGGCGTGGACGTGGCCGTTCAGGAACAGGTGGCGGTGGCCAAGCCGTTCTGCCGCCTGATCCGCTTCAAGCGCTTCAGCGACGACCTGGCCGTGCTGCAGGCGATGAAATCCCAGCCCAACGTGCTGGTGGTGGCGCCCCTGTCGGGCCACCACGCCACGCTGCTGCGCGACACCGTCAAGAGCCTGCTGCAGGACCACAAGGTCTACATCACCGACTGGACCGACGCCCGCATGGTGCCCG
>FTBV01002108.1_pt1 | contig 15363 bp, 15 predicted proteins | sample 1639281 | NCBI WGS metagenome assembly FTBV01 (sample SAMEA3914864, study PRJEB12502) | metagenome | biome: forest; material: soil | place: USA | collected 2012-03-12 | depth 0.3 m | reverse complement strand
GCAGCCGCCGCACCTGCTGGCCGAGCTGCAGCGCGACCGCCGCTGGTGCCAGGGCAACCTGCAGAACGCGCGCCTGATCGCCGAGCCGGGCCTGCACGCCGTGCACCGCGGCATGCTGGCCACGGGCGCGATGGCCTATGCGTCTGCCCCGCTGTGGCTGGCCTACGTCGCGCTGGGCGCGCTGCTCTGGTGGACCGGCGACAACGTGCTGTTCGGGCCCGACGGCCGACTGGCCATCGGCGGCGTGGGCCTGTGGGCCGGCACGCTGGCGATGCTGGTGCTGCCGCGCCTGCTGGGCGTGGCGGCCGTGCTGCTGCGCGGCGAATCCGCGCAGTACGGCGGCGCCGCGCGCCTGCTGCAGAGCGCCGTGCTGGAGGCCGGGTTGTCGGTGCTGCTGGCGCCGCTGCGCATGGTGGCGCACACCTTGTTCGTGGTGGGCGCGTTGACCGGCTGGAAGCTGGATTGGAAGTCGCCACCGCGGGAAGCCAGCGATGTGCGCTGGCGCGAGGCGGCGGGACGCTTCGGCACCGCCTCGTGCGCTGTCGCCGTGGCGGCTGGCGCGCTGGCGCTGGTGGACCCGTCGGCGTTGGTGTGGCTGGCCCCGGTGGGGCTGCCGCTGCTGCTGGCGGTGCCGTTCACCGTGTGGACGGCCAGCACCCGCCTGGGTGCGCGGGTGCGCGCGGCGCGCCTGCTGCTGGTGCCCGAGGAGGCCCGGTCGCCGGCGGTGCTGCGCCGCGCGTGGGGCCACGCGCGCGCGGCGATGCTGTTCGCCGCGGGCTGACGCGGCGTCAGAAGCGCGTGGCCGAGGCCGCGGCGGCCGCCGACGCGGCGGCCGCCGCGTTCGCATTCGCGTTCGCGTCGTCCACCGTCGGGTTGCCGGTGGTGGCGCCGGGCGCGGTCATCGGCGAGGTGGACGTGCTGCTCGTGGTGTCCGCGCTGTTGGGCGTGGTGCTGGACGTGGTGCTGGACGTGGTGGGGGCGGTGCTGGCATCGGCGCCGTTGCTGTCGGGCGCAGGCGCGCGGTGGCAACCGGCGATCAGCGCGAGGACGGCGGTGGCGGCGGCCAGCGTGGCGGGGAGTTGGCGAGACATGGGTATTGGCTCCAGGGAGTGATCGACCCGGATGTCGCGGCAAATATCGTGCTCGGACGCGACATCAACGCCAGCCCACCACGGACGGCGACCTCGCGTGCGCCAACCACACCCGCTGCACCGGCTTCACCGCGTCCACGTCCAGCGCCATCAGGTCGCTCGAGGCCTGCCCGACCAGCGGCCGCCGCACCACCTCGTACAGCAGCGTGTGGTCGTCGAGCCAGGCCACCTGGTCGTCCACCGACGTGCCCACGTCGATCGCGCGGACCGTGCCGAGAGCCAGGTCCAGCACCGCGGGCGACCAGCCCGTCGCACCGCGGCGTTGCTTGAAGCCGATGCGGCGGCCGTCGGGCGAGTAGGACGGGCACTCGACGTCGGGACGCAGCACGTCCAGGTGTTGCGCCGCCACGTGGCCTTCGGCCAGGTACGGGCGGCCGCCGAACGCGGCGGTGACGAGGAAGTGATCGGGGTCGCGCGGGTCGAACGTCACGCCCCACAGGTTCAGGTCGACGGCCGTGACCCTGGCACCGTGGGCGTACAGCGGCCAGCCCTGCAGGTCCTGCGGCGGCTGCGGGCCGTCCAGGCGCCACAGGAGCGTGGCCGTGCTGAAGCTGGCGCCCGCGGTGCCCGCGTAGCCGTGGCCCGCGACGAACTCGGTGGTGGCGGCCAGCGTGCCGTTGGGCGACACGCGCAGGCGGTTGGGCAGGCCGCCCGCCGGGCTGGCGCGGCGCGAGAGCGGGGCCAGCGTGGGCGCATGGACCGACAGCGAGGCGCGCGGCGCGCCGCCCACCGTGGCGGGGCGTTGGTTGAAGCAGGCCAGCCGGCCCGTGGCGGCGGCGCTCACGCGTTGGCAATCCAGCGCCAGCGGCGATCGCGTGAGCGGCGCCCGCGTGCGGGGGTCGAGCATGACGAGGTCCACGCCGTCGGGACGGTCGTCGTCGAGGGGGCGCGTGACGAGGGCGTAGGGGGCTTGCAGCAGCGCGGGGTCGAGCGTCGTGGCGGGCGCGGGCCAGCGTGCGGGCGGGGTCGCGACGTCCGACGCCATGGCCGGCGCGGGGGTCGTCGCCAGCGCCGCGAGCAGGGCGACCGGCACGGCGACGGACAACGCCACCGACCGCATCCTGCGGGTCATGCGGCGCGACCCCGTCGCCAGGCCAGCACGCCGATGCCCACGGCGCAGCACGCGGCCAGGCCCGTGGCGAACACCCCGCGGGCCAGGCCCGGCCCCCCGGCCTGCCACAGCGCGCCATACAGCGCGGAGGCGCCCAGGCGGGTGAGGCCCACTGCCGTGGCCAGCGTGGCCAGGCCGGTGGTGCGCACGCGCGGGTCCAGCGTGCGCGCGGCCGCGGCGGCCAGCACGCCGTCGGTGGCGGCGTAGTGCAGCCCCAGCGCGGCCACCACGCCCCAGCCCACCGCCGCGGGCGGCCGTTGCCACAGCGCCAGCAGGGCGTACAACGCGGCCAGGCCCGCATAGCCGGCCACGAACAGCGGAACGGGGCCGTGGCGGTCGGCCATGCGGCCCAGCGGGGACGCGGTGGCGAGGAACACGGCCGCGGTGCCGGCGAACATCAGGGGGACGAACTTCCCGTCGAGGCCGACACCCTGCTGCAACGTGAGGTACAGCAGTCCGTCGCTCACGGTGAAGGCGGACAGCAGGAGGGAGAGGGCGCACAGCGCGACGAAGGGCCGGTCGGCGACGAGGCGGGCCACGAGGTGCCGCAGCGGCAGCGGCTGCTGCAGCGGCAGCGGAAGCGCCTGGCCTTCGGCGTCGAGGCGGGGTGCCTCGGGCACCCGCGCGCGGAAGACGAGCCACCCCGCGGCCCCGGCCAGCGCACTGGCCGCGAACAGGCCGATGTAGCCGCCGCCGGCGGGCCAGGCGAGCAGCGCGGCACCCAGCAGCGGCCCGGCCAGGGCGCCGCCGGCGTCCATCGCGCGGTGCAGGCCGAAGGCCGCGCCCAGTTGCGCGCGCGGCACGTGGCCGGCGATGAGCGCGTCGCGCGGCGCGGTGCGGATGCCCTTGCCGATGCGGTCCATGCACAGGCTGGCCAGCGCCAGCAACAGGCCGGCGGCGCCCGCGAGCAGGAAGCCTACGCGCGAGAGCACCGACAGGCCGTACCCCAGCAGCGCGACGCGGTGGTTGGCGTGGCGGCGGTCGGCCACCGCGCCCGCGGCCACGCGCACCAGCGCGGCGCCGCCCTGGTACACGCCATCCAGCACGCCCACCTCCAGCGGCGAGAGCTGCAGCACGGCCAGCAGGAACACGGGCAGCGCGCTGGCCACGCTCTCGGCGGACACGTCGGCCAACAGGCTGGACAGCCCGATCCACCAGACGACGCGCGGGAGCGACGCGGCCCGCACCGAGGCGGTGCGGGGGGCGTCGCCCAGCGGGGCCGGATCGGGCGCGTACACGGGCTAGGTCATGGGCGGCGCAGCACCAGCACGCGGAAGGTGTCCGGCTGCGCCGATGGCCGCGACGCGGCGCTCGCCGCGGGCGCCGGCGCACCCGGGGGCAGGCCGAAGTCGGCCGTGGGCAGGTACAGCTCGCGACGCGCGCGGTCGGCGGCGATCGTGCGCGCGCCGTAGCCCGTGGCGCGTTGCGCCACGGCCTCGAAGTGGCCGGGGCGGGTCTCGGCCACCATCGTCACGGTGCCGTCGCGGCCGTTGGCGGAGACGGCCTGGCCGTCCACCCAGGCCACGCCGTCCACGCCATGTCCGATGGGCGCCTGGCCGATCACGCGGCGCGTGGCCGCGTCGCTCACCATCATCAGCGCGTTGCCGCAGACGCTGTACAGGCGCCCCTGCGGGTCGATGTCCAGGCCCGTGGGCTCCTCGCAGGGCGCCAGCGACCAGCGTGCCAGGACCTTGAGCGTGGCGGCGTCCAGCGCCACCAGCTCGTTCGTGTCCTCGATGTTGACGTAGACGAGTCCCTGGCCATCCGCCACCGCGTACTCGGGCTTGCCGCCCAGCGGCAGCGACGCCACCAGCACGGCGCCCGTGCGGGCGTCGAGGGCCGTGAGGTCGTGCGAGCGGCCGTTGAACGCGAGGACGCGCTGCGTGCGCGGCTCGTAGACGATCGCGTCGGGGTTCTGTCCCGTGGGCACCGTGGCGATGCGGGCGAGCGTGGCGGCGTCATGGATGGCCACGAGGTTGGACGCGCCCACGCTGACGAACAACCGCCCCAGGTCGGGCGCGACGGCCACGCCGTGCACGCCGGGCGTGTCGGGGATCGTGCCGACGGCGGCGTGCGTGCCGGTGTCCACCACCGCCACCTGCGTGCCCTGGGCCACGTAGAGGCGGTGCGACGCGGCGTCGGCGGTGGCGTAGTCCCAGCGCACCGGGCCGGGCACGCGGATGGGGGCGTCGGCGAGCCACGCGTAGGGTGCGATGCCGTCGTGGGCGTCGTCAATGGCGGCCGGGTCGGCCTCGGGCGCGTGCGTCGTGCACGCGCCGAGCGTGATCGCGAATGCGAACGCGAGGGCGCGGGCGATCGCGTGGCGCGCGCTCACGTGCGATACCCCGGGTCCAGGCGCTCCAGCTTGCGCAGCAGCGCCGGCCAGACGAACGCGCCGCCCTCGCCCGCGGTCTGCTCGCGCATGGCGCGCGCCACGCCGTCCAGGATGGCCGGCTCCACCTGCGTGAGCGGTCCGCCGGCCTGCGCGGCCAGCTGGATCTGGCACGTGGTCTCGAACAGGTACATCGCGAGGAAGGCGTCGGCGATCGTGCGGCCCACCGTGAGCAGGCCGTGGTTGCGCAGCATCAGGAAGTTGGCGTGCCCCAGGTCGGCCTGCAGGCGCGGCTTCTCGTCGTCGCGCAGCGCCACGCCCTCGTAGCCGTGGTACGCCAGCGAGGCCAGCACGAACGTGGACTGCTGGGAGATGGGCAGCACGCCGCCCGCCTGCGCGCTGACGGCCACGCCGGCCCGGGTATGCGTGTGCAGCACGCAGCCCGCGTCCTCGCGCGCCGCGTGGATGGCGCTGTGGATGACGAAGCCCGCGCGGTTGACGCGGAACGGCGACTCGCGCAGCGGCTGGCCGTGCTGGTCGATGGCCACCAGCGACGAGGCGGTCACCTCCTCGAACAGCAGCCCGTACGGGTTGATGAGGAACGCGTGGTCGGTGCCCGGCAGGCGCGCGCTGATGTGGGTGAACACCAGGTCGGTCCAGCCGTAGGCGGCCACCAGGCGGTAGCAGGCCGCCAGGTCGCAGCGCAGCTGCCATTCCTCGGGGGACACCTGCTGCTGCAGGGACGGGATGTCGAGCGTCGGCGGCGAGGTCATGGCGCGGTGGCTCCGGTCCTGGCGAAGGGGCCAGTGTGCCACCGCGGCGGTGTCACTTCTTCAGGGTGATCCAGGCCGGCGCGTGGTCGCTGGGCTTCTCGCGGCCGCGCATCTCGCGGTCCACGCCCGCGGCCTTCAGCCGCTTCGCGCATGCGGCGTTCAGCAGCAGGTGGTCGATGCGCAGCCCGGCGTTGCGCGACCAGCGGTCGCGGAAGTAGTCCCAGAACGTGTACATCGGCTCGCCCGGGTGCTTCTTCGCGATGGCGTCCGTCCAGCCCTGCTCGAGGATGCGGAACCAGGCGGCACGGGTCTCGGGCTGCAGCAGCGCGTCCTTCAGCCAGGAGCGCGGGTTGTAGATGTCGGGCACCTCGTCGGTGGGCACCACGTTCCAGTCGCCCGCGATCACCACCGGTTCGGGCCGGTCCACCAGCGTGCGCAGGTGGGTGTCCAGGCGGGCCATCCAGGCGAGCTTGTAGTCGAACTTGGGCCCCGGCTGCGGGTTGCCGTTGGGCAGGTAGAGGCAGGCCACCAGCACGCCGTTGACGGCAGCCTCCAGGTAGCGGCTCTGCGCGTCGGCGGGGTCGCCGGGCAGGCCGCGGCGCACCTCGATGGGCGTGTCGCCGCGCGCGAGGATGGCCACGCCGTTCCAGCTCTTCTGGCCGTGCCAGATGGCGCCGTAGCCCGCCGCCTCGATCTCGGCGATGGGGAACGTGGCGTCCGGGGTCTTCAGTTCCTGCAGGCACGCGACGTCGGGTTGCTGCTCCTCCAGCCAGGCGAGCAGGTGGTGCAGGCGTCCGTTGACGCCGTTGATGTTCCAGGTGGCGATCTTCATGGGGCCTCGTGGGGCAAGTTTGGCGCCGCGCCGGCGGGCAGGCCGTCGAGCGACGTGTCGCTGTCGTCCTTCAGCGCCACGCCCGTGGCGCCGCCGCGCGCGGCCGCGGTGCACAGCCAGGCCAGGCGGCGGGCCGCGTCCGCCGGCGCCTGGCCCTCGGGGCGGATGTTGGAGACGCAGTTGCGCTCGGCATCGGTGCGGCCCGGGCGCGGCGCCCAGGTGAGGTAGGCCCCCAGGCTGTCGGGGGACGACAGGCCGGGGCGCTCGCCCAGCAGCACCAGCACCGCGCGCGCTGCGCCCGCGGCGCCGATGGCGTCGCCCAGCGCCACGCGGGCCTGGGTGGCGATCACCACGTGGGGGCCGGTGCGCAGGCCCGCGGCGTGCAGCCGGGGCAGCAAGGCCTGCAGCAGGGGCACGGCGTGGCGCTGGGTGGCCAGCGCCGACAGGCCGTCGGCCAGCACGCAGAGCACGTCGGGCGCGTCGGCCGCGTCGGCAGGGCGCGCCGCGGCCAGGCGCGCCGCCGCGTCGCCGCCCAGGCGGCGGCCCAGGTCGGGCCGGCGCAGGTAGGTGGCGCGGTCGGGCGCCTCGCTGGCGACGGCCAGCGTCGCCAGGCCCAGCCCGGCCAGCGCGGCGGACAGCGCGGGCACGTCCAGCGCCGCGTGCACCGCGTCGCGCGCCTGGGCGTGCGCGAGGTCGATGCGCAGCACCTCCGCCGTGGGCAGGGCGTGGCCGGCGCGGCCGAGGGCGATACGGGCAGGGGTATGCGCGCGCCAGGCCGACCAGGGGTCGACGACGACGCTCATGGCCTGCCCTCCGGCAGCGCCGCCAGGCCCGGCGCCGCCAGCAGCGGGTGCCGCGTGCCGCGCGGGGCGGGCAGCAGGCGCCCCGCCGCGTCCGCCAGGCCCTGGCGCTCCAGCCAGGCCTCGAACTCGGGCGCGCGCCGCAGGCCCAGCACCTCGCGCACGTACAGCGCGTCGTGGAAGGAGGTGCTCTGGTAGTTGAGCATCACGTCGTCGGCGCCGGGCACGCCCATGATGAAGGTGACGCCGGCCGTGGCCAGCAGGGTGAGCAGGGCGTCCATGTCGTCCGCGTCGGCCTCGGCATGGAACGTGTGGCAGATGTCGCAGCCGATGGGCAGGCCCAGCAGCTTGCCGCAGAAGTGGTCCTCCAGGCCGGCCCGCACGATCTGCTTGCCGTCGGCCAGGTACTCGGGGCCGATGAAGCCCACCACGGTGTTCACCAGCAGCGGGCGGAACGCGCGCGCCACCGCGTAGGCACGCGCCTCGCAGGTCTGCTGGTCCACGCCGTGGTGCGCGCCGGCCGACAGGGCCGAGCCCTGGCCCGTCTCGAAGTACATCGCGTGGTCGCCCAGCGTGCCGCGCCCCAGCGCGCGGGCAGCGTCGTGCGCCTCGCGCAGCAGCGCCAGGTCGATGCCGAAGCCGGCGTTGGCGGCCTGCGTGCCGGCCACCGACTGGAACACCAGGTCCACGGGCGCGCCGGCGTCCATCAGGCGCAGCGTCTGCGTGACGTGGGTGAGCACGCACGACTGCGTGGGGATGGCGTGGCGCTCGATCAGCTCGGCCAGCCCGTGCACCAGCCGGCCCAGCGCGACCACGCCGTCACCCGCCGGGTTGATGCCGATCACCGCGTCGCCGCAGCCGTACATCAGGCCGTCGAGCACGGACGCCGCAATACCCGCGGGATCGTCGGTGGGGTGGTTGGGCTGCAGGCGCACGGACATCCGCCCGGGCAGGCCGATCGTGCCCCGGAAGCGCGTCACCACCTGGCACTTGCGCGCCACGGCCACCAGGTCCTGCAGGCGCATCAGCTTGCTGACCCCCGCCACCATCTCGGGCGTCAGGCCGGGCGCCAGCGCCTGCAGGGCCGCGGTGGAGGCCGCGCCGGACAGCAGCCATTCGCGGAACTCGCCCACGGTGAGGTGCGAGACCGGCGCGAAGGCCGCCGGGTCATGTGTGTCGACGATGAGCCGCGTCACCTCGTCGTCCTCGTAGGGCACCAGTGGCTCCTGCAGGAAGCGCCGCAGCGGGACGTCGGCCAGCGCCAGGCGCGCGGCCATGCGTTCCTCGTCGCTGGCGGCGGCCAGCCCCGCCAGCTGGTCCCCGGAGCGCAGTGGCGTGGCGCGCGCGAGCAGCGCGCGCAGGTCCGCGAACGCGTGGGTGCGAAGGCCGAGGGTGTGGGCGTACGGCATGGCGTGCCTCGACGGTACACCGGCGCGCGGCCCGGACGCAAAAAAGCCGGTCGGGGCGAGCCCGACCGGCTTCAACGGAGCACGCTGCGCCCCTTGGCACGCAGCGTCGGTTCACACGGGGTTCAGTTCACCGTCAGCGTCACGTCGTCCAGCACGAAGGACGTGGCCAGCGAGCTGTCCTCGGTGCCCGTGAACGTGATCGTCACGGTCTGGCCGATGTAGGCGTTCATGTTGAGGCTCTTGAGCGTGTAGCCCGTGCCGGCGTTCAGGTTGGAGTACGTGGCCAGCACCGTCGAGCCCACCTTGACGGTCAGCTTGTCGTAGGCCGTGCTGCCCGTTTCCTTCGTGTCGACGTGCAGGTAGAAGGCGAGGGTGGCCGTCGACTTGCCCGCCGGGATGGACACGGACTGCGAGACGGTGTCGGTGTGGCTGGTGCCGTAGCCGTCCATCCACGCGAAGCCGGTGCCGGCGTGGGCGGTCTCGCCCGAGCAGGTGGCGTTCGTGCAGAGCACGCCGGAGGACATCGTCCACGGGGCGGGCGAGCCCGTCTCGAAGCCGGTGTTGCCCAGCAGCTGGGTGTTCCCGCCGCCGCTCGACACGCTCACCGTCTGCGTCTTGCTGCTGCTCTTGCCGGCGCTGTCGGTCACCGTCTCGGTCACGCTGTAGTTGCCGGTGGCCGCGTAGGTGTGGCTCGGGTTGGTGGCGGTGGACGTGGCGCCGTCGCCGAAGGTCCACGAGTGGCCGGTGATGTTGGCGCCGCTGTCCGTGGACGAGTCGGTGAAGCTGGCGGTGAGGCCGGTGGTGGTGAACGTGAAGTTCGCCGTCAGCTGCCCGCCGCCGCCGCTCACGTCCGGATGCGACAGGTCGCAGCGGTTCGTGTCGTTGGACCAGGTGGACTGCATCGGGTACGAGCCGTTGCCCATGGTCACGAGGGCCGTGGCGCCCTGGCCGGACGTGATCCACGCGCACTCGTCGGCGTTCTCCTGGCCGTTGTAGGACGAGCCGGTCTGGTTCGTCCAGCCGCCGGCCGGGTTCTGGTCGGTGATCAGCTCGGCGTACTCGTGGCCGTCGACGATCGAGAAGCCGTCGCGGTTGTCACGGACGGAGCCCGAACCGCAGCTGGTGCCCGCGTCGGCCACATAGGGCATGTTGTGGAATGCGATGTCGCCGTACGACGACGCCGCCGCGCCGCCGGTGAGGGACGTGTCGCCGTTCCAGTCGTGCCAGGCGCAGAAGCCGCCATTGGGGGTGTTGAAGCCGTCCGGCTTAGTGCCCGAGGGCGACAGGATGATGTACTGCGCCAGGCGGTTCGACGCCGCGGTGGTGTTGCCGAAGTGGCCGGCGGCCTTGACGGCCTCCACGGCCAGCTGGTGGCCGGTGGCGGCCGAGGGGGAGGCCACCGAGTTGTCGTACCAGATGCCCGCGAGGACGCCGCCCGAGGGCATGCCCACGTGCTTCAGGCCGGCGGTGCAGCTGGTGGCGCCGGTGGCGGCGCCCTCGCAGTACTGCGTCATCACGCCGGACCACAGCTCGCCGCCCGTGCCCAGGCCCTTGTAGAGCTGCTGGAGGTACGGCACGGCGCCCACCGAGTCGTTCGACAGCTTCATGTTGCCGTTGGCATCGGTGCTGGCGGTGCCCCACTGCGTGCCGTAGACCACGATGTAGACCTTGGGGATGCCGTTGGTGACGCCGATGCCGTCAACGCCGCCGCCGTAGGACAGCGTCTGCGTGCCGGTGGCGTAGCCGATGGGCTGCGCGTTCTGCTCGGCCCACTGCTTCATCAGCGCGTGTTGTTCCTTCGTGGGGAACGCGCCGTGGCGGTAGGCGTGGCCGTAGCGGGGGGAATGGGGGTTGGTGGCCTGGCCGCTGGCAGCGGCGTTCATGTCCTGGGCGGACACGGCGCCGGCAGCGCAGGCCAGGGCCAGCGCGATCGCGCCGGCTTGGATCGTGGAACGGGTCATCTTGTCTCTTTCCTTGCTCGAGGAACGCACGTCGTGTTGCTGGGGACTGCGACTACACACGGCGTCCAGCTCGTGGCCGACCCGTGCACGACTACGCCCGCCACCCCGGCCGGCCGTGATCGACGTACGCACGGGCATAGGGGGAGGGGGTATCGCATTGTTGGAACGTTGGACCCGCCGTGCACTTCGGCCTTTCGCGAAGAGGACATACCCCGGAATTCAGGGGCTGGCCAGCGCGATCTAAGCCTGGGCTGTCTTTGTTCTGCTGTCGCGATGGCGCGCTGGCGGGTCCTGCGGGTCTTCCCGCATCCGGGTGTCTGCCCCAGTCGAGTTCGCGCCCGCCGCGCCGCAGAATCGACGCGCCCCCGCCGAGCGGGGCGGCTCGAGGCGCCGAGATGAAGATCCTGCTGGTGGAAGACGATGGCCCGATCGGCGACGCGGTGTCCGCGGCGCTGTCGGAGGCCGCGTACGTGGTGGAGTGGGTACGCGACGGCCAGGCGGCCGGCGCGGCCGCGCGCGCGGGCGACGCCGACCTGGTGCTGCTGGACCTGGGCCTGGGGCGCGACGACGACGGCGGCCAGGTGCTGCGCGACCTGCGCGCCCGCGGCGACGCCACGCCCGTGATCGTCGTCACCGCGCGCGACGCGGTGGACGAGCGCGTGGACCGCCTGGACGACGGCGCCGACGACTACATCACCAAGCCGTTCCAGATGAGCGAGCTGCTGGCCCGCATGCGCGCCGTGCTGCGCCGCCGCGGCGGGCAGGCCGGGCCGCTGCTGTCCAATGGCCGCCTCACGCTGGACCCGGCCACGCGCGAGGCGTGCACGGGGGCCGGCCCCGCCATGCGCCTGTCCGCGCGCGAGTTCGCCGTGCTGCGCGCCCTGCTGGCGCGTCCGGGCGCGATCCTCTCGCGCGGGGCGCTGGAGGAGCGCGTGTACGGCTTCGGCCAGGAAGTGGAGAGCAACGCCGTCGAGTTCCTGATCTACGCGCTGCGCCGCAAGCTGGGCGCCACCGCCATCCGCAACGTGCGCGGCGTGGGATGGCTGGTGGACAAGGCCGCATGACGCGGCCGGTCTCGCTGCAGCGGCGCCTCACGCTGGGCCTGGGCGCGGCCACGCTGGTGCTGGCGTCGACCGCGATGGTGCTGACCTGGCGGGCGGCCTGGGACGAGGCGCTGGACGCGCAGGACGACGCGCTGGCGCAGCTGGCGCAACTGGTGGAGCGCACGGGCGCCACGCCGCGGCCGCTGCTGTTGCAGGAGGAACCCGGCGCGCCCGGGGCCGACCAGGACGACGACGGCGACGACGACGAGACCGTGGTGGTGCGCACCCTGCCCGCGACGGGCGGCGGGCCGGCCGGCGCCATGCTGGCGGACCTGCGCCCGGACCTGCCGGAAGGGCTGCAGCAGGTGCGCAGCGGGGGCGTGTCCTGGCGCGTGCTGGTGCGCACGTTGTCGGGGGGCCGGCCGCGCCTCGTGGTGGGCCAGCTGGCCGCGCTGCGCGATGCCAATGCGCGGCACGCCGCGTGGCGCGAGGTGGCGCCGCTGCTGCTGCTGGCGCTGGCGTTGCCGCTGCTGGCGCGTGCGCTGGTGCGGTCCGCGTTCGCGCCGCTGGGACGCCGGGCGCAACGGCTGGAGGGCCACGCGGGCCTGCCCGACGCGCCGGTGATGGCCGACGACGTCCCTGCCGAGGTGCGGCCGTTCGTGCAGGCGATCGACAGCCTCCTGGCGCGCGTGCAGGACACCGTGCGCCAGCAACGGCTGTTCATCGCCGACGCGGCGCACGAGCTGCGCTCGCCGCTCACCGCGATGGCGCTGCAGGTGGAGCGGCTGGGCCAGCGCCCGCTGGACGAGGACGTGCAGCGCATCGTGCAGGCGCTGCAGCGGGGCGTGCACCGCACGCAGGCCGTCGCGGAACAGTTGCTGAGCCTGGCACGGCTGCAGAACACGGTGGTGCCTTCGCACGGGCCCGCGTCGCTGCGCGAGGTGCTGCGGCAGGTGCTGGAGGACCTGGTGCCGCTGGCCGAGGCCCGGCCCGTCCACCTGGCGGTGGACGGCGACGCCGACCCGGACGTGGCGGTGGATCCCGCCGAGCTCTCCGTGCTGGTGCGCAACCTGCTGGACAACGCGGTGCGCTACACGCCGCCGGGCGGTCGCGTGGACGTGGCGCTGTCGTTGCGCGACCGCCGCGCCTGGCTGGTGGTCGCGGATACAGGGCCGGGTATCCCCGAAGCCGACCGCGCCCGGGCGTGCGAACCCTTTGCCCGCCTGCAGGGCGGCGCGGGGGAGGGCGCGGGGCTCGGCCTGTCCATCGTCGGCGCGGTGGCGGCCCGGCACGACCTGGCCTTCTCGCTCGAATGGACGGACCCGGCGAGGCGCGAGGGCTTGCGGGTGGTCGTCTCCTTGCCGCTCGCGGCCTGAGGGGGCGTCGGGCGGCGCGCGAGAGGCCGCCCGGACGGCGGGGCTTGCCAGGTGCGTCGGTGCGCCTATACTGTGGTTTCATACAGCATCCCACCGACATGAACGCGCCGCTCTACCCGGAGATCCTCCGGCCCCTCGACGACAGCCCCCAGGCGGCCCTGCCGCTGGCCACCGAATCCGTCCAGCGCTACGTCTGGCAGAGCCGGTTCGGGCCCATGTTGATCGAGGTGGTGGATGGCGACACGTTCGTCAACGGCGACCGGGTGACCCCGGCCGCCGCCCCCGCCACCCCTGATGAAGGAGCCCCCGAATGACCCGCGCCTGCCTGTCCCTGCGCCGCCACAGCTACCAACCCGTGCCGCGCGTGCCGCGGTGGGTGCAGCGCGTGCTGGCGTGGTTGTGACCTTCCGCTGCCTGGCGGCTGGTGCCGCGGGTGGTGATCGTCACCTCGGCGGCTGCCACACCCGCACGTAGTCCACCTCCATCGTCGCCGGCAGGGCCGCGTCGTCCACCGGCCCGCCCAGGTCGCCGCCCACGGCGATGTTCAGGATCAGGAACTGCGGCTTGTCGAACGGCCAGGTGGCCACGCCGCCGGTCAACCGGGGGTAGCGCAGGTATGAGAAGCCGTCCACGCCGAACAGCACCTCCTTGTCCGTCCAGTGCATCTGGTAGCGATGGAAGGCGTCGCAGGCGTCCGGCAGCCACGTCGTGCCGCCCACGCCGCGGTCGCCGTGCCCGGCGCCCATGTGCACCGTGCTGAACACGCGGCCGGGGTCGCGGCCCACGAACTCCATGATGTCCAGCTCGCCGCCCATCGGCCAATCGCCCTGGCTGGCCAGCATCCAGATGGCCGGCCAGGTGCCGCGGGCGCAGGGCAGCTTGGCGCGCACCTCCACGAAGCCGTAGGTCCATTCGGCCAGGCCGCGGGTGATCAGGCGAGCCGACGTGTACGGCTGGCCGCCCCAGTCCGCCGCGTCCTTCAGCGATTCATGGCGCGCCGTCAGCACCAGCCGGCCGTCGCGCACCACGGCGTTCTCCGGCCGGCGGTCCGCGTAGTACTGGCGCTCGTGGTTGTGCCAGCCGGCCTGGTTCATGGCAGTGTCGTGGGTCCACTTGCGCGGGTCGGGCAGGCCGTCCACGCTGAACTCGTCGGACCACACCAGCGGCCAGCCAGCCGGCGCGGCAAAGGTGTCGGGGGCGTGCGCGGGGCCCTGCGCCAGGGCATCGGTCATCAGGCCTCCCGCCACCGCCACCGCCACGGCCATCGTGCCGATCGTGGCGGGCCTCATTGCAGCCGCCATCCCGCGGTGTCGAACGCCATGCCCCGCGCCACGTCCGGCAGCAGCCCCACCGGCGCGCCGGCGGCCAGCCGCTCGTGGCCGGCGCCCACCTTGGCGTGGAGCAGGCCGCGCAGGCCTTCGACGCGCAGGTGCAGCACGGACGTGTCCCCCAGGTGCTCGGCCATCACCAGCGTGGCCGGCACGCCCGCGCCGGGCGCGCCCACGTGCAGGTGCTCCGCGCGCACGCCCAGGCGGCGCGCGGCGGCCGGGCCCGCGCCCGCGCCGGTGGCGTCCGGATGCGCGGCGGCCAGGCGGTCCCACAGCTGGCGATGCGGCGCGGGCGCGCCGGGGGCCGGCGCGTCCACCAGGTTGATGCGCGGCGCGCCCAGGAAACCCGCCACGAACTCGTTGGCGGGCGCCTGGTACAGGTCCAGCGGCGCGCCCACCTGTTCCAGGCGGCCGGCGTTGAACACGGCGATGCGGTGGCCCATCGTCATCGCCTCCACCTGGTCGTGCGTGACGTAGATCATCGTGGTGCCCAGCTCGCGGTGCAGGCGCGTGAGCTCGATGCGCATGTCCACGCGCAGCGCCGCGTCCAGGTTGGACAGCGGCTCGTCGAACAGGAACACGCGGGGCTGCCGCACGATGGCGCGGCCGATGGCCACGCGCTGGCGCTGGCCGCCCGACAGGGCCTTGGGCAGCCGCTGCAGCAGCGGCGACAGGCGCAGGATCTCGGCGGTGCGGTGCACCTGCGCGTCGCGCTCGGCGCGCGGGACGCCGGCCATTCGCAGGGCGAAGCCCATGTTCTCCGCCACCGTCATGTGCGGGTACAGCGCGTAGTTCTGGAACACCATCGCCACGCCGCGTTCAGCCGGCGCCACGTCGTTGGTGCGCACGCCGTCGATCGCCAGGTCGCCGCCGGTGATCGACTCCAGCCCCGCGATCATCCGCAGCGTGGTGGACTTGCCGCAGCCCGACGGGCCGACGAACACCATGAACTCGCCGTCGTGCACGTCCAGGTCCAGGCCCGCGACCACGTCGGTGTCGGCGCCGTCGTAGCGCTTGCGGATGCCGCGCAGGCTCACGCGTCCCATGTCGGTCCTCCCATGTCAGTTGCCCCCGGGCGTCTTGCGGGCCGCGCGGCAGCGGGCCACGTGGTCGCGGTACCAGCGCGCGCTGTCCTTGGGCGTGCGCTGCTGCGTGGCGTAGTCCACGTGCACCACGCCGAAGCGCTTGGCGTAGCCGCTGGCCCACTCGAAGTTGTCCATCAGGCTCCACACCATGTAGCCGGCCAT
>FTBV01002334.1_pt1 | contig 15414 bp, 12 predicted proteins | sample 1639281 | NCBI WGS metagenome assembly FTBV01 (sample SAMEA3914864, study PRJEB12502) | metagenome | biome: forest; material: soil | place: USA | collected 2012-03-12 | depth 0.3 m | reverse complement strand
TTGGTGAGGACATACACGTCACCGCCGCCCCCAACCGGGGCCGGCGGCGCCGCTCGCGTCGCATCCGTGGCGCCCAGCGGCGAATGTTGGAGCGCGCGAAAAAGCCAACCCGCAGGCCACGGACGCGGCGCCAGCGAAATGGCCGGCCCCGGTTGGGGGCGGCCATTTCGTGTATGACTAACCAAGGGGGGATTGTCTTTTCTTCCCCTGGGCCAGCACCTGCCGCAAGCACGGTCGTGGCACGAGCGAAGCGCTCGTCGAACCATCCTCACACCCCGTCCCGAAACGCCTCCCGACACACCGGCATCAGGATGTCATTGCTCACCTCCCGCAACTCCCGATGCCCGCAGAACGCCATCGTGAGATCCATCTCCCGATACAGGATCTCGAGGCACCGCGTCCCCCCCGCCTCGCCCATCGCCCCCAGCCCGTAGAGGAACGCCCGCCCCACCATCGTCCCCCGCGCACCCAGCGCCCAGGCCTTCAGCACGTCCTGCCCGCTGCGGATGCCGCCGTCCATCCACACCTCGATCTCGCGTCCCACGGCCGCCACGATGGCCGGCAACGCGGCCAGCGAGCTGGGCGCGCCATCCAGCTGTCGCCCGCCGTGGTTGCTCACGATCAGCGCATCCGCGCCGGCGTCCACGCAGCGCCGCGCGTCCTCGGCGTCCATGATGCCCTTGATGACCAGCTTGCCGCCCCAGCGCTGCTTGATCCAGGCCACATCGGCCCACGAGAGCGCGGGGTCGAACTGCGCGGCCGTCCATTCGGCCAGCGAGCCCATGTTGGCCACGCCCGTCACGTGCCCCACGATGTTGCCGAACTGGCGCCGCTTCGTGCCCGCCATGCCCAGCACCCAGCGCGGCTTCATCGCCAGGTCCAGCAGCGTGGCCAGCGTGGGCTTCGGGGGCGCGGTGAGGCCGTTCTTCAGGTCCTTGTGGCGCTGGCCCAGGATCTGCAGGTCCAGCGTCAGCACCAGCGCGGAGCAGTGCGCGGCCTTGGCGCGGTCGATCAGGCGCTCGATGAAGCCGCGGTCCTTCATCACGTACAGCTGGAACCAGAAGGGCTGCGTGGTGGCGGCGGCCACGTCCTCGATCGAGCAGATGCTCATCGTGGAGAGCGTGAACGGCACGCCGAACTTCTCGGCCGCGCGCGCGGCCAGGATCTCGCCGTCGGCGTGCTGCATGCCGGTGAGGCCCGTGGGCGCCAGCGCCACGGGCATGCGCACCGCCTGGCCCACCATCGTGGTGGCCAGCGTGCGGTTCTCCATGTTCACCGCCACCCGCTGGCGCAGCTTCAGGCGGTCGAAGTCGGACGTGTTGGCGCGGTACGTGCCCTCGGTCCACGAGCCCGAATCGGCGTAGTCGTAGAACATGCGCGGCACCCGCTTCTTGGCCAGGACGCGCAGGTCTTCGATGCAGGTGATGGCGGTCATGCGCCGATGGTAGCGGCTGGCCCCCGCGTCCGGGCCTCGAACCGGCGGCAGGTTCACATGGCGGATCGATTTCAGAACAGCGTGGGCTCGTCCGGCGCCGACGCCGCGGTCGGCGCGGGATCCGGCGCGGCCGCGGACCCGGGCGCGCCCGCGCGGGGCCGCGCTTCCGCCCGCGCCCGCCCACCCGGGCCGGTGGCTGGTCCCGACCCCGCCGCGCGCGGGCGCGACAGCCCGCCCACCCGCACGCCCAACAGCCGCAGCCGGCGCGACAGGTCCACGCGCTTCAGGCACAGCCCCGCGAGCCGGCGGATGGCGTCGGGGTCGCAGGTGGCCTCGGTGGCCGGCACGCTCTGGTCGCGCGTGACGGTGCGGAAATCGTCGAAGCGCAGCTTGATGCCCACCGTGCGGCCCACGTAGCCCTTGCGCGCCAGGTCCGCGGCCACCTGGTGGCACAGCTGCGTGAAGATGGCGGTGAGCTGCGCGCGGTCGCGCACGGCGTGCAGGTCGCGGTCGAAGGTGGTCTCGCGGCTCATCGACACCGGCTCGCTCTCGGTGACGATGGGACGGTCGTCCACGCCGTGCGAGACGTCCCACAGCCACTGCGCGGTGCGCTGGGTGAAGTGCGTGGTGAGCCACGCCATGTCGCGGGCCGCCAGCTCGCCCACCGTGTGGATGCCCAGCGTGTCCAGCTTCGCGCCGGCCTTCGGGCCGATGCCGTTGATGCGGCGCGCGGGCAGCGGCCAGATGCGGCGCGGCACGTCGTCCATCGTGAGGACGGTGAGCCCGTCCGGCTTGTCCAGCTCGGAGGCGATCTTGGACAGCAGCTTGTTGGGCGTCACGCCGATCGAGCAGGTGAGCCCGGTGGCGCGGCGCACGTTGTTCTTGATCTCCAGCGCGATGGCGCGCACGCCGCCCAGCGGGTCGTGGCCCACGGCGTCGCGGGCGCCGGGCACGTCGCCCAGGTCGATGTAGATCTCGTCGATGCCGCGGTCCTCGATGACCGGCGCGATCTCGGCCACCGCGGCCTTGAACAGGCGCGAGTAGCGGCGGTAGCTGTCGAAGTCGGTGGGCAGCAGGATCGCGTGCGGGGCCTTGGCGGCCGCCTTCATCGTGCCCATGCCGCTGAACAGCCCGAGCGCGCGGGCCTCGTAGGTGGACGTGGTGATGACGCCGCGGCCCGTGTAGTCGCCCAGGCGCGAGAAGCGCAGCTGGCCGTCCGGACCGGGCACGGGCGTGTGCCGGCGCCCGCCGCCCACCACCACGGGCTGGCCGCGCAGCTGCGGGTAGCGCAGCAGCTCCACCGACGCGTAGAAGGCGTCCATGTCGAGGTGGGCGATGAGGCGGCTCGGCTGGTCCGGCATGGGCACGATTCTGGCCTCTCCGGGGCAGGGGGTATCCTCGCCGGCCCCTCGCCGCAGCGTCCGCGGCCGTCACGCGGCGGTCACGGGTTGTTGCGCGGGCTCACGGAATGCGGCCGTCCCCTCGCCGACAATCGACCCTTGCGAAGACGCACCAGCACCTTGCATTTGCCTCCCTCCGACCCGATGCGCGAGCCCCCAGCTCCTTCCGATCCCACCGACGACCAGGCCTTGAGGGATGCCGTCGCAGCCGTGCTGGCGCCGCTGGCGCGGCTGGCGGTGGACCGGGGCATGACCTACGCCGCGCTGGACGAGAGCCTCAAGCGCGCCCTGGTGGATGCCGCGCAGGACGCGCACCAGCGCGGCGGCGGCGCGGCCAGCCGGCTGGTCAGCCGCATCAGCACCAGCACCGGCATCAACCGGCGAGAAGTCACGCGCCTCACCCGCGGGGATGTCGCCACGGTGCGCGAAGGGCGGTCGCGCGCCTCCGAGCTCTTCACGCACTGGCGCAGCGATCCAGCTTTCCGCGACGCCCGCGGCGAGCCGATGGCCCTGCCGCGCCAGGGCCCGCACCCCAGCTTCGAATCGCTGGCGCGCCTCATCACGCAGGACGTGCATCCGCGCAGCGTGCTGGACGAGCTGGTGCGCCTGCGCCTGGCCGTGCACGACGAGGCCGCCGACACGGTGGCCCTGGCCCGCGAGGCCTTCGTGCCGGTGGGCGATCGTGGCCGCATGATGAACTTCCTGGGCGCCAACGTGGGCGACCACCTGGCCGCGGCCGTGGACAACGTGGGCTCCAGCGCGCCCAGCCACCTCGAGCGCGCTGTGTTCGCCGAGCGTCTCTCGGCGGAATCCATCGCCACCGCCGAGCGCTGGCTGGCCGGCCACTGGAGCGAGCTCCACTCGCAGCTCGTGCCGCTGCTGGAGAACCTGCTGGCGGCCGATCGCGCGGACGCGTCCCGCGTGCGCGACCGGCGCATCCGGGCCGGGCTGTACGTCTACGCGGCGCCCATTCCCGTGGAGGTGGATCCGGGCAGCGGCGGCGGCATGGGCAGCGGCGGCCGGCGCGCGCCGGTGGCCGAAGCGGCCGCGTTGGCGGCACCCGCTGCACGGACGGCCGCACCATCGCCCGCGGCCCTGGCCGCGGCGTCGCGGACCGTGACCGCCGATGCCGCGGGCCGCACGCGCATGCCCGAGTCGGACGGCGAGACGGTGCGCGAAGCCGCGCCCGACCTGCCGGTGGGCGTGCTGCGGCCCTGACATCGCCGCCGGGCGCGCGGCGACAGGCGCCTGCCTGCTACGGGCCCAGCCGCGCCAGGTGCCGCGCGATCTGCCGCCGCACCTCCACCGGCGCCGTGCCGCCCAGCGTCGAGCGCGCGGCCATCGAGCCCTGCAGCGTCATCGCGGCGTAGACGTCCTCGCCGATGCGCGCGTCGAACGCCTGCAACGCCTCGAGCGGCAGCGCGGTCAGCTCCACCCCGCGCGCGATGGCGTCCTTCACGGCGTGCGCCACCACCTCGTGCGCGTCGCGGAAGGGCAGGCCCTGGCGCACCAGGTAGTCGGCCAGGTCGGTGGCGGTGGCGTAGCCGCGCAGCGCCGCGCGCTCCATGGCCTCGGGCTTGGACCGCAGGCCGCCGCGGCGCTCGCCGCTGGCCGCGTCCACCTCGCCGCCCACCATCTCCGCCATGATGCGCAGCGTGTCCTTCACGGTGTCCACCGTGTCGAACAGCGGCTCCTTGTCTTCCTGGTTGTCCTTGTTGTACGTCATCGGCTGGCCCTTCATCAGCGTGATGAGGCCCATCAGGTGGCCCACCACGCGGCCACTCTTGCCGCGCGCCAGTTCGGCCACGTCCGGGTTGCGCTTCTGCGGCATGATCGACGAGCCGGTGCAGTAGCGGTCCGACAGGTCCACGAAGCCGAAGTTCTGGCTCATCCAGAGCACGATCTCCTCGGCCAGGCGCGACACGTGCACCATCACGAGCGTGGCGAACGCGGTGAACTCGATCGCGAAATCGCGGTCGCTCACCGCGTCCAGCGAGTTCTGGCACACGCCGTCGAAGCCCAGCGTGCGCGCCACCCGCTCGCGGTCCAGCGGATAGCTGGTGCCCGCCAGCGCGGCCGCGCCCAGCGGCAGGCGGTTCACGCGCTTCCTCGCGTCGGCCAGGCGCTCGGCGTCGCGCGAGAACATCTCCACGTAGGCCAGCAGGTGGTGCGCGAAGCTCACCGGCTGCGCCACCTGCAGGTGCGTGAAGCCGGGCAACACGGTGTCGACGTTCTGCGCGGCCACGTGCAGCAGCGCGCGCTGCATCTCGTCCAGCAGCGGGGCGATCGCGTCGATCTCGCCGCGCAGCCACAGGCGCACGTCGGTGGCCACCTGGTCGTTGCGCGACCGGCCCGTGTGCAGGCGCTTGCCGGCGTCGCCCACCAGCTGGGTCAGGCGTGCCTCGATGTTCAGGTGGACGTCCTCGAGTTCCAGCTTCCACTCGAACGTGCCCGCCTCGATCTCCGAGCGCACCTGCGCCATGCCGCGCCGGATGTCGTCCAGGTCGGTGGCGCCGATGATGCCCTGCGTGGCCAGCATCTCGGCGTGCGCCAGGCTGCCGTCGATGTCGGCCCGCCACATCCGCTGGTCGAACGTGACGCTGGACGTGTAGCGCTTCACCAGCTCGCTCATGGGCTCCGAGAACAGGGCCGACCAGGCCTGGGACTTCTTGTCGAGTTGGTTGGCGCTCATCGGTTGTCGGGCCTTTGCTGGGGCATCACAGGGGGCAGGGAGAACCCTGGATTCTAGGGAGGGCGCGACGACGCGCCGCGAAGGCTCCCTTCGCCAGGCTGCCCGCCGTCCCACGCCGGGCGTTCTGCCGGAGAATGGCTCTGCCATGGAGTCCTCCCTCACGCCCAGCGCCCTGCTCGAGGATGTGCCCGCGCGCCCCGCGCCCGGGCGCGCCTCCGTGCCCGAGTTGTGCCAGACCGGCGTGATCCTGCGCGCGCTGCTGTTCGTGCAGTTCGCGGTGAGCGTGGGCGCGGGCTTCGGCGCGGCGGACCTGCCCGGCTGGCTGCTGTCCAGCGCCGTGGCCGCCGCCGTGGCGGTGCCGGCCACGCTGGGCTGGCTGGTGGCGGCCTGCTCCGCCACGCCGCTGCTGGCCCGGCTGCCGGGCCCGCTGCGAATGGTGGCGGCCAGTGCGCTGGGCGCGGTGGCCGCCGCACTGGCCTGGATGCCGGTGCACGTGCTGGGGATGCCGATGGGCCCCGCGCGCGGCGGCGGCGTGATGCCGGTGCTGCTGGCGGGCGCGGCGTTCGGCGGCGCCATCTACCACTGGCTGGAACTGCGGGCCCGCAGCGTGCTGCCGGCGGCGGCCGAGGCTCGGCTGGCCGAGCTGCAATCGCGCATCCGGCCGCACTTCCTGTTCAACACCCTCAACACGGCCATCGCGCTGGTGCGCGTGGACCCGGCGCGGGCGGAGGAAGTGCTGGAGGACCTGAGCGAGCTGTTCCGTGCCGCCCTGGAGGCGGGCGAGGGGGCGTCCACGCTGGGGGAGGAGATCCGCCTGGCGCGCATGTACCTGGCCATCGAGACGATGCGTTTCGGCGACCGGCTGCGCGTGCACTGGGACATCGAGCCCGGCGTGGACGCCGCCCGCGTGCCGCCCCTGCTGCTGCAGCCGCTGGTGGAGAACGCGGTGCGCCACGGCGTGGAGACGCAGGCCGAGGGGGGCGAGATCACGGTGCGCGGCCGGCTGCTGAAGGGCCGTGCCTGGCTGCAGGTGGACAATACGATGGGCGGCCCGGCGCGGCCGGGCCATGGCATCGGCGTGGCCAGCGTGCGCGAGCGGCTGCGGCTGATGCACGACCTCGACGCCGAGTTCGAGGCCGGCCCATACCGCCAGGGGTATCGCGTGCGGTTGGCCGTGCCGCTGTAGGCCGGCGCCGCGAAGGAGTTCAGGGTGGCCCGATTGCGAGTGCTGATCGCCGACGACGAGGAGCTGGCGCGGATGCGGATGCGCAGCCTGCTGGCCGACTGCATCCATCCCTCCGCCGAGGTGGTGGGCGAGGCCGCCAGCGGCACCGAGGCCCTGCACCAGCTGTCCACCGTGTCGGTCGACCTGGTGCTGCTGGACATCCGCATGCCGGGCCTGGACGGCCTGCAGCTGGCCGAGCGGCTGCGCAAGCTGCCGGACGCGCCGCGCGTCGTCTTCGTCACCGCGCATGCCGAGCATGCGCTGCAGGCGTTCGACATCGACGCCGTGGACTACCTCACCAAGCCCGTGCGGCGCGCGCGGCTGCAGGAGGCGCTGGCGCGCGTGGTGCAGCGGCGGGGCGAATCGGGCGCGGGCCACGGGGGCGGGGCGCCGGTGCCGGCCGAGGCGGGCGGTGCGGCGGCGGTCGTCGGGGATGCCGGTGCGGGGGAGGCGGCCAGCGGCTCGGTCGGCGTGGGCGGCACGGCCGTCGAGACGCAGGTGCTGGTGGTCAGCGACCGCGGCCGCGTGCAGCGCATCCCCGTGGGTGACGTGCTCTACCTGAAGGCCGAGCTGAAGTACGTGACGCTGCGCACCGCCGAACATCAGTACGTGCTGGACGATTCATTGGCCGACCTGGAGCAGCGCCTGGGCCCGGCCGTGCTGCGCGTGCACCGCAACGCGCTGGTGGCGCGCGCGGCCGTGCGGGCGCTGGAGCGCCGCTCCGGCAGCGAGGGCGCGGTCGGCGAATCGGAAGGTGAGGGCTGGGCCGTGCAGGTGAGCCCCACCAACGAGTGGATCGCGGTGTCGCGGCGGCAGCTCACGCAGGTGCGGGAGCTGCTGGCCAAGGGGGGCGTGTAGGGCCGGGCGCCATGCCGGGCCCGGGGACGCGCTAGCCGCCTGCCGGCGGCGTGTCCTGCGTGCCGCCGCCTTCGGCGGGCGTGCCAGCACCCTGGTCGGGCGCGCCATCGTCCGGCTCGGGCGCACCGCCCCCGACCGACTTGCGCTCGGCCTTCTCGGCCTTCTTGTTCTTCTTGGCCAGCTCCCGCTGGCGCTTCTCGTATCCGTAATTGGGTTTCGGCGGCAATGCAGCTCCTTCAGCGTATGGGGCGCACGATACCCGAAGTGCGGCGCGGCGGCGCGGGCCGGCGCCCGACAGCGCCGCCGCGGCGCGGCTTTCAGCCCGTATTGCGCAATCCGGCCGCGATGCCGTTGATCGACAGGTGGATGCCGCGCTGCAGGCGTTCGTTGGCCGGGTCGCCCTCCTGGCGGTTGCGGTAGCGGCGCATCAGCTCCACCTGCAGGTGGTTCAGCGGGTCCAGGTACGGGAAGCGGTGCTCGATCGAGCGCGCCAGCGCCGGGTTGGAGTGCAGCCGCACCGGGTCGCCCGTGATGTCGCCCAGCGCCTGCTGCGTGCGTTCCCACTCGTCCTTGATGGCGCCGAAGATGCGCTTGCCCAGCCGCTTGTCGCCCACCAGCTCGACGTAGCGCGCCGCGATGCGCAGGTCGCTCTTGGCCAGCACCATGTCCAGGTTGGACAGCAGCGTGCGGAAGAACGGCCACTGCTTGTACATGCGGCGCAGCAGGTCCAGGCTGCCGCCCGCGGCCAGCCACGATTGCACGGCGGTGCCGAAGCCGCACCACCCCGGCAGCGCCACGCGGCACTGGCCCCAGCTGAAGCTCCAGGGGATGGCGCGCAGGTCCTCGATGCGGCGCGTGGCCTTGCGGCTCGCGGGACGCGAGCCGATGTTGAGCTCGGCGATCTCGCGGATGGGCGTGGCCTCGAAGAAGTAGTCGGTGAAGCCGGGCGTGTCGTACACCAGCGCGCGGTAGGCCTGCATGCTGGCCTCGCTCAGCTGCGCCGCGGCATCCAGGAAGGCCTTGGGCGGCGCCTTGGCGCCCGTGAGCAGCGTGGCCTCCAGCGTGGCCGCCACCAGCGTCTCCAGGTTGCGGATGCCGATCTCGGGGTTGGCGTACTTGGACGCGATCACCTCGCCCTGCTCGGTCAGGCGGATCTGCCCGTTCACGGTGCCCGGGGGCTGCGCCAGGATGGCCTGGTAGCTGGGGCCGCCGCCGCGGCCCACGGTGCCGCCGCGGCCGTGGAACAGGCGCAGGCGGATGCCGTGCTCGCGCTCCAGGCGGTCGAACAGCGCCACGAGCGCCACCTCGGTGCGGTACAGCTCCCAGTTGCTGGTGAAGAAGCCGCCATCCTTGTTGCTGTCGGAGTAGCCCAGCATCACGTCCTGCTCCGCGCCGCTGCGCTGCACCAGCGCCGTGATGCCGGGCAGCGCGTAGAACGCCTCCATGATGGGCGCGCCGTGGCGCAGGTCGTCGATGGTCTCGAACAGCGGCACCACGATCAGGTCGGCCACCGCGTCGCCGTCCAGCGTGCCGCGCACGAGGCCGCATTCCTTCTGCAGCAACAGCACCTCCAGCAGGTCGCTCACGTCCTCGGTGTGGCTGATGATGTAGTGGCGGATGGCCTCGGGGCCGAAAGCGGCGCGCAGGGTGCGTGCGGCCTCGAAGATGGCCAGCTCCTTCAGCGCCAGCTCCGAGTACGCCGCGCCGTGCACGCGCAGGGGCCGCGCGTCGTCCAGCAGCCGCAGCAGCAGCGCGCGGCGCGCGGGCTCGTCCAGGGCGGCGTAGTCGTCCTCCAGGCGCGCCGTGCGCAGCAGCTCGGCCACCACCAGCTCGTGCTGGTCGGAGCTCTGGCGCAGGTCCACCGTGGCCAGGTGGAAGCCGAACACGTCCACGGCGCGCTGCAGCGGGGCCAGGCGCGGCAGCACCAGCGCATCGGCGTGGTGGGCGCGCAGCGAGCGCTCGATCACCGCCAGGTCGTCGCCGAACTCCGCGGCGCTGGCGTACGGGGATTTCGGCGCCACGGCGTGGCGCAGCGCCTCGGTGCCGGTCAGGGCGTGCAGCGTGGCCGCCAGGCGCGAGTACACGCCGATCAGCGCGCGGCGGTAGGGCTCGTCCTCGCGGTGCGCGTTGACGTCGCCCGAGCGCTCGGCCAGTGCCTTCATCTCGGGCGACACCGGCGCCAGCATCTGCGAGATCGACAGCTCCGCGCCCAGCGCGTGCACCTCGTACAGGTAGTGCCGCAGCGCGGTCTCGGACTGGCGCGACAGGGCCATGCGCAACGTCTCGGCGCTGACGTTGGGGTTGCCGTCGCGGTCTCCGCCGATCCAGTTGCCCATGCGGAAGAACGACTTCACCGGGTGGCCCGGCAGCGCCTGCTCCACCGTGCGGTACAGCCGCGGGATCTGCTTCAGGAACGTGGCCGTGTAGTACGACAGTGCGTTCTCGATCTCGTCGGCCACCGTCAGCTTGGAGTAGCGCAGCATGCGCGTCTGCCACAGCTGCGTGATGCGGGCGCGCAGCAGCTCGGTGTTCTCCTCCAGCGCGCGTTCCGCGTGCGTGCCCTCGCGCGCGGCCAGCAGCTCGGCGACGGCGCGCTCGGCGTCCAGGATGGACTTGCGCTGCACCTCAGTGGGGTGGGCCGTGAGCACCGGCGAGATCCACGCGCGGTTCAGGGTCGCGGCGATGTCGGCGGCGCGGTGGTCGGCGTCGGCCAGGCGGTCGAACGCGAGCGCCAGCGAGCCCTCGGCCAGGTGGCCCTCGCGCTCGTGGTGCGCGCGGCGGCGCAGGTGGTGGCGATCCTCCGCGATGTTGGCCAGGTGCGAGAAATAGCTGAACGCGCGGATGACGCTCACCGTCTGGTCCGCCGACAGGTTCTTCAGCAGGCGGTCCAGCACGCGGCCCGCGCTGGCGTCCTTGTGGATGCGGTAGGCCACCGACAGCTGGCGCACGCGTTCGATCAGCTCGAAGGCAGCCAGGCCTTCCTGCTCCCGGATCACCTCGCCCAGGATCCGGCCGAGTAACCGGATATCCTCGACCAGCGGCTTGCTCTTCTCCAGTTCCGTGGCCACGGCCTTGGGTGGCGCGGGTTGGCGGCGCGCGCTGGCGCGGGGTGTGGCGGGCTTGGCGGCGGCGGCTCGAGGCATGGTGGCGTGTCCTGGCGATGTAACCAAATTACCAATCGATGACTTTAACAGCGCCCGTCGCCGTGCGCGCGGCTTTCTGTCGCCTCGCTGTCGCCCGTCGATAATCCGGCCATGACATCGATCGTGATCGCCACCCGCGAGAGCCGCCTGGCGCTGTGGCAGGCCCACCATGTGCAGCAGGTGCTGCGGGATCGCCTGGGCCTCGACGCCACCCTGCTGGGCATGACCACCCGCGGCGACCAGATCCTCGACCGCACGCTGTCCAAGGTGGGCGGCAAGGGCCTGTTCGTGAAGGAGCTGGAGAACGCGCTGGCGGCGGGCGAGGCCCACCTGGCAGTGCACTCCCTCAAGGACATGCCGATGGACCTGCCCGACGGGTTCAACCTGGTGGCCGTGATGGAGCGCGAGGATCCGCGCGACGCGTTCGTGTCGCCGCGGTACGCGTCGCTGGACGAGCTGCCGGAAGGCGCCCGCGTGGGCACGTCCAGCCTGCGGCGCGTCGCGCAGCTGCTGTCCGAGCGCCCCGACCTGCGCATCGAGCCGCTGCGCGGCAACCTCGACACGCGCCTGCGCAAGCTGGACGAGGGCGGCTACGACGCCATCGTGCTGGCCGCCGCGGGCTTGATGCGCCTGGGCCTGGCAGACCGCATCCGCGAGCGCTTCGCCGTGGACCGCATGATCCCGGCCGCGGGGCAGGGCGCGCTGGGCCTGGAGGTGCGGGCCGACGATGCCCAGTTGAACAACCGGCTGGTGGCGCTGCGCGAGCCCGGTGCGTGGCTGGCGGTGCATGCCGAGCGCGCCGTGTCGCGCGTGCTGGGCGGCAGTTGCAGCGTGCCGCTGGCCGCGCACGGCCAGTGGCGCGACGGCGGGACCACGCTGTCCCTGGACGCCGCGCTGGGCGACGCCACGGGCGCCGGCCGGCCCCTGCTGCGCTTCGCCGAGGCCGCGCCGGTGGCCACCGTGGCGCAGGCCGAGGCGCTGGGCGCCCGGGTGGCGGCGCGCCTGTTGTCCGCCGGTGGCGCGGGCTACCTGGCGGTCGACGGCGCGGGCGCGGGCGTGGGCGTGGGCGAGCCGGGCGGCGCGTGACCAGCCCTCGCCCCCGGCTGCTGGTGACGCGCCCCGCCGCGCAGGCCACGGCCTGGGTGGCGGCGTTGCAGTCGCTGGGTGTGGACGCCGTGGCGCTGCCGCTGATCGAGATCGGCCCCGCGCCGGATGCCGCCGCGGTGCGCGCAGCCTGGGCGGCGCTGTCGACGGCGGGGTCGGGCTTCCCCGCCCCGGCGGCGATGTTCGTCAGCCCGAATGCCGTGCGTGAGTGCTTCCGTGCGGTGCAGGCCCCGTGGCCCGATGGCGGCGGTGCCCTGGCGCTGGCCACCGGGCCTGGCACGGCCGCGGCGCTGCAGGAGGCCGGCGTGCCGCCCGATCGCATCGTGGCCCCGCCGCCCGATGCCCCGCGCTTCGACTCGGAGGCGCTGTGGGCCGTGGTGGGCGCGTGGGACTGGCGGGGCCGCACGCTGCTGGTGGTGCGCGGCACGGGCGGGCGGGACTGGTTCGCCGCCACCGCGGCCGCCGCGGGCGCGCAGGTGCGGGCCGTGTGCGCCTACACGCGCGCGGACCCGCGCTGGGGTGCGGGCGAGGCGGCCACCTGCGACGCCGCCATCGCGGCGCCGCGGGACTGGTGCTGGCATTTCAGCAGCTCCGAGGCGATCGATCGCCTGCTGGCGCTGCGGCCGGGGGTTGACTGGTCCGCGTCGCGCGCGCTCGCCACGCATCCGCGGATCGTCGAGCGTGCGCGCGCGGCCGGTTTCGGCACCGTGGCGCCGGTGGGCGTCACGCCCGGCGACGTGCCTGTGGCGCTCACGCATCGCACGGACGGGCACGCCTCCTGCCGGCCCGTGCCGCCACACCCCCCGTCGCTAGAATCTTCCGAGTGAGCGAGCTCCCCGACGACCCCCACCGCGACCCCCCTCGCGACCCCCATCCCGACGGCGCCCCCGGTGCCGTGCCCCGCCTGCCGGCCGCCACCCCGCCGGCCGTGCCGCCCTCGGCTGGCCAGGCCGGTCACGCCGGCCACGCCGGCCACGCCGGCCACGCCGCCCCGCCCATCGCCCATCCCCTGCCCCCCGTGCCCTTGCAACCTGTGCGCCCCGCGCATCCTGGCGTGTCGCGCGGCTGGGTGGTGGGCGGGGTGGTGTTCGGCGCGCTGGCCGTGGGCGCGGCCGTCATGGCCTGGAACACGCAGCAGCGGGTGGCCGTGGTGGAGCGCGAGCTCTCCAGCCGCCAGAAGTCCAGCCAGGAAGAGGCCATGGAGGCGCGCACCCTGGCCCGCCAGGCGGCCGACGGCGTGCGCGACGTCACCGGCAAGGTGGGCGTGCTGGAGGACCGCGTGGCCGAGAGCGCGATGCAGCGCTCGCAGGTGGAGGACCTGATCCAGTCGCTCTCGCGCTCGCGCGACGAGAACGTGCTGGCCGACCTGGAATCCGCGCTGCGCGTGGCCATGCAGCAGGCCGCGCTCACCGGCAGCCCCGAGCCCGTCACCAGCGTGTTGAAGCAGGCCGACGAGCGCCTGGCCCGCTACAACCAGCCGCGTCTGGAGCGCGTGCGCCGTGCCGTGGCGCGCGACCTGGACCGCTCGCGCAGCACCAGCGCGGTGGACGTGCCGTCGCTCACCATCCGGCTGGACGAGGTGGTGCGCCTGGTGGACGAGCTGCCCACGCTGGCCACGCCGGAACGCGTCAGCACGGCCGCGGCATTGCGGGCCCAGCAGGCCGCGTCGGCAGCCGCGGCCGCCAGCGCGGCGGCGGCGGCGCGCGGCCTCTCGACATCGACCTCGTCGTCGACCCCGCTCGCGTCGTCGTCCCCCGCCCACCCGCTGCGCGAGGACTGGTCCGCCGCCGCCACGCGTGCCTGGCACTGGTTCGGCACCAATGTGTGGGGCGAGGCGCGGTCGCTGGTGCGCGTCACGTCCATCGAGCATCCCGAGGCGATGCTGGTCTCCCCCGAGCAGGCCTGGTTCCTGCGCGAGAACCTCAAGCTGCGGCTGCTGAACGCGCGGTTGTCGCTGCTGTCGCGCCAGTTCGAGCAGGCACAGGCCGACCTGCAGCAGGCGCAGTCCACGCTCGACCGCTACTTCGACCGCGGGTCGCGCCGCGTCACCACGGCTCAGGACCTGCTGCGCCAGGTGGCGGCGCAGTCCCGCCAGGTCGCGTTCCCGCGGCCGGACGAGACCCTGGCCGCGCTGGCGGCTGCCGCCGGCGGACGATGATCGATGCGCAAGGTCATCTGGTTCGTCCTGCTCTTCGTCGCGGCCGTCGTGGCCGCCGCCGCGCTGGGGCCCAACGACGGCGTCGTGTCGATCTTCTACGGCGGCTGGCGCGTCGACACGTCGCTCAACCTGTTCCTGGCCGCGGTGGTGGCCTTCGTCGTGGTGCTGTACCTGGCGCTGCGCGCCATCAATGCCTTGCTGAGCCTGCCGGCGCGGGCCCGCGAGTGGCGCGAGCAGAAGCGCGAGCGCGCCGCGCACGAGGCCCTGCGCGAGGCGCTGGCGGAATACCTGGCGGCGCGCTTCGGCCGCGCCAGCAAGGCCGCGCAACGCGCGCTGGAGCTGCAGGCGGACGTGGACGCCCTGCGCGACGACCACGACCACACCGGCCTGGCGCACCTCATCGCTGGTGCCGCGCTCAACCGCATCCAGGACCGCAAGGGCCGCGACGAGCGCGCGCGCCTGGCCGTGGAGGCCGCGATGAAGGGCGATGCCAACTCGGTGGTGCTGGACGGCGCCTACCTGCTGATGGCCGAATGGGCGCTGGACGACCGCGACGCCGAGCGCAGCCTCGAGGCCCTGCGCGCGCTGCCCCCGGGCGTGGCGCGGCGCACGCAGGCGCTGCGCCTGAAGCTGCAGGCCGCGCGCCTGGTGCACCGCCCGCTGGAGGCGCTGCAGACCGCGCGCCTGCTGGCCAACCACCAGGGCTTCTCGCAGCTGGGCGCCCGGTCGCTGCTGCGCTCGCTGGCGATCGACGTGATCGCGCAGGCGCACGACGAAGAACAGCTGCGCCGCGCCTGGACGTCCCTCGACGCCTCCGATCGCAAGGACCCGATGGTCGCGGTGCGCGCCGCGCAGCACGCGTGCCTGCACGGCAACGCCGAGCTCGGCCGAGGCTGGCTGCTGCCGCACTGGACCGACCTGCACAAGCTGGACCCCGACGCGCGCCGCTGCGTGGCCATCGCGCTGGCCGAGTGCGTGGCGGGCATCGGCAGCGACTGGCTGCCGCGCGTGGAATCGGCGCTGGCCACGCAGTCGCAGGAACCGGCCGTGGTGGCCGCCGCCGGCATGGTGTTCGCCGAGCGGCAGCTGTGGGGCAAGGCGCGGCGCCCGCTGGAGCAGGCGGCGCACACGGAGGACTTGCCGGGGCGGCTGCGGCGACACGCGTTGCGGCGGCTGGCGTTCATCGCGCGGCTGGAGGGCGACGAGGAGCGGGGCGGGGCGTACGAGCGCGAGGCGGCGGCGATCGAGTGAGCGTGCCCCCACAAATTTCTCAAGAAATTTGACCGTTCAGCGAAATCGCTGCTATAGTGCAAGGCTTCGCGGCTGTAGCTCAGCTGGATAGAGTACTTGGCTACGAACCAAGGGGTCGTGGGTTCGATTCCTGCCAGCCGCACCAGAA
>FTBV01001740.1_pt1 | contig 15726 bp, 14 predicted proteins | sample 1639281 | NCBI WGS metagenome assembly FTBV01 (sample SAMEA3914864, study PRJEB12502) | metagenome | biome: forest; material: soil | place: USA | collected 2012-03-12 | depth 0.3 m | reverse complement strand
GTGCAGGGCATGCTGCGCATCGCCACGCCCTATGAATTCGGAGCCCAGCAACTGGGCGGGGTGATCTGCCGCACGCTGGCCGCGCATCCGGCGCTCGATATCACGGTGGAAATCTCCCAGGGCCTGGTCGACCCGATCCGGGAAGGCTTCGATATTGCCTTTGTCACGGTCGACACCGAATTGCCCGACTCCGGCACCATCGCGCGCCGGATCTGGCACGTGGAGCGCGGCCTGGTGGCGGCGCCTTCACTGGCAGCGAGCCTGCCGGTGCAGATGCAGCCGGAAGACCTGTCGAACATGCCGACCCTGGCCACGCCAGGCGCTTCGGTGTGGGAATTCTCGCGTAACGGCCAGCGTATTGCCGTGCCGATCCGTCCGCGCATGCAGACCTATAATGCCGAGCTTCGCATGCAGGCCGCGCTGGCGGGACTGGGTATTGCACGGGTGCCGATGACGGCGGCGGAGACTGAAATCGCGCAGGGCAGGCTGGTGCGGGTGATGCCGGATTATCCGTTGCCACCGCTGAGGGTGTTTGCGTTACTGCCCGACCGGCGGCTCCAGCCGCGCAAGGTGCGCGCATTCATGGAAGCCATCGAATCGATGATGGGGGACGATCTCGACGATCCCGGGCAGTAACTTGCGCTGTGTGTAACGAGCGGCGGAGCAGGGGGAGCGCCCCGCCGAACCGGCTTCGCCTGGAGTGGCGACCCGGCTTTGCGACGCTCAGGCGCCTTCGCTGTAGACGTCGCGCTTTTCGGTGACGGTGCGGGCACCTTCACTGTAGACGTCGCGCTTTTCGGTGACGCTGCGGGCACCTTCGCTGTAGACGTCACGCTTTTCGGTGACGCTGCGGGCACCGTCGAGGTACGGATCGACCTTGCGGCCGATGCTGCCGTCCAGGCGGGCCAGGTCCGTAGCGGGTTGCGAAGCTTGGGCGGCAGTGGCGCCAACTGACAGGCCGATGGCGCAGAGGAGGGAGAGAGCGAGGGTCTTCATGGTTGTGCTGTTCCTACTTTTTGGCAGAGATCGCGGGTGGGTTCCGCGGTGGCTGTAATGTAGGCTTCGGCACGAGCAGGAAAAAGGGTGAATCCTCGACAGACTGTTCAGGCCATCGAACAATAAGGGTTAACCCTGGATTTGCTGTTTGTGATACGGTGGCGGCTCTGCCACCGGTGAGAGAAGTAGCCCCGGCGGCACGTCAGACCACGCCGCGGCTCAGGCTGGCGATCACCATCAGCAGAATCTGCGCGATCACGAACAGGATCAGCGGCGAGATATCAAAGCCACCCAGACGGGGCAGCACACGCTGGATCGGGCGCAGCAGCGGCGCGGTCAGATGCCAGATCGGGCCGGCCATCGGCGATTGCGGGTTGATCCACGACAGCACGGCCATCAGCAGCGTCACCCACATCACCATGCTGATGCCCCACTTGAGCATGCTCAGCAAGGCCAGGCCAAGGATAACGGGCAGGAAGGCGATGGGATCGGCGTCGAGCACCAGCGCGCGGCACACCAGGAACGCCACGGCGGTCACGTACGCAGCCAGCACCGTGGCCCAGTCGATGCCGCCGATGCCGGGAATAATGCGGCGCAACGGGCGCACGATCCAGTCGGTGACCTGAAATACGCCCTGCGACACCGGATTGCGGGACGGCAGCCGGGTCAGCTGCATCCACAGGCGCAGCAGCAGCGCCATGCCGAAAAGCGTAAAGACGGTATCAAGTAGGAACAGGACGATTTCCGTGAACATCGGGCGGATTTCCCTTTCAGGCGTTAGGTTGCGACAGGGTGTCGGCGAACGCACAGGATTCTGCCATACCCCGTCGCCCGACCTGCTGCAAAAATGGAGATCGTATGCGTGTCAGCGCACGGGATGTTGCGGGGGCACCTCCTATAATGGCGCCCGATCCCGTGACCCCGCGCCATCGACTGCCTCCTATGCCCCGCCAGCCAGCTTCCGCAAAGTCTTCCAAAGCCCCTGGCGCACCGAGCGTCACCCTGAGCAAGCAGGACTTCGAGGCACTCTCCGACTTCCGTTATCAACTGCGCCGCTTCCTGCGGTTCTCCGAAAATGCGGCGCAGGCGGAGGGCGTGACCGTGCAGCAGTATCTGCTGATGCTCCATATCCGGGGCAGCCGTGACAAGAACTGGGCCTCCATTGGCGAACTGGCCGAACGCCTGCAAGCCAAGCAGCATGGCGTGGTGGCGCTGGTCAACCGCTGCGAGGCCGCAGGGCTGGTGAGCCGCCGCGTCCATCCCGAGGATCGCCGCGTGGTGCAGATCCATCTGCTCGCCAAGGGTGAACGGTGCCTGAACCGGCTGGCCGCGTTGCATCGGACGGAGCTGGAATCGCTGCGCGGCGCGTTTCGCGTGGCCCGTATCACCGCGTTCAACGACGATGAGACGGAACGCGACTGACGTCCGCGCTGCAGTGTGAAAGGCGGCGGGCCCGACCACCGCCTCGGGCCCTGGCCGCGTTACAGGCCGTTACCCATCACAATCTCCCGTGACACCTGCGCCAGGATTGGCGCACTAGACTCCCGCGCAACATCAACACGCGCATCGACGCAGGAGTCCCCATCATGTCCTTCCCGTTTCGCTCGGCGATTGGTTTGGCGACCGGTCCGGCCGCTCGCGCCCTGGCGTTGGCCGCACTGGCCGCCGGCACGCTGGCTGGCTGTGCCGTGCCGTATGGCGCAGGCTATGGCGATGGCTACGGATCGGGTTACCAGACGGGCTACCAGACGGCGGGCTACCAGGCCACCGGCTATCCGGCCGGATACCAGGGTGGCTATCAGGGCAGCGACGGCGCCTATGGCACGTCAGGCACGCAGATCAGCGGGACGCCGGCCTACCCGCAGCAAGGCTATCCGCAGCAGCCTTATCCCGCATCGTCGTACCCCCAGCAGCAGTCGTACCCGCAGCAGTCATACCCGCAGACGCAGCAGCCGTCCTATCCGCAGCAGCCCGGGTATGACCAGTACGGCTATCCGCAGCAGGCCCAGGGCAGCTATGACAATACCTACACCAACGCCGGCTACAACGATCCGCAGGCGGTGCGCTATGGCTGGGTCGAGTCGATCGAGCAGGTGGGTGGACAGCCCGCCAGCACCAGCGGTGCCGGGGCCGTGATCGGCGGTGTGGTGGGTGGCCTGCTGGGCCACCAGGTGGGCGGCGGCCGCGGCAATACCGTGGCGACGATCGGGGGCGCGGTGGCGGGTGCGCTGGCCGGCAATGAAGTGGAAAAGCGTTCGGGTACCACGACGCCTGCATTCCGCGTACGCGTGCGCACCAACGACAACGGCTACGTGACGCTGACACAGGCCAGCCCGTACAACCTGCGATCGGGAGATCGCGTCAGAATCCAGAACGGCACGGCCGTGCCCTACTGAAGCGCTGTACGGAACCAGCGGTTGCGGCCCGCGGTTGGCCGCGTTGCGCTGCCCGACGCCCGGTCCATGGCCGGGCTTTAGATTGCTGACAAATCTTCAAATACCGAAGGGTTCCTCCCCTCTCCCATTTATGGGAGAGGGGTCGGGGGAGAGGGCAGGCGCTCGCGAACCGCGAAGGCCAGGATTTCGTGGAGATTCTGGCCCTCTCCCCCACCCCTCTCCCGCGCGCGGGAGGGGGGGAGAACTCATGTGGCACGCTGGATGGCTTACGAGAGCGCGTTCGCGAGGAAGCTCAGCGCGCGGCCATGGGCCAGCGCCGCGGAGCGCTGGTGATACGAACCACGGGCCCAGCAGTTGAAGCCATGGTCGGCCTGCTCGTAGACGAAGACCTCGGTGCCGCGCTTGCCGGCCACTGCCTGGCGCACCTTCTCCACATCGTCCGGCGTGATATGCGCGTCGAGCGCGCCGTAGTGGAACTGCACCGGCACGTCGATCGCCGCAGTCTCATGCAGGTTGTTCTGGATGCCGCCGCCGTAGTACGGCACGGCTGCATCCACCAGGCCGCGCGCCGCCGCCAGGTACGACAGCAGGCCGCCGAAGCAGTAGCCCACCGCCGCCACCTTGCCACCCGCGCCGATCTCCGCGCGCAGCGCCTGCACCGTGGCACCGATATCGGTCAGCGCAGCTTCCACATTGACCGACTTGCGCAGCGCCATGGCCTGCTCCATGTCCTTGCCCGCATAGCCCAGCTCCACGCGCGGCGCCTGACGCCAGAACACGTCGGGGGCCAGTACGACATAGCCGTCGGCGGCGTACTGGTCCGCAACGGAGCGGATGTGTTCGTTGACGCCGAAGATCTCCTGCACCAGCACGATTCCGGGATTGCCTGGCTGCTTGCCGGCCGGTGGCAGGCTCAGATAGGCGTCGAAGCTGCCGTCGGCGGTGTCGATACGGATCCAGCGGCTATTGGGCGTGGTGGTCATGATCGGAAGACTCCAGGGGTTTGTTGATGCAGGCAAGACGCGCGACGGGCGCGCGTCCGGCCCGGATGCCCAGCCCGGCGGTTTGACGCCGGGGCCGGACGATGCGCAAGTGTGCCACCGCGGCGCCGATCGTGCAGGACGCCTGACCGATGCCGCGCCAATTGCCGAAGGCCAGTGGCGTGCGTTTGCGTCCGACCCAAAAAGAATGCCGGCACCCACGGATCGGGGTGCCGGCATGGCGCCGCGCGCAGTGCGCGGCCGCAGGATCGCCTGATAGCTGGAAAGTACGCCGCGAAAGAAGTACGCCGCGAAAGTACGCCGCGTTACCAGCGAATTACCGAGCGAACTACCTGCGATTCAACAGCGCACTACCAGCGCAGTTGTACGTTCTTCTCGCCCGGGCTCAGCGTGGTGCGCTTGGACATACCCTCGTAGGTTGCCACCACCTGATAGGACGCGTGCGGGCCCCGGATCAGGCAGCGTGGACCGGTCGCGTTGAACTGGGCCACTTCCTTGCCCTGGCGCATCAGCGTCACGTTGACGTCCGACAGGTACTCACCGCGTTCACCCTTTGTGAACAGCAGTCCCATATCGTAATTGCGCGCCTCGCTGCGCATCTCCGCCTGTTCGTCGGCCGCGACGCCGCCGCAAACATAGGTAAACGGACCCGCGGTTGAGGTGCTCATGTCCGCGCTCGCGGACATCGCCACGCCGAGGGACGCCACGGCAATACTTACTGCACACCAGTAGCGCGCCTGTCGGCCATGCGCGAACGTCTTCGCAATCTGTTCTGTTTTCATCGCTTCCTCCTGCCAGGTTGACCGGATGGCGCGACGCATGCCGTGGGGCAGGTTCTCGGCGTGCTTGCAGGCCCGATAACAGCCTGTCGCGGCATCCGCGGATACTTACCTGCAGTACACACCGCAGCGCAACATGCGTCTGTCGGCGTATCACTGATCTTTCTGCGGGAAGAGCTGAGGGGCGCACGACGCTGTGATCTGCCCGCGCGTCACGTGCGCGGCGGGGCAGTGCCTGTGGAGCGCACACATGGCGATGTGCGCGCTCCCCGGCGGAGGATGCTGACGATCGATGTGCCGAGCCGTCAGTAAGCGGATCAGTAAGAGGACGACTTCTCGAAGCGCGTGCGCCAGTTGTCGGAGTACGCCTTCACCACGGCGCTGTCGCCGCGGATCAGCATGCCGTTCTCGGCGTTGCGCTCCTGTGCGGACTTGGTGAAATTGAACGAGCCCGTGAACACGGCCTGATCGTCGAACACCATGACCTTGTTATGCGCGATGGCCGGCCTGGTATCGATGACCACCGGAATGCCGGCATTCTTGAGGAACGTGGCACTCGTGTAGCGCTCCGACACCTGGCTCTTGTCGACGATCACGCGTACGTCCACGCCGCGCTGGTGGGCTTCGGCCACTGCCTTGGCGATCGGCGCGCTCGTGAACGAATAGGCCTGGATCAGCAGCTTGTGCCGCGTGCCACGGATCGCATCGACGATCATGTCCTGGCAGCTCGGGCCATCGGGCACGAAGCACAGCGAGTACGTGCTGCCGGACGCGAACTGGCTGGTCTGCGCGCGCGGGGCGGTCAGTGCATCGGCAAAACGTTCCAGCGTGGAGGTGGTGCGGGCCTGGGCCGTACCCGGGCCAGTGGCGACTGCAGTGGCGACGACGGGAACAACGACAGCGAGCAGGCTCGTCAGGCCCGCCGTAGCGAGCCGCCTGCATCGGAGCAAGGAAGGAAACATCGGGTGACAGGTGGTGAAGTGAATCGAGGGCACGCAGCGTAACAGGCCGTGCGCGGACTTCGCAACAGAAAGCGCCTGCCGCGCAAACCGGCGAACGGTCTTGGGACTCGCACTGGCGGTGCCTATGATGGAGGGACGATTCGAACGGGCGCGATGCGGCACGGCGGTCTGCCCCGCCGCAGGCGTCATGACAGGAGACCGATCATGTCAAACCATACCTACAAGCTGGTCGAGATCGTCGGGTCGTCGCCCGATGGCAGCGACGACGCCATCCGCAGTGCGCTGGCCAAGGCGAGCGAAACCATCAAGCATATCGACTGGTTCGAAGTGGTCGAAATGCGCGGTCATGTGCTGGACGGCAATGTGGCGCACTTCCAGGTCACGCTGAAGATCGGCTTTCGCGTGAACTGATCGCGGCGCCCGGCGGCGTTCAAGCGGGCGCTCGGCGGCGGTGCCCCGGTGCGCCGGACCACTGCGCAATATTGGTTGGGTAGTCCGAATCGTGGGGCTTCGGCCACGCGAGGGTGCATTCATGCCAGATATCCAGCCAGCGATCCGGCAGCGATGCGGCCGGCGACGTTATGATGCGGGACCGCACGGCGTTGCCGTGCTTTCCGCGCCACTGCGCCGAAGGATCCGAATTGCGTTTTCTCCACACCGCCGACTGGCATCTCGGTCGGCTGTTCCATGCCCGCAGCCTGCTCGAGGATCAGGTACACGTGCTCGACCAGTTCGTCGCGCTGGTCCGTGACGTGCGCCCCGACGCCGTGCTGATCGCCGGAGACGTCTATGACCGCGCCGTCCCGCCGCCCGAGGCGGTGGCGCTGCTCGACGACGTGCTGGCGCGCATCGTGGTGGAAGCGGGTGTGCCGGTGGTGATGATTGCGGGCAACCACGACAGCGCGCAGCGACTCGACTTCGGCGCACGGCTGCTGTCGGCGCGCGGCCTGCATGTGGCGGGCCGCACGGGGCCGGCCACCACCTGCGTGACGCTGCACGATTCGCACGGCGAAGTCCGCATCTACGCGCTGCCGTATGCGGAGCCGGCTGCGGTACGCGATGCGCTCGGTGTCGACCTGCCCACGCACGAGGCCGCGCTGGGTGCGCAGCTCGATGCGATCCGCGCGCGCCATCCGGCGGGCGTGCGCGCCGTGGCCGTGGCCCATGCGTTCGTGGTGGGCGGCGCGGTCAGCGAATCGGAGCGGCCGCTGTCGGTGGGCGGCAGCGGTGCGGTGGCGGCGGAAGTGTTCCATGGCTTCGACTTCGTCGCACTGGGCCATCTGCACCGGCCGCAGACGATCGGCGAGCGTGTCCACTACGCCGGCTCGCTGCTCAAGTACTCGCTTTCGGAAGCCGATCACCACAAGACCGTGTCGCTGATCGAACTCGACGCACAGGGCGGCGTGCGCATCGAAGCCATTGCCTTGCAGCCGCGCCGCGACCTGCGCATCCTGAAGGGCGAGCTGGCGCATCTGATCGCGGCCGGCGCCGACGATGCGCACCGCGACGACTATGTCCATGCGGTGCTGACAGACAGCGGCGCGCTGCTGGACCCGATGGCCCGACTGCGCGAGGTCTACCCGAACGCGCTGGCCATCGAACGCGCGATCCTCGCGCGCAGCGGCCAGGCCGGCGAGGCCGGCCGCAAGCTGCGCGAACTCGATACCGGCAGCCTGTTCGCGAACTTCTTCCGCGAGGTGGCCGATACAGACCTGGACGGCGACCAGCGCCGTGCACTCGACCATCTGCTGGGCGACATGGAAGCATCTGAAAGGGAATCGGCATGAAACCGTTGCACCTGAAGTTGCAGGCCTTCGGCCCGTTCGCCGCCACCGAGACCATCGATTTCACGCGGCTCGGCGCGCAGGCGTTCTTCCTGATCCACGGTCCCACGGGCGCGGGCAAGACCACGCTGCTCGATGCCATCTGCTTTGCGCTCTATGGCGACACCTCGGGCGGCGAACGCAGCGCGCAGGACATGCGCAGCGCCAACGCCGAGCCGGCGTTGCGCACGGAAGTCGCGCTGGAGTTCAGCCTGGGCGCGATGCGCTACCGCGTCACGCGTTCGCCGACGCAGGACCGGCCCAGCCAGCGCGCCGCTGGTGGCCTCGTCAAGGAAACCGCCAAGGCGCAACTCGACGTGATGCTGGAGGGCACGTGGAAGAGCCATGCCAGCCAGCCCAACCGCGTCACTGACGCCGTGCGCGATCTGCTCGGCTTCGACAGCGCGCAGTTCCGCCAGGTCATCGTCCTGCCGCAAGGCCGGTTCCGCGAGTTGCTGACCGCCGATTCCAAGGCACGCCAGGGCATCCTGGAGCGGCTGTTCCATACCGAGCTCTATCGACGCGTGGAGGAACTGCTCAAGGAGCAGGCCGCCGGCATCCGGCGCGAAGCCGAGGAAATCACGCTGCGCCGCAAGACCCTGCTCGACCAGTACCAGATGCCTTCCGCCGAAGCCATGGCCGAGCGCATCGAGGCGCTGCAGGCCACGCTGGCGGAACTGCAGCGGCGTGAAGAGGTGGCCCGTGCCGCCAGCGGTGCCGCGCAGGCTTCGCTGCGCAAGGGCGAACTCGAAAGCACGCAGATCAAGGCGTGGCGCGAAGCCGAGGGTGCGCATGCCGTGCTGACGGCGAAGATCCCGGCTGTCGACGCCGATCGCGCGCGCCTGCAGGCCGCGCGGCGCGCGGCGCAAGTCACGCCGGCCGTGCAGCATCTGGCCGCCGCCCGGCAGGAACAGACCGCGGCGCACGCCGCGCAGGCGCAGGCCGAGGGTGCGGCCGCACGGGCCGCCCAGGTCGCCGGGCTGGCTGCCGCGGCGTTGGGCGCCGAGCAGTCGCGCCATGAGGCGCGGCAGGCCGCGCAACGCACCGTGACGACACTGGAAAACCTGCTGCCGCAGGCGCGCAAGCTCGGCGTGCTGCGCAATACGGTGGCGCAGGCCGGCACCACGCTGGCGATGGCCCAGTCCGCATGCAAGAAGAAGGTCGACGCATTCCATGCCGCCAGCGCGACGCTCAAGGCGCTGGAGGCCGAAGCCGAGCAGGCGCGCCGCGATGGCGCGGGCCTGCAGGCCCTGCAACTGCAACTGGGCCAGGCGCAGGACCGTGCGGCACGCATCGCCCGCTGCCGGCAGATCGAAGCCGAACTGGTGCCGCTGCGCGCGGCGCTGGCGACCAGCGAGACGCAACGACGCCGCGCCTCCGACGCGCGCGATGCGGCACGGGCCGCGATGCAGCAGGCCGAAGCCGATTGGCGTTTCGGACAGGCGGCGCGCCTGGCCGCCGGGCTGAAGCGCGGCGAGCCATGCCCGGTGTGCGGCGGCAAGGATCATCCCGCGCTGGCGCAGCAGGTGCTGGCACTGGTCACCGACGACGATCTGGACGCGACACGCATAGCGCTGCAGCGTGCCGACGATGCACTGGTGGCGGCCAGCGCCACGCATCAGCAGGCGGACGCAAAAGTCGCACAATGGCAGGCGCGGCTCGGCGATCTGGCCGAGTCGGCGGGCGACACCACGGAGGCCGGCGCCCGCGCGCTGGCCGCGGAGATCGCGGCGCTGACGCAGGCGGCGGCCAAGGCCGGACAAGCCGTGGCGCGCACCGATGCGTTGTCGGCGCAGGTCACGCAGGCCCGCACCGGGCGCGACAGCGCCGAGGCGGATGCTCAGGCAGCCGATGCCGCTGCCCGCACGGCGGCGCAGGAGCACGCGCGCCTGGACGGCGAATGGCAGGCCGCCTGCGCGCAGGTACCAGAAGATTCGCGCGACCCCGATGCCATGGGGGCCGCGCTCGATGCGGCGCGGCGCGAGGCCGGCGCGCTCGAAGCGGCGCTGCAGGCGGCGCAGTGTGCCGAGCGCGATGCCGTGGCGCGGCAGGCCGCCACTGCGGCGGCGCTGACATCGGCCCAGGCCAACGTCGCGCAGGCGGACACGCGGGTCGCGCAGCGTGAGGCGGTGCTGGCCGAGGCGATGGCCGCGGCGGCGTTCACCAGTGACGACGTGTATCAGGCCGCGTGCCTGGCCGCCGATGACATCGTCGCGCTCGATGAAGCCGTGCGCGCCTTCGACGTGGAGCTGGCGCGCGCCGCCGAATGGCGCACGCGTACGGCTGCCATTGCCGAGGCATTGCAGGCGCCGGACCTGCCCGCGCTGCTGGCCACGCGCGATGAGACCGCAGTGAAGCTGGAAGCCGCGATTCGCGAGCGCAGCGAAGTGGCGGCGTCGCGCGACACGCTGCTGCAGTGCAAGGGCCTGCTGGAATCGCTGGCCGTGGAGGGGCGCGAGGTCGAAACCCGCTACGCGGTGCTGGGCCGCCTGTCGGAGGTGGCCAACGGCAACAACCCGCGCCGCATGACGTTCCAGCGCTTCGTGCTGGCCACGCTGCTCGACGAGGTGCTGGAAGCGGCGTCGCTGCGGCTGCTGCGCATGAGCCGTGGCCGCTACGCGCTGCAGCGCGTGCGCGAACTGGGCGACCAGCGCGTGGCGGGCGGACTGGAGCTCGAAGTGTTCGACCACGATACCGGCGGCACGCGCCCGGCCAATACGTTGTCCGGTGGCGAAGGCTTCCTGGCCTCGCTATCCTTGGCGCTGGGGCTGGCCGACGTGGTGCAGTCGCGCGCGGGCGGCATCCAGCTCGACACGCTGTTCGTTGACGAGGGCTTCGGCACGCTTGATCCCGAAAGCCTCGACTTTGCGATCCGCACCCTGCTGGACCTGCAACAGGCGGGCCGGCTGGTCGGCATCATTTCGCATGTGACGGAGCTGCGCGAGCGCATCGATGTGCGGCTTGAAGTGCGTCCCGGGGTCAGCGGCAGCCAGGCAGTGCTGAGGCTTCCGTGAAGTGCGCGCCAGGCGGGCAACGTCCGATTATCGCCCGCTACGCGCGTCGGCTTGTTGACCCTGTTTTGAAGCCGGGTGTAACCTTTGTTCATTCTGCGAATTGAGGTTCGAATAGCGAACACGCTGAACGGACCCTCCGCCGAACATCGCCACAGCCGCGTGCAAGACGGCTAACCAAGACAACTGCAAGATTGTTGGACCCCGTCCTGAAACGTCACCGCGCTCGCAGCGCGGGACGCCTACGCAGGATGCCCGTCCGAGCAGCCTGCCGGAGACAACTTTGCGAGCCGCCCCTCTTGCGGCCAGTCCCCGATTCGATGCCGGACCCTTCCGTACTGGAACGCAAGTGATCAACAAGCTATATGACTCGGTGGAAGCGGCAGTCGCCGGCATCCACGACGGCGCCACGATCCTGATCGGCGGTTTCGGCCTGGCAGGCATGCCGGCGGAACTGATCGACGCCCTGATCGCGCAGGGCGCGCGCGACCTCACCATCGTCAACAACAACGCCGGCAATGGCGATACGGGCCTCGCGGCGCTGCTCAAGACCAAGCGCGTACGCAAGATCGTCTGCTCGTTCCCGCGCCAGGCGGATTCGTACGTGTTCGACGCGCTCTATCACGCTGGCGAGATCGAGCTGGAACTGGTGCCGCAGGGCAACCTGGCCGAGCGCATCCGTGCCGCCGGCGCCGGCATCGGCGGCTTCTTCACGCGCACGGCCTACGGCACGCCGCTGGCCGAGGGCAAGGAAACGCGCATCATCGACGGCCAGGGCTATGTGTTCGAAAAGCCGATCCACGCGGACTTCGCGCTGATCAAGGCCGATACTGCCGACCGCTGGGGTAACCTTACCTACCGCAAGACCGCGCGCAACTTCGGCCCGATCATGGCGATGGCCGCCAAGTGCGCGATCGTGCAGGTCAGCAACATCGTCGAACTGGGCGAACTCGATCCCGAGCGCATCATCACGCCGGGCCTGTTCGTGAAGCGCGTGGTCAAGGTTGGCGGCACTGCTGCCAAGGCCGCCTGAGCAAGGAGAAACAGATGCAACGCCTGACCCGCGATCAGATGGCCGCCCGCGTGGCCAAAGACATTCCGGACGGTGCCGTGGTGAACCTCGGTATCGGCCTCCCCACCCTGGTCGGCAATCAGCTGCCGGCCGACCGTGAAATCCTGCTGCACAGCGAAAACGGCCTGCTCGGCATGGGCTCCGCGCCCGCGCCGGGCGAGGAAGACGGCGACCTGATCAACGCCGGCAAACAGCCCGTGACGATCAAGGCCGGCGGTTCGTACTTCCACCACGCCGATTCGTTCGCGATGATGCGCGGCGGCCATCTGGACATTTGCGTGCTGGGCGCGTTCCAGGTGTCCGAGCAGGGCGACCTGGCCAACTGGCACACCGGCGCACCGGGCGCCATCCCCGCCGTGGGCGGTGCGATGGACCTGGCGATTGGCGCCAAGCAGGTGTTCGTGATGATGGAGCACCAGACCAAGCAGGGCGAAAGCAAGATCGTGCACGAGTGCACCTATCCGCTGACCGGCATCGGTTGCGTCACGCGCATCTATACCGACCTGGCCACCATCGATGTGACGCCGGACGGCCTGGTCGCCCGCGATCTCGTGGAAGGCCTGTCGTTCGACGAACTGCAACGCCTGACCGGCGTGCCGCTGAAACAGGGCGTAGCCGCCTGATACCAACCAGACGAGTGAGACAGAACATGACCGACGCATTTATCGTTGACGCCATCCGTACCCCCATCGGCCGCTACGGCGGCAGCCTGTCCGCCGTTCGCCCGGACGATCTGGGCGCGGTACCCCTGAAGGCGCTGATAGCGCGCAATCCGAACCTCGACTGGTCGGCGATCGACGACGTGATCTACGGCAACGCCAACCAGGCCGGCGAAGACAACCGCAACGTGGCGCGCATGTCGGCGCTGCTGGCCGGTCTGCCCGAAGCGGTTCCGGGCGCCACGATCAACCGCCTGTGCGGTTCGGGCATGGACGCCACCGGCACCGCGGCCCGCGCGATCAAGTCCGGCGAAGCCAGCCTGATGCTCGCCGGCGGCGTGGAAAGCATGAGCCGCGCCCCGTTCGTGATGGGCAAGGCCACCTCGGCGTTCTCGCGCGATGCGCAGATCTTCGACACCACGATCGGCTGGCGCTTCGTCAACCCGGCGATGCGTGCCGCCTACGGCGTGGACTCGATGCCCGAGACCGCCGAGAACGTGGCCACCGACTACAAGATCAGCCGCGAAGACCAGGACCTGATGGCGCTGCGCAGCCAGGAAAAGGCATCGCGCGCGCAGGCCGACGGCACGCTGGCGCAGGAAATCACCGCGGTGACGATTCCGCAGAAGAAGGGTGATGCGATCGTCGTCGAGCGTGACGAACATCCGCGCGCCACGAGCATGGAAGCGCTGGCCAGGCTCAAGGGCGTGGTACGCCCCGACGGCACCGTGACGGCCGGCAATGCGTCGGGCGTGAACGACGGCGCGTGCGCACTGCTGCTCGCCAGCGAAGCCGGCCTGAAGCAGCACGGCCTGAAGCCGCGTGCCCGCATCGTCGGCATGGCTACCGCCGGCGTGGCGCCGCGCGTGATGGGCATCGGCCCGGCACCGGCCACCCAGAAGCTGATGAAGCAACTGGGCATGTCGCTGGATCAGATCGACGTGATCGAACTGAATGAAGCCTTCGCCGCGCAGGGCCTGGCCGTGCTGCGTCAGCTCGGCATCGCCGACGATGACAAGCGTGTGAACCCGAACGGCGGCGCGATCGCGCTGGGCCACCCGCTTGGCATGAGCGGCGCGCGCCTGGTGACGACGGCGATGTATCAGCTCGAGCGCACCGGTGGCCGCTTCGCACTGTGCACGATGTGCATCGGCGTGGGCCAGGGCATCGCGATGGTGATCGAGCGCGTGTGATGGCGTGAGGGTTGGGCGGACCAGGAACAGTGGCGATGCGCACCCCTCTCCCGCGCGCGGGAGAGGGGTGCAAACAAAGCATCGCCGGCACAGTTCAGGGCCTGTCTCGCCAGCACAGTTCAACAAGCGCTTAATTCCCAGGCTTCCCTGCCGTTATTGCATGTGGGAAGCTTCAGTGGTGTCTCTTCCCCAACGAGGTAGAGCATTGCGGCCGGACCGACGGGCTCGCCGGTCTTGCCGCATCTTTTTCTGACTGACCCGGCTGACGTTGCCGGTGGAGTACCGAGATGTCCCTTCCCGTTGCCACGCTTGTGACCGGCGCCAGTTCCGGTATCGGCCGGGCGATTGCAGAAATGCTGCTCGCCGATGGCGTGACCCGTGTGATCAATGTCGACTATGCAGCGCCGACGTGGTCGCATCCGAACCTGACCTTCTTCCAGGCCGACCTGACCGATGCCGACGCCACGCGCGCGGTGGCGGCGCAGGTGACCTCGCAGTTCGCGGTGACCCGGCTCGTCAACAATGCCGGCGCCACGCGCCCCGGCACGGCTGACTCGGCCACCGCCGAAGATCTCGATTACGTCGTGGGCCTGACGCTGCAGGCCACGATGCTGCTCACCCAGGCCTGCCTGCCCGCGATGCGCGCGGCCGGCTTTGGCCGCATCGTCAACATGGCCTCGCGCGCGGCGCTGGGCAAGCCCGAACGCGTGGTGTATTCCGCTGCCAAGGCCGGGCTGGTTGGCATGACCCGAACGCTGGCGATGGAGCTGGGCGGCGACGGCATCACCGTCAACGCCGTGGCACCGGGTCCCATCGCCACCGAGCTGTTCCGCCGGAGCAATCCGGAGGGCAGCGAACAGACACGGCGCATCCTGGCAAGCATCGCCGTGAAACGCATGGGAACGCCGGAAGACGTGGCGCGTGCCTCGCTGTTCTTCCTCGCACCCGAGAATGGTTTCGTGACGGGACAAGTGCTGTATGTCTGCGGCGGAACCACGCTGGGTGTCGCACCCGTATAAGAACGTTGCCCGCCCCCGGGCACGGGGTGGAATCGCGAATCAAAAACATTGCGCCCGCGGCGCTGGCGAGATCCGGCCGCGGGTGTGCATGAAACTCCTGGAGTACAAGATGAGCATCCTCAATCAAACGTCGAAGGCGCGCAGACGCCTGTTGGCTGCTGGCGTGGCATTGGCCGCCGGCTTCGCCACCATGACCGGCGCGCAGGCGCAGGGCAACTATCCGACCAAGCCGATCACGCTGATCGTGCCGTTCTCGGCCGGCGGCACCACCGACATCCTGGCCCGCATCGTCGGCCTGCAACTGGGCAAGGCGCTGGGCCAGCCCGTGGTGGTGGACAACCGTCCTGGCGCGGGTGGCAACATCGGCGCGTCGCTGGCCGCCAAGGCACCGGCCGACGGCTACACGCTGTTCATGGGCACGATCGGCACGCACGCGATCAACCAGTCGCTGTACTCGAAGCTGCCGTACGATCCGGTCAAGGATTTCGCGCCGATCTCGCGCGTGGCCATGGTGCCGAACCTCGTGGTGGTGAACCCGAAGGTGCCGGTCCACAACATCAAGGAACTGATCGCCTATGTGAAGGCCAACCCGGACAAGCTGTCGTATGGCTCGTCGGGCAGCGGTTCGTCGATGCACCTGTCGGGTGAGCTGTTCAACTCGATGACCGGCCTGCATATCCAGCACATTCCGTACAAGGGCAGCGCCCCGGCCGTGAACGACCTGCTGGGCAACCAGATCGGCCTGATGTTCGACAACATGCCGTCGTCGTATCCGCACGTGAAGGCGGGCAAGCTGCGCGCGATCGCGGTGACTT
>FTBV01000135.1_pt1 | contig 16304 bp, 4 predicted proteins | sample 1639281 | NCBI WGS metagenome assembly FTBV01 (sample SAMEA3914864, study PRJEB12502) | metagenome | biome: forest; material: soil | place: USA | collected 2012-03-12 | depth 0.3 m | reverse complement strand
CTGCGTCGCACCCAGGTCGCCCGCGATTTCGTCGATGCCCGGCGGGACGCGGCCGATGGTGGTCACGTAGCCCTTGCGGATGGCGAAGTCGAGGTTTTCGGTGCCGAACGCGGCGTCGGCCGCATCCTGGGCCGCGGAGCTCAGGATGTTGGACACCACGGTGTCGGCGATCGCGATCGAGACGCCCGCCACGTTGACGCAGGTGGTGGTGTCGCAGAAGTAGATCTTGTCGCGCAGGTTGGCGTCGGGATTGATGCCGATCGCGTGCGTCTGCGCCTGCGAGCTCACGCGGAACCAGGCGGTCTGCGTCGGGGCGATGCGCACGACCATGCCCGACTGGCCCGTGACGCCCAGCAGCGCGATGATGCTGTCGTCGTCGATCAGGCCGGCCGGCGTGGTGGCGCCCTTGCCGATGTTGCCGCCGCCGGCCACGGTGTCCAGCGTGAGCGCGCCGCCGGCGCCGACGTCGAGCGCGCCGAGCTTGTTGACGCCCTGCACCTGCGCGCCCGTCAGCGAGACGCTGCCGATCGACTTGAGCGTGCCGTTCAGCAGGATCGTGCCGGCCGCGGTGACCGTGGCGCCGTTGCTGTTGACGAAACCGAGCGAGGTGTCGCCGGTGGACGTCACGTTCAGGGCGCCGGTGACCTGGATGGGCGCCGCGCTGGTGCCGGTGTCGAGCGACACCTTCGCGCCGCTGATCTTGAGGTCGCCGCCGAACGAGCCCTGCGCCTTGACGTCGGCCGTGGAGGTGAGCACCACCTCGCCGGAGGCGGTGACGGTGGCGTCGATGGCCTGGGCGTTGGTCAGGTGGAAGCGGCCGCTGGTGGCCGTGACGGCGCCCTGCAGGTTGGCGCCCGGGCCGTCGAGCAGCACGTCGCCCGTGCCGGCGTTGAACGTCGACAGCCCGGTCACCGCCAGCGTGCCCGCCTGGCCGACGCTGGTGCCGCTGGCCGACAGCGCGCCGTTGACCGTGGTGCCGCCGGCGCCGAAGCTGATGGCTGCGCCGTTGAGCGTCATCGCGCCGCTGGTGCCGTCGACGGTCAGCGCGCCGGTGGACGTGAGCGTGGCCGCGCCGTTGGCCGACACGTGGGCCGACAGCGGGCCGGTGTCGGCCAGCGTCACGCTGGCGCCGGTGGCGGTGACCGCGCCCGTGAACTGGTTGGCCGCCGTGGCGAGGGTGACGTTGCCGGTGCCGGCCTGCAGCGTGCTGGTGCCGGTGACGCCCAGCGAACCGGCCTGCGTGACGTCGCCGGCACTGGCCGTGGCCGCCAGCGTGCCGCCGATGCTGGTGGCGCCGCTGCCGAACGTGACGCTGGTGCCGCTGGCGACGACGTTGCCGGTGCTGGTGCCGTCGACCGTGAGCGCGCCGCCCGACGCCAGCGTGGCGTTGCCCGCGTTGCTCAGGTGCGCGGCGAGCGCGCCGGCCTGCTCGATGTCGGCCGTGGCCGCGGCCACGGTGACGCCACCGGCCAGCGCGTTGGTCTGGCGATTCAGCGTGACGGACTGGCCGGCCGCCGACACGGTGGTGGCGCCGGTGACCGCCAGGTCGCCCGACTGCGTGACCGCGCCGGTGCTGGCGGCCGTGAGCGCGCCGTGGACGGTGGTGGCGCCGAAGGTGATGCCCTGGCCGGTGGCGCTCAGCGCGCCGGTGGTGGAGCCGTCGACGGTCAACAGGCCGCCGGCGGTCAGGCCGGCGCTGGCGCCTGTGACGTGCGCGGTCAGCGCGTTGGCGTCGGCCAGCGTGATCGCGCCGCCGGTGACGGTGACGGCGCCGCCGAAGTCGTTGGTGGCCGTGCCCAGCGTGACGGCGTTGCTGCCGCCGTTGAGCACCGTGGTGCCGGTGACCACGACCGGGCCCGTCTGCGTGATCGAGCCCGTGCCGCTGGCCGTGGCCAGCGTGCCGCCGATGGTGGTGGTGCCGAAGACCACGCCGTTGCCGTTGGCCACGACGTTGCCCGTGGTGCTGCCGTCGACCGTGAGCACGCCGCCGGCGTTGAGCGTCTCGCTGGTGGCGTTGGCCAGGTGGATGGCCAGCGCGTTGGCCACGGTCAGCGCGACGACGCCGCCGGTGGTGGACACCGTGCCCGTGAAGTCGTTGCCCGGGTTGACGAGCGTGATGGCGCCGGTGCCGGCGTTGAGCGTGCTGGTGCCGCTGACCGTGAGCGCGCCGCTCTGCGTGATGCTGCCGGTGCCGCTGTTGGCCACGAGCGCGCCCGTGACGTGGGTGGCGCCGGTGCCGAACACGACGCCCGTGCCGCTGGCCGTGAGGCCGGCGGTGGCGCTGCCGTCCACCGTGAGCAGGCCCGCGGCGGTGAGCGTGGTGGCCGCGGTGCTGTTGAGGTGGGCGGTGAGCGCGTTGGCGTCGGCCAGGTTCACGGTGCCGCCGTTGAGCGTGACCGCACCGGTGAAGTCGTTGGTGGACGTGGCCAGCGTGATCGCGTTGGTGCCGGCATCCAGCGTGCTGGTGCCGGTGACCGCCAGGGTGCCCGACTGCGTGATCGTGCCGCTGCCCGAATGCGCCGTGAGCGCGCCGCCCACGGTGGTGGCGCCGGTGCCGAACACGACGCCGTTGCCGGTGGCCTGCAGCGCGCCGACGGTGCTGCCGTCGACGGTCAGGGCGCCGCCCGCGTCCAGCGTGGCGCTGGCACCGGTGACGTGCGCCGCCAGCGCGTTGACGTCGCCAAGGTTGACCGCGCCGGCGGCCGTGGCCGTGACGGCCCCGCCGAAGTCGTTGTTCGGGTTGGCCAGCGTGATCGCGCCGGCGGTGGACGCGAGCGTGCTCGTGCCGGTGACGGCGACGGTGCCCTGCTGCGTGATGTCGCCGGTGGACGCGGTGGCGCCCAGCGTGCCGCCGACCGTGGTGCCGGCGGCGCCGAAGGTGACGCTCGTGCCGTTGGCCGCCAGGTTGCCGGTGTCGCTGCCGTCGACCGTGAGGCCGCCCGCCGCCGTCAGCGTGGCGCCCGTGGCGCTGGCCAGGTGCGTGGCCAGGCTGCCGGTGTCGGTCAGCGTGACCGCGCCGCCGGTGGCCGTGACGAGACCGGCGAAGTGGTTGCCCGGGCCCGCGAGGTTGATGTCGGCGGTGCCGGCGTTGAGCGTGCTGGCCGCGCCGACCTGCAGCGCGCCGGTCTGGGCGATGGTGCCGCCGCCGGTGGACGTGGCGCCGAGCGCGCCGCCCACGTGGGTGGCGCCGGTGCCGAAGGTGACGCCGTTGCCGCTGGCCGTGAGGCCGCCGGAGGTGGTGCCGTCGACCGTCAGCGCGCCCGCGGCAGTGAGCGTGGCGGACGTGGCCGACGTGAGGTGGGCCGTCAGCGCGTTGGCGTCGGCCAGCGAGACCGCGCCACCGGTGACGGTGACCGCGCCGCCGAAGTCGTTGCCGGACGTCGACAGCGTGACCGCGTTGGTGCCGGCGTTGAGCTGGCTGGTGCCGGTGACCACCAGCGGGCCGGTCTGGGCGATCGTGCCCGAGCCGGTGGTGCTGGCCACGAGCGCGCCGCCCACGGTGGTGGCGCCGAACGACACGCCGTTGCCGCTGACCGTGAGGCCGGCTGCGGTGTTGCCGTCGACGGCCAGCGCGTTGGTGGCGCCGAGGGTGGCGTTGTTGACCGTGCCCAGGTGCACCGACAGCGCGCTGTTGTCGCTGAGCGCGACGGTGCCGCCGTTGACGGTGACCAGGCCGCCGAAGCTGTTGCCGCCGTCCTGCAGCGTGACGTTGCTGGTGCCGGCGTCGAGCAGCGAGGTGCCCGTGACGGCCAGCGCACCGCCTTGCGAGATGGTGCCGGTGCCGCTGTGGACGGTGAGCGCGCCGCCGACGGTGGTGCCGGCGGCCGTGAAGACGACGCCGTTGCCGGTGGCCGAGACGTCGCCGGTGGCGCCGCCGTCGACCGACAGCTGCGTGCCCGCCGCGAGCGTGGCGCTGCCCGCGCCCGACAGGTGCACGGCCAGGGCGTTGGCGTCGGTCAAGGCGACCGAGCTGCCGGTGGCCGTGACGGCGCCGCCGAAGTCGTTGGTGGCGATCGTGCTCAGGTCGATGGCGTGGCTGCCGGCGTTGAGCTGGCTGGTGCCGGTGACGTCGAGCTCGCCGGTCTGCGCGATCGTGCCGTTGCCGGTGGTGGTGGCGTTCAGCGTGGTGCCGACGTGCGTGGCGCCGAAGATGATGCCGTTGCCGGTGGCCGACAGCGCGGCGGTGGTGCCGCCGTCGACCGTCAGCGCGCCGCCGGCCACCAGCGTGGCGGAGGTGGCGCTGGTGAGGTGGACGATCATCGCATTGGTGTCGGCCAGGCTCACGGCGCCGCCAGTGGCCGACACCGTGCCGAAGTCGTTGCCCGAGTTGGCCAGCGTGATGGCGTTGGCGCCGGCGTTGAGGGTGGCCGTGGCCGCCTGGACGGTGCTGCTCGGGGCCTGCGTGATCGTGCCGGCGCCGCTGTTGACCGTGAGCGTGCCGCCGACGCCGGTGGCGCCCGCGCCGAACACGACGCCGGTGCCGGTGGCGCCGAGGTTGCCGGTGGTGCTGCCCGAGACGGTCAGCAGGCCGGTGGCGTCGAGCACGCCCGACGTGGCGCCGCTCAGTGCGACGTTCATGGCGTTGATGTCGGACAGCTGCACGGCGCCGCCCTGGGCGGTGACGAGGCCGCCGAAGTCGTTGCCGTTGGTCAGCGTGATGGCGTTGCTGCCGGCGTTCAGGCCGGTGGTGCCGGTGACGGCCAGCGTGCCCGTCTCGCCGATGGCGCCCGTGCTGGTGGCCAGCAGCGCGTTGCCCACCGTGGTGGTGGTGCCGAAGGTGATGCCCACGCCGCTGAGCGTGAGGTTGTGCGTGGCGCTGCCGTCGACCGTGAGCAGGCCCGTGGACGACGTGAGGTTGGCATCGGTGGCCGCCACGTGCGCCGTGAGCGCGCCGCCGTTGACGAGCGTGACTGCCGGGCCGCCGACCGTGACGTCCGACTGGAAGTTGTTGGTGTTGTCGGTCAGCGAGATGCTGCCGCTCGTGGTGCCGATGTTGCTGGCGCCGACGACGCTGAGCTTGCCGGTCTGCGAGACCGCGCCCGTGCCGCCGGTGACGGTGAGCGTGCCGCCGACGTTGGTGACGCCGAAGGCGACGCCGTTGCCGTGCGCGCCGAGGTTGCCCGTGGTGCCGCCGTCCACCGACAGCGCGGCGCCGGCGGTGAGGTCGGCGCTTGCGACCGTGCCCAGGTGCACGCCCAGGGCGCCGGTGCCCTGCAGCGTCACGACCCCGCCGTTGTTGACGGTGACCAGGCTGCCGAAGCTGTTGCTCGGCGTCGAGAGCGTGATGGCGTTGGTGCCGGCATCGAGCGCGCTGCTGCCGGTGACGGTGAGCGTGTCGGCCTGCGTGATCGTGCCCGAGCTCGCGGTCGCCGACAGGTTGCCGGTGACGCCCGTGGTGCTGGTGGGGCTGGAGCCGAAGACGATGCTGCCCGCGTGCAGCACGAGGTCGCCGCCGGTGACGGTGCCGTCGACCGTGAGCGCGTTGCTGGCGCCCGCCGTGAGGTTGGCGCCGCCGCTGGCGGTGACGTGCGCGGTGAGCGCGTTGATGTCCGTGACGGCGACCGCGCCGCCCGTGACCGACAGCACGCCGAAGTCGTTGTTGCCGTTGAGCGTGACGCCGTTGGAGGCCGCGTTGACGGTGGCCACGCCGTTCGCGCTGACCGCGCCGATGCCGGTCTCCGAAATCGTGGAATTGGACGTGGCACCGAACGTGCCGTTCGCGTGGACGGTGTTGGCGATGGAGATGGCGCCACCGCTCAGCGCGACGTTGTTGGCGCTGATGGCATTGCTGATCGTCAGGCCCGCGCCGGCGCCCAGCGTGACGTCGCCCGACGTCGAGATGTTGGTCAGGCCGTTGATGGTCAGCGTGCTGCCGCTGCCGTTGGCCACCAGCGCCAGGCTGCCGCCGGCGCCGAGCGTGGGCGTCACGTCGAGGCTGGTCTTGGCCTCGAGGTCGATCGACGAGCCGCCGGCCGTGATCGCGCCGCCGAACATGTTGTGGGTGCCGTCGGCCAGCGTGATCGCGCCGCCGGCGGTGAGGTTGCTGGTGCCCGTGACGGTGAGCACGCCGGTCTGCGTGATCGTGCCCGAGCCCGCGTCGGCCGCGAGCGCGCCGGTGACTCCGGTGGTGCCCGAGCCGAACACGATGCCCACGCCGGTGGCCGACAGGCCGTCCGCGGCCGTGCCGTCGACGGTGAGCAGGCCGCCCGCGACCAGCGTCGCGCCGGGCGCGCTGGAGGTGCCACTGGCGGTCAGGTGCACCGTGAGCGCGTTGGTGTCGCGCAGCGAGACCGTGGTGCCCGAGGCGGTGACCGGGCCGACGAAGTCGTTGGTGGACTGGCTCAGGTCGACCGCGCCGGTGGCCGTGATGCTCGACGCGCCGGTGCCCGTGGCCGAGACCGTGGTGCCGCCGCTCTGCGTGATGCCACCGCCGGTGGCCGACAGCGTCAGGGTGCCCGCGGCGGCGACGTTGCCGCCGATGCTCACCGAGGTGCCGGTGAGCGACACGTCCTGGCCGCTGATCGGGCCGGTCGTGTTGATGACGTCGCCCGAGTGCAGCGTGACGTTGCCCGTGGTGGTGACGGACGCCGGGCCCGTGAGCGTGCCGGTGGACGTCAGGCTCAGGTTGCCGGTGCCGCCGGTCAGCGTGGCGTTGGCGTGCAGCGGGCCGGTGGCCGACAGCGTGACCGAGGTGCCCGTGGCGTTGACGACGTCGCCGAAGGTGTCGGCCGCCGTGCCCAGCACGACGTCGTGGGTGTGCGCGTTCAGCGTGCTGATGCCGCCGACGGCGAGCTGCTGCAGGCTTTGCGTGATGTCGCCGGTGCCGCTGTCGACGTCGAGCGTGGTGCCGGCATGCAGGCCGGTGCCGGCGGTGCCCAGCGTGACGCCGTTGCCGGTGACGTGCAGGTCGGCGGTGGTGTTGCCGTCGACGGTGACGGCGCCGGTGGCCGTGAGCTGGCCGGTGGCCACGCCGCCCAGGTGCGCGGCCAGCGGGCCGGTGTCCTTGAGCGTGACGGTGGCGCCGGCGCCCTGGGCCGTGACGAGTCCGCCGAAGGTGTTGTTGACGTTGTCCAGCGTGATGTTGGCGCCGCCGGCATCCAGGCCGGTGGTGGTGGTGACGGCGATCGCCGGCGACCCGGTGGTCTGCGTGATCGGGCCGCCGGCCGTGACCTGCAGCGCGTTGGTGGAGATCACGCCGAGCTGCACGCCGCCGACCGCGGTCGACGTGAACGTGGTGTTGCCGGTGGTGTTCGCGCCCCAGGTGCCGATCGTGTTGGTGGTGTTGTTGACGCCGCCGATGGTGACGCCGCCCGAGCCCGCGCCGAACGACGTGGTGCCGGCGTTGATCGACTTGCCGGAGGTCTGCGTCACCGAACCGGTGCCGCCCGCGGCGGTGCCGGTGGTCAGGCTGGTGGCGGTGATGTCGTCCAGCACCAGGCTGCTGCTCGCCGTCTTGGTGGCCTTGACGCTCACGGCGCCGCCGTGCGCGCCGAAGCTGCCGAAGCTGTTGGCGCCGTTGAGCGTGATGTCGTTGCCGCCGGCCTGGATGTTGGCCGCGCCGCCGATGACGAGCGCGCCAGTCTGCGTGACCGTGCCGCCCGCCGTGACGTCCAGCGACGCCGCCGTGGTGGCGGACAGGTCGACCGCGGCCGCGCTGGCTGCGAACGTGGCGTTGCCGGTGGTATTGGCGCCGTAGTGCGTGATGACGTTGCCGGTGTTCTCGATGTCGACACCGGCCGAGCCCGCGCCGAACGTGGTGTTGGTGGCGTGGATGGACTTGTTGAGCACCTGCGAGACCGAGCCCGAGGAGCCGGTGGCGGTGGTCAGCGTGGTGGCAGTGATGTCGTCCAGCGACAGGCTCGAGCTCGGCGCGGCCGTGGCGTCGAGCGTGACCGTCGAGCCGTTGGCCTTGACGCTGCCGAAGCTGTTGGCCTGGTCGAGCGTGATGATGTTGCCGGCGTTCTCGATGTCGGCCAGGCCGTTGATGGCCAGGGCCGTGGACGCGGTCTGGTCGACCAGGCCGCCCGCGCTGACCAGCAGCGAATCGCCCGAGACGTTGCCCAGGTGCACGGCCCCCGTCGACGTGAAGCTGACCGGGCCGCCCGTGGCGGCGGCGCTCCAGGTGCCGATGACGTTGCCGCCGTTGCCGATGACGACGCCGGCGGAGCCCGCGCCGAACGAAGTGGTGGTGGCATGGATGCTGGTGCCCGAGCCGTGCTGGCTGACGCCGCCGCCCGCGCCGGTGGCGGTGGTCAGGCTGCTCGCGACGACGTTGTCGAGCGCGATGGTCTCCGTGCCCGTCTTGCCGACCGTGATGGACACGTTGTGGCCCGTGGCGCCGAAGCTACCCACGCTGCTGCCGAAGACGGCGTCGTTGCTGCCCACCGTGATGTCGTCGGTGGCGTGCGCGGTGATGGCGACCGCGCCCGAGACCGCCAGGCCCGTGCTGCTCGCCTGCGTGACCGCGCCGGTGCTGCCGCCGGTGGTGTCGATGGTGAGCGCGCTCGTGGCGATGTTGCCCAGCACGAGGTTGGCGCCGTTGGTGATCGACACGCTGTCGGTGGTGCCGGCGGTGGTGGCCGAGAACTTCGTGAACTGGTTGTTTTCCGTGTCGAGGGCGATCGTCGCGTTGGGCGCGGAACTGGTGTCGACCGTGGTGCCCGTGGTGGTGACGATGGTGCCGATCTGGCTGACGCTGCCGCCCGCCGTGACGGCCAGCGTGGTGCCGGTCGTGTGGTCGAGGATCATCGCGCCGCTCGACGTGAACGTGACCGGACCGGCGGAGGTGGCGCTCCAGTTGGTGATCACGTTGCCGGTGTTGACGATGTTCACGCCCAGCGTGCCCGCGCCGAACGAGGTGTTGACGGCGTGGATCTGGTTGGAGGTGGTGTCCTGCGAAACGCCGCCGTTCGCGCCGGTGGACGTGGTGATCGTGTTGGCGTGGATGTCGTCGAGCGCGATGCTGTCGCCCGCCGCGGCGCCCACGGTGATCGAGACGTCGTGGCCGGTGGCGCCGAAGCTGCCGATGCTGCTGCCCGTGACGGCGCCGCCGTTGCTGCCCAGCGTGATGTCGTCGGTGGCGTTGGCCGTGATGGTGACCGCGCCGGGCACCGTGAGCTTGCTGCCCCCGAACTGGCTGACCGCGCCGTGCGCGCCGCCGCTCGTGTCCACCGTCAGGTCGTGCGCGCTGATGTTGCCCAGCGCGAGGTTGTTCTGGTTCGCGATGGAAACGGTGCCGCTCGCGCCCGTGGTGGCCACGAACTCGGTGAAGTTGTTGGTCGCCGTTCCGAGCGAGATGTTGCCGCTGCCCGACGAGGTGTCGATGGTGGTGGATCCCGTCGTGTGGACGACGCCGCCGCTTTCCGAGACCGTGCCGCCCGCCGCCACCTGCAGCGTGGTGGCGTTGATGTTGCCCAGCGTGAGCGCGCCCGTGTTGGTCACGTTGACGGTGCCCGCGCTGCCGATCGCCGTGGGCACGACCAGCGTGCCGATGGCGTTGCTGGAGTTCAGCGTGATGGCACCGCCGGTGGCATCGACGCTCAGCGTGCCCGGGACGGTCCAGACGCCGCTCTGCGTGATCGTGCCCGTGCCGCTCGTGGACAGCAGGGTCGCCGAGTTGCCGACCGTGATCGTGTTGAGCTGGATGTTGCCGTAGGCGGTGGCCGTGAGCGAACCGGCGTTGGTGGTGCCGGTGTTGATGAACGAGTTCGCATCCATCGAGATGGTGCTGCCCACGGCGCTGCCTGCGCCGGCGGAGCCCTGGCCCGAGACGCCCGCATTGAGGTTGACGTTCAGGACGGACGTGGCCGCGCCCGCCGAAATGGACCCGTTGGTGAACGTGATGTTGCCGACCGCGTTGAGGTCCAGCGTGGCCGTCTCGCCGGCGTTGAGGTTGGCGGTGACCGCCGTGTTGACCGCGATGTTGCCGCTGCCGGAGCTGCCGGAGACGTTGACATCGACGGTCGTCCCGTCCTGCAGCGCGCCGCCGAGCACGCCGGCGCTGAGGACCGAACCCGAATTGTTCGACGTGAACGTGGGGTTGGTGGCCGTGCCGCCGGTGGTGATGGCGGTGTTGCTGCCGGCGCTCGTGATGGAGATGCTGTGGGGATCGAGCAGCCACGTGCCGCCCGTGCCGCCCGCCGCGCCCAGGTCGACCTTGCCGTAGACCTCCAGCACGTCGTGCGAGGAGGTCTCCAGCGCGCCGCCGTTGCCGCCCGCGTTGCCGCCGCGCGCGCTGATGTTGCCGAGCACCTGGGTGTGGTCGTCCGACCAGACGACGACGTTGCCGCCGTTGCCGCTCGTGATCGCGTTCGCGTTGATCACGCTCTTGCCATCGACGATGGCCTGGCTCGCGTTCGCGTCGCCGTCGGCGCCCGCGCCGTGCCAGTCGCCGCCCACGCGCGCGACGCCGCCGCCGGCGTCGCCGGAGACGTCGATGGTGCCGTCGAACAGGCCCACGTTCGCGCCGACGACCTTGACCGTGCCGCCGGTCTGGCCGGCGGCCTTGCCGCTCGCGTCCAGCGTGCCCGAGACGTTCACCACGCCCGAGCCGCCGCCGTCCAGCGTGATGACGCCGTTGTGCGAGCCGATGGAGCGCGCCTGCACGATGCCGTCCACGTTGACGACCGTGCCGAGCAGCGCGTCGACCGCCTTGGCCGACACGAGCACCTGGCCGCCGTCGGCCTGCACGATGCCGCCCGAGTGCACCAGCGCCGCCGCGGTGGGCGCATCGACCGAGACCGACACGAGGTCGCTGCCGATCAGGTTCATGGTGACGCGGCTGCCGGCCGCCAGCGACGCGGTGCCGCCGTCGGCGACGATGGTGCCGGTATTGGACACCTGCGCGCCCGCCAGCGACACGAAGCCGGCCTTGAGCACGCCCTGGTTGTCGACGGCGCCGCCCGTGCCGCTGAAGACGTAGTGGCCGGCCTGGTAGTCGGCGTCGGACAGCGACAGCGTGGAGGCCACCAGGCCCGCCGCGTTGACCTGCGCGCCCGGGGCGAAGTAGATGCCGGAGTTGTTGATCAGGAAGACCTGGCCGGTGGCGTTGATCTGCCCGAAGATGCTCGAGGGATCGCTGCCGATCACGCGGTTGAGCGTGGACGACGCGGCGTTCGGCTGCAGGAAGTTGACCTGCTCGCCGCTGGCCACGTTGAACGACTGCCAGTCGATCACGCCCTTGGCGGTGGTCTGCGTGATGTTGAGCGAGCCGTTGGCCGGCGAGCCGATGGTGATGTTGCCGGAGGTGACCTTGCCGTCCTGCGGCAGCGCCATCGCCGTCTGCACGCCGGCGCCGGCCAGCAGCACCAGCAGCAGGCGGCTGGGCGCGGGGGTGCGCACGCGCGCGATCGTCAGCTTGAACTTGAAGCCCACGCGCAGCACCATCTGGCGCACGCAGAAGACGGACGACGACAACAACGAAGACTTGGACTTTTCCACGACAACCCCTAGCGTTCCACGGCGCGGCGGACACGGTGCCCGGCGGCGCGCCTCGATGATCGACAGCCTCACGGGACGCCCGCCTCGCGCGGCGCCCCGCTCCCCTCAAATCAGAACCACTTCTGCAGCGAAGCCCACGCCCGCGTCTTGCGGTTGTCCGAGCCCGCCAGGTCACCCTTGTTGATGCGGTGCGCGACGTCCAGCCGGAACTGGAAGTTGTCGCGGCTGGTCATGTTCACGCCCAGGCCGTAGCCGGCCAGCGTGTGCATGTTGTCGGTGTCGGTGCCGAGCGGGTCGTGCCAGTCCTTGACGCGGCCGCCGTCGAGGAAGGCGCTCATGACGAACGGCGCGTTGAACAGCGTCCAGGCGGGCACGCGCTGGCGCAGCTCGAAGGTGGCCGTGAACAGGTCGTCGCCCACGCCGTCGCCCACCGCGTACGCGCGCACGCCGCGCGGGCCGCCCAGCGAGGACTTCTCGGAGGTGTCGAGGTTCTGGAACGCGAGCTGGCCGCGCATCGACATCAGGAAGCTGGTGGTGTCGGTGATCGCCTGCAGGCGCTGGAAGTCGCCGTCCAGGTGCTCGAACTTGCCGCTGGTGCGGTGGCCGCCGAGCGTGGGATCCAGGTCCTTGGTGAGCTCGATGCCGGTCTTGATCCTGTTGTCGCCGGCGTTGATCGTGAGCGTGAAGCTGTTGAGCGAGCCGCCGAAGTGCTCGTCGCGGAAGTCGCCGGTCATGCCCAGGTGACCGATCATGAGCTCGCGCTCGTCGTGGTTCACGCGGCTGGCGGTGCGGTCGTCCAGGCGCTTGAGGTCGCCGCCGGTCACCGCGAACAGGTTGAAGTTGCGCGAGCGGATGACGGGGTGCTGGATCATCAGCGAACCCACCAGCGCGTAGCCGTCGGCGTTCAGGTGCGAGAACTGGTCGCCGAGCACCTTGTAGTTGAGGTCGGTCAGGCTCAGCGTGGCCTTGGTGCCGTACGGGCCCACGGGGGCGGTGACGCCGGCGCGGACGAGGTCGATGCCGTTGTGCTCGCTGACGAGGCCGCCGAGCGTCCACGACTCGCCTTGTCCCAGCAGGCCGTTGGCAACCAGGTCGGCGCCCACGCGCACGAGACCGGTGCTTTCGTTGCCGGCGTTGTCGACGTAGCCGTCGCCGCCGAAGCGGTTGCCTTCGTCGACCATCTTCACGAGCAGGTCGGCCTCGCCGGTGTCCGCGCCGGGGCGCAGCACCGAGCTCACCTTGACGCCGGGCAAGTCGTTGAGCAGCAGCAGCGGGCGCTCGACGTTCTGCTCGGTGACGGGCGCGCCCTTGGGCAACAGGCGCATGTAGCCGTCGACGATGGCGGGGCTCACGCGCTGGGTGTTGACCTCGGCGTGCGTCTCGCCGATGCGGGCCTCCACCACGCGCAGCGTGACGATGCCGTCGGGCACTTCCTGCGCGGGCACCAGCACCTGCGTGAGGAAGAAGCCGGCGTCCTTGTAGCGGTTCTTGATGGCCTCGGCGGCATCGAGCAGCTGGTCGGTGCCGGCCGCCTTGCCGACCCAGGGGCGCACCAGCGCCTGGAGTTCGTCGGACGGGAAGATGGTGTTGCCGGTGATGGCAAAGCCCTTGACCATCAGCGTGGGGCCGTCGGACGAGGCCGCGGCGCGCGGCGCATCGGCGGGCGGCAGCACGTTGGCGTCCTTCTTGATCTCCTGCGGCGGCGGGGTGGTGGACTCGAGGGCGCGTCCCGCGTTGGCGTTGGACGGGGCCGCCTGGGCCATCAGCGAGGTGCTCGCGCACAGGCTGGCAAGGGCCACAACGACATAGCCCAACCCGAAATGGGTATGAGATTTCAACTTGTTCTCCTTCCTCTGCAGCACGCGCAGGGGCGTTGCTTCTAGTCTTGGCGAGCGTCCCGACAAGCTCGCGGTTGCGAGGAATTGTTAACGAAACGCGGCAGGAGCGCATCCCCCTCCCGGGGGTTTTACAAGGTGCGCCCGGCGTGCCGCCGGGGGTATTAGCGACAACCCCTATTCCCTGGACGGAGAGACACGCGGACGTCATCCAGCGCCGCTATCCTGGCTTGCATCCATGTGTCCGAAAACGGCGAGTAGCGGTCGCCGGCATGCCTATCATTGGCGGCATGGAACTCGATCCCGACACCGCCTGGAAAGCCCTCGCCGCCCACGACGCGCGATTCGACGGCCGCTTCTTCGTGGGCGTCACGTCCACCCGCATCTACTGCCGCCCGGTGTGCCGCGTGCGCACGCCGCGGCGCGAGAACTGCCGCTTCTACGCCAACGCCGCCACCGCCGAACAGGCCGGCTTCCGGCCCTGCCTGCGCTGCCGGCCGGAGCTCGCGCCGGGGCTCAGCCTGATGGACTCCTCGCACGTGCTGGCCCAGCACGCCGCCCGCATGATCGACCACGCGGTGCGCGTGGGCGCGGCGGTGCGGATGCCCGAGCTCGCGGCACGCCTGGGCGTCACCGAGCGCCACCTGCGGCGCGTGTTCGCGCAGGCGCACGGCGTCAGCCCGATCGACTACGTCACCACGCAGCGGCTGCTGCAGGCCAAGCAGCTGCTCACCGACACCGACCTGCCCGTCACCGAGGTGGCGCTGGCCTGCGGCTTCGAGAGCCTGCGCCGCTTCAACGCCGTCTTCGCCGAGCAGGTGCGCCTGAAGCCCACCGAGCTGCGCCGGGCCGGCAGCGCCGCCCGCACGCTGCCGGGCGGCGGCGCGGCCGTCAGCGGCTGCACGCGGGTGCGGCTGGGATACCGCCCGCCGTATGACGTCGACAGCATGATCGCGTTCTGGGCCCAGCGGGCGCTGCCCGGCGTGGAGGAGGTGGACGGCCGCACGCTGCGCCGCACCTGGTGCGCGCCGCGTCCTGCCGCCGACGAGCCGCCGCGCGCGGGCACGCCGTCCGACGTCGCCCGCGGCTGGATCGAGATCGAGTTCCTCGAAGGCCGCGCCGAGGTGGAGCTGCGCGCCAGCACCAACCTCGCCGCGCACGGCGGCCAGCTGCTGGAGGCGGCGCGCCACGCGCTCGACCTGGACGCCGACCCCGCCCACATGGCGCCGCTGCTGGCCAAGCTCGCCGAGCTGCACCCGGCGTCACCGCTGGCCGCCGGCCTGCGCATGCCGGGCAGCTTCGACGGCTTCGAGACGGCCGCCCGCATCGTGCTGGGCCAACAGGTCACGGTGGCCGCGGCCCGCACCCTCACGCGCCGCCTGATCGACCGTTTCGGCGCGCCGGTGGACACGCCCTGGCCGACGCTCGCCCGCTGCTTTCCCGACGCCGCCACCATCGCCGCCGCCACGCCCGAGTCGATCGGCGAACTTGGCATCGTACGCCAGCGCGTCGGCGCCCTGCAGGCGCTCGCCCGCGCCGTGGCCGACGGGCTGCCGCTGCACCGCGGCGCGCCGCTGGCCAGCACCCAGGAGGCGCTGCTCGCCCTGCCCGGCATCGGCGACTGGACGGTGCAGCTGCTCGCCCTGCGGGTGCTGGGCTGGCCCGACGCCTTCCCGGCCACCGACATCGGCCTGCTCAAGGCGATGGGCCTGGGCCAGGCGCGCGACGCGCCCCAGGCCATCGCGATGGCGGAGCCCTGGCGGCCGTGGCGCTCCTACGCCGTCATTGCCCTGTGGCGAGCGTTGGAATCCAGCGACACCCCGGCCACCGCAAAAGCCCCGCGCCCGATACCCCCCACGAAACGAAATCCGGCGGCCACGAAGGCCCGCCGCAAGCCAACCGCGAAGAAGGATTCACGATGATCCACGCCGCCTCCTCCACCCTGCCCGCGCGCCGCACCAGCGGCACCGGCCTCGTCCAGGGCGTCATCGACACGCCGCTCGGCCCGCTCACGGCGCTCGCCAGCGACGCCGGCCTGATGGGGCTGTGGTTCGACCGCCAGCAGCACGGCCCCGGCCCGCTCGACGCGCCGGTCGACGCCGCGCAGCGCTGGATCGCCCACGCCCGGCGCGAGCTCGACCTGTACTTCGCCGGCAAGCTGCGCGCGTTCGAGGTGGCGCTCGCGCCGCAGGGCACGCCCTTCCAGGAGGCCGTGTGGCGGCGCCTGTGCGCCATCCGCTGCGGCGAGACGGTGAGCTACGGCGCCATCGCGCGCGACCTCGGCAGCCCGCAGGCCTCGCGCGCCGTGGGCGCCGCCGTGGGCCGCAACCCGATCAGCGTGATCGTGCCGTGCCACCGCGTCATCGGCGAGAACGGCACGCTCACGGGCTACGCGGGCGGGCTGCATCGCAAGCAGGCGCTGCTGCGCATCGAGGGCGTCGATCCCGCCGCCGCCACGACGCGCCGCCAGCCGCAGGCCAGCCTCCTGTGATCGCGCTGCGCCAGGCCACGCTGGACGATCTCGCGCTGATCGACGACATCCACTGCCGCAGCCGCCGCGCGACCTACCGCGGGCTGGTGTCCGACCACTACCTGGACGTCACGATGCCCGCCGCCAGCCGCGCGAGCTGGGAGGACAAGCTGCCGCAGGTGCTCGCCGGCGGCGGCTGCGCGCTGGTGGCCGAGAACGGCGGCGAGGCGATCGGGTTCGCCTGCGCGCAGCCGGTCGACGGCGACGGCGTGGTCTACCTGAACAACCTGCACGCGCTGCCGGAACGCAAGGGCCGGGGCGTGGGCACGGCGCTGCTGGCGGAGGTCGCGCGTCACGCGCGCTCGCGTGGGGCGCGCGCGATGCGGCTGCACGTGCTGGCGTCGAACGCGCCGGCCATCGGCTTTTACGAATCGCGCGGCTGGCGGCACACGGGCGACGACACCCTCGAGTGGGCCGGCCAGACCGTGGCGACGCGGCTCTACGAGCTGGCGCTCACTTGAAGCAGCGCATGTCGAATTCGTAGGTGGAGATCTGCGACG
>FTBV01002389.1_pt1 | contig 16445 bp, 28 predicted proteins | sample 1639281 | NCBI WGS metagenome assembly FTBV01 (sample SAMEA3914864, study PRJEB12502) | metagenome | biome: forest; material: soil | place: USA | collected 2012-03-12 | depth 0.3 m | reverse complement strand
TCGAGAGCTACCTGCGCTACCAGGGCGACAAGTTCAGCGAGTACTTCGACGCCAACACCTACCTGCTGATCACCCGCGCGCTCGACTACTTCGACCCCGCGCGCGCGCATGGCGGCAACCTGGCGGCGGCGTTCGCGGCGGCGCGCGAGGTGAAGTTCCTGCTGGTGAGCTTCACCACCGACTGGCGCTTCTCGCCGCAGCGCTCGCGCGAGATCGTCAAGGCGCTGGTGGACAACCGTGCGGAGGTCAGCTACGCCGAGATCGACGCGCCGCACGGCCACGACGCGTTCCTGCTGGAGGACCCGCGGTACCACGCGGTGATGCGGGCCTATTTCGAGCAGATCGAGCCGCCGTACCCGGCGCATGGGGGGCTGACACCATGAGCCAACGCCGCGACCTCGAGGTGCTCGCCAACCTCGTCCCACCCGGCAGCCGCGTCCTCGACCTGGGCTGCGGCTCCGGCGAGCTGCTGGCGCACCTGAAGGCCACGCGGGGCTGCACCGGCTACGGCATCGAGATCGCCGACGCCAACGTGCACGCCTGCGTGCAGCGCGGCGTCGACGTCATCCAGCTGAACCTCGAGGAAGGGCTGGCCCTCTTCGACGACCGCAGCTTCGACGTCGTGCTGCAGCTGGACACGCTGCAACACCTGCGCAACACGGAGCGCATGCTGCGCGAGACGGTGCGCGTGGGGCGCCTCGCCATCGTCAGCTTCCCCAACTTCGCCCACTGGCCGCACCGCCTGCGCGTGCTGGGCGGTCGCATGCCCGTGTCGCGCGCGCTGCCCTACCAGTGGTACGACACGCCCAACATCCGCGTGGGCACGCTGGCCGATTTCGAGGTGCTGGCGCGGCGCTGCGGCCTCGACGTCATCGAGCGCTTCGGCCTGCAGGACGGCCGCGTCATCCGCCGCTGGCCCAACCTGCGCGCCAGCGTGGCCGTGTTCAAGTTCGAGCGCCGCTGACCCCCCGCGGACGGCGCGCGCGCGACATGGCGCAGAATGGGTCGATCCCCTTCACTCGATCCCGGAGACTTCCATGACGCTGAGGCAGGCCACCGATGTACGACTGGACGAACTGGACCGCGACGTGCTGCAGCGCGCGGAGGACTTCATCCACGGCGCCGTGCACTGCTGGTCCAAGAACCACCCGGGCGAGTGGTTCAGCGTGTCCGCCCTGCTGGGCGGCGGCCACAGGCACTGGGACGGCACGCCGCTGCAGGCGCTGCACGACCGCCACGTCAGCTCCGGCCAGTCCGATGCCGCCGCGTTCGAGGCGGCCGCCGCGGATGCCGGCCGCCTGCTGCTGGACGTGCTGAGCCGCGATGCCCGCGATTTCGACAGCGACAAGTCGCAGCCGGGCGGCGTGCGGTATCGCTGGGTGCACTGAGCCCCCCAGGGGAGTTCAGCCGCGCATGAACTCCCCCACCAGCTGGTGGAAGTGATGCACGCCCTGCTCGCGCGTGGGCGAATACCGCCCGCGTGAATACAGCCGGGACCGCAGCCCGCGCTGCACGGTCTGCACCACCCGCTCGTCCTCCATCTCCACCTCGTCCAGCGCGCCGCCGGCGCCCTGCCCCAGCAGCGACGGGTCGCGCACGAACGAGCGGAACACCACGCGCGTGCGCGCCGGCCCCAGCGGCTGCACCTGGTTCAGCGACAGCCCCCACGGGTAGAAGTTGAGCATCAGGTTCGGGAACACCCACCAGTAGTAGGCGGCGATGCGCTGGCCGTGGTCGGGGGACGACGCCGGCAGCTCGAACGCCGCCTCGTCGTCCCGCGCCACCGCCAATTGCAGGTTGGCGTAGCGGTAGAGCTCGTACGTGTAGTTCTTCAGGTCCAGCGTCTTCGTCAGGCCCGGATGGATGAAGGGGATGTGCAGCCCCTCCAGGTAGTTCTCCACGTACAGCGCCCAGTGCGCATCGAACTCGTAGTCGCGGCTGCGCGCCGGGTCGGGCTCGAAGGTGTCCAGCGGCAGCCAGCCCAGCCGCGCCACGATGTCGCCGAAGAAGGCCTGCGGCGTCGCCAGCGGGTCCAGCGCCGCGAACAGCTGCGCGCCGGGGCCGCCGTTCTCGTCGCCCAGCGACGCCCAGGGCACCTGGGGCAGGTGGTCCGCGTCGCGCGGGAAGTCGCACGCGGCCTGGAACTCGGGCATGAACGTCATGCGCCCGGCCAGGTCGAAGCGGCGCGAGTGGTACGGGCAACGGATCTGGTCCGCGCGGCACGCGTGGTCCACCAGCAGGTTGCCGCGGTGGGTGCAGACGTTGGACAGCACGCGCAGCGCGCCACCGGCATCGCGCGACAGCAGCAGCGGCTCGTCCAGGAAGCCGGGCAGCAGCTCGCGCGGCGACAGCGACCCGGCCTCGCGCACGTCCTGCGCCGTGCCGATCCATTGCCAGCTGCGCGTGAAGATGCGCTCGCGCTGCTGCTGCCAGGCCAGCGGGTCCAGGTAGAAGGCCTTGTCGAGCGTCTCGGCGCGGGTGACGTCGGGGTCGACGTGCCAGCGCGAATCCAGGGTGGCGGCGGGGGTGTCGGTCATCCGGAAATGATGGCACCGGGGCCCGTCGCGGGCGGTGATGGCAAACCCGCGAGGCCCGCGGGCACGTCTGGTCCTACGCCGACCCGTCGCGCTCGAACACCATCTCGCCCCACTCGTCCAGGCCCACGCGCCGCCAGCCCGCGCGTTCGTAGAAGCGCGCCGCACGCGAGTCCGGGTCGGTGCCCAGGTACAGGCGGGGCAGGCCGCGCGTGTGCAGCCAGTCCAGCATCACGTCGTGCAGGCGCCGGCCCAGGCCCAGCGTGTCGTGGCCGGGCTCGACGAACAGCGCCCAGATGTTGCCGGTCTCGCCGTTGCCGATCGAGAAGCCGACGATGCGGCCGTCGAGGTCGGCCACCCAGCCGCGGCCGGTGCGCTCGATGGCCTCGATCACCTCGTCGTCGGAGATGCGGCGCGTCACCAGCCGGTTCTCGCGCACCGCGGCGCGCACGCGCTGGATCTGCGCCACGTCCTCGCGCGTGGCCACGCGCACCACCGCGCGCGCGGCCGCCTGAGCGGGCGCCTCGGCGGCGTCGGGCCCGTCCGCGAACACCACCTGGGAGGTGGCCACCGCCTCGATCGGCACGAAGAAGCTGGTGAGCTGCGGCAGGGTGGCGTTGTGATGGCGGCGAATCCAGGCGGCGTCCGCGTGCGGCTTGTCGTGCGTGGTGTGCGCATCGGCCGCCAGGGTCACCGCCAGGCCCAGCGCCGCGGCGCGACGCACCGTCGTGTCGATGCAGAACTCGGTGGCGTAGCCGCACACCACCACGCGCCGCACGCCGCGGGCGGCCAGGGCGTCGGCCAGGTCGGTCTGATGGAACGCGTCGGGCGAGCGCTTGTGGACGACCACGTCGCCCTGGTCCTCGCGCAGCACCAGGCGCTTGGCGAGCTGCCAGTTGTCGCTGCCGTGGGCCAGCGCGGTGCCGTCGGGCGACGCATGTTGCACGACGAACACCGGCGAGCCCGATTCGCGGGCACGCGCCGCCAGCGCGTTGATGCGGTCCAGGACGAAGTCGGCGTCGGCGGGACGCGGGTCGACGTCGAACAGGCGGTGCTGGACGTCGATGATCAGCAGGGCGGTGGAGGAGGCCATGGCGCGCATTGTGGCGGCAGGCTGGCGGGTTGCGCGCGACCCGCTTGCACCACGCGCTGCACCGCGCGCTGTGCCACCCGCTACACCGCCCGCGCCACCACCAGCCGCGTGACGCCGCCCAGGCGCATCACGCCGTCGCGGCGCAGCGACTCCCCGGCCACGCGCACGTCCTGCTCCCACGCCTCGCGCGCCGCGGCGGGCAGGCCGTCCAGCAGGCGTTTCAGGCCGAAGGCCAGGCACCACGCGGCCAGCTCGTCCGTCGTGCGGGCCTCCATCACGGGCGTGTCCATCTCCTCCTCGTGCGTGGCCTGCCAGCCCGCGGCGGCCAGGTCGCGGCGCAGGCGCACGGGGTCGGCGTAGCGGAACACGCCGGGCGCGTCGGCGCAGGTGTCGGGGGGCGGCACGCCCGTGCGGGCGCGCAGCAGCGCGCGAGGCCACTCGTGGTATGACACCCGCGCGGGGTCCGCCCAGAGAGCGCCCACCCATACCGCACCCGGTATCACGCAGGCCCGCGCGCGGTGCAGGGACTGCACCGGATCGTCGAAGTACATCAGGCCCCAGCGCGACAGCACGACGTCGAACGATTGCAGGGGCACGCCTTCGAGCGTCTCGGCGGACGTCACCAGCGTGTCGAGGTTGCGCACGCCTTCGGCGCGGGCACGCTCGTCGGCCATGTGCAGGATGTCCGCCGAGCGGTCCGTGCCCAGCACGCGGCCGCCCGGGGCCACGCGCCGCGCGGCACGCCAGGCCGGCTCGCCCCGGCCGCTCGCGATGTCCAGCACGCGCTGCCCGGGGCGCAGGCCGGCCAGGTCCAGCATGCGCTCGCTGACGGCGGACGTCAGACGCTGCTCGTCGTCGTCGTAGCGCCGCCAGACGTCGGCCGTCCAGGCGGCTGATGGCGGCGCAGCGGGGGGCGCCGCGGCGGGCGTCGCGCCGCGCTCCGGCGAGGGGTCCGCCGCTGCCGCGACCCGGTCGTCAGCGCCGGACATCCAGCAGCACCTGGTGGACGTTCAGGTCCTCGGCCGAGAAGCAGCAGAAGACGATGTCCTCCAGCGGCGTGCCGGCGCGCACGTGCGCCTTCACCGCGGCGTGCGCCACCTCGGCCGCGGCCTTGGGTGGGTAGCCGTACACGCCCGTGCTGATCGACGGGAACGCGATGCTGCGCAAGCCCTGGGCCACGGCCAGCGCCAACGATTCGCGGTAGCAGGACGCCAGCGCCTGCGGCTCGCCGTGCTCGCCGCCCCGCCATACCGGCCCCACCGCGTGGATCACGTGGCGCGCTGGCAACTGGTAGCCGCGCGTGATGCGGGCCTGGCCGGTGGGGCAGCCGCCCAGCGTGCGGCACTCCGCCAGCAGCTCGGGGCCCGCGGCGCGATGGATGGCGCCGTCCACGCCACCGCCCCCCAGCAGCGAGCTGTTGGCGGCGTTGACGATGGCATCCACGTCCAGCGTGGTGATGTCGGCCTGCAGAGCGCGGACGATCGTGGTCATGCGAGTGTGTCCTTCAGTCGAGCCACCACCAGCGGGCCAGCGTCAGCGCCAGGCCCACGACGAGGCCCAGCCACATCATGAGGCGCAGCACGGGCACGCGCAGGGCGGGAGGAACGCTGCTGCCGGGCTCGCCACTCGCCGCGCCGAGGCCGGTGAACAGGCCGCCCAGGAAGTGCAGCGTCAGCTCGAGCACGCCGATGGCCAGCAGCGGCGATGCGAAGCCGCCCAGCGTGGCCGATGCGATGCTCGCGCCGATCACCCGCCCCGCCGCGGGTGGCGTGCCGGCCCACGCGAACATCGCGAGCCAGGCGGCGCTGCCGAGCACCGCGCCCAGGAACAGGCCCAGCGCGGCGCCGCCCAGCCGCTCGACCAGGTCGGGCGAGGCGGAAGCCGGCGCGCGCGCACGTGCACGCGCCGGCGCGGGCGCGGGCGCGGGCGCAGATGCAAACGCGTCGCGAGGATGGGGACGTTCAGGCGAGGGCATGGCCGGGTGCGGGCAGTCGTCCCAGTGTGCCACCGCGGACCGTCCCGCCACCTGCCGTCGCCCCCGGGGCGGGGCGCTTCAAAGGCGCTTTTCCAGGCACACGGACGCGTCCCGCCCCACGTACCGGCCCCACGGCGCGCAGGCCGCGTAGCCATGCCGCGCGTAGAACGCCACCGCGCGCGCGTTCACGCGACGTGTGGACAGGCAGAGCACCTGGTGCCCGCGCGCCCGGGCCGCCTGCTGGAGCGCGACCAGCACCGCGTGGCCGACGCCCGCGGGCTCGCCCGCACCCGCAGCACGCGCGCGCGGCACTGCATACATCCGCTTCAATTCGGCCACGCGGGGCCCGCGCTCGGGCAACGCCCGGAACCCGCCGCAGCCCACGGGCGTGCCTCGCGCATCGCGCGCGACGACGAAGAGCCCGTCCGGGTCTCGCAGGTCCTGCGGGTCGAACGACGCGCGCCCGGCATCGCCGGTCAGGGCCCGCAGCGCCTCGGACAACGCGTCGATCAACGCCCGCGCCGACGGCGACTCGGGATCCTCCGGCCGGATGTCCAGCATCAGCGGGGCGACGCCAGGCCGTCCGCCCTCACGCGCGGCCCGTGCAGTTGAACATCCACTGCACCCCGAACCGGTCCGTGAGCTTGCCGTAGTAGTCGCCCCAGGGCTGCACAGCGAGCGGCGTGGTGACGGTGCCGCCCTCGCCCAGGCGCGAGAACAGCCGGCGCGTGATGTCGCGGTCGTCCAGCTCGAACATCATGGCCGAGCCTCGCATGGGCTCGGCATCGTGGTTGTCGGAGGCGAAGAAGCGCACGCCCGGGCCCTCGAATCGCGCGTGCATCACCTGACCGCGCAGCGCTTCGTCGTGCACCGGCAGGCCGCCGTCGCCGTGGCGCACCACCTGCGTCACCTCGCCCAGGCCGCAGGCGGTGTAGAACGCCAACGCGTCGGCGCAGCCGCGGCGGAAGAACAGGTAGTTGGACAGCTCGAGCATCGCGACGTCTCCCGTGCAAGCGCCCTCAGGGCAACGTGGCCGGCACCGAGAACGGCCGGGCGGCGTCCACCACGAACATCACCAGTGCCTGCAGCGGCACGTCGCCGCTGCTCGACACCTGCATCGCGTGGCCCGCGCCGTGGCCGGCCTCGGTGTGACCGGCGGCGACGCGCATCGTACCGTCGGCGCCGCGGATGCTCTGCTCGCCGCGCACCACGTAGAACGCCTCGGACCCGGGGTGGCTGTGGACCGGCGTGACCGCGCCCGGCGGGCCCGTGACGTCGTTGATGCGCAGCAGCCATTCGGCGGCGTCCACGCGGGGAATCGGGCCCACCTCGGCCACCCTCGTCGCGCCGGGGGTGGTCGCCGCGCCCGGGGCGCCCAGCGTGAAGAGCCAGCTGCGGCCATCCACCGCTGCCGCCAGCGACCAGGGCCCCGCGGCCGCCTGTGCCGCGGCCAGCGTGGGCATCGTCTCCACACGCCAGGCCAGCGGGCCGGCGGGCAGGGACGTGACGCGCCGCTCGGCCACGGGGCGGACGGACAGCGGTACGGCCGCGGGCGTGGCCCCGGGCGCCGCGGCGGGCAGCGGGAGCGTGGCGGGAGCGGGGGACGCTGCCGGCATGGTGGCCTGCGCGGCCACGCGCGCAGGCCCGGCCCCGACGACGGGCACGAGGGCGGAAGCCAGGGCGCCCACGCGCCGGGACCAGGGGATCGTCATGGCGGCACTCCCTGCCAGCCTCGCATGCGATGCGCGCGCGACGGCGGCAGCGCGCAGCCTACCCAGGCGCCGCGCGCCGCGCGATCCCTAGCGCGACGGGCGGGCGGCCCGCACCTGCGCCAGGCGCGCCATCAGCCAGGCGCGGCTTTCCATCGGCGCGTCGTTGCCGCACTTCACGTGGTACGGGTCGCCGCTGATGCTGCTGCGCGTGGCGGCCACGTCGATGAATTGCTCGGTGCTCTGCAGCGTGCCGCGCTCCTCGACCGCCTCCAGCTTGCGTTGCAGGTGCGCCTGCGCCTGCGCCGCCGGGTACCAGGTGCCATTGCGATCGAACTGGCAGCCCGAGCTGCCCAGCGACACCAGCAGGGCGTGGATCTCGGCCTGCACGGCCGGCGCGGGCGGCGCGGCGTGGGCGAGCGCACCCAGCAGGCTGGCCGACACCGCGGCGGCCAGCGCCAGGGCGGGGAGGACGAGGCGACGGGTGGCGGTCATGACGGTGTGCGGACGGGATGGGAAGGCGTGGCGGATGCTGCGCGGCAAGCGCGAGGCCCGACCGGCGAGGGGCGCCAGTCGCGGCGCAGCAGGCCGTACAGCGCGGAATCGGACACCTCCCCGGCCACGATCCAGCGCTCGCGCAGCAGGCCTTCCTGGCGGAAGCCCAGGCGCTCCAGCAGGCGCACGGAGGCCACGTTGCGCGGGTCGACGTCGGCCTCCACGCGGTTCAGGTTTAGCACCTCGAAGCCATGGCCCAGGAAGGCCGACAGCGCCTCGTGCATGAAGCCGTGGCCCCAGGCGCCGTCGTCCATGCCGTACCCGATCTCGGCGCGGCGGCATTGCGGGAAGATCTCGAACAGCGAGCAATCGCCGATCAGCCGGCCGTCGTCACGACGCTCCAGGCCCAGCGTGAGGAAGCTGCCGTCGGCCATCGCCTGCCGCTTGGTGGCCACGTACGCGTGCGCCTCGTCCATCGTCCGCCACGGCGGCGTGCTGCCGAAGCGCATCACGGTGGGCTTGGCGTAGATCGCCATCAGCGCGGCGGCGTCGCGCACCTCCAGCGGGCGCAAGCGCAGGCGCTCGGTGGTGATCGTCACGGGGTCGAACGCGGCGGGCATCGGCCGAGCGTGGGGAACTCGCGAAGCAACCCGCGGGCGATGCATCAGCGGCGACGGCGGTCGATGCCCGCGCTCATCGCCACGCCGAACGCCGCGCCCAGCGCGACACCCATCGCCAGCTGGTGGAACGCCACCCCCAGTGCCGTGCCCACGCCCACGCCCAGGGCGATCCAGAAGCCGGTTCTCATGCCGCGTCCTTTCCAGGCAGGGCGGCCAGGCGCACCTGCGCCCGCCGCAGTGACATCGGGTCGCCCTGCACCTGCACCACGCCGCGCCGCGCCAGGTCGGCCAGCCGCATCTGCAGGTACACGTAAGGCAGCTGCGGGTGCGCGGCCTCGAACGCGTCCAGCGCGGCGCCCACCACGTCGGCCACCGGTGCGAACGCCGGGCCGCAGTGGCGCAGCACCAGGGCATCCACGGCGGCCTCGGCCTGCGGGCCCGCCTGCCGGATGCGCGCCAGTTCCTCGGGCGACGGGCCGGCGTCGTCGCCGAAGTCGTCGTCCTCGGCGTCGCCGTCGTCGTCGTCACGGTCGTGCGAGAGCGTCATGCGGAGGCCTCCGCGGCGGGCGGGTCGTAGGTGCGGATCTCGAGCAGGTGCTTGTCGGGATCGAGGAAGTACAGCGTGGGCGCCAGCCCGCGCGCGCCGCGTTCCGCGCCCGCGCCCGCGCGCTGGCCCACGCTGTCGAACGAGGGGCCGTGCGCGATGCCGCGCGCCTGGATGCGGCCGAAGATGTCGTCGAACTCCGCGCGCGTGACGCTGAACGCGTAGTGCTCCGACCCCGGCGTGCCCCAGGGCGCCAGCTGCAGCTGGCAGTCCGGGCCCGCGCGCACCACGGTGAACGGCCCGTCACGGCCCTCGTGCGCGAAGCCCAGCACCTGCGTGTAGAACGCGAGGCTGGCATCGACGTCGTTGACGCGCAGGATCAGGTGGTCGAGGGTGGCCAACTCGTACGGCTCCGGCAAGGGGGGTCGGTCTGCCCTTGCAGTCTAGCCCCGGGCGCAGGCCGCGTCACGAGCGGCGCTGGCGGTGCGCCTGGCGCCGGTCCTGGCGCGCGGTATCCCGGCGCGCAGTATCCCGGCGCGACAACCCCGGATCGCAACCGCAGTCCGTGCAATCGGCGCATCCGGGGCCGTCGTCGCAGCCCGCCGCACCGTGCCCGGGCAGGTCGCAGCCATCCCCGGGAGCGTCGCAGCCGGCGTCGCAGAAGCCGCGCTGCCCGGCGGGTCCCGGCGGCAGGGGGTGGTGCCGGCGATACGCGGCGCCGCATCGCGCCATGCGCTCGCGCAGCAAGCCCAGCCCCGTGAACACCCCGTGCCGCCGCACCGCGCGGTAGCCCAGCGTGGAGCAGCTGGCGCGCCCCGCGTGCACGCGATAGGCGCACACGAAGCCCTTGCGGGGCGACACCCACCGCTGGTAGAAAAGGATCGCGGCCAGCAGCAGCCGGCGCGGCCAACCCAGCGTGGCCATCGGCCCCGTCGTCAGGCGCTCGGGGGCGGGTTGTCCTGCTCGTCGTCGAAGCGCCACGTGTCCGCGCCATCCAGGTGCCGCACGCGCACCGAGGCGATGAGCGCCCGGTCGAAGTTGCCCAGGTTGATGCCTTGCTTGACGATCTGCCCGTCAGCGGGCGCGGGCCCGATCGGCTCCCAGTGCGTGACGCAGCCGCAGGTGCGGCAGAACACCGTGCGCAGCGTGCGGTCGCCCTGCACGTAGCCCGTGGTGGCCTCGGGATGCCCCTCGATCCGCACCGTGCCGTTCTCGAAGTACACCCACGGCCCGCCGATGCGCCGGCACAGCGAGCAGTTGCATTGCGTGGCCACGGTGGGCGTGGCGGGCAGCGTGAGGCGGACGGCGCCGCAATGGCAGGTACCGGTGTGCATGGGCAGGTCTCCTGGCGTGCAGTATCGCGGATCGGCAAGGTATGCGGCTTGCTGCGAAGGCCGGGCCCACATTGCCCAAGGAGCTGCCGATGAGCACCCAGGACCGGTCCCACCCTCGCAAGTCCGCGCCCGCATCGCACGATGCGCCCTGGAAGCGCGAGAACCCGAAGGCCGAGGGCGAGCACCACGCCCTGTCGCCCCAGGCCAAGGCGGCGGCCAAGCGCAGCGCGAAGAAGGCGGGGCGGCCCTATCCGAACCTGGTGGACAACATGCGGGCCGCGCAGCGGAGCAAGCGATGACGGGCGCCGCCAAGCGCGCCACCGCGCCGCGCCCTGCGGCCCGGAAGGATCCGAAGGGCGGGCTGACGCCGGCCGGCCGCGCCGCGTACGCCCGCGAGGACGGCGCGCACCTGCGGCCCGGCGTGACCAAGCCGGTGGCCGACATGACGCCCGACGAGATGCGCCGCAAGGGCAGCTGGGCCACGCGCTTCTATGGCCGCGAGACGCTGCCGCCGCTCAGCAAGCCCAACGGCGAGCCCACCCGCTTCGCCCTGTCGGCGCACGCCTGGGGCGAGAAGGTGCCCACGACCGAGGCCGAGGCCCGCAGGATCGCCGAGAAGGGGCGCCAGCTGCTGGCCCGCTACCGGGAGGCCAAGGGCCAGGCCCGGGACAAGCCGCGGTGAGTCATCCGTCCGGGCTCAGCCGCCTGCCGCGACTGCATGGCCGCCGCGCCTTCCGCGCCCGGCCGCCGCGCAGGAAGGCGACGTAGCAGGTCACGCGGCGTCCTGCCAGGGCTCCGCCGCGGGCGTGCCCTGGTGGTATCGCAACTGCCAAGTGCCGTCCACCTGCAGCCAGACGGAGGATCGGAGCGTGTGGTGCTCCAGGACGCCATCCTCGCGCCGATGCGCGGACCGGTACGTCAGCAACGCCGCCGCGGGCCCCAGCGGCTGCACGGCGAAGCGGGACGGTTGGATCGCCGCGAACGTCGTCTGCCTGGCCAGCCAGTCGATGATCGTCGCGCGGTCGTACGCGCGCCCGGACCGGCCTACCTCATGGAAGTCAGGGTGCAGCAGGCGCTCGAGCCGCGCCGCGTCGCAACGCACGCCCGGGTGGTGCAGTTCCACCTCGAGCGCCTGCAGGTGATCGAGCAAGGGGGCGGGGGGCGCCATGGCTTGCACCACCTCAGCCTGCGGCGGGACTGGCATCGGGCTCCTCGTGGCACACCGCCTCGATGTTGTGGCCATCGGGGTCGATGACGAACGCCGCGTAGTAGGTTCCGCTGTAATTCGGCCGCAGCCCGGGCGGGCCGTTGTCGCGCCCCCCCGCCTGCAGCGCGGCCGCGTGGAACGCATCCACCTGCGCGCGGGTGCTCGCCACGAAGGCGATGTGCAGGTGCGCCGGCGTCTCGTCCGTCTGGCACAGGCACAGCGACACCTTGTCGTCCGCGCTCATCTCCAGCCCGTAGGACGGCTCGCCCTCCGCCACCAGCACCACGCCCAGCGGGGCCAGTGCCTGCAGGTAGAACGCCTTGCTGGCGGCGAAATCGCGGACGCCGAACTTCACGTGGTCGAACATGGGACTCTCCTGGAAGGCAAGCAGGTCAACGAGGATCAGCGATCCAACCGAGCGTCGGCCTGGCCGGAAACTGTTGGAGGAACGTCGCCGTCCACCCGGCCAGCCACAGCGTCAGGAAGCCACCCGGGGCATTGCCATTGCGTGAGAGAAGCTCGGTCGCCGGAACCACCGCGCGGAATCCATGGGGCGTGGCTTCGGTGGTGAAGCGCGGCTGGACGGGTTCGACGTGCATGCGGAAATCCTAGGGGAGCTGCGGGGCCGGGCGGTGCCGACGCTCCATCCACACAGAGCTGATCCGCCGCCCCGCCTTCACCGCGTACTCGTCGAACACCCCCACTCGCGTGAAACCGAAACGCGCATGCAGTGCCTCGGACGCCTCATTCGGCAAGGCGATGCCCACCAGCACGCGATGCAGCGCTTGCGCATCCAGGACCTCGAACAGGTGGCGATACAACGCGTCGCCCACCCCACGCCGCGTGGCGTGCGGCGACACGTAGATGCTGGTCTCCGCGGTGTCACGGAACGCTGGATGCGCGCGATAAGCCTGGCTGCTGCAATACCCGAGAACTTGCGCCCCATCGCAGGCCACGAACAGGTGGTGCGGGCCGGCGTTCGGGGATGCGGCCACCCAACGGGCGATGTCGTCGTCCGTGAAGGGCACCTCGTCGAACGTGGCCACGCCGTGGGCGACGTAGTGGTTGCGCAGCGCCGCCAGCGCCGTGACATCCGATGCGCGCGCGTGCCGGACCTGGCATCGCCATGTCATCGTGCCTCCCTGCGCCCTGAGGTTCACCGAGTCAAGAATCACTGAGCCAGCCCCTTGAGCACGTTCGCACGGTATTTCGGATCCTTCTCATGCATCTCGAGCAGACGCCGCCCCGGGATCGATGTTCGTGTACAGCTCCGCATATCCTGACTCCTGGCCACCGGCCTCGAAGAACACCTTGCCCGACAGCTTCTGCGGTCCTGCCTCCACACGGCATAGCTCGTCGGAAGCTTTAGAGCGCGAGATGCCATGGTGCCAATTGGAATGCCTAACTGACAAGTTGAGCGGCGCTGTGCGACTTCGGGCCGCGACGCGCAACATGCGCAGTCGCGCCTCGCGTCCACGGACGCGCATAGCGTCCGTTCGACCACCCGTTAGAGCGCATTTGGCACCCCCGAACAGCCGGTGAACTCCGTGCCGTACCACTTCACTCCATTGAACTTGCACGGCTTGCCGAACGAGTCGAATCCGAAGCTGCAATTTTCGAATGTTGCAGTCCACGAATTTGCAGTCGGAGAAGGTGACGCCATCAAATCTGCAATTCCGGAACCGCGAGTCAACAAACACGCCCTGGACGAAGAGCGACCAGTACCAGCTGCATCCAACGAACGAGCAATTCAAGTAGGCGCCTTCGAGCCCCCGTCCTTCGAAGTCGATGCCTGACAGCTCGCAATACTTCAACACAGCATCATGCCAACCCTCAGGCAACTGCTGTTCGCGCGCGTAGTGTTCGCTTCGGAGGAGCATGAGCTCTGACGTTCGACGTGAGCGCCGGCGTTGGGGCCGCGCAGCGGACTCAAGAACGTCCGCTCGACGGAGGGGTTAGGCTTATGCATCCACCTCATGCCGCTTCTGCCTGAGTGCATGCGAAACGCGCACGCCGTAAAGCGCCAAGCCGAGTAGGAAAGTGATATGCAGTAGGTCTTCTGGTCCGGGTACGAAGGGCTTTCCAGAGAATTTCCAGGGCTGGCCGATCAGAACGAACGCTACGGCGACCGTGGCAACAATAGCACCAGCCAGTCGCGACAAGGGCCGACCTCGCCCGAACTGGTAAGACAGCAACCCGACGCATAGCCAGTATGCGAGGAAGACGGTCATTGATAGAGGCAGGAGCAACGTCCCCGGGTGTTCGAACGACCGTGCGAGCGCAGCCGCGGGATACACGCGTTGGGATGCGAGGACGCCGAACAGCGATGCCGCCAGCGCGACAGGCTTGAGGAACGGCACGAGAGAAACTACGAATTCGAGAAGTAGCCACAGTATGCGGGCTGCGGTGAGCAAGCGCCTTCTCATGTTTCCACGTCGTTTCTGGCGTAACGTCAGTGTTGAGTGGTGCTGTGCGACGCGGGGACGCGAAGTGCAACGTGCACAGGGGCGCTTCGCGGCTCTGAGCCGCATGGCGCCCGTTCAAACGCTTGGTTAGGCGAAGCGACAAGGTGAGACAAGCTAGGCACTCGGATTGCGTTGGCTGCGGACAGACAGAACCCAGGCGGCAACAAAAAGGCGGGGCCGACACGAATGCACCGATTCCGATGAACGCCCAGACGCCAACAAACTCGCCAACCAAGAGCGTCTGTGCCAACGTTTCAGAACTTGCACACTCACCGACAGCATACGGGCTCGGATTGCAAACGGGCACGGCTTGAATTGTCAGCCAAGAAGCGGCGGTGGACACGACAGGTGGAACAAGGTTCCACGCTGCGATCTTCGTCAGTGCACGAGGAAGGGCGGTCATTAGCCTAACGCACGCGCGAAGTGCAACGTGAGCATGTGCGCCTCGAGCGTGCTGGCGGAAGGGCGTCCCTTGGACCGTAGTGCCATGCTCGGTGCGTTGCATGGACGGCGGTCTCGAATTGTCAGATCTATATTTGCGCATCAGCGTTCGCGCGGGGCCTCAATGCCGAAAACACCAAGAACGGCCAGCCAAACAGAGAGATCAGCGTAATCCCACCCCACGTTAACAGTGCGATTCGCAGAGGGTCATCTCCCGATGCACATCCAGCGGCTGCACCCAGAGAGCCCGCTTGGTCAATTGCGATTCGCGCGGTGGCACCGGCACCCATGAGCAATGACATCACGTGCCACGCGACCAATAGCGCGGAGACGTTGGCGATGTACTTCTTCGATCGAATCCAGATCGACAAGAGAGCAGCAGCGAAAAGCAGCAAGGATACATAGGTCATGGAAGCAGGTGAGCCGCGCCTTGCGACGACGGGCCGGGAGGCGCAACATGAGCCGGGTCGCATCGCGGCCCGGCGGCGCATAGCGTAGATTCGAACGCCAAGTTACGCGTCATGCTTCAACTGCGCCAGCAGCACCACGAAGTTGGTCTCGCCCGTAATCGACTCAATGCACCAAGGCCGTTCCGTGCAGACCTGCGCCAGCATGCGACCGCTGTCATCGCGCCACTGCGTTGAGACCTCGCACGCAATCTCGCCTATCCTCGGGTACGCGCTGGCCGGGCCGAGGTCATCGGCAGTGATGACGGGCACCTTCTCGATGAATCGGTGAGCATCGCCATGCGCGTCGATGAGAAGACACTCAACGAGGGGCGCTTCGCGGCCCTGCGGCGCATAGCGTCCGTTCGAACGCTTGGTTAGGCGAAGCGCCTGGGACCTTACGCTGGAACAGCTCATTCCGGAACAATGCTTCCGTTTAGCTCGACGAATTTGGGCCCATCGAACCGCGCCCCCAGGACGTGCTCTTCATCCCAAGAAGAGCTTAGCGCAATCTCGGCCACAAGCTTGCCCCCAAGCGGCACAACCGAGGCAGAGATCAACGCAACGAACTGCCACAAGTCGGTCGCCCGTGCGTCTTCGCCGAGCGCCTCCAAGTAGGGTTCCAGATGTTCGACAAGCGACCTTTTCACGCTCTCCTGGCAGCTCCGCCAAATGATCGGTAGTTGCTTGGCAACGGCTAACGCCTCTGCATCCGGCTGATCGCGGCCGCCAACGAGCGCCAGCGGCAACTGCTTACCATCAACGAGGACCTTGCCACGCCAGCGGCCGCGCGCGCGTTCGAGAGGCCCGAGCGTTGGATCGCAAAATTGCGTTGGTCTGAAAAGGCGGAACATAGGCAGGCGGAAGTATGGTGTTGCCTAACGTCCTAGTTGAGCCGCGCTGTGCGACGACGGGCCGAAAGGCGCAACATGAGCCGGGGCGCGTCGCGGCCCTGCGGCGCATAGCGTCAGTTCGACCAGGTTGGGCGTCATCGGCGGTTGCACCAGACGGCTGCCTGCGCCTGCCCAAACAGCGGTGAAGAGCACGACACTTCGCGCGATGTGAACGACGGATGCCCCTGCTTCTCCCAGCCGTACGAGTCGAACTCGACGGCTCTGTAGTTGGCAGTGCCATCGCCAAGAAGGAGCGACCAAACGATTGAGTCCTCCCCTCGGGCTTGTGAAAGAACCCAGAACGGACTGCCCTTTGCCATAGCCGCCTTCACGCATGCCTGAGCGTTAGAAGCGTCCTCCCGTAGCTCGACCATCCCACACGACGTGGCGTCGATCGGGATGTGCGCCGCAGCGGCCTTCACGATCGCTTGCCTCCATTCTGCGTGCGTTGGATGGTGGACAAGTTCGCCCCCAACCGATAGCAGCGCCAGCACAAACCCCAGGCAGCACAGCGTCAGCGATATTGGCAACAACGGTGCGAGGCGAAACATGACGCCTAACGTCCACGTTGAGGGGCCCAGCTAGACTCAGGGCCGCGAGGTGTTGAATGAACATGGACACCTCGCGGCCCTGAGGCTTGCGGCGTCCGTTCGAACGTGAGGTTAGGCATCGGCGCACCATTTCTGAAC
>FTBV01001918.1_pt1 | contig 16741 bp, 14 predicted proteins | sample 1639281 | NCBI WGS metagenome assembly FTBV01 (sample SAMEA3914864, study PRJEB12502) | metagenome | biome: forest; material: soil | place: USA | collected 2012-03-12 | depth 0.3 m | reverse complement strand
GCTGATGGGCCGCCACCTGCAGCAGGAATACGGCCAGGAGCCCCAGTGCATCCTGACCATGCCGCTGCTGGAGGGCCTGGACGGCGTCGAGAAGATGTCCAAGTCCAAGAACAACTACATCGGCATCACCGAGGCGCCCAACACCATGTTCGCCAAGATCCTGTCGATCAGCGACGTGCAGATGTGGAAGTGGTTCGAGCTGCTGTCCTTCAAGTCGCTGGCCGAGATCGCCGCGCTGAAGGCCGACGTCGAGGGCGGCCGCAACCCCAAGGACGCCAAGGTCATGCTGGCCAAGGAGATCACCGCGCGCTTCCACAGCGCCGCGGCGGCGGATGCGGCCGAGGCCGACTTCAACAACCGCGCCAAGGGTGGCATCCCGGATGAGATCCCCGAAGTGACGCTGAGCGGCGCACCGATGGGCATTGCCCAGGTGCTGAAGGCCGCCGGCCTGGTCGCGTCGACGGGCGAAGGCCTGCGCATGGTCGAGCAGGGCGGTGTGCGCCGCTCGGGCGAGGTGATCGCCGACAAGGGGCTCAAGCTCGACGCCGGCGAGCACGTGCTGCAGGTCGGCAAGCGCAAGTTCGCGCGCGTCCTGCTGAGCTGAGCCTTTTCAGAGCGTGGGGGCAGGCGGCGGCAACAGCCGTCCCCGCAGCGCAGCCGCCACGGTGGCGATGAACAGGCTCACGACCAGCACGTTCGCCACGACGAACAGCGCCGGCGCCAGCATGGCGAACACCCGGTCGTCGCCGCGAGCGGCAAAGCGCATCGTGCCGGATGCGATGGCCGTCGCGCCGAAGGTGTAGGCCCAGTAGCCGGCCGTGAAGGGCTGGCGCACCCAGGGCGTCAGCCGCAGCACGGTCAGGGCTTGCACGAGGGCGTAGCCGAGCAGCCCGTGGGCGATGAGGTCCGGCGGGCCGGAGGTGACGGCGGAATAGGCCAGCAGCGCCACGGCGGGCGGCGCGGGCTGGATGCCAAGAGTCGGCCGCAGCGGCAAAGGCAGCGGCTCGGCCGTCAGCAGGCGGCTCACGATGACCGACTCCATGGCCAGCCAGGCCAGCACGCCGGCACCGAAGAACAGCTGCCCCAGCTCCGGCCAGCCCAGGGCGCCCGCCGCCATGGCCGACACCAGGCTGGCGGCGACCGTGGGCAGGTAGATCACCGGCGTGGTGGCGTTGACGCTGCGCCCACCGCGCCACAGGCCGCCGTGGCGCCAGGCGCCGAACATCAGCGCACCGATCGACCCCGCCGTGCAGAGCGCGAATGCCACGGGGCGTGAATGCGGCAACGCCGCCATGCCGACCAGCATGGTCGTGACCGGCAGCAGGGCCACGAAGCAGCACTGGATGGGGTGCTCGATCTCGGCGCGCGCCTCGGCGCCATGGCGCAGCCACTTCAGGCCGTACAGCAGCACCAGCGTCACCCAGACGGCTGCGGCCACCGCCATCACGGCCTCACCCGCCCAGGTCGGCAGGCCCCACAGCCGCGCCGCCGCGCGCCAGTCCGTGCCCAGGCCCGCCAGGCCCAGCACCATGCTGAAGAAGGAAGCCGGGATCACCCAGCGACGTGTGCTCATCCCGCCCCTCACTGTTCTGCTGTCTGCTCGGGGCGCCATTCTGGCGATTCGATGGCCGCTCCGCACCGTTCACGACCACCGGTTGCGATTCACGGCCCGGCCTGTCGATTCGTCGCAAGTGGATCGCGCCGGGATCGAGGCGACAGCACAGTCCGCTCCATCGCAACGCAACGGAGAACCCCAATGACTGCTTCCCTTCCCGTCTGGCCCTTCTTCCTCCTCGCCGGTCTCGTGATGCTGGGCTATCGCCAGTCGCGTGACCGCATCGTCCAGCCCGGCACCCTCGCCAAGGTGGCCCTGGCCATGCTGGCCCTGTCGCTGTACGGCGTGACCGCGGCCTTCGGGGCGCACATGATGCCGGTGCTGGCCTGGGCACTGGCTTTCGCTGCGGCCGTCTTCTTCGGCGGTCCGCTGCTGGCGCCGCGCGGCCTGGCCAGGGAAGGCGAGGCCGTGCGCATGCCCGGCAGCTGGGTGCCGCTGGGCCTGATGCTGGGCATCTTCATGACCAAGTTCGGCCTGGGTTTCGCCACCGGCATGGGCGCCCATGTGCTGCAGGAGGTCTGGTTCGCCGCGGTGGTGAGCGCAGTCCTCGGGATGTTCAGCGGCGCCTTCGCGGCCCGGGCTGTGGCGGTGCATCGCTTCTTCCGCGCGGCCTGAGCTCGCCAGCCGTCAGGAACGTTCGTCGCGGCGGCGGCGCAGTCTTGGGAACAGCATGCCCACCTGCCGGCGATAAACCAGGTAGCGCTGGCCAAACTGCGCGACCAGGTCGCGCTCCTCGAACCAGATGCCGAGCAGGATGTAGCCCGTGCTGGCCGCCGCGAACAGCGCATGGCCGGCCGTCATCCGCGGCGTGGCCCAGAAGGCGAGCAGGAAGCCGACGTAGATGGGGTGGCGCACATGCCGGTAGAACAGCGGCGTGCGGAACACCGGCGTCGGGGTCTGCTGCCGGTGCAGCTGGGCCCAAGGCTGGCGCAGCCCGAACAGCTCGAAGTGGTCGAGCAGCCAGGTACTGATCAACAGCACGGCCCAGCCGGCCCAGAACACCGCCTGCAGCGCCAGGCGGCCGGTCGGGTCCTGCACCGACCAGAGCACCGGCGCAGGGATGGCCCGCCATTGCCACAGCAGCAGCGCGAGCACGCCGCTGGCAGCGGCCACGAAGGTGGCACGTTCCATGGGCTCGGGCACCACGCGCGTCCACCAGCGCTTGAAGCTGCGCCGCGCCATCACGCTGTGCTGCACCGCGAACAGTCCCAGCAGCGCGAGGTTGACGAGCACGGCCTCGGCGAGCGGCGCCGTGGCACCGCTGTCGATGGTCCTGGGCCAGCCCGGCAGGTTGCCGACGAAGCCGATCGCACCGACGAAGGTGGCCAGGGAAAAGGTGTAGGCCGCGAGGGCGTACAGCATGGCAAGCAAGGGCATGTCGAGATCTCTCGTCGAATGGGGGGTCAGCGCAGGCGCAGCACGATGCGGCCCTGCACGCGGCGGTTGCGCAGCTGCGCCAGCGCGTCGTCGAACTGCGCCAGGGGCAGCACCGCCGCCACCTGCGGGCGCAGCCGGCCCTCGGCCACGAGCTGCATCAGCTGGGCGTCGACACGGGCGCTGGCCTCGGGGTGGCGCATGGCCCAGGCACCCCAGAAGGCGCCCACCAGCGCATAGTTCTTCAGCAGCGGCAGGTTGGCTGCCAGCGACGGGATGGCGCCGCTGGTGAAGCCGATCGGCAGCAGCCGGCCGCCCCAGGCCATCAGGCGGGACATCGTGGCGAACACCTCGCCGCCGACGTTGTCGAAGCCCACGTCGACGCCCTGGCCGCCGGTCAGCGCGGTGATGCGGGCCTTCAGGTCTTCTTCGGCGTAGGCCACCACGGCGTCGGCGCCGCGGCTGCGAGCCACCTCGGCGCGCTCGCTGGTGCTGACCCCGGCGATCACGCGCGCACCGAGGTGATGAGCCAGGTCCACCGCCGCCAGCCCCACGCCGCCCGCGGCGCCGCTGACGAACACGGTCTCGCCCGGCTGCAGCCGGGCGCGCTCCACCAGCGCATAGTGCGCCGTGCCATAGGCGTAGCGCACGGTGCAGGCGGTTTCGAAGTCCACCCCGGCGGGCAGCGGTGTCACCTGCGTGGCCGGGGCAAGCATCTGCTCGGCCCAGGCGCCCGTCCAGCCGCCGCAGGCGACGCGGTCCCCCGGCTGCAGCTGGGTGACGCCGGCGCCCACGGCCCGCACCACGCCGGCCGCGTCGCTGCCCGGTGTGTAGGGCAGGGGCGGCCGCATCTGGTAGCGGCCCTGGGCCATCAGCAGGTCCATGAAGCTGACCGCGGCGGCGTGGACGTCCACCAGCACCTCGCCGGCGGCGGGCGTGGGCGAGGGCAGCTCCGCCAGCGCAAAGCGTGGCGGGTCGGCGTAGTCGTGGCAAAGGACGGCGCGCATCTCAGGCCTCCTTCAGCCGCACGACGACCACCTCGGCCGTCGCGCATTCGGTGTCGCCCTGCAGCACGCGGCAGGCGATGGTGCTGCGCCGTCCGCTGCTCTCCACCACGCGTGCCCGCAGTTCCAGCGGCTGTTCGATCGCCGCGGGCCGCAGGTAGTCGACGCTCAGCCGGCCGGTGACGAAGGCCGGTATCGACGCGCCAGCGTCGAGGGCGATGCCGTGTTCGCGGCAGTGCGTGGCCATCGCCGTCCAGATGGCGTGGCAGTCCACCACCGAGGCAATCGCGCCGCCATAGACCACGCCGGGGTGGCCGATGTAGTGCGGCGGTGGACGCCAGCGGCACACCAGCTCGTCGTCCTGCCAGCGGCTCTTGATCTGCAACCCGTGCTCGTTGAGCGCGCCGCAGCCGAAGCACTGCACCTTCAGGGCATCCTGCAACGCCGGTCCTGCATCGTCCAATTCGGTCTCCTGTCGAGTGAGGAGACTGTGGCGCGCACGGCCCGGAGCGCCAAGTCGGTGCCCTACGGTAGCGGCCGCCCCCGGCTACCGGGCGATCACGGTAGTCAGGCCTGCAGCAGGCGCAGCCGCGTGGCACGGTGCACGGCCTCGGCGCGCGTGCGGCAGCCCAGCGCCTTCAGCGCGCTGGCGACGTGCATCTCCACCGTGCGTGGGCTCAGGCTCAACGCGCCGGCGACCTGCTTGTCGGTTTCGCCGCCGGCGATGCGGCGCAACACCTCGGCCTGGCGCGGCGTGAGCCGCGGCGCGGGCTCGGCCTGCTCACGTTCGGTGCCCAGGAACTCGCGCACTTCGCGCAGAAAGCCGGCGAAGGCAGGCTCGGTCGGCAGCGGGATGTGGTTGCGGCCCTCCAGCGGCACGAAGCGTGCGCCGGGCACCAGCGATGCCAGGCGGCGGCCCTGTTCGAAGGGCACCATCTGGTCGTCCTTGGGGTGCAGCAGCAGTGCCGGGCAGCGCACGCGGCGGGCGGCGTCCTTGACGTTGATGCCGTAGAGCGAGTCGAGATAGCGCGCCGCCACGTCGGGCGAGCAGGTTTCGCGCTGCAGCTTGTCAAAGGCGGCCCATTGCTCGGGCGAGGCATCGGGCAGGAAGCGCGAGACGAACACCTGGCGGAAGGCCGGCGAGCTGTTGCCCCAGCCCACGGCGGCGAGCTCGCGCATCAGGTCGCCCTCGCGGCGCACCGCCGGGTCGGGATGGCTGGTGCTGTAGTAGGACGTGGCGAAGCCGCCGAACAGGATGAGATTGCGCACGCGCTCGGGATGGCGCGCCGCGTACTCGACCGCCACGCCGGCGCCACAGGTGAAGCCCAGCAGCGTGAACGGCTCGTCGCGGCCATAGGTGTCGGCCACCGCCTCGAGGTCGCGCACCCACGACTCGAACGACAGGTCGTCGACGCGGCGCTGCGACAGCCCGCAGCCGCGGGTGTCGTATTCCACATAGGTGTGCGAAGCCGAGAACTCGTCGATCAGCGCCTGCTGGATGGTGCCTGGCACGACGGGATCGATGTGGGTCAGCCAGGTGGCCGCCTTCAGCACCAGTGGTCCTTCGCCATGGCGGGCAGCAGCGATCTGCACGCCGTCGGACGATGTGATGAAGCGGATGTCGCTGCGCATGGCCATGGAGTCCCCTGCGCAAAAGTCTAGCGCGAGGTGGGGCGGCGCCTCAGCCTTCGCCGCCGCCAAGGGCCCGCAGCAGCCGCGGCGCGTCGTAGGGCTTTTGCAGCACCGTGAAACCGTGGGCCTGGGCATCGGCCGCCGCGGTGCTGTAGCCGCTGGCCAGCACGACGCGCACACCGGGCAGGCGCGCCCGCACCTGGCGCGCCAGGGCCACGCCGTCGCCATCGCCCAGCACGATGTCCGACAGCAGCACGTCGGGGCTCAGGCCGCTGTCCAGCAGCGCGAGCGCCGGCGTGGCGCCGTTGGCCGCGCGCACGGCCAGGCCCGCCTGCTGCAGCAGCGACGAGGTGGCCTCCAGCACATCCGCGTTGTCGTCCACCAGCAGCACCACTTGACCCGGCGCGGTGGCGGCCGCGAGCGCACCCTCGCCGCCCCCGGGCTCTGCGGCTGCGCTGTGGCGCGGCAGCTCGATGCGCACCGTCGTCCCTTGCCCCACCACGCTGGTGATCGTCGCGGCGCCGCCGCTGGCGCGCGCGAAAGCATAGACCTGAGACAGGCCCAGACCCGTGCCCTTGCCGGGCGGCTTGGTGGTGAAGAAGGGCTCGAACACGCGCTCCAGCACGGGAGCAGGAATGCCGCCGCCCTGGTCGCGGACCTCCAGCACGACGCGGTCGCCCTGCTGCGGGTCGACGTGGTTGACGATCTGCACGTCCACCACACCGCCCGGCCCCATCGCGTCGCTGGCATTGGTCAGCAGATTGGTGACGGCGATCTCCAGTTCCGTCGGGTCCGCCTGCACGGGCCAGGCGTCGGCGGCGACGTCCAGCCTGACGGTGGCGCGGCCGCGCAGCACGGGCTGGAAGGCCTCCAGGAAATCCGGCAGCAGCTTCTGCAGCCCGAGGGTTTGCGGCTGCAGCGGTCTGCGGCCGGCAAACAGCAGCAGTTGGCGCGTCAGATGCTCGGCCTTGCGCACATTGCGCTGAATGACATCCACGTCCGCGCCTATGGGTGTGCCCATGGTGGCGTCGGCATTGGCGCGCCGGCGGATCAGCTCGGCGCGCATGGACACGACCTGCATGAAGTTGTTGATGTCGTGGGCCAGGCCCGCGGCGAGCTGGCCGACGGCGTCCAGCTTTTGCGACTGGGCCAGCGCGCGTTCGGCGCGCTCGCGGTGCTGGATCTCGGCCTGCAGCGCGTCGGTTCGCTCACTCAAGCTGACGACTGCGGCGCCCAGCCGCGCCTGCAGCTCGCGGAAGTGGGTGGCCAGCAGCACCAGCACGATGGCACTGGCCGCCAGGCCTTCGACGCGCGCGCCGTACCAGGCCAGGGTGTAGCGCCCGCCGCCATGCGTGCTGAACCAGGCGCCCACCGTCTCCGACACCAGCACCAGCATCAGCCACAGATACAGGGCACGTCCGGCCAGGCCTTGGCGCAGCATCAGGAACAGCGTCAGGGCCGCCACAGCCAGGCCGAGGTAGGACACCGTCAGGTCGAAATTGCCGAAGCGCAGGCCTTGCGGGCCGTGCGTGAAGGCGGAGAAGTCCTGGGCCGCCAGCGCCAGGGCCAGGCAGGCGGCGACGCTGGCCATGGCGATGACGGCGGGCGAGACGCGCCGCCCAACGCCGGCAACGGGCGGGCGCGTCTCGGTCCAGACCGCCCACAGGATGAAGAACGGAAAACCGGTGCGCCAGCACAGGAACAGCCAGCTCACGGAATTGGTGTTGCCGATGACCGAGGCCTCGGCCATCAGCGCGCCGGGAAAGGACAGCACATGCAGCACCGCCATCAGCCCGGCAAACAGATAGGCCGCCGCCACGATGCGCAGGGCCCGCGACGGCTGGCGCGATGACATCAGCAGCCAGAAGGTCGCGAAGTCGATCATCGCCGCGCTGGCGCCATAGATGCCGGCGATGTGCGGCAGGGCCGGCAGCCGGGTCGAGGCCCAGGGCAGGGCCAGCAGCGTCGACGCGCACACCGCCACGCAGGACAGGCCCACGGCACGCCGCTGCAGCGTCGAGGCTTTCTGGTTGGCGACGTCAAACGGCATGGGCTTGGCGGGAGGGCGGGCGCTGCATGGGGGCGGGGCCGAGTATCGGGTGCACACCCGGCATCCGGACCGCGGACCGGCCGGTGAACGGTCGCAGCAAACAAGTAACGGCCCCATTGGCCGGAACAAGTGGCATATTCCAGCCATCGGCCCGGGAGACTCCATGAGACCCAGTCCACTGCTGCAAGCGAATCGCCGCGTCTTGTCTGCCCAGCGCATCTATAGCGCCGCCCTGGCGCGCTGGCGCCCGGGGGACTCGGCGGCCCTGTCCCGGCTCAGCAAGGCGTCCTATGTGCTGGGCCTGGCTCGCGAGCGCTATATCCAGCTGGCCAAGCGGCGCTCACTGCCGAACTGAGGTCGCGGGGTCAGGGCGGGTTCACGTCCTGACGCGCGAGCTCATCGCGCAAGGCCTGCAGCCGCTGCAGCTTGGCTTGCATCTTGGCAATGGCCTCGGGCGGCACGCCGGCGGCGCGGCCGCGTGCAATGCCCTCGGCCAGCTCAGGCAGGTGGGTGTCGGCGGCGCGCACATAGTCGGCGCGAGCGCGGGCCCTCAGGTCGGCCTCGCGGCGGGTGTAGGCCGCGTGGTCGGACAACTCCCAGGCATTCGGTATCGGCAACGTCGGCGCGCGTTGCAGCGGCGGTGTGCGCTCGTCGCCGCTTTCGCGGGCATCGGCCATGCTCCAGTGGGCGGGCGTGGGCGTTTCGGCCGCTGCCACCGGACTGGCGACCGCGGCGGCCGATGACGCGACGGCGGCAGTGGCGGCCGGGAGTGACTCCGCGACAGGTGTCGGGGAAGACGGCGCTGCCACCATGGGCGCCGCGTCAGGCCTGGACGGCATGGGCGCCGCGTCGGGCCTCAGCATCCCCCCCAGCCCGGCCAGGGCGGCGGCCGCCAGCAGGACGCAGGCCCAGGTCTTCATGAAGCCACCCCCGGCGCCCATTCCAGGCGCAGCCCGGCGCGGGCCCCGCGCAGCTCGTCCTGCCAGCGCTGCTGCAGCCTTTCGCGCGCCAGCTCCTGGCGGGCCAGATAGCGCACGCTTTCGCTGTCGGCCGGGTGACGACCCATGACACGTTCCTCCACCCAGACCAGCTGCCAGGCTGCGCTGACGCCTTCCGGCGCAGGGCGGCGCACCGGTGGCGACAGTTGGCGCGGCGGCTGGGCCAGGGCCAGGGATAGCAGCCAGTCATCGGTCGGCAGCGAGGCCGCGTCGCGGCGCCAGTCCAGCGGACCGGCGCGCGCCGCGCCCAGCCTGGCCCGCCACTCGTCCTGCAGTGCAGCCGGCGATCGCCCCTCCTTCAGGGCCGTGGCGATGGCCTGGGCGCAGGCTTCGTCGGGGCATTGGATCTGCCAGCCCTTGAGCGCGTCGACCCGCTCGAAGCGGCGTGGCTGACGGGCATGGAAGGCGGCGATGTCGGCCTCGCTGACGGCGGCAGCTGTCACATCGAAAGCGTGCGAGCCGCGGTGCGTATCGCCCCCCAGACCCAGCCAGGCCATCCAGGCGACGCGTCGCTGGCGAGCCGCGACCACGTCGTCCAGAAAGTTCAGTTCGTCGCTGCTCCAGCGCCTGGTCATCCAGCGGTCGAAGCAGGCGTCGTCGGCGCTGGCGTGAGCCGACTGCCGCGTGAAGTCGGCATCGCCGCGGCGCAGCAGGGCGCGGGCCTGCACGTCCAGGCTTGGCCACAGACCGGCCAGCGTCAGCGATTGCGCAGGCAGGCCGCCGCAGCCGGCATAGCGCAGCAACACCAGGCCCTCGGCCTGGGCTTGCTGGACGTCGTCAAATCCGTCGTCCAGTTGCAAGCCGGGCCTCTCGGGCCAGAGCTGCCTCAGCCGTGGCGCCGGGTCGGCCGTCGGCAGCCAACGCGGCAGGGCGGCGGCGCTGGCCTGGTAGTCGGCGCCGAACAGCAGGCGCAGCGTGGCCCGCGTCTCCTGGCGGCGCTGCGCTTCGGGTGTGTAGGCGACGCGGCCGGCGGGGAAGAGCTCGGCATCGCCGGCCTCGGTGAGGGCGCGCTGCGCGAGGGCCAGGTCGGCGCCGAGGTGCTCGACCAAGGCCTGCAGCGACATGTCGGGCTGCTCGCGCCGCGCCATGCGCAGCAGGGCCAGGGCCACGCGTGTCGGCACGGGCCGGCCGTCGATGCGCGCCACCCAGTCCTGCGGCCCGGCCCGGCGCTCGGCCGCGTCGGGCGCTGCCAGCGCGCCGCGTGCGGTACGCGGCGCGGCGTCATCGCCATGGGCAAGAACTGCCAGCGGGGCCGCAATTAACAAGGCCCCGAGCGCGAAACGCCAGCTCACAGGCGCTCGGCCGCGCGGTTGAGCAGGTGCACGACCATCGCGATGGCGTGTGGCACGACCTTGCGGCCAACATCGCGGCGCTCGGCGTGGTCGGTGCTGGTCAGCACCTTGCCGCCCACTGTGTACGAATAGGTACCGCCCTGGCGCAGCAGCGGGCGGATGTCGGTCGCAGCGGCGGCCAGCGGCGTGAAGTCCTTCAGCGCCTGGGTGACCAGGCCGAAGTCGGCCAGCGCCTCGCTGTCGTAGTAGTCCTTGACCCAGGTCTCCCAGCCGGAGTGGTTGTTGCCCGAGGTGCCCCAGGTGTGGTGGGGCTGCAGCAGGTCTGTCGTGTGCATGACGAATCCCAGACTCTGCACCGTCGGGCGGACCAGGAACTGGTTCCACCAGTACTGGCCGAGGTTGTCGACGGGCTGGAAGGGCATGGTCTCGAAGTCGGCGTACTGCGAGGGCGTGGAATAACCGCCCTGGCGGTAGTTGGCCTCGGTGATGCCGTAGCTGTTGTATTTGCTGCCGTCGCTGAACCAGCCCTTCATGCCGCCCTTGCCGTCGTCCAGGTGGTCGCCCACCAGCCAGGTCGCGGCCATGGTGTCGACGTCGCCCTTCATGGCGAGCTTGGCGTAGTTGTAGCCGCCCCAGGGGTTGCCGTGCACGTCGGGGCCGGCGGTGTGGTTCTGGAAATGCCAGTACGAGGTGTAGTTGACGATGCCCGAGGTCAAGCCCCACAGCGGCGCCAGCACGCAGTCGCCGGTGATTGCGCCGCAGATGTAGGTGTCGGCGAAGTCGTCGACGTCGTAGGCGCCCTGGCCCAGGGTCGCGGCGAACTGCTCGGGGGTGAAGCCCGCGCGCGTGACGCCGGCCAGCAGCTTGGCGTAGTTGGTGCTGCCGGGGTTGAGTTGCATGTAGCGCACGGCGTCCATGGCGATGCGCTTGTGGGTTTCCTGGGAGAAGGCCTGGGCTTGCAGGCTGAGGCCGGCGCCCACGAGGGCGGCGAGCAGGGATTTGAGGGGCTTCACGCCTTGTGCTTCCTGTTGACTGAACAAGGAAGGCCGCCCCGGAGTGCGGGGCGGCCAGAGGAAGCAGCAAGTTATCGACCGCATGTGACGGCCGAGTGCGTGAAGCGTGAAACAAGGGTCAGGACTTGCCTGACCCTGCATCAGGGGACGAGCCTCAGCGGCGGTTGGGGTCGTTGGGTCGGCGGTCGGCGCCGTTGGGCACGCCGTCGTGGTCCGCGTCACCGCGCGCCCAGGCGCCACGCCTGAACTCCCAGCGACCGTCGTGTTCCACCCAGGCCGGCTGGCTGTAGGCATAGCCACGGCGTTCCTTCACCCAAACGCCGGGATGCCAGACATGGCGACGGCCGTTCCAGTTCCAGTAGCCGTTCACCCAGGTATAGCCGCGGCGCGGCGCGGGCACCACCTCCTGGCGCGGCGGGGGCGGGGCCGTTGAAATCCAGATGCTGGCTTGCGCCGTGGCGGCGGTCGGCACCAAGGCCGCGCCGAAAGCGAGGCTGGCAGCCAGGCTGGAAGCGAGAAGGGTCTTGTTGAGCATGGCGGGTCTCCGAGGTGAGGTCTCCATTCAACGCTTTCGCCCGTTTGCCGCCGGTCGGAGCGCAGCCCGTCGGCTTGTCGGCGGCTTCCTGCATGGCAGAGGGAGGCCGCGCCCTCCCTGGCAGGATTACGGCTTCACCGGCCGCAGATAGGGGCCGGGCTTCACTTCCCGGAGCGGCTCCGCGGCGATCTTGCGCTTGAGCTCCGCGATGGCTGCATCGAGCTGCGCATCCTGGCCCATCGCGGTGGCCCGCGGCGGGTTGTCGACCTCGATGTCCGGCGTCACGCCCACGCCCTCGATGAGGAAGCGACCGTCGGCGTCCAGCTGCCCCGTCTCGGCGGCGCGCATGATGCCGTTGTCGATGAGGCGGTTCTGGTCGGACAGCCAGACACCGGCGCCCGAGCTGCGCTTGCCGATGACGGGGCCGAGCTGGAGGCGCTTGAAGCCCTCGGCGAAGGTCTCGCCGTCGGAATAGGTGTCCTCGTTCATCAGCACCACGGTGTGGCCGCGGTAGACGTTCTGCATGTTGGCGTAGACCTGCGCGCCGGCCGGCGAGCGCGGCTGCCAGAAGGCCCAGGCGCGGCGCAGCAGCTTCTCCAGGATCCAGCTGTCGATGTTGCCGCCGTTGTTGTAGCGCACGTCGATGATGAGGCCGTCGCGGTCGCTGGCGGCGTAGAACTCGCGCACGAAGTCGGCGATGTCGGCCGGGCCCATGGCGCGCAGATGCACATAGCCGATGCGGCCCTGTCCCACCTGCTCCACGGCACGGGCGCGGCTGAAGCGCCAGTCGTTGTAGCGCAGCTGGTTCTCGCGCAGTTGTGCCACCGGCGTGACGATGCGCTGCACCGTCTTGCCACCCGCCTGCTTGACCTCGACCAGCACCTGGCGGCCGGCCTGGCCGCGCAGCAACTCCAGCAGATGCGGCGCATCCGCGCTGGGGCGGCCGTTCACCGTCGTGATGACATCGCCCACCTTCAGCCCGAGGCCCGGGGCGGCCAGCGGCGGGGCTTCGGACGGCAGCTCGGGATCGGCCCCGTAGATGGCGTCGATGCGCCAGCCGTCGGGCACGCGCGAGAAGCGGCCGCCCAGGCCGGCCAGGCCGGGTTCGTCCGGCGCCGGGCGGGTGTCGCCCGCGCCGACCTGGCTGTGCAGGGCGCCCAGCTCGCCGACCATCTGCGCCATCAGCTCGGCCAGTTCGAAGCGGTCGGTGACGCGGTCCACCAACGGTTCGTACTTGGCGCGCACCGCCGTCCAGTCGACGCCGTGCATGGCCTTGTCGTAGAAGTGGTCGCGGTGCAGGCGCCAGGCGTCGGCAAACATCTGCTTCCACTCGGCGCGCGGCTGGGTGGCGATCTGCCAGTCGCTCCAGCGCACCTGCAGCTTGGAGAGGTCGGTCGGCAGCTTGGGCGCGGCCTCGACAATCAGCACCTCGGGTGCGTTCTGGCCCTGGTTGCGCACCACCATCAGCTTCTTGCCGTCGGCACTGATGTCGTAGTTGCGCACATCGCTGGCCAGCACCTCGGCCGGACCGCCCTGGTTGTCGATGGCGATGGACTTGAGCTGGCTCTTGCCATCCAGGTCGCGGTCCAGGAACCACAGGCGCTTGCCGTCGGCCCGCAGATCGCGATAGCTGCCGGAAGCCACGGGCAGTTCGTACAGGCGCTCGGACAGCCCTTCGAACTGGATGGCCGGCTTGCCCTTCTTGTCGGCGGCCGGCTTCTTGTCCTTGTCATCGGGCTTGCGCTCGGTCGGGGCCTTGTCGGTGGCCTTCTTGTCTTCGGCGCGCTGCTCGTCCGCCTTCTTGTCGTTGGCCGACTCGAGTTCGTCCTTGGCGGCGAACGGCGAACGCAGACCCGGCTGCAGGGCCAGCGCATACAGCTTGGCGCGGAAGCCGAAGAAGGGGCCGGTGTTGCGGTCGCCCCAGGGGCTGCCGCCACCGGTGGTGGCGAAGTTGCGGTTGGATGAGAAGTAGAGCCACTGCCCGTCGGGGCTGAAGGTGGCCGCGGCGCTGTCGTAGCGGTCGCTGGTCAGCGTGTGCGTGCGGCCATCGGCCGTGTTGTAGAGCTGCAGCTGGCCGCGGTCGGGCTGGCGCAGCGACAGCGTCCAGGCCAGAGCCTGGCCGTCGGGGCTCCAGCCCTGCAACTGCGGCGGTTCGCCCACCGTGCTGCGGGCGATCTCGCGTGTCGTCCGGGCCTTCAGATCGGTCAGGTAGACGGCGCCCTCCTTGTCGGTGTGCGCCAGCCAGCGGCCGTCGGGCGAGGGCAGCAGGTCGCGGCGCTGCGTCGTTGCACCGCTGGTGATGCGCTCGGGCTGGCCGGTGCCATTGGCGGCGAAGCGCCAGATCTCGGTCTCACCGCTGAAGTCGCAGGTGGCGAAGACGCTCTTGTTGTCGCTGCTGAACTCGCCCTTCTTGCAGCGGCCGTCGGCGGGCTGCGGCAGTTCGGCGCGGCGCAGCTGCTGCACGCCCTGCGTGGCGAGATGGCCCCGGGCCGCCAGCAGCACGCGTTCGCCGTTGGGTGCGAAGGAAGTGTCGGTCAGGAAGTCCTGGGGCTTCTTGATCCAGCGCTCGCGCTGCTGGTCAAAGTCGCCACCCAGGCTGATGTCGAGTTTCTGCGGCGCGCCGGGTTGCGACAGGTCGACGAGGTAGAGGTCGGCCCCCACCGCATAGACCACCAGCGTGCCGTCGATGGACGCGTGGCGGATGTCCCAGCCCTTGTGCGTGGTGTGCTGGCGCAGGTTGCCGCCCTGGGCGTCGACCGACCACAGATTGACGGTGCCGTCGCGGTCCGACAGGAAGGCGATGCGCTCGCCGCCTGCTGCGCGATAGGGCAGGGGGCGGCGGTCGTTGTTGCCCTCGGCGATCAAGGGCCGAGCCTCGGCCTTGTCTGTCAGATCCAACGACCAAAGCCGCGAGATGGCGCCGCCACGGTACTGGCGGGCGTTGTCGCTGCGCAGGCCGCTGCGCGTGAAGTAGAGCGTCTTGCCGTCGGCGCTGAGGGCCGCGTCGCTGGCCTGGCCCACGGGCAGCTGTCGGCGCTGGCCGGTCTTCACGTCGATGGCGAAGAGCTGGGCGCCGGGGCGTGCGTCCAGGCCGGTGTAGAGGACTTCGCCCGCGGCCGTGAAGCCCCAGACGCGCATGCCGCCGCCTTCCCAGGTCAGGCGCCTGGGAACGCCGCCGGCGGTCGGCATCAGATAGATCTCGGTGCCGCCGTCGTACTGGCCGGTGAAGGCCAGCCACTGACCGTCGGGCGACACGGAGGGCTGGTTTTCCTGGCCCGCATGCGTCGTCAGGCGTTGGGCTTCGCCACCCTGCGAGTTGACCCGCCACAGGTCGCCCTCGGCGACCAGATAGACGGTGTCGCCGCGCAGGGTGGGCTGGCGATAGAAGCCGCTGGTGCCGGCCCAGGCGCTCGTGGCGCACAGGACCGCGACGAGGGCGGCGAGACGGAAGCGAGGCATGGGGCTCTCCTGATCAGGGCCGCCATTGTGTTGCTAGGGGGATGGGGGGCGATTCGTCACATCGGGTGAATCCGGGGGGCGATTGGCCGCGTAACACCCGCCAGATGCCAAGCCGGCATTGCCCCACAGGATGCCCTCGATGAATGCTCGTCTCACCCGCAGCGCCCTGGGCGTTGCGCTGCTCTGCCTGGCCGCTGCGGCCCAGGCCTCCAGCCACCGCGAAGCCCCCTTCATCACGACCGTGCCCAAGGTCGATGCGACGGACTTCTACATGTTCAACAGCTACGAGACCGGCCGCGCCGGCTACGTGACGCTGATCGCGAACTACCAGCCGCTGCAGGACGGCTACGGCGGTCCCAACTATTTCTCGATGGACCCCAACGCGCTGTACGAGATCCACGTCGACAACGTCGGTGACGCCAAGGAGCACATCACCTTCCAGTTCCGCTTCAAGAACACGCTGTCCAGCAGCGGGGCCGGCACTTCGCTCAGCGTGGGCGGCAAGATGGTCAACATCCCGCTGATCCAGTCGGGCGCGGTGGCCAACGTCAAGGATGCCAACCTGCAGCTCAATGAAAGCTACACGCTGACCGTGGTGCGCGGCGACCGCCGCAGCGGCACGGCCCAGGCGGTCGCGCATGCCACCAGCGGTGCGACAACCTTCGACAAGCCGGTCGACAACATCGGCAAGAAGACCATCGCCGACTACGCGGCCTATGCGGCCAAGCATGTCTATCCCATCACCATCCCGGGCTGCACGACCCCGGCCAAGGTCTTCGTCGGCCAGCGCCAGGACCCGTTTGCCGTCAATCTCGGCACCATCTTCGACCTCGTCAACGCGCCGGTCTCCGTCATCACCGACCCGTCGCTGATCAATGCCGCGCCCAACACCATCGGCGACAAGAACGTCACCACGCTGGCGCTGGAAGTGCACAAGGACTGCCTGAAGTCCGCCACCGACGACGTCATCGGCGGCTGGACGACGGCCAGCCTGCGCCAGGGTCGGCTGCTCGATCCCAAGCCGGGCTCGGGTCACCAGACCAGCGAGAAGGCCGGTGGTGCCTGGGTGCAGGTCTCGCGCCTGGGCATGCCCCTGGTCAACGAGGTCGTCATCGGCCTGAAGGACAAGGACAAGTTCAACAGCTCCAAGCCCTCGGGTGACGCCCAGTTCGCCGACTATGTGACCAACCCGACGCTGCCGGCCCTGCTGGAGATCGCGCTGGCCCTGCCCAACACGGCACCCACCAACTTCCCGCGCAACGACCTGGTCACGACCTTCCTGACCGGCATCAAGGGCGTCAACCAGCAGAAGACGGTGACGGCGTCCGAGATGCTGCGCCTGAACACCGCCATTCCGGCCGTGGCCTTCGCCCAGCAGAACCGCCTGGGCATCGTCGGCAACATCCTCGCCAACGGCAGCGACAACGCCGGCTACCCGAACGGTCGCCGGCCCAAGGACGACGTCGTCGACATCTCGCTGGTGGCCGTCATGGGCGGCCTGTGCGTGGCCAACGGCGACACCGACAAGCTCGGCTTCGGCGCGGCCTGCAAGCCCAGCGCCGTGCCGCTGGGTGCGACCAGCTTCAAGCTGCATGACGCGGTGGACCAGGCCGTCGTGCCGCTGCTGAGCAGCTTCCCCTATCTCAACACGCCCATCCCGGGCACCAAGTGAAAGGGGCCGCCATGTTGACCCGCAAGACCGCTGCGGTTGCCGTTGGCGCCGTGATCGCGCTGTCCGCCTGCGGCGGCAGCGACAGTGACACCGAAAT
>FTBV01002399.1_pt1 | contig 16763 bp, 13 predicted proteins | sample 1639281 | NCBI WGS metagenome assembly FTBV01 (sample SAMEA3914864, study PRJEB12502) | metagenome | biome: forest; material: soil | place: USA | collected 2012-03-12 | depth 0.3 m | reverse complement strand
GGTGATGATGCTGCCCGCGTCGTCCGTCAGGAAGACGGCGCGGGCGGGCGGATCGGAATCGAACATGCGCTTCCCCGTGCAAGGCCAACCGCCGTTGGACAGCGGTGCCGGGGAACCGTTCCGCGCAGGATATCAGGCGGCCGCTTCGGCGCGTGCCGGCAGGGCGACCTGGTTGTCGACGCTGAACTGGTAGTCCTTGAACACGTGCTCGGCCGACAGGATCTGGTAGTGGCCGTCGCCCAGCTTGTGGGTGGTGTCCTTCAGGCGGTAGGTGGTCGAACCGCAGGTCCAGCAGTTGAAGTTGCGCATGTGGGTGCACAGACAGGTCTTGTCGAACACGCGGATGTTCTTCGAGTCCGGATTCGCCTGCACCTCGCGGTTGTACGAGTTGATGTAGGCGCAGTTGCCGGTCGCGTCCAGCAGGTAGCCGTAGGATTCGCAGCCCGGGCGGATGCCGGAGCCGATCGCCGGGGTCTGCTTCAGCATGCGCATCGGATAGCCGGTCGGCGAGACGCCGTTGACGATGATGTCTTCCTCGCTGGCGCGGAAGTATTCCTGCTTGACCTCGTCGGGCAGGCCGCATTCGCGGGTGACGGTGAAGCGGGTCGCCACCTGCACGCCGCCGGCGCCTTTTTCCAGGAAGCCCACGGCATCGCTGCCGGTGAAGATGCCGCCCGCGGCGATCAGCGGAATGTTCAGTTGTTCGGCGCGCATGAAGGCATGGATCTCGTCCATGATGGTGTGCAGGTCGTACTGCTGCCAGTCGTCGATGCCGAAGCCGAGGTGGCCGCCGGCCAGCGGGCCTTCGACGATCACGTAGTCCGGCAGGCGGTCGAGGCGCGAGACCTTACGCAGGAACAGTTGCAGCGCGCGCACGGACGAGACGATGATGCCCAGCTTGGCGTCGCGGAAGCGCGGATGGTCCTTGATCAGTTCGAAGGAACCGAGGTGCAGGCCGGCCGACATGGTGATGCCGTCGATGCCCGCGTCGAGCGCCGCCGACAGGCGGGTGCGCAGGGTTTCCTTCGGCGCGTTCATGGTCAGCTTTTCCATGCAGTTCACGAAGATCAGGCCATCGCCTTTCTTCGCGTCCATGGTTGCGCCCACGTGCAGACGGGTTGCCTCGGCCAGGCGGTCCAGGTCGAACTGGACCACCGATTTGTCCATGTTGTTGATGTTGAACTTGTAGAGCTTGGTCTTTTCCTTGACGAAGCTCGTGTCGAACTTGCGGTCCGAGACGTCCGGGACCATCGCGTCGGAAATATGGCCAATGCCGCCGAGGCGCGCCGCCTCCAGCGCCAGTTCGGAAGTCGAGATGTCGACTCCCATTCCGCCGATCATGATGGGCACATATTCTTTGTTGCCCAAACGCAGGCGAAAATCATCTACACGTTTCATTGCATTCCTTAACAGCCATAGACTAATCGCCCGCCATTTTACAGCAGGAGATGGGCTTTACAGAGGGGCTTTTAGCGCACGGTCGTGCGGTAAAAGCCCTGTCTTCCGGGTCAGTCGCGGAAGTTGTTGAAGGCCAGCGGCAGGTCCGTGACGTCCTTGCGCAGCATGGCGATCGCTTCCTGCAGGGTATCGCGATCCTTGCCGGTGACGCGCACGGATTCGCCCTGGATCGAGGCCTGGACCTTCATCTTGCTTTCCTTGATCAGCTTGGTGATCTTCTTGGCGTCCTCGGACTCGATGCCGTTGCGCACCTTCAGCACCTGCTTGACCTTGTCGCCGCCGATCTTTTCGATCTTGCCTTCGTCCAGGAAACGGACGTCGACCTTACGCTTGGTCATCTTGTTCAGCAGGACGTCCTTGACCTGGCTGATCTGGAAGTCGGAATCGCCGAACAGGGTGATTTCCTTGTCCTTCTGCTCGACCTTGGCCGAGGTGCCCTTGAAGTCGAAGCGGGTCTCGATTTCCTTGCTCGAGTTTTCGACGGCGTTCTTGACTTCGACCATGTCTGCTTCGCAGACCACATCAAACGATGGCATTGTGTGTTCCTTTTTTTATTGGGTGACGAATGCCGATATTGTAACGGACCGTTGGCGTCGGGGCGCCTGTTTCCCACTATAATCAGCGGGCCAACTCCGGACCCAGCCATGCAAGCATTGCCCATCGAACACGACATCTCACTCCAGCACTTCAACACCTTCGGCATCGGCGCCCGTGCCAGGCGCTACCTGCGCGTGATCGACCCCGCCCAGCTGGCGGCGCTCGCCGCCGACCCCGAGCTCGCTAGCTTGCCGCGCCTGGTGCTGGGCGGCGGCAGCAACCTGCTGATCACCCGCGCCGAAATCGGGCAACTGGTGCTGCACATGGCCCTGATGGGCAAGGAGATCGTCGGCGAGACGCCGGACGCCATCCTGGTGCGCGCCCGCGCCGGCGAGAACTGGCATGGTTTCGTGCAATGGACCCTGGAACAGGGACTGGGCGGCCTGGAGAACATGTCGCTGATCCCGGGCACGGTGGGCGCCTCGCCGATCCAGAACATCGGCGCCTATGGAGCCGAGGTCAAGGATCGCTTCCATTCGCTCAGCGCCTTCGATTTCGAGACCGGCACGACGCGCACGATGGACGCGGCCTCCTGCCGTTTCGCCTACCGCGACAGCGTGTTCAAGCACGAGGACGGCCGCGGCCTGGCGGTGCTGGACGTGACCTTCGCGCTGCCGAAAGCCTGGGCGCCGAACCTGCGCTATGCCGAGCTGGCCCGCGAACTCGACGGCGTGGCCGATCCGGGCCCGCGCCAGGTGGCCGAGGCCGTGATCGCGATCCGCCGCCGCAAGCTGCCCGACCCGGCGGAGATCGGCAATGCCGGCAGCTTCTTCAAGAACCCGGTGGTGCCGGGCGAGCACTGCGCCCGCCTGCTGGCACAGTGGCCGAACCTGGTCCACCACCCGCAAGCCGACGGCAGCGAAAAGCTGGCGGCCGGCTGGCTGATCGACCAGTGCGGCTGGAAGGGCAGGTCGCTGGGCCGCGCCGGCGTCTATCCGAAGCAGGCGCTGGTGCTGGTGAACAATGGCGGCGCCAGCGGCGAGGAAGTGCTGGCGCTGGCTCGGGCGATCCAGGCGGACGTGCAGGCGCGTTTCGGGGTGCTGCTGGAGCCGGAACCGGTGATGATCTGAGCGGGCTTGCCGATCTGCCGTCGCGTACATCGAAAGGACCGTAGAAAATGTGGAAGAACCTTGGAAAGTGCATTGCAGCTCTCTTGTTGTCGACGGGCTGGCAGTGGGCGCAGGCACAGGCGCAGGGTCAGGCGCAAGTTCACGAAGATTATCTGAAGGCACCCGACCGCATCCAGTGGGAGGCCGGTGGCCTGTACGATGGGCGCTTCGACGATGGCACGTCCTTCCAGATCGAACTGGCGTATCCGCGGCCGGAGAGCGTCCCCGCTCGTGTCTGGCAAAAATTCGTCCCGGTGGTCTGGTTGCCGCGGAATTACAAGGGGACACCGGCGGAGCTCCTGAACGTCGGCGGCGCCGGCATGCCGGTACGGCTGGCCGTCGCCCGGGAGCCCGGCCTTGCGAGCGACGAGATCTATACCGTTGCGCTTGCACCCGACCTCATGTCCGGCCAGGGCGTCTGGAGCGGGCCGGGCAAGGCCGGCCAGCGCAAGTTCACCCTGCGGCGCAGGCTGCCCTATGTCGGCATCGTGGTCGCCAGGCCCGCGTCGTCCGAGCTCGCCGCCTATTCTTCGTACTATCGCGAAAAGGGATTCGCGTTCTCGGCCTTTTTTCCCGTCGTCGGCGATGCGGGGGCCGATGCCTGGATCCGGCAGCGGGCCGGCAGCTGCGACGACACCGGCGAATGCGCGAACACGGTCCGTGTCGTCTGGCGTTCGGCTTCGCTGCTGTCCTTGAAAGCGATGGTGTGGGGCGACTCCGGCGGTGCGCACGGCCTGGGACATTCGGACACGCGGCAGTACGGCATCCGGGCGGGCGCCATGACGCCGCTGGGCCTGGACGACTTCATCGAGCCGGGTCCGGGCTGCACGGAAAAGGTCTCGGCGGCGATCGTCGACGGACTGCGTTCCAAACACATGAGCTGGCCCGAGAAGGCCGGGCTGGACGCCCGGACTGCCAGGTTTACGCCGGTGCCGGGCGGCATCGCCTTCCATTACGATGCCTATGAAGCCGGCCCCTATGCCGAGGGAGCGCCGACCGTGTTCGTGCCACGGGAAGCAATGGCGGCTTGCCTGCGCTACCTGCCGGACGAGGACTGACAGGCGGACGTGGCCGCCACCCGGTTGCGCCCGGCCCGCTTGGCCTCGTACAGCGCGCCATCGGCGGCGGCGATCAGCGCCTCGATGCTGCCGCCTTCGCTCGGCAAGGCGCTGGCCACCCCGATCGACATCGTGACCGTCCCGCAGGGTGCGGCCGGATGCGGCTGCGCCAGCTGTTCGAGGTGGCGGCGGCAGTCCTCGGCCAGCTTGAGGGCGCCGTCCAGGCCGGTTTCAGGCAGCAGGATCGCGAACTCCTCGCCGCCGTAGCGCGCCGCCAGGTCGGCCGGGCGCTTCAATTGCCCGGTCAGCACGGCGGCGGTCTTCTTCAGGCACAGGTCGCCGGCCGGATGGCCGAGGCTGTCGTTGTAGTGCTTGAAGTGGTCGACGTCGCAGATCAGCAGCGAGAGCGGCGCCTGCCCGCGGCGCGCGCGCTGCCATTCGGTGTCGATCGCCTCGTCGAAGCGGCGGCGGTTGGCGATGCCGGTCAGGCCGTCCAGCGCGGCCAGCTTGCGCAGTTCGAGGTTGGCCTGCGCCAGCTCGTCCTGGCTGGCGCGCAGCGAGCGGTAGGCGGCGTCGCGCTGCAGGAGGCTGATGTAGCCGCGCGAATGGTGGCGGATGCGCGCCACCAGTTCCAGCTGGTCGGGCAGCTTGACCAGGTAGTCGCTGGCGCCGACCGCGAAACCGTGCGCCTTCAGCCTGGCTTCCTCCTTGGTCGACAGCACCACCACCGGCACCTCGCGCAGGGATTCCTCGGCGCGGTAGCCGGCAAGCAGCTGGAAGCCGTCGGCGCCCGGCATCACCAGGTCCTGCAGGATCACGGTCGGCTGCAGGGCCAGCGCGGCCGCGTGCGCGGCCTTGGCGTCGGTGACGTAATGGAAGGCGATGTCGGGATGGGCGGCGAGCATGCGCCGCACGGCTTCGACGATGATGAGCTGGTCGTCGACCAGCAGCACGCGCACCTGGTAGCCGGCGGCGTCTGGATGGGGGAGGGAAGGACTGGCTGCGGACATCGGTTGAATTTGAATTGGCGAAAATACACCTGTCATTACGAGCCGCCGATTCTATCCGATAACCACAATGAAATGTTGTCTAACGGCAAAATTTTCTGAGCAGCATTCATCTCGGCGGCGGCGCGCGGCATGCCGTATACCGCGCTGCTGGCTTCGTCCTGGGCGACGGTCGCGTGGCCGGCCGCGCGCATCGCGAACAGGCCGGCGGCGCCGTCGCGGCCCATGCCGGTCAGCAGGATCCCGGTCGCCGCACGCCCCCAGTGCCGCGCCACCGAATGGAAGAAGATGTCGATCGAGGGGCGGTGGATCTCGTCGCGCGGCTCGGCGTCGTAGCGGAGCCGGTTGCCGGGCGCCAGGCGCAGGTGGTCGGCGGTGGTCGCCACCTGCACCATGCCGCCTTCCAGGTGGTCGCCGTCGGCGATCGGCGCGACCCTGGCGGGGCTCTGCTCGCCGAGCCATCGCACCAGCTGGGCGGCGAAGCTGCTGTCGATGTGCTGGACCACCACCGCCGCGGTGTCGGGCGGCGGCTGCCAGAGCGAGAACAGGCGCGCCAGCGCCGCCGGTCCGCCGGTCGAGGCGCCGATCGCCACCAGGCGCGCCACGTGCGGCACCCCGGCCGGCACCGGGGCGGGGCGACCGGCGACCAGTTTGCCGATGGTGTGGATCTTGGCCAGCAGCGCCGCCTCGCCGCCCGGCTTCCCGAGCAGCACCGGGGTCGCGACCACGTCGAGGGCGCCGGCGCCGAGGGCGCGGAACACCTGGCCGACATTGTCCTGCGGCCGCGCGGTGACGACCAGGATCGCGCACGGCGCATTGGCCATGATGCGGCGGGTTGCCTCGACGCCGTCGAGCAGCGGCATGTCGAGATCCATCAGCACCAGGTCGGGCCGCAGGTCGGCGCACAGGCGCACGGCGTCGACGCCGGTGCGCGCGATCCAGGCCACCTGGTGCTCGCCGCTGGCGGCCAGTACCCGGCGCAGGGCCTCGGCCGCAATCGGCACGTCGTTGGCGATGCCGATCCTCATGACGCCTCCGCCGGCAAGGGCGCGCCGATCAGGTCGCGCACGGCGTCGAGCAGGGTGGCGTCGTGGAAGGCGCCCTTGGCCAGGTAGTAATCGGCGCCGGCCTCGAGGCCGCGCGCGCGGTCTTCCGGACGGTCCTTGTAGGACACGATCATCACCGGCAGCCGCTGCAGGCGCGGGTCCTGGCGGATCCGTTCGAGCAGTCTGATGCCGTCCATGCGCGGCATGTCGATGTCGGTGATTACCAGGTCGTAGGCGCCGGCGCGCACGCTGTTCCAGCCGTCGACGCCGTCGAGGGCGACGTCGACGCGGTAGCCGCGCGCCGCCAGCAGCTTGCGCTGCATCTCGCGCACGGTGAGCGAATCGTCGACCACCAGGATGCGGCGCGCAGCCTGGCGTCCGTCCTGGCGCGCGCCGTCGGCGGCCGGCACCGGCTGCAGCGATTCGCCGGCTTCCAGCAGCCGCGCGATCGACAGCAGCATGTCGGGCACGTCGAGGATCAGCACCGGGGCGCCGTCGTCGAGCAGGGCGCAGGAGGCGATGTCGCGCAGCTTGCCGAACACCGGCTCGAGCGGCTGCACCGTCAGGCTCTGTTCGCCGCGCACCTCGTCCACCACCAGGCCGTAGCGCTCGCGCGCGCCGCCGACGACCACCACCGCCAGCTCGGCGCCGGGTGTGGAATCGCCCAGCTCGAGTACGCGGCCGGCCGCCACCAGGCCCAGGTGGGCGCCCTCGACCTCCAGGTACTGGCGGCCGGCCAGGGTCTGCACCGCGCCGGCCGGCACCCGCAGCACGCGTTCGGCGCGCGCGATCGGCAGCGCATAGGCCTCGCCCAGCACGTCCACCACCAGCGCGCGCACGATCGACTGGGTGACCGGCAGCACGATGGCGGTGCGAAAGCCCTGGCCCGGCGTGGACTCCACCCGCACCGTGCCGTTCTGGGCCTGCACCGCTTCGTGCACCACGTCCAGGCCGACCCCGCGGCCGGAGATCTCGTTGGCGTCCTCCTTCAGCGAAAAGCCGGGCAGGAACAGGAATTCCATCAGTTCCGGCGTCGACAGCGCCTGCGCGAAGCCGGGCGCAGCCAGCCGGCGGGCGACGGCGGCGCTGCGGATCCGTTCGGGATCGACGCCGCGGCCGTCGTCGCTCACCTCGATCGACAGCATGCCGCCGCGGTGGCGCGCCTCCAGCCGGATGGTGCCGGCGGGCGGCTTGCCGGCGGCCGCGCGTTCGGCAGGCGGCTCCATGCCGTGGTCGACCGCATTGCGCAGCAGCTGGCCCAGCGGCGCTTCGAGGCGCATCAGCACGGCGCGATCGACCAGGGTGTCGGCGCCGGTGACGTCCAGGCGCACGTCCTTGCCCAGGCTGCGCGCGAGGTCGCGCACCATGCGCGGCAGGCCGTGCAGGCCGTCGCCGAAGCGGCACATATGGAGTTCGAGCACTTCGTCGACCAGGCGGGTGGCGACGCCGGTAGCCTGCCGCTCGTAATGCTCGGCATCGAGGATGCTGCGCTGCAGGCCGTCGCGCAGCGGGCGGGCGCGCTCGTCGACCGCGCGTACCAGTTCCAGCAGGCGCGGATCGCCGCCGGCCACGATCGCTTCGCGCAGCTGTTCGAGGGCGGCGAACATGCCGTGCTGCTGGCGCTTGTGGCGTTGCAGGGCGTCGATCCAGGGACGCAGCTGGCCGGCATGCAGGCGCGCCTGGCCGGCCAGGGTCAGGAGTTCGTTGCCGGGGTCGAGGCCCGGCGCGGCGGCGGGCAATGGCGCCGGCGCCGGAGCCGCTGCCGGAGCGGAAGCGGCGGGCACCGCATTGGGCAATGCGGCGGCGATCGGCGCCAGCGGCATGACCGCGGGCGCTTCCTGGGCGCTGGCCTGCAGGGCGTCCAATGCGGCAAGCGCCGCCTCGACCCGGCCGCCATGCGGGCCGGCGTCGACCGGTTCGGCCTCGGACGGCGCCGCCAGCTGCCGCATCAGGTCGACCGCCCCCAGCAGCACGTCGACGCCGGCCGCGTCGAGCGCCAGCCGGCCCTGCTGGGCGGCGATGAACACGTCCTCCATCGCATGCGCCAGCTTCACCATCGGCTCCATGCCGACGATGGCGGCGGCGCCCTTGGTCGAATGGGCGGCGCGCATCATCGCTTCCAGCGTGGCGGGATCCTGGCCGCGCTCGCTGCGCAGCAGGCCGTCGGTGAGTACGCGCGCCTGGGCCTGGGCCTCCATGCGGAACAGATCGAGCATCGAGAAGCCGCTCAGGTCGTCGCCGAATTCCTGGTCGATGCTCATCGCAGCAGCCCCAGTACTTCGCGTTCCAGCATGGCGGCGTCCAGCAGGCCGGCCTCGATGGCGCCGCCGGCGATCACGCCGGCGACCAGCGCCGCCGGCAAATGGCCGAGGGTGGCGGCGCGCGCGCGCAGCGTCCCGGAGGCATGGCGCAGGATGCCGTGCACCTCCGCGACCGGCACGGCGACGCGCTGGCCGCGCAAGCCCAGCACCAGCAGGCGCTCGAAGCTGTGGCGGCCGGCCGGCGCCGGCACCCCGATGGTGTCGATGCCGAGCAGGGCCGCCAGCGACACCGCCGGCAGCACCCGCCCGCCGACGTTGACCACGCCGAGCAGGGCGCCGCCGGAGCGGTGCGGCAGGCGGTGCACGGGCGCCGGCGGCGCCACCGCGGAGGCCAGCGCCACCGGCACCGCCAGCCATTCGGCGCCGATGCGGAACACCATCGCGGCGGCATCGGTGGCGGCCGGCGGCGGCACGGGCCGGGCCAGTTCGCGCGCCCAGGCCTCGCGGTAGTCCGGTTCGACCGGACGCTGGAGATTGCGTTGGGCCGCCTCCGCGTAGACCGGGCAGTTGCGGCAGTGGACGTGGCGCTCCAGTTCCGCGCAGCTGCGGTCGCCGGCCACGCCGATGCGGCGCCAGCAGTCGCCGGACGACTCGCGGAACGATTCGCGGGATGCGGACGGCTGCGTCATCGCGCTGCTCCCGCGCCGCGCCGGCGCGCATGGACGCGCGCCGCGCGCCCGCGCAGCAGGGCGGCGTCATCCGCATCGCCGCGCTGCTCGATCAGCAGGGCCAGGCTGCACAGCGCCTCGTAGTGCTCGGGCTGCAGGAAGAGGCAGCGGCGCCAGTGGCGTTCGGCCGCGCGCGGCTGGCCGGCGCATTCGCTGGTCAGGCCGAGCAGGAACCAGGCTTCGGCCAGTTCCGGCTGCAGCGCCAGGATTTCCTGGCAGGTTCGCTCCGCGTCCGGCAGGCGGCCGGCGTCGGCCAGGCGCCGGGCCTCGGCAAGCAGCGCCGCCAGCGATGCGCGCGCTGGCGCAGGCGCAGGCGCAGGCGCGGGGGCGGGCGGCATCGGAACGGCGGGACGCGGGCGCCGCCGCACCGTCGCCATGCCTTCCTTGTGCAGGGCATACGGATGGCGCAGCGATTGCGGAGCAAAGCCCCGGCGGCAGAAGGCCGGGGCCTCGGCAAAGCCGGACAGCAGCAGGCCGTCGTCGGCCATCAGCGCCTCGATGGCGGCGGCGGCGGCGGCGCGGCCGGCGTCGTCGAAATAGATCAGCAGGTTACGGCAGAACACCAGGTCGTAGCGGTCGCCGCCACCGGGCAGGGTGGCCGGGCGCAGCAGGTTGCCCTGGCTGAAGCGCACGTAGCGGCGCAGCGCATCGTCGATCAGGTAGTCGTCGCCGTCCTGGCGGAACCAGCGCTCGCGGAAGGCCAGGTCGGCGCTGCGGAAGGCGTTGCGCGTGTAGCGGCCCAGGTGCGCGCGTTCGAGCGAGGCGCCCGACAGGTCGACGGCGTCGATCCGGCACTGCCCGGGCGCGATGCCGTTCGATGCCAGCGCCATCGCCATCGAATACGGCTCCTCGCCGCCGGCGCAGGGAATGGACAGCAGGCGCAGCTGCCGGCCCGGATGGCTCAGCAGGCGGCGCTGGACGAAGCGCAGCGCGGTGTCGAACAGCTCCGGATCGCGGAACATCCAGGATTCGGGCACGATCACGAGGTCGACCAGGGCTTCGAATTCCGGCGTGCCGGGCAAGGGCGCATAGTCCTGGCGCGCGTCCAGGCCTAGGCGCAGCATGCGCTCGCGCACGGCGCGCTCGACGGCATCCGGCGGCAACACCAGGCCGGTGCTGTCCTTCAGCAGCTGGCCGAGATTCATGCGCAGGCCTCGCCGAACAGCAGGGCTTCCACCTCGGGCGCCAGCAGGCGGTCCGGCTCGATCAGCTGCAGCATGCCGGCGGCGCGACCGGATACCTCGGTATCGCCGGCCGCAAGCCGGCCGAGCCAGGGCGCGGCCAGCACGCCGCCGTCGCGCAGTCCGGCGCCGATGTCCGCGACCCCGGTCACGCGCTCGGCCTTCAGGCCCAGGCGCCGCAGCCGTCCCGCCGCCGCCACCTCGACCAGCAGGATGCGGGTGTCGTAGCGCACCGCATCGGGCGGCGTGCCGGCCAGGCGCGACAGGTCGATCACGGGTGTCACTTCGCCATGCAGGTCCAGCAGGCCCGGCACGTAGTGGGGCGCTCCGGGCAGCGCTTTCAGGCGCGCCACCGGCAGCACCCGCAGCACGGCGGTGAGGGGCAGGGCATAGCGTTCGCGCCCGATGTGAAACGCCAGCACCTTCATGCGCGGGTCTCAGTCATTCACGGAGAAGGTGGCGACCGACTGCTGCAGGTCGCCGGCGGCGTACTGCAGCTGGTGCACGGCCTCGCTGGTGGCCTTCAGCGATTCGACGGTCTGCTGGCTGGCGTCGGACAGCTGCAGCATGGTGCCCGAGATCTGCGAGGCGCCGACCGCCTGCGTCTGCATCCCCTGCAGCACCAGGTCGAAGCGCGGCGACAGCTTGCGCACCTGGTCCATCATGCCGGACAGCTGTTCGGCCACGTGGCGTGCCTCGCCGACGTTGCGGCGGATCTCTTCGGCGAATTTGTCCATGCCCATCACGCTGGCCGACACCGCCGACTGCATCTCCTTCAGCATCTGCTCGATGTCCCAGGTCGAGACCGAGGTCTGGTCGGCCAGGCGCCGGATCTCGGTGGCCACCACCGAAAAGCCGCGGCCCGCCTCGCCGGCCTTTTCGGCCTCGATCGCGGCGTTCAGCGACAGGATATTGGTCTGGTCGGCTACCTTGGTAATGGTGGTCAGCACGCTGTTGATGTTGCTGGCTTTCTCGGACAGCGCGGCCAGCTTGGCGCCGATCGAATCGGTGGCGTTGACCATCTGCTGCATGGTGTGGTCCATGTGCTTGAGCTTGTCCTGGGCGTCGGCGGTGGCGCTGGTGGTGTAGTCGGCCACCTCGGTCGCTTCCTCCATCGTGCGCAGCAGCTGGGAGGTGTTGGCCGACATTTCCTTGGTGGTGGCCAGCACCTCGACGCTGGTCTGGGCCTGCTCGATGCCGGTCGCTTCCTGCTGGCGCGCGGAGGCGGCGATCTGGGTCGCCGAGCTGGCTACCTGGATGCCGGCGCGCTGCACATTGGTCAGCAGGCTGCGCAGGTTGCCCAGCATGGTCGCAAGTCCCTCGCCGAGGCGGCCGATGGCATCTTCGCCGCGGATCTCCACATTGCCGGTCAGGTCGCCGCGCGCGGCCTTCGAGACCACGCCGAGCAGGGTGTCGACCTTGGCGCGCAGTTCGCGGCCGGCGGCCAGTTCCTTGGCGTGACTGTCTTCGATGGACTGGGCCATGCGGTTGAACTCGAGGGCCACCTGGCCCAGCTCGTCGCCCGAGAGGACTTCGGCGCGCGCGCCCGCGACGCCGTCGCCCAGCCTGCGCGCGGCGTCGGCCAGGGCCGCCAGCGGACGCGAGACGGCGCGCACCAGTATCGTGCCGATCAGGACCGCCAGCAGCACGCAGATCAGCGCGCCCACGCTCAGCAGCGCCCGCATCGACTGGCGCAGCGCGGTCGTGTCTTCCCTGCGCAGCTCCAGCAGGCGGTTTTCTTCGGCGGCGATATCGCCCAGGATCTCGCGCATCGTGGCCACGCTGGCGGTGCCGGCCAGGACCGCGGCTTCGGCCTGGGCCTGGACCGCCGCCGGGTTGGCGCCGGCGCGGCGGCGCAGTTCGAGCTGCGGCGCGATCGACTTGTCCATCCAGTTGACCAGCATCGGATCGAGCTGTTTCAGGCGTTCCTTCTGGGGCGGATTGTCGGCGGTCAGCTCGATCGCACGCCGCACGTGGCTGCGGGCGCGTTCGTACTCGCTGCGGATCGGTGCGACCAGGTTGTCGTTGCCGGTCAGGAGATAGCCGCGGGTCGCGCTCTGCACCTGCAGCACCGAGGTCGCGATGTGGTTGGTCTCCAGCAGCACCTCGAGGGTATGGCGGTCCCACGCATTCGCCTCGGACAGCCGCGCGAAGTTGTTATACGCCAGGATCAGCAGGCACAGGATGATCGCGACGATGGCGCCGAAGCCGATGGTCAGCTTTTTCTTGATGCTCAGGTTTCTCAGCATGTTTACAAAAAATGGTATCCGCAGGGGTCAGAGCCCGGTTTTATCGGGTGGGCTCTGACCCCGAAGTCAAGGACGCCGGAGTCACCCGAAAGGAAGCCCAGCCTCGAATGTAACATTTACCCGTACTCAAGTCGAAACAAAAGTGCACTAGCGCAACAAATACGCATCCGCGGGCAAGGCCGGCAAGCCATGCCGGCGCCGCGCCTGCACGCATTTCTCGTCGCCGATCTGCACCTCGCGACAGGGATCGGGCCGCCGTTCGTAGACGTCGCAGGCAAACGAGCCGTCGCCGGACTGGCGCAGGGCCGCGCAGCGCGGCGCCCTGGCATTGGTGCCGGCCATGCAGGCCAGGTAGGGATTGACCTGCTCGGTCAGGGAGGAGGGCAGGCCGCGCTGCTCGGCGTCGGCCCAGTAGAAGGAAACCCGGTAGCTCATGCAGCAGGCGCCGCAGGCGAGGCAGGGGTTGGTGTCGCTCGTGTCGCTCATGTCGGTGGAGGTTGAAGGCAAATGGTAGCGCGCGCGCCGCGTCCTGAAAAGTCGTGGACACTTGGTTTGTTAACGCAAATGATAATGATTCGCGTTTACAATTTTCGGGATTGTTGTTAAAGTCCCTGGCGTTCCAATAACCATTCCATAACAAAGCAAGCAAAGACCATGAAGAGCCCGATCACCAGCCGCAAGCATCCCTCCGTCCTCCGTCCCGCCGCCAGCGCAGCCCTGGCGATGATGCTGCCGCTCGCCGCCCAGGCCGCGGACGGCGCCGCCACCGCCGCCGCCGAAGGCCGCTCGCCCCAGCGCGTCCACGTCCACGGCGAACGCGAGAACGACTTCAAGGCGGCCCAGGCCGCGTCCGACAAGTACACCCAGCCGCTGCTGGATACCCCGCAGACCGTCGTCGTCATCAAGAAGGAGTTGATCGAGCAGCAGGGCGCCGTCACCCTGGCCGAGGCGCTGCGCAACACACCGGGCGTGGGTACCTTCTTCCTCGGAGAGAACGGCAATACCAACACCGGCGACGCCATCTACATGCGCGGCTTCGACAGCTCGGGCAGCGTGTTCGTGGACGGCATCCGCGACATCGGCTCCATCTCGCGCGATGTCTTCAACATCGAGCAGATCGACGTGCTGAAAGGCCCGGCCGGCACCGACACCGGACGCGGCGCGCCGACCGGTTCGATCAACCTCGCCAGCAAGCAGCCGCTGCTCAGGAATATCGGCGACGCCAGCCTGAGCGCCGGCAGCGCGGACCGCCTGCGCGGCACTGCGGACATCAACCGCGTGCTCGACGGCCGCCGCGGCATCGCCATGCGCCTCAACCTGCTCGACCAGGACAACGGCAACCCGGCGCGCAAGGAGGTGAAGGACAAGCGCTGGGCGATCGCGCCCTCGGTCGCCTTCGGCTTGCGCGGTCCGACCCGGCTCTATCTCGACTACCTGCACGTGAAGCAGGACAACCGCCCGGACGGCGGCGTGCCGACCATCGGCCTGCCCGGCTACGGCAGCCCGGATCCCAAGCGTCCGTGGCTGGCCACGGCGGCGCCGGTCGATCCGCAGAACTTCTACGGCGCCCTGTCGGACTTCGACCGGGTGAAGGCCGACATGTTCACCGCCATCGTCGAGCACGAGTTCGGCCCGCGCATGCGCCTGCGGAACACCAGCCGCTACGGCAAGACGAAGCAGTTCTACCTGCTCAGCGCCTTCATGGGGAATACCGCGAACATCGTGACGCCGGTGCAGGCGGACCCCTCGGGCTGGACCTTGGCTCGCACGACGCGCACCATCAAGGACCAGGAAAACACGGTGCTGGCCAACCAGACCACCCTGACCACGGAGTTCGCCACCGGCACGCTGCAGCACACCCTGGTGAGCGGTCTCGACCTCGCCAACGAAAAGCAGAGCAACTGGAGCTATACGGGCGGCGGCACTTTGCTGCCGGCGAATCTCTATCACCCGGATCCGGCCTCGCCGGTGACCGGGCTGAACCTGGTCCGCAGCGGCGCCCGCGCCCAGGGCGAGACGGCGACCGCCGCGGCCTGGCTGCTCGACACCATCCGGCTGGGCGAGCGCTGGCTGTTCGGCGCCTCGGTGCGGGTCGATCACTTCGACACCAGCTACGACGCGGTCGCCTTGTCGACCGCGGCCGCGAACCCGGCCCTGCCGGTCGGCACCCTGGTCCCGACCCATGTCGAACTGACGGACAGCCTGGTGAGCGGCAAGCTCTCGCTGCTGTACAAGCCGAGCGCCAACACCAGCGTGTACGCGCTATGGGCCAACTCCAAGCAGCCGCCGGGCTCGAACCTGGCGCTCAGCACCAGCGCCAACAGCGCCTCGAACCCGATCTTCGACCCGCAGGTGAGCACCACCACCGAGCTGGGCGCGAAATGGGAACTGATGAACAAGCGCCTCGGCCTGAACGCGGCCCTGTTCCGCACCGAGGTGAAGAACGAGGTCGAGCAGGACCCGGTCGACCTGAAGTACTACCAGACCGGCCGCAAGCGCGTGCAGGGCGTGGAACTGAGCGCGATCGGCGAGATCACGCGCAACTGGTCGGTGAGCGCCGGCTATGCCTGGATGGACACCAGCGTCGAAGCCGGCAAGCTGGTCACGGCGATCGGCAGCAATGCCCTGAGCTATACGCCGAAATCGTCCTTCACCAGCTGGACCACCTACAGCTTCCCGTCCGGCTTCAAGATCGGCGGCGGGGCGCGCTACTCGGGCCGCCTGCTGCGCGGGACCGACGGCGCGGTCGGCACGCCGGCCTATACCGAGGATTACTGGGTGGTGGATGCGATGGCCTCGTATGCGATCAACCGGCGGATCGATTTACGCGTGAACGTGTACAACCTGTTCGACAAGCGCTATGTGGCGGCGATCAACAAGAGCGGGTACCGGTATACGCCGGGGGCGCCGCGTTGGGGGAATGTGACTGCGAATTTCCACTTCTGACCACCGGTAGTGGAAATAAAAAAGCCGCCGACCCTTCCGGATCAGCGGCTTTCGCCGTTCAGGTCATGAAGATTACTGACCGCGCTTGGCGCGCGCCTTGGCCGCAATCCGCATGCGCAGCGCATTCAGCTTGATGAAGCCGCCCGCATCCGCCTGGTTGTAGGCGCCGCCGTCTTCGTCGAAGGTCGCGATGTTCATGTCGAACAGCGAATCGGTCTTCGAATCGCGCGACACCACGATCACGTTGCCCTTGTAGAGCTTGACGCGGACCCAGCCGTTCACGCTTTGCTGGGTGTGGTCGATCAGGGTCTGCAGCGCGACGCGCTCCGGGGCCCACCAGTAGCCGTTATAGATCAGCGAAGCGTAGCGCGGCATCAGGTCGTCCTTCAGGTGCGCTACTTCGCGGTCCAGGGTGATCGATTCGATCGCGCGGTGGGCTTTCAGCATGATGGCGCCGCCCGGGGTTTCGTAGCAGCCGCGCGACTTCATGCCGACGTAGCGGTTCTCGACCAGGTCGAGGCGGCCGATGCCGTGCTTGCCGCCGAGGCGATTGAGCTCGGTCAGCACCTCGGCCGGGGTCATGCGCTTGCCGTTGAGGGCCACGATGTCGCCCTTTTCGAATTCGACGTCGAGGTACTCCGGCTGGTCCGGCGCCTGCTCGGGGCTCACGGTCCAGCGCCACATCGATTCCTCGGCTTCGGCGCCCGGGTTCTCCAGGTGGCGGCCTTCGAACGAGATGTGCAGCAGGTTGGCGTCCATCGAGTAGGGCGCGCCGCCGTTCTTGTGCTTCATGTCGATCTCGATGCCGGCGTCTTCCGCGTATTTCAGCAGCTTCTCGCGCGACAGCAGGTCCCATTCGCGCCACGGGGCGATGATCTTGACGTCCGGCTTCAGCGCATAGGCGCCCAGCTCGAAGCGCACCTGGTCGTTGCCCTTGCCGGTGGCGCCGTGCGAGATGGCGTCGGCGCCGGTCTCGTTGGCGATTTCGATCAGGCGCTTGGCGATCAGTGGGCGGGCAATCGACGTGCCCAGCAGGTATTCGCCTTCGTAGACGGTGTTCGCGCGGAACATCGGGAACACGAAGTCGCGCACGAATTCTTCGCGCACGTCGTCGATGTAGATG
>FTBV01002284.1_pt1 | contig 17842 bp, 12 predicted proteins | sample 1639281 | NCBI WGS metagenome assembly FTBV01 (sample SAMEA3914864, study PRJEB12502) | metagenome | biome: forest; material: soil | place: USA | collected 2012-03-12 | depth 0.3 m | reverse complement strand
GGCCGCTACCTGTGGGTGTTCCGCCGCATCGTCGGGCGCATGCAGCACGACCTGTTCCACGTCTACACGGTGGACCAGCACATCCTGATGGTGCTGCGCAACGTGCGGCGCTTCTTCATCCCCGAGCACGCGCACGAGTACCCCTCCTGCGCGCAGCTGGCCGCCGGCTTCGAGCGCCCGTGGGTGCTGTACGTGGCCGCGCTGTTCCACGACGTGGCCAAGGGCCGCGGGGGCGACCACTCCGAGCTGGGCGGCACCGAGGTGCGCCGCTTCTGCAAGGAGCACGGCATCGGGCGCGAGGACGCGGAGCTGATCGAGTTCCTGGTGCGCCACCACCTGACGATGAGCCGCATCGCGCAGAAGGAAGACCTGTCGGACGCGAAGGTGGTGCAGGACTTCGCGGCGCTGGTGGGCACGCCGCGCCGCCTGGTGGCGCTGTACCTGCTGACCGTGGCCGACATCCGCGGCACCAGCCCCAAGGTGTGGAACGCGTGGAAGGGCAAGCTGCTGGAGGACCTGTACCGCCTGGCCAAGCGCGCGCTGGGCGGCGACACGCTGGCGCCCGAGGCCGAGACGGATGCGCGCAAGAAGGAGGCGATCCAGATCCTGGCGCTGCACTCCGCCCTGCCCGGCACCGAGGCGCCGTTGTGGAAGACGCTGGACACGGGCTACTTCGCGCGGCACGACCCGAACGAGATCGCCTGGCATGCGCGGTCGCTCTGGCGGCACCTGGAGACGACGGTGCCCATCGTGCGCGCGCGGCCGTCGCCGTTGGGCGAAGGGTTGCAGGTGCTGCTGTTCTCGCCCGACCGGCCGGACGTGTTCGCGCGGATCTGCGGGTATTTCGACAGCGCCGGGTTCTCGATCCAGGACGCGAAGATCCACACCACACGGGCCGGGTTCGCGCTGGACACGTTCCAGGTGGTGCATCCGGCGCACGAGGACGAGGGGCCGGCCGGCTATCGCGACCTGATCCCGCTGGTGGAGCACCAGGCGGCGCTGGCACTGGCCTCGGAAGGGCCGTTGCCACCGCCGCGGTCGGGGCGGGTGTCGCGGCGCGTGAAGTCGTTCCCGGTGGTGCCGCACGTGTCGCTGCGGCCGGACGAACGCGGGCAGCGGTGGCTGCTGTCGATCAGCGCGTCGGACCGGGCCGGGCTGCTCTACTCGGTGGCGCGGGTGCTGGCGCAGCACCGCATCAACCTGCAGCTGGCGAAGGTGTCGACGCTGGGGGAACGCATCGAGGACACGTTCCTGGTGGACGGCGCGGCGTTGCAGCAGCCGCGGCTGCAGATCCAGATCGAGACGGAGTTGCTGGACGCGATCTCGGCGTAGCGCTGCCGGTGGGCGCGAGGGCGCGAGGGGCGCCCGGAATGGAAAAGGGGGCGGATCGCTCCGCCCCCATGTCCGGGTTGAGGTGCAACGCGCCGGCCGAAACCGTCACGTCACGCCGTCATCCGAAGCAGCTCCTTAGCGGGCCAGCGACGAGGTGCCGCCCTTGCCTTCGCTGAAGGCGCACGCGCCGGCAGTGACCGACACCGGGATGTCTTGCTGCAGCACGAAGGTTTGGCCGCCGGTCGTGCCGGTCAGCGTGCCGGTGTCGTCGGTGCCGTTGAAGGACCAGTCAAGCGAGTCCCAGCCGTAGGCGGCAGCCGGGTTGCAGCCCTTGGAGCCGTCGCAGGTCGTCGTGGCAGCCTTCTTCGTGGCCTTGGCAGTGGTCTGCTTGCCAGTGGAGCCGGCGCAGTCGTAGTTGTGCCAGGTGGCGCTCTTCACGCCGTCGAATTCCATGCCGTCGCAGAAACCGGCGGGAGCGAACGAGACGCAGTACTTCGAAGCGGCGGCGGCCGGCATGGCAGCGGCAGCACAAGCGATAACGGACAGCGCAGCGAAAATAGCTTTCATGACTTGCCTCTATATGTGAAATGGTTGACGTTGAACGGCCGTCAAGTCCAAGGCGGCAGGAGCCAGATCCCTCACCCCCCCCGCTCGTTTACATCTGGAGAAACATTAGCGGCCGACCACAGCATCGGCGAGGTGGCGGGGCTGAGTCAATCACGGTATATGGGAGGGATTAACCCTAAAAGGGTTCGCCGCCACGGGCCGAACACGGCCGAGAGCCCGCGCGCGGGCTCCCTCAGCGGTTCATCGCCGCGTCGATCTGCTTGTCACGCATCCTTGCGATCGACGCCGGGTCGAAGCCCTGGATCAACGCGCCCGATGCGGCCGAATCCGCCGGCGCTGCCGGCTTGGCCATCGTGACCACGGACACCGTGCCCCCATGGATGTCCAGCTCCTTCGTGCCGGCACGGCACGGCTGCTGGCTGTACTCGATGCGGTGGTCAGGACCCTGGCATTTGCGGATGCCGGAGGCGGAGGGCGGCGGCAGCGACGTGGTGCCGCCTGCCGCCGCGGTGGGCGAGACGGCGGGCACCTTGTCGAGGAGGCGGCGAACCATCGGCTGGTCACGGGCGACGTAGGCACCCACGACGAGGGCTACGCCGAGGCCGATGGCGGCTTGGAGGAGGAGACTGCGGGACATGTGAGCGATTGTCGCAGCCTCCCGACGACATCAACCCATGTGCAGCCCGCCGTTGCAGCTGAACTCGGCGCCCGTGGTGAAGCCCGATTCCTCGCCCGCCAGCCAGCCGACGATGGAGGCGATCTCCTCCGGCGTGCCCAGGCGCTTGACCGGGATGGTGGCGACGATCTTCTCCAGCACCTCGGGCTTGATGGCGCGGACCATCTCGGTGCCGATGTAGCCCGGGGCGACGGTGTTGACCGTGACGCCCTTGGCCGCCAGCTCCTGCGCGAGCGCCATGGAGAAGCCGTGCATGCCGGCCTTGGCGGCGGAGTAGTTGGTCTGGCCGGCCTGGCCCTTCTCGCCGTTGACCGACGAGATCTGGATGATGCGGCCCCAGCCACGTTCCACCATGTCGCCCACCACCTGCTTGGTGACGTTGAACATGGAGTTGAGGTTGGTGTCGATGACGGCGTCCCAATCCTCGCGCGACATCTTCAGGAACATGCGGTCTCGGGTGATGCCGGCGTTGTTCACCAGCACGTCGATGGCGCCGTGTTCCTCGCGGGCCTTGGTGAAGGCCGCGACCGTGGAATCCCAGTCGGCCACGTTGCCGGACGAGACGTGGAACGTGTAGCCCAGCTGCTTCTGCTCCTCGATCCACTTGGCATGGTCGCGGCTGGGGCCACAGCCCGCGATGACCTTGAAGCCGTCCTTGTGCAGGCGCTGGCAAATGGATGTGCCGATGCCGCCCATGCCGCCGGTGACGTACGCAACCTTCTGAGCCATTTCCGTATCTCCTGTGTAGTGAGGGGGTCTGCCGGGCGACGTGCGTGCAAGGCGTCGTCGCCCTTTGTAGTCCGATCGGGCCGTGGCGGCAAGGCGCGCGACGGCCCGGCCCGGCCCGGCCCGCGGGCCGGAAAGCTGCCGGTCAGCGTTCGACCGTGAGCGCCACGCCCATGCCGCCGCCGATGCACAGCGACGCGATGCCGCGCCGGGCGTCGCGCCGCTGCATCTCGTGAAGCAGCGTCACCAGGATGCGGGCGCCCGAGGCGCCGATGGGGTGGCCGATGGCGATGGCGCCGCCGTTGACGTTCACCTTGGACGTGTCCCAGCCCATTTCCTGGTGCACGGCGCAGGCCTGCGCGGCGAAGGCTTCGTTGATCTCCAGCAGGTCCAGGTCGGCGGGCTTCCAGCCGGCGCGCTCCAGCGCCTTGCGGGCGGCCGGCACCGGGCCCATGCCCATGTAGGCAGGGTCCAGGCCCGCGCTGGCGTAGGAGGCGATGCGCGCCAGCGGCTGCAGGCCCAGCTGGTCCGCGCGCTTGGCGGACATCACCACCAGCCCCGCCGCGCCGTCGTTCAGGCCCGACGCGTTGCCCGCAGTGACCGAGCCCGCCTTGTCGAACGCGGGGCGCAGGCCGGCCAGCGCCTCGGCGGTGGACTTGCGGTTGACGAATTCGTCGGTGTCGAACAGCACCGGGTCGCCCTTCTTCTGCGGGATCGCCACCGGCACGATCTCGTCCTTGAAGCGGCCCGCGTCCTGCGCGGCGGCGGCCTTCTGCTGGGAGGCCAGGGCCAGCGCGTCCTGCTTCTCGCGCGACACGTCGTACTTCTTCGCGACGTTCTCCGCCGTGATGCCCATGTGGTACTGGTTGTAGACGTCCCACAGGCCGTCCTGGATCATCGTGTCCACCAGCTTCCAGTCGCCCATGCGCTGGCCCTCGCGCGAGTTGGGCAGCACGTGGGGCGACAGGCTCATGCTCTCCTGGCCGCCGGCGATGACGATGTCCGAATCCCCGTCGCGGATGGCCTGTGCGGCCAGCATCACGGCCTTCAGGCCCGAGCCGCAGACCTTGTTGATGGTCATCGCGGGCACGGTGTTGGGGTAGCCGGCCTTGATGACGGCTTGGCGCGCCGGGTTCTGGCCGCAACCGGCCTGGAGCACCTGGCCGAGGATCACCTCGCTCACCTGCTCGCCCTGCAGCTTCGCGCGCTCCAGCAAGGCCTTGAGCACGGTAGCCCCCAGGTCGGCGGCGGGGACCTTGGCGAGCGATCCGCCGAACTTGCCCACGGCGGTGCGGGCGGCGGCGACGATGACGATGTCGGTGGTCATGGGAACGGACTCCTTCGGGACGGACAGGGACGGGACGGGACGAATGGGGAACGCTGGAGCGTCCGCGATCGCGCGCGAAAGGGGCTTGATGCGCGTCAGGCCTTCTGCTTCACGTAGCGGCCGGGCGCGGGCTCGATGGCCGGATAGTCGCGGCTGCCGGCGGCGCGTGGCGCGGCCACCATCGGGCCGGCGTGCCTGGCGAGCCACGCGGCCCAGTCCGGCCACCAGCTGCCGGGATGCTCCTGCGCCTGCGCGAGCCACGCGTCGGCCGAAGCGGGCTGCGTGCGGCCGATCCAGTGGCTGCGCTTCTTCGCCTCGGGCGGGTTGATCACGCCGGCGATGTGGCCGGAGGCCCCCAGCACGAAACGCGTGTCGCCGGACAGCACCTGGGTGGAGCCGTAGGCGGCCTTCCACGGCACGATGTGGTCCTCGCGCGAGCCATAGAGGTAGGCCGGGGCCTGGATGGCGGACAGGTCCACCCGCTCGCCGCACACCGTGAGCGCGCCGGGCTGCTTCAGCTTGTTCTCGAGGTACGTGTTGCGCAGGTACCAGCAGTACATCGGACCCGGCAGGTTGGTGGAATCGCCGTTCCAGTACAGCAGGTCGAAGGGCGGCGGCTGCTCGCCCTTCAGGTAGTTGCCCACCACGTAGTTCCACACCAGGTCGTTGGGGCGCAGGAAGCTGAAGGTGGTGGCGAGCTCGCTGCCCTTGAGCAGGCGCGGGCCCCCGGGGGCCTCGGCGCCCAGCGTCATCTCGCGCACCTGCACCGAGCCTTCGTCGACGAACACGTCGAGGATGCCCGTGTCGCTGAAATCGAGGAAGCTGGTGAGCAGCGTCATGCTGGCCGCGGGCTGCTCGTCGCGCGCGGCCAGCACCGCCAGCGCGGTGGCCAGCAGCGTGCCGCCGATGCAGAAGCCCAGGGTGTTGAGCGTGTCGCGGCCGGTGATGTCCTGCACCGCCTGGATGGCGCGGATCACGCCGTCCTCGATGTAGTCGTCCCAGGTGCGCTCGGCGATGCTGTCGTCGGCGTTGCGCCAGCTGACCACGAACAGCCGGTGGCCCTGCGCCACCGTGTAGCGGATCAGGGAGTTGGCCGGCTGCAGGTCGAGGATGTAGTACTTGTTGATGCAGGGCGGCACGAAGAGCATCGGCAGCGCATGCACCTGGTCGGTGAGCGGCTTGTACTCGATCAGCTGCAAGTAGTCGTTCTCGAACACCACCGTGCCTTCGGTGGTGGCCACGTTGCGGCCCACCTCGAACACCGACTCGTCGGTCTGCGACACGTGGCCCTGCTGCACGTCATGCCACAGCTGCTGCAGGCCGTGCGTGAGGCTCTCGCCGTTGGTGGACAGCGCCTTGCGCTGGGCCTCGGGATTGAGCGCAAGGAAGTTGGACGGGCTGACCGCGTCCACCCACTGCTGCACGGCGAAGCGGATGCGCGCGCGGGTCTTCTCGTCGCCCTGCAGGCTGTCGGCCAGCTGCATCATCGTGCGCGCGTTCAGCAGGTACATCTGCGCGGTGTACGCGGACGCGGGGTTCTGCACCCATTCCGGCGCGGAGAAGCGGCGATCGGGCAGCGGGGCCGGCGCGGGGCGCGCGGCGTCGGAGGCGGCGACGCCGGGCGCGCCAGGCAGCGGCAGGGCCTCGAGCGTGCGATTCCACAACTGCGTGGCCTGGTCGACGTACTGGCGCTGCAGCTTGCCGAGAGCCTCGGGCGGCAGCGTCAGGTGGCCGAGCGCATCGACCAACTGCCCCACCGCATGGCCGAAGGCGTCCGCGTGGGCCTGGGCGGAGGCCGCGGCCGCCGTGGCGGCGCGCGTGGGATCGAAGGCGGGCGGTGCGGGCGCGTGCGTGGGCGCGGGAGCGGGCGCGGTGGCCCGTGCAGGGGTGGCCGTGCGCGCGCGCGGGGCCGGCGGCGCGGCGGGGCGGGCGACGCGGGGGGCCTGGGCGGCGGCGGTCTTCGCCGCGCGCGACTTCGCCGAGGTCGGTTTCGCTGCGGGCGCCGGCTTCGCGGCGGCGCGCGCCGGGCGGGCGCTCCCGCGCGTGGGATGCTTGGTGGCCATCGGGCATGTCTCCAGAACGGGCCGGTCGAGGTGCCGGCGAGCGCGTCGATCGATGATAGAAGGCGACGGGCGGGCCGTCCCCACCGCGCAGGCGGCAAGGGACGGTTGTACCGACCGAAGGTTACCTCACGACGACAGGTTTTTTCATCTTACGGTTTATGTTTTTGCATCATGAAACGCGAAGTTCCGCTTCGCGCCGCCCATGGCCGCGTTGCTGCTGATCGCGGTCGCGTGGATCTACATCGTTCTGCTGATGGTGGCCGCCGAGGCGTTCGGGCCCGGCGGCAGCGTGCTGGGCGCGGTCGTCACGTTCCTCGGCTACGGCGTGCTGCCGCTCGGAATCGTGCTGTACCTGGGGAGCACGGGCATCCGGCGACGGCGGCGCGCGGCGGCGGATACGGACGCAAGTTCCGGGCCGGAGGAGCCTCCGCCCGCATCGGTGTCGGCGTCAGCGGCCGGAGATCCAGGCGGCGGCGGCCATGCGGCCGGTGATGCCGTCGCGCCGGAAAGAGAAGAACCGTGATGGCGCACTGAAGGTGCAGGCGTCGGGGCCCGCGCCCAGGATCTCCTTCATGCCGGCCGCCCTCAGGCGATCCTCGGCCAGCCCGGGCAGGTCGGCCAGCCATTTGGGCCGGGGGCCGCCCAGCGTGCCTTCGACCGGCTGGAAGCGGCGCGCCAGGTCATGGCGATCGACGAAGGCGTCCAGCACATCCTGACCCACCTCGAAGGCGGAGGGGCCGATGCAGGCGCCCATCCAGGCCACGATGTCCTGGGATGGCACCCCCGTGGCATTGCGCATCGCGTCGACGGTGGCCTCGAGCACGCCGCCCGCCAGGCCGCGCCAGCCGGCATGGGCGGCGCCCACCACCTTGCCGTCGCGCGCGGCGAACAGCACCGGCAGGCAATCCGCCACCATCACCGTGCAGGCGATGCCGGGCTGGGTGGTGATGGCGGCGTCGGCGCGCTCGGGCGCCTCGCCCGGGCGGCGGGCCAGGTCGGCCTGCGTGAGGCGCAGCACCCTCGTGCCATGCACCTGCTCGAGCCACACCGGCGTGGCCCCGGCGGTGGCCGCGAAGGCCGCGCGTGCCTGGCGCACCGCCTCGGCGTCCTCGGGGTGGCCGGGCTGGGCCTTCAGGTTGAGCGTGTCGAAGGGCGCGGCGCCCTGCCCGCCCTCGCGCGTCGTCATGAACGCGCCGCAACCCGCAGGCCAGGCGACCGGGCGCAGGAGGATCGCCTCGGGCAACGGCCTGGCGCCGGTGCCCCCACCCCCGATGCCGGCCCCCTCTCCCGCGTCCGCGCTCATTCCGCGTCCGGGCAGGCCGACGGTTGGGTCTTGGCGAAGGCGTCCAGCGCCATGCAGGCCTCGAACACCTTCATCACCTGGGGCACGTGGTCGAGGCGGCAGTCGAAGCGCTGCGCGTTGAAGATCTGCGGCACCAGCACGCAGTCGGCCAGGCCGGGGGTGTCGCCATGGCAGAACCTGCCGGGCTGGGCGATCAGCTGGCGCTCCACCGTCTCCAGGCCCGTCTCCACCCAGTGGCGATACCAGCGGTCGCGCACGTCCTCGGCCAGGTCCAGCGGCTGCTTCAGGTAGCGCAGCACCCTCAGGTTGTTGAGCGGGTGGATCTCGCACGCGATGTCCAGCGCCAGCGCGCGCACGCGGGCCCGTTCCACGGGCGTGGCGGGCAGCAGCGGCGGCTGCGGGTGCGTCTCGTCCAGGTACTCGAGGATGGCCAGCGACTGGTGGACGTGGTTGGCGCCATCCACCAGCAGGGGCACCAGGCGGTTGGCGGAGACGGCGGCGTACGACTCGTCCATCTGCTGGTTGTGCGCCAGGTGCACGGGCTTGTAGGTGTAGTCCAGGCCCTTCAGCGCCAGGCCGATGCGCACCCGGTAGCTGGCGGAGGAGCGGAAGTAGTTGTAGAGGTCCATGGCGTGCGTCCTGGCCGGCGTTCAGCGCACCAGCACCGACAGCTTGCCCAGCCGCTCGATGCGCGCCGTCATGCGGTCGCCGCGCTGCACGGCGCCCACGCCGGCGGGCGTGCCGGTATAGATCAGGTCCCCCGGCTGCAGGCGCCAGGCGCCGGACAGCCAGGCGATGGTCTCGCGCACGCTCCAGATCATCTGCGACAGGTCGCCCGTCTGGCGGCGCGTGCCGTTGACGTCCAGCGAGATCTCCCCGCTGGTGAGCTCGCCCACGTCGGCCAGCCGGTGGATCGTGCCGATGGGGGCCGCCTGGTCGAAGCCCTTGGCGATGGACCAGGGGCGGCCGGCCTTCTTGGCCTCGGCCTGCAGGTCGCGGCGGGTCATGTCCAGGCCGATGGCGTAGCCGAAGATGAGCTCGGCGGCACGGTCGGCGTCCACGGGGCCGGTGACGAGGCCGGCGGCCTCGCCCAGCGCCACCACCAGCTCCACCTCGTGGTGCAGGTCGTTGGTGAGCGGGGGGTAGTCCAGCGCGCCGGTGTCGCCCTCCTCGATGGGCAGGATGGCGTCGGCGGGCTTGGCGAAGAAGAACGGGTTCTCGCGTCCGCTGTGGCCCATCTCGGCCGCGTGGTCCGCGTAGTTGCGGCCCACGCAGTAGATGCGGTGCACCGGGAACGTGCCGCCACTGGTGACGGGCACGCGGGGGATCGGGGGGACGGGGATGACGTCGGTCGGGGCGTCGAGCATGCGGGGCTCCTGGTCACGAGGGCCGAGGCATGATAGGCCACCGCTACACTGCCCAGCAGCATGTTCTTCGACCGCACGATCCGCCACTGCCGCGCCTGCGGCGCCCCTGTCCGGCGCGAGGTGCCGCCCGACGACAACCGCGAGCGGGCCGTGTGCACGCAGTGCCGCACCATCCACTACGAGAACCCGCTAAACGTGGTGGGCACGGTGCCGGTGTGGCAGGGCCGCGTGCTGCTGTGCCGCCGCAACATCGAGCCGCGGTACGGCAAGTGGACGCTGCCGGCCGGCTTCATGGAGCTGGGCGAGACCACCGCGCAGGGCGCGGTGCGCGAGACGGTGGAGGAAGCCGGCGCGCAGATCGAGCTGGGCGGCCTGATCACGCTGATCAACGTGGTGCACGTGGGACAGGTGCACCTCTACTACCGCGCCACCATGCTGAGCGACGCGCTGGATCCCGGCCCGGAGACGATCGAGGCCGCGCTGTTCGACGAGGCCGACATCCCGTGGGACGAGCTGGCCTTCACCACCGTCCAGATCACCCTGCAGCGCTTCTTCGAGGATCGTCGCCAGGGTCAATGTTCGTTCCACGTGGCCGATATCCCCTGACGATGAGCACTGCTTCCTCCTCGCCCCCGGACGCGGCCGCCGGCGCGCCTGGCGCCACGCCCGCTGCGCCCGCCGCCGCGCCGGGCGCCGGCCCCGCCGCCGCCGCCCAGGTGCGCCAGGACCTGGTGCATCCCGACCCGTTGCTGGACTGCCTGGTGGAGATCTGCCGCCTGCATGGCCAGCACGCCACGCGCGCCTCCCTGTCCGCCGGCCTGCCGCTGGTGGGCGGGCGCCTGACGGTGGCCCTGGCCGAGCGCGCGGCCGCGCGCGCCGGCATGGCCACGCGCCTGCAGCGGGGCGCCGTGGCCGACATCGACCCCGCCGCCCTGCCGGTCGTGCTCCTGCTGCGCGACGACAAGGCCTGCGTGCTGCTGGGCCGCGAGGAAGGCCGCGCGCGCGTGCTGCTGCCCGAGACGGGCCAGGGCACCGTGCTGCTGGGCGACGAGGAGCTGGATGCCCGCTTCAACGGCCTGGTGCTGTACGTGCGCCCGCATTTCCGCTTCGACGCCCGCACGGCACCGGCCGACGACCAGCCCGCCCACGGCCACTGGTTCTGGAGCACGCTGCTGGGCCAGCGACACGTCTACCGCGACATCCTGTGGGCCGCCGGCCTGATCAACGTGTTCGCGCTGGCCATGCCGATGTTCACGATGAACGTCTACGACCGCGTGGTGCCCAACGCCGCGGTCGAGACGCTGTGGGCGCTGTCCATCGGCATCGTGCTGGTGCTGGCGTCCGACCTGTTCATGCGCAAGCTGCGCAGCCGGTTCGTCGACGAGGCCAGCGCGCGCGTCGATGTCAAGATCTCCGCCGGCCTGATGGAGCGCGTGCTGGGCATGCGGCTGGAGAACCGGCCCGAGTCCGTGGGCTCGTTCGCGGCCAACCTGCGCGGCTTCGAGACGGTGCGCGACGTCATCACGTCCACCACCGTCACGGCGCTGATCGACCTGCCCTTCGCGCTGCTGTTCCTGCTGGTGATCGTGTGGATCTCGCCGTGGCTGATGATTCCCGTCGTCACCGCTTTTGCCGGCATCCTGGCCTACGGCTGGTTCGTGCAGAAGCGCCTGCACCGCCTGGCCGAGACCACCTACCGCGCGACGGCCATGCGCAACGCCACGCTGGTGGAGGCGCTCACCGGCATCGAGACCATCAAGTCGCAGGGCGCCGAGAGCGTGGTGCAGTCGCGCTGGGAACGCACCAACGTGCACCTGGCCGCCACCAACGTGAAGATGCGCAGCCTGTCCAGCAGCTCGATGTACGTGACGGCCACGGCCGCGCAGCTGATGAGCGTGGTGCTGGTGGTGGCCGGCGTGTACCTGATCGGGGCGCGCGAGCTCACCATGGGCGCGCTCATCGCCGTGAACATGCTGGCCGGCCGCGCGATGGCGCCGGCGGGCCAGATCGTGGGCCTGCTGATGCAGTACCAGGGTGCGCGCACCGCGCTGGCGGGGCTGGAGCGCATCATGAACCAGCCGGTGGAGCGCCCGCGGGAGGCCACCTTCGTGGAACGCCGCGACCTGGAGGGCGCGATCGAGTTCCGCAACGTGGCCTTCCACTACCCGGGCCGCCAGGACAACGCGCTGGACAACATCAGCTTCAGGATCAAGCCGGGCGAGAAGGTGGCGCTGATCGGCCGCGTGGGCTCGGGCAAGTCCACGATGCAGCGGCTGATGATGGGCCTGTACCAGCCCAGCAGCGGGGCGGTGCTGATCGACGGCATCGACCTGCGCCAGGTGGACCCGGCCGACCTGCGCCGCAACATGGGCTACGTCTCGCAGGACGTGCTGCTGTTCTACGGCACCCTGCGCGACAACATCGCGTTCGGCATGCCCTACGCCGACGACGCCGCGGTGCTCGCCGCCACCGAGGTGGCGGGGCTGGCCGAGTACGTCAACCGCCATCCCGCCGGGTTCGACATGACGGTGGGCGAGCGCGGCGAATCGCTGTCGGGCGGCCAGCGCCAGGGCGTGGGCATCGCCCGCGCCGTGCTGCACAACGCGCCCATCCTCCTGCTGGACGAGCCCACCAGCGCGATGGACTTCTCGACGGAGGCGGTCATCACCGGCCGCATCAACGCGTTCGCGCGCAACAAGACGGTGGTGCTGGTGACGCACCGCACCTCGCTGCTGTCGATGGTGGAGCGGGTGATCGTGGTGGACGGCGGCAAGATCGTGGCCGACGGGCCGCGCGACCGGATCATGGAAGCGCTGCAGGGCGGCCGCATCGCGAGGGCCGCGTGATGGAGGTGCGTCCGCCCCAGGTCGTCGTGCAGCAGGCCGCCGCGCCAGAGGGTTCGCCCGCCGCGGGCGCGCCCCCGGCCACCGGCTGGCGCGCGCGGTTCGCCCGCCTGCGCGACGGGTTCCGCCAGGCGTTGGACGGCGCCCCGCTGGCCCCGGGCGAGATCCCGGGCATGGAGCCCTTCGAGCGAGACGCGCACGAGGTGATGAGCCGCCAGCGCACCGCGCGCGCGCAGCGCATCGCGCGCACGGCGGTGGCCGTGATCGTCGTGCTGCTGCTGTGGGCCGGCCTGGCGCGCGTGGACGAGGTCACGCGCGGCGACGGGCACGTCGTGCCGTCCAAGCAGCTGCAGGTGCTTCAGGCGCTGGATGGCGGCGTCGTCGCGCAGATCCTGGTGAAGGAAGGCCAGGAGGTGGAGGCCGGGCAGCTGCTGCTGCGCATCGACGACACCCGCGCCGCCTCGGGCGTGAGCGAGAGCGCGGCCCAGGGCATCGCGCTGGGCGCCCGCGTGGCGCGGCTGAAGGCCATCGCCCAGGGCACGCAGTTCCTGCCCCCCACGCCCACCAACGAGGACGAGCGCCGCATCGTGGGCGAGGAGCGGCGCCTGTACGACTCCAAGATGCTGGAGCTGCAGACGCAGATCTCGATCAACCGCCAGCAGCTGTCGCAGAGGCAGGAGGAGCTGACCGAGATGCAGGCCAAGCGCGCCGCCGCGCAGCGCGCGACGGAGCTGTCGCAGCAGGAGCTCACGCAGACCAAGCCGCTGCTGGCCACCGGCGCCGTGAGCGAGGTGGACATCCTGCGGCTGGAGCGCGACCTCACCAAGAACAAGGGCGACGTCGAGCAGGCGCAGGCGCAGATCCAGCGCGTGCAGGCCGCGATAGGCGAGGCCACGCGCAAGATCCAGGAGACGGAGCTGGCCTTCCGCAACGAGGCCGGCCGCGACCTGGCCGAGGCGGTGGGCAAGCTCAACGTGCTGAACGAGGGCACGGCCGCGCTCACCGACAAGGTGGACAAGACGCTGGTGAAGTCCCCCGTGCGCGGGCGCGTGCAGCGCCTGCTGGCCAACACCGTGGGCGGCGTGGTCCAGCCGGGCAAGGACATCGTCGAGATCGTGCCGTCCGACGATTCGCTGGTGCTGGAGGCCCGCGTGCAGCCGCGCGACATCGCCTTCATCCGCCCGGGCCAGTCCGCCAACGTCAAGTTCACCGCCTACGATTTCTCGGTTTACGGCGGCCTGGAGGCCCGGGTGGAGAACATCAGCCCGGACACCGTGGTGGACGAGAAGGGCAACGCCTTCTACGTCGTGCGGGTTCGCACATTGCAGTCCAGGTTCGGCGACAAGCTGCCGATATTGCCGGGGATGACCGCCGAGGTCGACATCCTCACCGGGAACAAGACGGTGCTCTCGTACCTGCTCAAACCGGTTTTGAAGGTGAAGGCCTACGCCTTGCGCGAGCGGTAGCCAAAGCGCTGCCGATGGTTGCCGGGACGGTCGTCCCGTGAGTCGCTGGACAAACGATCGAATTGAACGTTCCGGGGCGTGTCTTATGGGCCACGACCCCAGGGCTTTCCGTGGAGGAAGTGGCAAACCACCCCGGGTTTCGCCCGGATAGGAATCCACCCGGCCTCGATAATCGTTTCGTCCAGTGACAACCGTGGAGTGGTCCGACTGTCCGTGTCCCGGGCAGTTCTGGCATGGCCGTCGCAGGCACCAATGAGGTGCATGAGGCCCGCTCCGCGATCCACTTTCCGGAGATCCGAATGGCCCTGTCGTCCAACCCGCTGAATCCCCTCCCCCAAGACGCGGCGGGATCCGGCCACCAGGGTACCGGCGGCGAGGGTCTCGGCAAGCATGCCGCGCATGCGGCCCACCCCGCGCACCATACGGGCGCCACGCCCGCCAACATCGACCCGGCGCTGCTGGCTCAGATCGACAAGGGCTACAACCCCGTGCGCCAGCTCAGCGGCCGCGTGGTGGGCGTCTGGGGCGAGGCGCTGGTCCGCGACGAGAACGGCGACATCCGGCCGCTGCACGTGGGCGACGTGATCCACAAGGGCCAGGTGGTGCTCACCAGCCAGGACGGGATCGTGCAGCTCGAGGGCACGCGCACGCTGCCCGCCACCGGCACGGCGCTGGCATCCGGCGACGACGTCGAGCGCGTCATCACGCAGGTGGCCCAGGGCGACGCGGACACCGCGCCGGCCGCGGGCCTGGCGGGCGGCGCCGGCGGCTCCCTGGGCGAAGGCCTGCGCGTGGGCCGCGATGCCGAATCGGTGACGCCGCTGTCCGAGAGCTTCAGCCCGCTGGACAGCCAGCCGATCCCGGTGCAGCAGAACCCGCAGTTCCTGGCCCAGGTGCAGCCGCAGGCCGGCACCCCGCCCGCGGCCAACGTCGACACGGTCAGCGGCACGGAGGACACGCCGGTCGCGTTCGACCCGCGCGCCAACGACATCTCCGCCATCGGCAGCGGCCTGACCATCGTGGCCGTGGCCGGCCAGCCCATCGACACGACGCACCCGGTGCAGTTGCCGCAGGGCACCGTGGCGATGAATCCGGACGGCTCGCTCACGTTCACGCCCGCGCCGGACTTCAACGGCTCGATCAGCTTCGGCTACACGATCGTGGACGGCAACGGCGCCGCCGCCAGCTCGACCGTCACGGTGAACGTGGCGCCGGTGAACGACATCCCCGTCGCCGTGGGCGACACCTTCGCAGGCGCCGAGGACGCGCCCATCACCGGGTCGCTGGCCGCCAACGACACGCCTTCGGGCGACGGCGGCAGCACCTGGGCGCTGGCCACGGGCGCCGCGCATGGCACGGTCACGGTCAACGCCGACGGCACGTTCACGTACGTCCCGGCCGCCAACTACCACGGCCCGGACTCCTTCACGTACACGATCACGGATGCCGACGGCTCCACGTCCACCGCCACCGTCACGCTCGCCGTGACGCCGGTGAACGACGGGCCCGTGGCGGGCGACGACACGTTCATCGCGGTGCAGGACAACGCCTTCACGGGCAACCTGGCCGCCAACGACACGCCCTCCCCCGACGGCGGCAACGCCTGGTCGGTGGCCAGCGGGCCGGCCCACGGCAGCGTCGTCGTCAACCCGGACGGCACCTTCACGTACGTGCCGGTGGCCGGCTACCACGGCCCCGACTCGTTCACCTATACGATCACGGACGCCGACGGCTCCACGTCCACCGCCACCGTCACGCTCGACGTGACCGCGGCCAACCACGCACCCGTCGCCGCGGGCGACACGTTCGCGGGCACCGAGGACACGCCCCTCACCGGCAACCTGTCGCTGAACGACACGCCCTCGGGCGACGGCGGCGACGTGTGGACACTGGCGACCGGCCCGGCGCACGGCACCGTCACCATCAACGCGGACGGCACGTTCACCTACGTGCCCGCGGCCAACTACAACGGCCCCGACTCGTTCACGTACACGATCACGGACGCCGACGGCTCCACCTCCACCGCCACCGTCACCTTGAACGTGGCCCCGGTCAACGACCTGCCCGTGGCCGGCGACGACGCGTTCATCGCGGTGCAGGACAACGCGTTGAGCGGCTCGCTGGCGGCCAACGACACGCCTTCCGGCGACGGCGGCAACACCTGGTCGCTGGCGGGCGCGCCGGCGCACGGCACCGTCACGGTCAACGCGGACGGCACGTTCACCTACGTGCCCGCGGCGGGCTACAACGGCCCCGATTCGTTCACCTACACGATCACGGACGCGGACGGCTCCACGTCCACGGCCACGGTCACGCTGGCCGTCGCGCCGGCCAACCATGCCCCGGTGGCGGCGGACGACACGTTCGCCGGCAGCGAGGACACGCCGATCGCCGGCAACCTGTCGCTGAACGACACCCCTTCCGGCGACGGCGGCAACACGTGGTCCCTGGCCACGGGCGCCGCGCACGGCGCGGTCACCGTCAACGCCGACGGCACGTTCACGTACGTGCCGGTGGCGGGCTACAGCGGCCCGGATTCGTTCACCTACACCGTCACGGACGCGGACGGCTCCGCCTCGACGGCCACCGTCACGCTGGCCGTGGCGCCGGTCGACCATGCGCCGGTGGCGGTTGCCGATACCTTCGGGGGTACCGAGGACACGCCGATCACCGGCTCGCTGGCCGGCAACGACACGCCGTCGCCCGATGGCGGCAACACGTGGTCGCTCACCACCGCCGCCGCGCATGGCACGGTCACCGTCAACGCCGACGGCACGTTCACCTACGTGCCGGCCGCCAACTACAACGGCCCCGATTCGTTCACGTACACGATCACGGACGCCGACGGCTCCACCTCCACCGCCACCGTCACGCTGAACGTGGCCCCGGTGAACGACTTGCCCGTGGCCAGCGACGACGCGTTCATCGCGGTGCAGGACAACGCGTTCAACGGCACGCTGGCGGCCAACGACACGCCTTCCGGCGACGGCGGCAACACGTGGGCGCTGGCGGGCGCGCCGGCGCACGGCGCGGTCACGGTCAACGCCGACGGCACGTTCACCTACGTGCCCGCGGCGGGCTACAACGGGCCCGATTCGTTCACCTACACCCTCACCGACGCGGACGGTTCGACCTCCACGGCCACCGTGACGCTCACCGTGGACGCGGCCAACCATGCGCCGGTCGCCAACGACGACACGTTCGCCGGCAGCGAGGACGTGCCCATCACGGGCAACCTGTCGCTGAACGACACGCCGTCCGGCGACGGCGGCAATACCTGGTCGCTCACGACCGGCGCCGCCCACGGCACCGTCACCGTCAACGCGGACGGCACGTTCACGTACGTGCCCGCCGCCAACTACAACGGCCCCGATTCGTTCACGTACACCGTGACCGATGCCGATGGCTCCACGTCCACGGCCACCGTCACACTGGCCGTGGCGCCCGTCAACGACGTGCCGGTGGCGGTGAACGACACGTTCGCCGGCACGGAGGACACGCCCCTCACCGGCTCGCTGGCGGGCAACGACACCCCCAGCGGCGACGGCGGCAACACCTGGACGCTGGACACGCCCGCGGCCCACGGCAACGTCACCGTGCACGCGGACGGCACGTTCACGTACATCCCGGCGGGCAATTACAACGGCCCCGACTCGTTCACCTACACGATCATGGACGCCGACGGCTCCACGTCCACCGCCACCGTCACTTTGACCGTGGCGCCTGTCGACGACCAGCCGGTGGCCGTCGCCGATACCTTCGGGGGTACCGAGGACACGCCGATCACCGGCTCGCTGGCCGGCAACGACACGCCGTCCGGCGACGGCGGCAACGTGTGGTCCCTCGCGGGCGCGCCCGCGCATGGCACGGTCACGGTCAATGCCGATGGCACGTTCACGTATGTGCCGGCCGCCAACTACAACGGTCCGGATTCGTTCACCTACACGATCACGGATGCCGACGGCTCCACGTCCACCGCCACCGTCACGCTGAACGTCGCGCCGGTGGATGACCAACCGGTGGCCGTGGCGGATACCTTCGGGGGTACCGAGGACACGCCGATCACCGGCTCACTGGCCGGCAACGACACGCCGTCCGGCGACGGTGGCAACGTGTGGTCGCTCGCGGGCGCGCCCGCGCACGGCACGGTCACCGTCAATGCCGATGGCACG
>FTBV01001995.1_pt1 | contig 17979 bp, 13 predicted proteins | sample 1639281 | NCBI WGS metagenome assembly FTBV01 (sample SAMEA3914864, study PRJEB12502) | metagenome | biome: forest; material: soil | place: USA | collected 2012-03-12 | depth 0.3 m | reverse complement strand
CCGTCCAGGCGAAAGGTTGGAATCCAGGCCGTGACGGAGGAGCGCCGCCCGTCCCGGCCTCGCGCAAGCACGGACTCGCAAACGAGCGAAGCGATCGTCCCTCTGACCACCGACCAACGCTTCATCACGCAGATCTGCATCCGATCCGCCTATCACCGCGCTCCGTCGATCTCCCCTCGCTCGCCAAGCCCCACCCGCGCACAGTCACCCCATCGACCCACCGATCACTTCCGCAGAAAGCCCACCATGACCGCCTCCTTCACCACCCGCATCGCTTCCTCCGCCGCCGCCGTCGCCACCACGATCGCGCTGTTGATGGGCGTGGCCGGCCTGGCGCATGCCAGCACCGTCACGCCGATGGCGATGGCCGCTGCCAGCGCCGCGCAGCAGCACGCCTGAGGCGGGTCGCGCATGTCGTCGCGCCTGCCGGCCTGGGCGTTGTCCGCGGCCGAGGGCGGTGCCCTCGTCGTGGGTGTCGCCAGCGTGGTCGCCGCCGTGCTGCTGGCCTTGCCAGGAGCGGCGTCGGCGGCGCCTGCCGACGATTTCCGGGCGGCCATCGCGCCCGTGTTCCAGGCCGACGAGCCGCTCGCGCTGCAGCGGATGCGGGCGGTGTCGCCCGAGGGGCTGGACGCGGGCCAGCGTGGCGTGCGGGAGTGCATGCTGGCGCGGTTTTCCGCGGCCGATCCGGCGGCCACGGCCCCGGTGGACCCCGCGATGCCCGCCGACCTGGCCGCCGTGCTGCGCGCCTACCGCCACTACTGGACCGAGGTGCTGATGCATCGTCGCACGCAGGCCGAGGCGGACGCCGAGCTGTCGCGGGCGCTGGGCACGTTGCTGCCGGGCGCGCCGGCCGATCTCGACGGGCGCAGCCAGGCCGCCGTGGCGCTGGCCGAGGCGCGGGGGTGGCATGCCCTGGGCGGGGTCACCGCGCCGTTGCAGGAGTTCATGCTGTGGCGCAGCCAGCAGATGTCACGCGAGCGCGTGGCGTTGCCGGGGGGCGATGCGATGGTGTCGGTGTCGATGCTGGACGGGTTCGCGAGCTTCGGGTGGGGCGCGTGGGGCAGCTGCGATCGCGGGCACACCGGGGGCTGGGCCACCGCCGACGGGTTGATGGTGGTGGTGCCCGGGTGGGACCTGGCGAGCGAGCACTACCGGGTGAGCCTGCTGGCGCACGAGTCGCAACATTTCGCGGACTACCCGCGCTTTCCCAAGCTGGCGTCCACGGACCTGGAATACCGCGCCAAGCTGACCGAGCTGGCCATCGCGCGGGACACGCAGCGCGAGCTGCTGGAGAGCTTCGCCGCCAGCGCGCGGCGCGAGCGCGCTTTGCCCCATCCGTTCGCGGCCTGGTGGGTGATGGCGGCGCTGCGGGGCACGCTGGGCGATCGCGATCCGGCCACCTGGCCGGCCGAGGCCGTGCGCGCGGCGGCCGCGCAGGCGCTGGCCGCGCACACCGCCGCGCTGCAGGCGCGCGGGGCGGCGACGGTGGAGAGCGTGCTGGCGGATTGACGGGTGCCGGGTGGCGCCAGCTGCCTCGCGCGGAGGCAACAGGCCACCCAGGCCTCCCGCTTCAGGCGGCGACCAGCGGCTCGTTCGCCACCTTCGGCGGCGCGATCGTCAGCGGCGTCGTGCGCACGGCCGGGGCCGCGGAGAAGGTTTGCGTCAACGTCTGCGCCACGTCCTCCGGTGCGCCATCGGCGCCGACCGGGGAACCCGCCAGCCAGTCGGCCATCCGGCTGCTCCAGTTGTGCCGCGCCAGCACGTCGGCGCGCGGGCGATTCACGTGGGTGGCGTCGGAGAACAGGCCCATCGCGTCCAGCTGCTCGGCCAGTCGCGGGCGGTTGGCGTCGTACGTGACCACGAGGTCGGCCGGCAGGCCGGCGGCGGCCAGGCCCGTGTTGGTGTTGGTGACGCAGGTGGCGCCCATCGCGGCGGCGGTGTAGACGCGGTCGTGCACGCCGCCCTGCCAGTTGGGGTCGCAGTTCAGCACGGCGCGGTAGTGCGGCATCAGCAGCGCGACGCGGTCGTGGTGCACGCGGCCGACGTGGCGGAAGCCGGGCACGTCGCCCAGCACCTGCTGCCAGCCGGAGCCGAAGAAGTCGACGGGCTGGCCGGCCAGGCTGCGCACGGCATCGATGCGGCGCTGGCGCTTCACCCAGGAATCGATGGCGATGAGGGCGGACAGCGGCTCGCGCTCCAGCGCCTGCGCGCCGTCCCAGCCCAGCACGTCGGCCACGGTGCGGGCAGGCAGGGCGTGCGCGTCGGGGGCGCGCAGGGCGTCGTGCAGGGCGGCCAGGCGCTCGGTGCGGGCGATGCGGCCGGCCACGCGCTGGAGCAGGTCGGGCAGGCTCTCGCCCACCGGCGTGCCGCCCAGCTCGTCGCCCACGGTGCCGATGACGGCGATGCGCGCCTGCGCGGGAACGGGCGTGCTGCCGGGCTCGAGGCGGGGGAACGCGGCGTAGGGCAGCAGGTCCCAGCGCACGCCCAGGTGGGCGCCCAGCCAGTCGCGGTAGCCGGATTCGGGCGAGACCAGCGACAGACGCGGGTCGCGCTGCGCGGCGGCCAGGAAGCTGCGCATGGCGGGCACGCGGGCCAGGTCGTACAGCGGCGCATCCAGCAGCCACGTGGCGACGGGGCAGGCGTCGAAATGCTCCCAGAGCGGGCGTCCGCCCAGCGGCGTGGTGAGCGGCAGCGGCCCCAGCGACAGCACGCCGCACACCTGCTCGGGCGCCATCTCGGCCAGGCGGGCGCCGTCGCGCGGCACCGTGAGGGCCAGGGCGCGGAAGCCCAGCGCCGACAGGCCGGCGGCCATGCGCTCGGCCACGCTCTCCACCGCGCGCAGCGGATGGTCGTAGGCGAGGACCAGGAAGGTGTCGGGAACGGCGCTCATGGTCATGGGCGGGCTTTCAACGGTTCGACGGTGACGGTACCGGGAACCACTGTAGGAGCGCCCCGCCGCGGCCGATCGCGGCATGAACAGGGGCGACACCGGCCAATCCGTCGGGTCGGGAATGGGGCCGTTCCGCGGGAAGGGCGGTATCGGACGGCGCGACGCGGCCTGTAGGGCGGGACATGTATCCATTCGCAAAAACGTGACGCGGTGCACAAATTCCGCCCCTCCGGGTCGCGGCGCCGCGACGCCGCGACGGGCGTCCGCTTCCTACAATCCTGATCAGTCGACCATGCCGTCACGCCCCAGGACATCCACCCCATGAACAAGCACCTCCTCACCGCCGCCGCCGCCGCGGCCCTCGCACTGGCCTCCTTCGGCGCCTCCGCGGCGTCCGAGCTGGTGGGCAACGGCAGCTTCGAGGCGGACGCCGTCGCGCAGGGCACCTGGGGCCTGTTCACGGCGCCCGTGGACTGGACCGTCAGCTACGAAGCCGGCGCGCCCACCACGGGCCTGGAGCTGCGCAACGACATCGTGGGCACCGCCCAGGACGGCCACAACTTCGCCGAGCTGGACGCCGACCGCAACGTGACGATCACGCAGGACCTGGCCACCGTGGCGGGCCAGACCTACACGCTGAGCTTCTGGTACTCGGACCGCGCGGGCACGCAGGCCTTCACGAACGGCCTGTCCTTCTCCGTGGGCGACGTGCTGTCGGGCGGCGTGGCCGGTGCCGACAACACGGGCGCCGACAACGTGTGGCACCACGTCAGCCGCACGTTCGTGGCCGACGGCAGCACCACCGCGCTGAGCTTCACGGGCACGGGCGCGTCGGATTCGCTGGGCATGTCGCTGGACAACGTGAGCGTGCTGGCCGTGCCGGAACCCGCCACGGTGGGCCTGCTCGCCTGCGGCCTGGCCCTGGTGGGCGTGGCGCGTCGCCGCCAGCGTTGAGTCGCGGGGCGGCGGGCCGGGGGATCCGGCGCCTCAGCCCGCGGTCGATGTCTTCCTGAACCGCGCCGCCTCGGCCGCGCGGCCGGTGCCCTCGTAGAGCACCTGCAGGTTGCGGGCGGCCAGGTGGCTGCCGCGTCCTGCCACGGCCCCTTCCAGGTCCGGGCGCTCGCCGATCTCCAGGCAGCGCAGCCACGCGGCCTCGGCCATCGGCAGCAGCTCGCCCGCGCGCGCGGGCGCCTCGGCCGCCCAATCCAGCAGCAGGTCGCCCAGCGCGAAGAAGAAGTCGGGGGACGTGGCCCAGCCGGCCATCTCGCCCTCGGCCAGCACCACGCCTTCCGCGTGGCGATGGCAGCGCTTGAGCGCGTGCAGCTCGCGCACCACGCGGTCGTGGTGCCACGCCGGCGTCGCCGCCGTGGCGTGGGCCTCATCGCCCGCCGCCGCGCCCGCGGGGCCCGCGGCCGCGATCTCGCAGGCGCGCGAGCGCGCGAAGCAGGCGGCGGCGTCGGCGTAGCGCTCGTAGGCGTCGTGGTCCTTGCCCAGCTGGTAGTGCAGGTACGGGTCGGTGGGCGACTGCGCCACCGCGGCCTCCAGCATCGCGCGGTTGCGACCGGCCTTCGCGCGCAGCGCCTCCTCGCGGTAGCCGTCGTGGCCCAGGACGACGTCCAGGCGCCGGACCGCCATCCCGTGCTGGGGTTGCTCGTGGATGCGGCCCGCATAGCGCACGCCGCGCGGCAGCACGCGGGGCAGCCAGCTGGGCGCGGTGCGCACCGCGCCGCCGTCGTCGAAGCGGCTGTCCACGCGCAGCGCGCCCACGAACTCGGGCGGCGTGTGGCGCAGCGCCAGCAGCGCGGCGGCGTCGCCCTCCAGCCACTCGTCGGCGTCCACCACCACGTGCCAGTCGGCGTCGGCCAGGGCCAGCGCGGCGTTGCGCGCGGCGCTGAAGTCCTGGCACCACGTGAAGCGGCCCACGCGCGCGCCGGCCGCGCGGGCGAGCGAGACGGTGGCGTCGCGGGAGCCGGTGTCCAGCACCACCAACTCGTCCACATGCGCGCGGGCGCTGGCCAGGGCGCGGACGATGCGAGGGGCCTCGTCGCGGGCGATCATCACCAGGGCGACGCGGTAGCGGGGCGGCAGGCCGGACAGGCTGGTGGCCGCCGGGCCGGACGCCGCGGGGGCGGACGCCGCCGGGCCGCGGGATTCGCGCGTCATCGCGCCGCTGCCAGCGCCGCGGGCGGCAGGCCGGCCAGGTGGCGCTGGTGCATGCGCAGCAGCAGCGCGTCCAGGTCGCGGGCCAGGCGCCCGGCATCGAACAGCGGCAGCGTGGCGCGCCGCTGTTCCAGGTAGAGCTTCAGGCCCTGCAGCGTGGCGGGCTCGTTGGCCAGGCCGCTGGCCAGCTGCACGTACGCGTCCTCCGTGGGGCAGGCCAGGTCGGGCAGGCCGCACGCGGTGACGAGGCTGGCGGCCACGCGCGACGCGAAGGTGGCGCCCGGCACGGTCAGCACGGGCACGCCGGCCCACAGCGCCTCGCTGGCCGTGGTGTGCGCGTTGCAGGGCCAGGTGTCCAGGAACAGGTCGGCCGCGCGCAGGCGGGCGATGTGGCCGGGCAGGTCCAGCTTGGGCGCGAAGGACACGCGGTCGGCGCCCAGGCCGCGCGCCGCCAGTTCCTTCAGCAGGTTGGCGCGGGCATGCGGGTTCCAGGCCAGCATCCACAGCACCGTGCGCGGCGCCGCGTGCAGGATGCGGGCCCACAGGTCCAGCATGCGCGGCGACAGCTTGTAGGCCTGGTTGAAGCAGCACAGCACCACGGCGTCGTCCGGCAGGCCGAGCGACGCGCGCGACGGCGCGGGCGGCAGCGGGCGCGCGCGGTCGTTGGGCTGGTAGCAGCCGGGCAGCTGCGCGATGTGCTCGCTGTAGTGGGCGGCGTGGGCCAGCGGCGTCACCACCGGATCGCCGATCACGTAGTCGATGAAATCGGCCCCGGTGGTGGCGGGGTAGCCGATCCACGTGGCCTGCACGGGGGCGGGGCGCAGCGCCAGCAGCTCCATGCGGCTGTCGCGCGTGTGGCCCTTCAGGTCGATCAGGATGTCGACGCCGTCGTCGCGGATGCGCTGCGCGATCTCGCGGTGCGACAGGCCGCTCACGTCGACGAAGCGCTCGCACGCGGCGCGCACGCGGCGGCAGGTGTCGGTGCCGTCGTCGGGCGAGTGCGAATACAGGATGGTCTCGAAGCGCGTGGGGTCGCGGCGCTCCAGCAGCTCCACCATCAGCACGGCGGTGGCGTGGTGGTAGAAGTCGGCGCTGAGGTAGCCGACGCGGATCGGGCCCGGGCGGCGCGCGTGGCCGGCGGGCAGCGGGGGCAGCGGGGCCAGCGGGGCCAGGTCGGCCGCCAGGCCGCGGCAGCGCTGGGTGCCGATGTGCAGCAGCTGCTGCGGGGTGGCGTCCAGCGCCAGCAGCGCGAACGGCGACAGCAGGCGGCCCGTGGCCACGTCGGCCGCGTCCACGGCGGCCAGCAGGGCGCGCGTGTCCTCGCCGGTGCGGGTCCAGTCGCAGGCCTGGCGGCCCTCGTGCACCAGCAGGCTCAGGGCCAGCGCGCGCACCGCGCCGTCGTCCAGCTGCACCGCGCTGCGGAAGCACTCCGCGGCCTCCAGCGTCATCCCCAGGTCCATGAAGCACAGGCCCAGGCGGTAGTGCACCAGGGCGGCGTCGACGTCCAGCGCCAGCGCCTTGAAATAGGCGTCCACGGCCTCGCGCGGGCGGCGCGCCAGGAAGAGCGCGTTGCCGTGGGCGTTGTGCCAGTCGTGGTCGCGGGGGGTGTCCGGATGCTGACGTTCGAACACCGCCACGGCCTCGGCGGCGCGGTGCTGCTGCACCAGGCACTCGGCCGCGGTGCGGCAGGCGATGGCGCTGGCCGGATCCAGCTCGAAGGCGCGCAGCGCGGCCGCGGTGCCGGCGGGCACGTCGCCGCCGCGCAGGCGCGCGCGGGCCAGGTTCATCCACATCAGCGCGTCGCCCGGCATCAACTGGACGACCGCCTCGAACTCGGCGCGGGCCGTCCCCCATTCCTTGGCTCGCGTGGCGCGCAGGCCCGCCTGGGCATGCGCCTCCGCGCGCACGTGCAGGGGCGCGTGCGCGGCGGCGCGGGCGGGCCCGGATGCGGAAGGATTGGGCGTTCGGCGCGAGCGCGCGGACAGGGAGCTCATCGCGGCCAAGTCTAGGCATGAAGTTTGGCGCCCGCCTGCCGAAATGAGCCTGTGTCAGGGCGCTGTTCCTGTCCGCCACCGCGGTGGCAGGGAGCCCACGGGCTCTCCTGGTAGCGCGGAACGGTTGAACGAGAAGCGGTGAAGAGAGGGGCGATGAGCCTCCATCAAAGCCAACCCAGGATTTTCGAAAGATGTCAAGCCTGGGCCTCAAGTTCTCCCGACAGCGGTCCGAAATAGCACTCAACAGGTTCTGAAAAGGGCTTGCGGTCCGGTGAGTGGCCAAGGGTCGAGCGGCAAGGTGCACAGCGCACCACGCCCGATCCGGGAGCACCTAGCGCTGAAGCGTCAACGATGGCGCCAGGTGCTCTTACCGGAGACTTTTGGAACTCTTCCTTACTGTCCCTACTGGAGCAAACATCATGTCCATGTCGATCAACACCAACGTCCAGTCGCTGGACGCCCAACGCAACCTGTCGAACAGCCAGTCCTCGCTGGCCACGTCGATGCAACGCCTGTCCTCCGGCCTGCGCATCAACTCCGCGAAGGACGACGCCGCCGGCCTCGCCATCGCCGAGCGCATGAAGGCCCAGGTCAACGGCATGAACGTCGCCATCCGCAACGCGAACGACGGCATCTCGCTGGCCCAGACGGCCGAAGGCGCCCTCTCCGGCGTCAGCGATTCGCTGCAGCGCATGCGTGAACTGGCGGTGCAGGCCCGCAACGCCACGAACAGCTCGTCCGACAAGGACTCGCTGAACAAGGAATTCGCCCAGCTACAGTCGGAAATCACCCGCGTGCTCGGCGGCACCTCGTTCAACGGCAAGCACATGCTCGGCGCCGACGCCACCGCGATGTCGTTCCAGATCGGTGCCAACACCACCGGCAACGACACCGTCAGCATCACGACGACGGACATGACCCAGGACGGCAAGATCACCGCCGTCACCGGCTCCGGCGCCGTCATCGACAGCTCGGCCACGGCCGGCGCCATCGGCACCGTCATCGACAACATCGACAAGGCGATCGACGACATCAACGACACGCGTGCCACGATGGGTGCCTCGCAGTCGCGCTTCGACTCGATCATCAGCAACCTGCAGTCGTCGGTGGAATCGCAGAGCGCCGCCAAGTCCCGCATCACGGACGCCGACTTCGCGACGGAAACGGCCAACATGAGCCGCGCCCAGATCCTGCAGCAGGCCGGCACCGCGATGGTCGCCCAGGCGAACCAGCTGCCGCAGCAGGTCCTGCGCCTCCTGCAGTAAGGCCCTCGACGCCCCCGCCGGAAAGGCCCGGCTGCCCCTGCCGCAGCCGCCTTCCCGCCCCGGACCCCGCCCAGCCCACCGGCTCGGCGGGGTTCGTCCTTCCAGGGTCGAACTGAAGGGCCATTCCGCTTCATTTCCTGCATTCGCCCGGCTTCAGCGGTCCGCACAATCCATTCCAACGCCTCCCCAACTTTTCAGGCAGGCACGACCCAGCTACGGCACTTTCGCCGGTTGGAACTGATTGAGTGGAGTCCCTGACATGCCGTTGACCATCAACACGAACCTCGCGTCGATGAACGCGCAGCGCAACCTGAACATGTCGCAGGAGTCGTTGTCGACTTCGATGCAGCGGCTGTCCTCGGGCCTCCGGGTGAACTCCGCCAAGGACGACGCCGCCGGCCTGGCCATCGCCGAACGCATGAACGCGCAGGTGCGCGGCATGAACGTCGCGGTGCGCAACGCCAACGACGGCATCTCGATGTCGCAGACCGCGGAAGGCGCGCTGTCGCAAGTGGGCGACGCGCTGCAACGGATGCGTGAACTGGCGGTGCAGGCGCGCAACGCCACGAACAGCTCGTCCGACAAGGACTCGCTGAACAAGGAATTCATCCAGCTGCAGGCCGAGATCGGCCGCGTGCTGGGCGGCACCACGTTCAACGGCAAGCACATCCTGGGTGCCGACGCCACGTCGCTCACCTTCCAGATCGGCGCCAACACCAGCACCGACGACACGATCACCGTCAGCACGTCGGACATGACGCAGGCGTCCGCCGTGACGGCCGTCACCGGCTCGCTGGCCTCGATCGGCGCGGCCGCCTCGGTGGGCGCGATCGGGACGGTGATCGACAACATCGACGCCGCGCTGAACAACATCAACGACACACGCGCCACCTTCGGTGCCACGCAGAGCCGCTTCGACTCGATCATCGCCAACCTGCAGCAGTCGGTGGAGAACCAGGCCGCCGCGCGCAGCCGGATCATGGACGCCGACTTCGCGTCGGAAACCGCCGCGATGAGCCGCGCCCAGATCCTGCAGCAGGCCGGCACCGCGATGGTGGCGCAGGCCAACCAGCTGCCGCAGCAGGTCATGAAGCTGCTGCAGTAAGCGCTCTTCAAACGCCCCGCGTCCGCTCGTCATGACGGACGACTGCGCCGTGACCGTCGGAGCACACCAGCTTCGGGGGCACGGCGCTTTTGTCTTGATGGTGCCAGGCATTGCCTGTTGCCTGCTGCGCAGGCAACAGGCAATGCCTGGCACCAGCACTTCAGTTTTCCCGCCATCGGCCGATGACAGCCGAAGACACCGTCGAAGGATTCCCGCATGACCATCTCGGCCACGAACGGCACGCTCAGCTCCACCGGCATCGGCAGCGGACTGGACGTCAGCTCGATCATCACGCAGCTGATGGCCGCGGAAAGCCAGCCCCTCACGCTGCTGCAGAACGCCGCGTCGTCCATCAACACGCAGATCTCCGCGGTGGGCCAGATCCACAGCCTCACGTCCGCGCTGGGCGACAAGGCGCAGGCGCTGGAATCGCTGGACCTGTGGAAGGGCGTGACCGCCACCTCGGGCGACAGCTCGGTGGTGACGGCCGACACGTCCGCCGGCGGCGCCTCCGCGGGCACCTACCAGGTGAGCGTGCAGGCGCTGGCGCAGGCCCAGACGGTCACGTCCGCGCCGTCCACCGGCCTGTCCGCGGGCAAGCTGATGATCGAGCTGGGCACCTACACGGGCAGCAACCCGGCCACCCAGTTCGACACCAAGCCGGGCACGAAGGCCATCGAGGTGGACATCGGCGACGGCGACACCTCGCTCGCGTCCATCCGCGACAAGATCAACGCGGCGGGCGCCGGCGTGCAGGCCACCGTCATCACCGACGCCAACGGCTCGCGCCTGTCGATCCGCAGCACGGACACCGGCGCCGTGAACGGCTTTCGCATCACGGCCACGGAAACCACCGACGACGGCAGCGACACGACCGGCCTGTCCACGCTGGGCTTCGACGCCATGACCACGACGTCGCCCATGCAGCTGAACCAGAGCGCCGGCAACGCCAAGGCCACGGTCAACGGCATCACGCTGGAGTCCGCCACCAACACGTTCACCGGCGTGTCGGACGGCCTGAACCTGACCGTGTCCAAGCTGAGCGCCACGCCCGTCAACGTGACGCTGGCGCAGGACACCACGTCGATGACCAACGCCATCAACGGCTTCGTCAGCGCGTACAACTCGCTCAACGCCTACATCCACAACGAGACCAAGTACGACGCCGCCTCCAAGACGGGCGGCCCGCTGCAGGGGGACCCGTCGATCGTGGGCTTCCAGTACCAGCTGCGCGGGCTGGTGACGGGCACCACCACGGCGTCCAGCACCTTCCAGCGCCTGTCGGACATCGGCATCACGGTGCAGGCCGACGGCTCGCTGGCCGCTGATTCCACCAAGCTGGCCAAGGCGATGACCAACGTGCCGGAGGTGAAGAAGCTGCTGGCCAACGTGTCGGACGATCCCGGCGCGCAGGGCGTCATGGTCCGCTTCCAGCAGCTCACGGACAACGCGCTCACCACCGGCGGGCGCATCTCCAGCCGCGAGACCGGGCTGCGCGCGCAGCTGCAGCGCAACTCGGACAGCCAGACGGAGATGCAGACCCGCCTGGCGGCCACGCAGCAGCGCTACCAGACGCAGTTCCAGGCCCTGGACACCACCATGGCCAAGATGACCGCGCTGTCCACGTACATGACGCAGCAGATCACGCTGATGCAGAACAGCGGCTGACCCTGGGGCGTGGCTGTCCGCCGGCTGAAGCGGACAAAGGGACGGGAATCCGGCCCTACACGATTCAAGACGGGACGCTGTACTCCCGATAACAACTCAACAGGATCAACACCTCCCCACAGCGATCATGTACAGCAGCACCGCCAGCCCCTTCTCCTCCGGACGCGCCTCGGCACTGGCCAACGCCTATGCCCGCGTGGGCGTCGAGACCAGCGTCAACGTCGCCTCCGCGCACCAGCTGATCCAGCTGCTGTTCGACGGCTACATCGACAGCGTGATGCAGGCGCGCGCCGCCATGCGCATGCGCCAGATCGAGGCGAAGGGCAAGGCCATCTCCAAGGCCGTGCGCATCATTGACGAAGGCCTGAAGGCCGGCCTGAACCTGCGCGAGGGCGGCCGCCTGGCCGAGGACCTGAGCGCGCTGTACGCCTATGTCACGGTGCGCCTGACCTACGCCAACCTGCGCAACGACGAGGCCGCGCTGGAGGAGTGCGTCACCCTGATCTCGCCGCTGCGCGATGCCTGGACGGAGATCGGCCCGAAGGTCGAGGCCGCCGCGCGATGAACAGCCTCCCCGAGAACGACGACAGCGACTCCAGCACCCCGCACCGGAAACAAGTCATGGGCACCACGCTTCTGAACTACTACGAGGCCATCGAGAAGGCCAGCGCCGAGATGCTCGACGCGGCCCGCACCGGCAACTGGGACCAGGTGGTCAAGCTGGAAGGCGCGTGCGCCGTGCTGATCGCCCAGCTGAAGAACGCCGCCGGCTCGCGCCAGCTGCAGCAGAACGAGGCGAAGGAGAAGTCGCGCATCATGCAGCGCATCCTGCTGAACGACGCCGAGATCCGCCACCTGGCCGAGCCCTGGCTGGAAGACCTCGACCACATGATGAACGGCCGCACGCCCACGCTGCACTGAACCCGACATGGCGGACGACGACAGCTTCGACGCCTACCGCGTCACCGACCCGTCTGAGGTGCGCGTGCTGCTGCGCGCGCTGATGGACCAGGCGGTGACGGTCAACCTGAGCGCCTCCGACGGCACCGCGTACGCGGCCCGGCTGTGGTCGCTCGACGCGGCGCACGACCACCTGATGTTCACGGCCGACGTGATGGACCCGCAGGTGCACCGCCTGGTGGAGGCCGACGAGGCGTCCGCCGTGGCCTACCTGGACAAGGTCAAGGTGCAGTTCGACGTGGCCCACCTGATGCTGGTGCAGGGCCACCACGCGAGCGTGCTGCAGGCGCACGTGCCGCGCGAGCTGTTCCGCTTCCAGCGCCGCAACGGCTTTCGCGTGCGCACGATAGAGCGCACGCAGCCCACGGCCACGTTCCGCCATCCCGCGATTCCCGACATGACACTGGCGCTGCGCGTGCTGGACGTCTCCATCGGCGGCTGCGCGCTGCTGCTGCCGCGCAACGTGCCCGACCTGGTGCCCGGCACGGTGCTGCCGGGCGTGCGCCTGGCGCTCGACGGCGAGACCTCGCTGGAGGCGCAGGTGCTGCTGCACCACGTCACCTCCACCGGCAGCGAGAGCGGATCTGTCCGGCTCGGCTGCGAGCTGGTGGGCCTGTCGGGCACCGCGCAGCGCGGCCTGCAACGCTACATCGACCAGACGCAGAAGCGGCGTCGCATGATGGCACTCGAATAGTTTCCGGTTTGCAAAGACAAGAGCGAGGGTGAGGCGCGGCGAAGGGCCGGCGGCGTGTGCTGCCGGCCCTTTTCCCTTCATGGGATGCTTGTTCCCTGGACACGAGGACCTGTCCCCTCATGTGCACGGTTCGTCCCTCACAGCGCTTACCCCTAGGGGCATCACCAGCTTGTCTAGGTAGGCTGTGCCTGCAGTCGGAATGCCCACACGGCCTCTACCGGTGGGCTTCCTGCATCGCACACACCACAGTGACAGGAGGACAGGAATGCGCACGACGATATCGATGACCCGCCGCAAGACGCGGATCGCCCGGGCCCTGGTGCTCGCCTTCGGCGGCGGTGCCGCGCTCTTCGGCCCCGGCGCGCACGCGCAGGACGCGCCGACCGCGACCACCACCCCCCCAACCGCCACCACCAGCACCACCACGCCGCCCGACTCCGCGGTGCAGCGCGTGGAAGTGACGGGCTCCGCCATCCGCCGCACGTCGGCGGAGACCCCCAGCCCCGTGCAGGTGATCACCGCCGAGCAGCTCAAGGAAACCGGTTTCACCAGCATCCAGGACGTCCTGCACAACCTCACGGCCAACGGCCAGGGCACGCTGTCGCAGGGCTTCAGCGGCGCGTTCGCCAGCGGAGCCGCGGGCGTGTCGCTGCGCGGCCTCACGGTGGGCGCCACGCTGGTGCTGATCGATGGCCACCGCTCGGCGGCCTACCCCATCGGCGACGACGGCCAGCGCTCGTTCGTGGACATCTCCGCCATCCCGTTCGACGCCGTGGAGCGCGTCGAGGTGCTGAAGGACGGCGCGTCGGCCGTCTACGGCTCCGACGCCATCGCGGGCGTGGTCAACGTCATCCTGAAGAAGTCGTTCACCGGCGTCACCGTCAACGCCGACATCGGCACGTCCTACAAGGGCGATGGCACCACGCGCCATGTCTCCGGCATGTGGGGCATGGGCGACCTGAACGCCGAAGGCCACAACTTCTACATCGCGGCCGAGTTCCGCAACCAGGACCAGATCCGCTACGCCGACCGCGGCGGCTGGTACACCAAGACCGACTTCCGCGACATGGGCGGCATCGACACCACGCCCGGCGCGCCCAACGTGCTGAACGGCGGCCAGCCGCGCAGCGCCACCGGCTACATCACCGACCCCGACACGGGCGACATCCTCGGCTTCATGCCGGGTTGCGACCAGACGAAGCTGGACCAGAGCCAGTGCCTGTACCACGACACGTGGAGCCAGATCCAGCCGCGCTCGCGCAACGCCAACTTCCTGGGCCGCTGGACGATGAAGCCGCTGGCGGGCTGGCAGCTGCAGCTCGACGCGTCCTACTTCGTCAGCAAGTCGCAACAGCTGGGCGGCCCGTCGCGCACGTTCGCGGGCGGCTTCCAGGGCATCACGTCGGGCCCGGGCGTCACGCCCGCGCTGCTCGACGTGGTGGTGCCGGTGATCCCCAACACCAATCCCAGCTACCCGGCAGGCGTCAGCGCGCCGGAGGGCGTGCTGCACTACACGTTCATGGACGTGGGTCCCACCACCACCGACACCGACGCGCGCACCCTGCGCACGGTGGGCCAGCTGGACGGCAACCTCGGCAACTGGGACATCAACCTGGCGGGCGGCTACTCGCAGGTGAAGCTGCTGGTGCAGGGCCACAACTACGTGGATCCGTACAACCTGGCCACGGCGCTGCAGAGCACCACCGACCCCTACCTGGTGGGCCAGAACAACACCGCCTCGGTGATCGACTTCATCTCGCCGACGCTCGTGTCCAACGACATGTCCAAGCTGTACTTCGCGCACATCGGCGCCAGCCGGGACCTGATGGACCTGGGCGGCGGCGCGATGGCGCTGGCGATCGGCGCGGACCACATCCACCGCTCGCAGGAGGCCTACGCGCCGCCGCAGGTGGACGCGGGCCACTACACGGGCCTGTACAGCAACAACTTCACGCTGGGCTACCAGGACGTGACGTCGGTGGACGCCGAGCTGAACATGCCCTTCACCAAGACCCTCGAGGCCGACCTGCAGGCCCGCTGGGACCACTACAACCTCTCCGGCAGCCGCACGTCGCCCAAGCTGGGGGTGAAGTGGACGCCAGCCACCGAGTTCGCGCTGCGCGGCACGCTCAGCCGCGGCTTCCGCGCCCCGGGGCCGGCCGAGAACGGCACCGCGGGCCAGACGTTCTTCACTGGCGCCGAGGCCGACGAGACCCTGTGCCCCGGCGGCGACGCCACCGCGCCGGGCGCGTTCGTGTCGCAGTGCAGCGTGTCCGTGGGCACGATCCAGAGCACCAACCCGCACCTGAAGCCGGAGACGTCCAAGTCGTACACGCTGGGCACCATCCTCTCGCCGATGAAGGACTTCAGCGCCACGCTGGACTACTACTACATCCAGATCAACAACCAGATCGTGGTGGGCAACGACCGCACCATCGTGCGCGGCACCAACTTCACGCCCTTGCAGCAGGTGCAGCCCGACGGCACGCTGGCGCTGGTCGTGCCGCCGGTGGCGCCCATCGCCTACTACGCGGTGGCCTACGTCAACGCCAACAGCACCACCACCAGCGGCGTGGACATGAACCTGCGGGCCACCGGCCACCTGGGGACGGCGGGCGACGTGAAGTCGGACCTCGAGGTCTCGTACATGGCGCAGTACGACCTGAAGATCGACGGCACCACGTACCACCTGGCCGGCACGCACGGCCCGCTGGTGATCGGCGGCGACACGGGCAACCCGCGCCTGCGCTGGCGCTGGGCCAACACGTGGGCGATGGGCCCGCTGGAGCTGACCGGCACCATCAACTACATCGGCAGCTACAGCCTGATCGACCCGTCGATCCCCGATGCCACCACCTGCTACGACGCGGTGGAGAACTATGGCGCGGGCGGCCTGGGCTTCTCGCAGCTGGACACGCTGCCCGCGGGCGTGTCCTGCAAGGTGAAGGCGTTCACGACGTTCGACCTGCAGGGCAACTACAAGGTGTCGAAGAACTTCAGCCTGCACGGCTCGGTGCAGAACCTCTTCAACGCCGGTGCGCCGCTGGACTGGGGCACCTACGGCGGTGGCATCGCGCCGTACAACCCATCGCTGCACCAGCAGGGCGCGATCGGGCGCTACTTCAGCATCGGCGGGACGATGACGTTCTGATCGCCTGACAAGTCGCTAGAACCCCGGCGGGCGTTGCGTTGCAACGCCCGCTGCCTTTTCAAGCGCCATTCCGGCCCGCAACAGGGTGCCTTCGTCGAACAGGCGCCCGATGAGCGTGACGCCATGCGGCACGGTGCGCGGCGGCGAGAACGTGGGCAGCGGATGCGCCGGATCCGGCGCCCAGTCGTTGCGCGCCTCGGCCACCGTGATGCTGCCGGTGCGCAGCGTCAGCGACGGGTGGCCGGTCTGGTTGGTGAGGGCCAGCATGTCCCCCCGCAGCGAGGGCACCAGCAGCACGTCCACCTGGGCCATCACGCGCGCCATCGCCTCGGCCGCCAGGCGGCGCACGCGCTGCGCCTGCACCAGGTCCACGGCGGACAGGAAGCGCGCCTGGCGCAGGGTGTTGGGCCAGGCGTCGGGCGTCTGCATGCGCAGCGTGTCCATGCGGCCGTCCAGCGTCCAGGCCTCGAACGAGGCGCCGCATTCGGCGAACAGGATGGTGTCCAGCGCGGCCATCGGCAGCGCGGCGATCGCGGCCAGGTCCGCCGGCGCCACGGTCGTGATCGTCATGCCCTGCGAGCGCGCCAGCTCCACGGCCGCGCGGTCCACGTCGGTGGCCGGCTCCTCGTGCAGCCAGGCCTCCACCACGCCCAGGCGCAGGCCGCGCACGGGCACCGTCGCGTCGAAGTGCAGCGGCGCGGCCACGCTGGAGGGATCGCCCGCGTCCGGGCCGCCGGCCGACATGGCCTGCAGCACCCACGCCGCGTCCTCGACGCCCCGCGTCATCGGGCCCAGCTTGTCCAGCGACCAGCACAGCGTCATCGCGCCCGTGCGCGGCACGCGTCCGAACGTGGGCCGCAGGCCGGTGACGCCGCAGCGCATGCTGGGGCTGACGATGCTGCCGGTGGTCTCGCTGCCGATCGAGAACGCCACCAACGCGGCCGCCGTGGCCGCGCCCGGGCCGGCGCTGGAGCCCGAGGCGCCTTCCTCCGGCAACCACGGGTTCATCGTCTGGCCGCCGAACCACACGTCGTTCAGTGCCAGCGCGCCCAGGCTCAGCTTGGCCAGCAACACGGCGCCGGCCTGCGCCAGGCGCTGGACGACGACGGCGTCCCGCGTGGGCACGTGGCCCCGCAGCGGCTCGGCGCCCCAGGTGGTGGCGATGCCGGCCGTGTCCAGCAGGTCCTTCACGCCGTAGGGCAGGCCGTGCAGCGGGCCGCGGCGATGGCCCGCGGCCGTCTCCGCGTCCGCGCGGCGCGCCTGGGCCAGCGCGTGGTCCTCGGGCAGCGTGATGACGCTGCGCAGGCGCGGGTCCAGGCGGTGGATGCGGTCGAGGTAGAGGCGGGTCAGGCGCTCGGAGGTGAGGGCGCGTGACGCGATCCAGGCGGAGAGCTGGGGGACGGTGGCGTAGGCGATGTCCTCGTCGCGCGCGGGCAGGGGCGTCGTGGGCGCGCGGGAGGGCGTGAAGTGCGCGGGCGCAGGGGCGTGCGCGGGGTCGTGCGGGCGTGCGTGTTCGTGCTCGTGCTCGTGCCCGTGCTCGTACGTGCGCGCGTGCGCGATCGCGCTCGGGTCCCATACCGAGGCGGGTGCCACGTTGTCGGGCAGCACGAACGGATGCGCACCGGTGCGCCGGGACATCAGGGGTCCCGCGAAATCGGGCCAGCTGGCGGCCGCCATCGCGCGCTGGTCGGGCGTGAGGTGGACCTGCAGCAGGCGCTCGGCGGCGGCGAAGGTGTCAGGGGTGACGGCGGTGGGGGCAGGGGCGGCCGGGGTGGGCGGTTCGGCTGCGGGGGCCGCCAGCGGCAAGGCAGCGCCGGCGGCGGCGGCGCCCAGAAGGCCGGCCGGTGCCTGGGCGAGGAAATGGCGTCGCGATGACATGGGGGAGCTCCCGGGGCAGGGTCGCGTGGGCGAAGGTGCGTGGCGACTGGCGGACTCTGCCGTGAGCGGGGCGGGAGGGCAAGTGAAGTGAGGGTTGAGCGCTTCGCTCGGTTGGGAGTCCGTGCTTGCGGCAGGTCGGGCCGGGACCTGCTCCTCCGTCGCGACGTGGATTCCAACTTTCCCGCTGGACGCGGAAAAGTCGCGGGCTCTCGCT
>FTBV01002169.1_pt1 | contig 18575 bp, 17 predicted proteins | sample 1639281 | NCBI WGS metagenome assembly FTBV01 (sample SAMEA3914864, study PRJEB12502) | metagenome | biome: forest; material: soil | place: USA | collected 2012-03-12 | depth 0.3 m | reverse complement strand
GCGCGCCGCCGGCTACCTGGGCGGCCGCATCCTCGGCAGCGACTACTCGTTCCAGCTGCACGCGTTCCACGGCTTCGGCGCCTACATCTGCGGCGAAGAGACGGCGCTGCTCGAGTCGCTCGAAGGCAAGAAGGGCCAGCCGCGCTTCAAGCCGCCGTTCCCGGCCAGCTTCGGCCTGTACGGCAAGCCCACCACGATCAACAACACCGAGACCTTCGCGGCGGTACCCTGGATCATCCGCAACGGTGGCCAGGCCTACCTGGAGTGCGGCAAGCCCAACAACGGCGGCACCAAGATCTTCTCGGTGGTGGGGGACGTCAACAACCCCGGCAACTTCGAGATCCCGATGGGCACGCCCTTCAGCAAGCTGCTGGAGCTGGCGGGCGGCGTGCGCAGCGGCCGCCAGCTGAAGGCGGTGATCCCCGGCGGCTCGTCGGCCCCGGTGCTGCCCGCGTCCATCATGATGGACCTGACGATGGACTACGACTCGATCGCCAAGGCGGGCTCGATGCTCGGCTCCGGCGCGGTCATCGTCATGGACGACTCGCGCTGCATGGTGCGCAGCCTGCTGCGCCTGTCGTACTTCTACCAGCACGAATCCTGCGGCCAGTGCACGCCGTGCCGCGAGGGCACGGGCTGGCTGTGGCGCATGGTCCACCGCATCGAGCACGGCCAGGGCCGCATGGAGGACATCGAGCTGCTGAACTCGGTGGCCGACAACATCCAGGGCCGCACCATCTGCGCGCTGGGCGACGCGGCGGCCATGCCGGTGCGCGCCATGATCAAGCATTTCCGCAGCGAGTTCGTGCATCACATCGAGCACAAGAGCTGCCTGGTGCCCGCCCAAGAAAGCACCCACACCCATGGTTGAAATCGAACTCGACGGCAAGAAGGTCTCGGTCCCGCCCGGCAGCATGGTGATGCACGCCGCGGACGCGGCGGACACCTACATCCCGCACTTCTGCTACCACAAGAAGCTGTCCATCGCGGCCAACTGCCGCATGTGCCTGGTGGAGATCGAGAAGGCGCCCAAGCCGATGCCGGCCTGCGCGACGCCGGTCACGCAGGGCATGGTCGTCCGCACCAAGAGCGAGAAGGCGATCAAGGCGCAGCAGTCGGTCATGGAGTTCCTCCTGATCAACCACCCGCTGGATTGCCCCATCTGCGACCAGGGCGGCGAGTGCCAGCTGCAGGACCTGGCCGTGGGCTACGGCGCCGGCGCCTCGCGCTACTCGGAGGAGAAGCGCGTCGTCTTCCACAAGAACGTGGGCCCGCTCGTCTCCATGGCGGAGATGAGCCGCTGCATCCACTGCACCCGCTGCGTGCGCTTCGGCCAGGAAGTGGCCGGCGTGATGGAGCTGGGCATGGCGCACCGCGGCGAGCACTCGGAGATCCAGACGTTCCTGGGCCGCTCGATCGATTCCGAGCTGTCGGGCAACATGATCGACATCTGCCCCGTGGGCGCGCTCACCAGCAAGCCGTTCCGCTACAGCGCCCGCACGTGGGAGCTGTCGCGCCGCCGCAGCGTGTCGCCGCACGATTCCACGGGCACCAACCTGGTCGTGCAGATCAAGGGCGACCGCGTGATGCGCGTGCTGCCGCTGGAGAACGAGGACGTCAACGAGTGCTGGATCGCCGACCGCGACCGCTTCTCGTACGAGGCCCTGAACAGCGACGACCGCCTGCGCAGGCCGATGATCAAGCAGGGCGGCCAATGGACCGAAGTGGACTGGCCCACGGCACTGGGCTACGTCGCCGACGGCCTGAAGCGCGTGAAGGCCGAGTTCGGCACCGAGGGCATCGGCGCCCTCGTGCACCCGATGTCGACGGTGGAAGAGATGCACCTGCTGGCCAAGCTGGTGCGCGGCCTGGGCTCGCAGAGCATCGACCACCGCACCCGCCAGGCGGATTTCGCCAACGTGGGCGCCCCGGGCACCGCGCGCTGGCTGGGCATGCCCATCGCCTCGCTCACCACGCTGGACCGCGCGCTGGTCGTGGGCTCGTTCCTGCGCAAGGATCACCCGCTGTTCGCCGCGCGGCTGCGCCAGGCCGCCAAGCGCGGTGCGCAGGTGCACTCGGTGCACGCGCTGGCCGATGACTGGCTGCTGCCCGTGGCGTCGCACACGTGCGTCGCGCCCAGCGGCTGGGTGCAGGCGCTGGCCGACATCGCGGCGGCCGTGGCCGCGGGCACCGGTGGCACGGCCCCCGTGGCCGGCGGCCAGGTCACCGACGCCGCCCGCGCCGTGGCCGACTCGCTCGCCTCCGGCACCGCCAAGGCCATCCTGCTGGGCAGCGCCGCGGCGCAGCATCCGCAGGCCGCCGCGCTGCTGTCGCTGGCCAACTTCATCGCGGCGCAGACCGGCGCCACCGTGGGCTACCTGGGCGAGGGCGCCAACACCGTCGGCGCGCAGCTGGTGGGCGCGCTGCCCGGCCCGGGCGGCCTGAACGCCGGCCAGATGCTGTCGCAGCCGATGAAGGCGCTGCTGATGCTCCACGTCGAGCCCGCGCTCGACGCGGCCAACGCCGCGGCCGCGCGCCAGGCGCTGGGCGGCTCGGGGCTGGTGGTCGCGATGACGCCGTTCCGCAATGCCGCCTCCGACGTGGCCGACGTGATGCTGCCCGTCTCGCCGTTCACCGAGACGTCGGGCACGTTCGTCAATGCCGAAGGCCGCGTGCAGTCCTTCGTCGGCGTCGCGCCGCCGCTGGGCGACACGCGCCCCGCGTGGAAGGTCCTGCGCGTCCTGGGCGACATGCTGGGCCTGCCCGGCTTCGCGCAGCAGACGTCGGAAGAGGTGAAGGCCGAGGCGCTGGGCGACGTGTCGGCCCTCGCCGGCCGGCTGTCCAACGCGACGGCCGATGGCGTCGCCTCCGCGGTCGCCAGCACGGCCGCCACCGCGACGGCCACGTTCGAGCGCATCGCCGACACCCCGATCTACGCCACCGACTCGCTGGTGCGCCGCGCCGTTGCGTTGCAGCTCACCGCCGATGCCCGCTCGCCGGTGGCCTCGCTGCCCAGCGCGCTGTGGGCGCAGCTGGGCCTGCAGGCGGGCGACAAGGTGCGCGTGTCGCAGGAGGGGGGCTCCGCGCTGCTCGCCGCGCGCGAGGACGCCTCGCTGGCCGCCAACGCCGTGCGCGTGCCCATGGGCCACGTGCTGACCGCCGGGCTCGGCGCCGCCTTCGGCACCGTGCAGGTCGCCAAGGCCTGACGCCCGCGCGATCCGAAGGACACACCACACCATGATCGACACGTTCAACACCTGGGGCGCCGCGACGCTGGGCGGCTACGCCTGGCCCGTCGTCTGGAGCCTGATCAAGATCGTCTGCGTGCTGCTGCCGTTGCTGGGCCTGGTGGCCTACCTAACGCTGTGGGAGCGCAAGGCGATCGGCTGGTCGCAGATCCGCCCGGGCCCCAACCGCGTGGGCCCCGCCGGCCTGCTCACGCCCATCGCCGATGCGGTCAAGCTGATCTTCAAGGAGATCATCCGCCCGACCAAGGCCAACAAGGGCCTGTTCTTCCTCGGCCCCGTCATGACCATCATGCCGGCGCTGGCCGCGTGGGCGGTGATGCCGTTCGGCCCCGAGGTGGCGCTGGCCAACGTCAATGCGGGCCTGCTGTTCCTGATGGCGATCACGTCGATGGAGGTCTACGGCGTGATCATCGCCGGCTGGGCGTCCAACTCGAAGTACGCCTTCCTGGGCGCACTGCGCGCGTCGGCCCAGATGGTGAGCTACGAGATCGCGATGGGCTTCTGCCTGGTCGTGGTGCTGATGGTGTCGGGCTCGATGAACATGTCCGAGATCGTCCTGCAGCAATCGCGTGGCATGGGCGCTTCGCACGGCCTCGGGTTCCTGTCGTGGAACTGGCTGCCGCTGCTGCCCATCATGATGGTGTACTTCATCTCCGGCCTGGCCGAGACCAACCGCCACCCGTTCGACGTGGTGGAAGGCGAGTCGGAGATCGTCGCCGGCCACATGATCGAGTACTCGGGCATGTCGTTCGCGATGTTCTTCCTGGCCGAGTACGCCAACATGATCCTCGTGTCCGCGCTGTGCGTGGTCATGTTCTTCGGCGGCTGGCTCAGCCCGGTGGGCTTCCTGCCCGACGGCTGGGGCTGGCTGTTCGCCAAGACCTTCATCGTGGTCACGATGTTCCTGTGGGTGCGCGCGTCGTTCCCGCGCTACCGCTATGACCAGATCATGCGCCTGGGCTGGAAGATCTTCATCCCCGTGACGCTGGTCTGGCTGGTCGTCGTGGGGCTGTGGATGCAGTCGCCCATGTCGATCTGGAAGTGAGAGGCGAGAGACCCATGTCCGTTGCATCCACCACCCCCACCACGCCGTCGTCGGCGTTCTCGCTGAAGGATTTCTTCAGCGCGTTCCTGCTGCGCGAGCTGTGGAAGGGCCTGCGCGTCACCGGCAAGCACTTCCTGTCGCCCACCATCACGGTGCAGTTCCCGGAGGAGAAGACGCCGCTGTCGCCGCGCTTCCGCGGCCTGCACGCGCTGCGCCGCTACGAGAACGGCGAGGAGCGCTGCATCGCCTGCAAGCTGTGCGAGGCCGTGTGCCCGGCGATGGCCATCACCATCGAGTCCGAAGTGCGCGCCGACGGCTCGCGCCGCACCACGCGCTACGACATCGACCTCACCAAGTGCATCTTCTGCGGCTTCTGCGAGGAGAGCTGCCCGGTCGACTCGATCGTCGAGACCAACATCCTCGAGTACCACGGCGAGAAGCGCGGCGACCTGTACTACACGAAGCCCATGCTGCTGGCCATTGGCGACAAGTACGAGAAGGACATCGCCGCCAACCGCGAGGCCGACGCCAAGTACCGCTGACCGCGGCGCCTGCATGCCATGAACACCACTTCCATCCTGTTCTACCTCTTCGCGGCCGTGCTGCTGGGGGCCTCGTTCCGTGTGATCACGGCGAAGTCCACGGTGCACGCGGCGCTCTTCCTGGTGCTCGCGTTCTTCAGCGCGTCCTGCATCTGGATGATGCTGAAGGCCGAGTTCTTGTCCATCGCGCTCGTGCTGGTGTACGTCGGCGCCGTGATGGTGCTGTTCCTGTTCGTCGTGATGATGCTGGACATCAACACGGAGGAACTGCGCCAGGGCTTCTGGACCCACTTCCCGATGGCCGCGTTCGTCGGCGTGCTGATCGCGCTGGAGATGGCGCTGGTGTTGAAGGGCGGCTTCGACCTGCCCGACGCACCGGCCGAGACCGCGCTCGCCCTGAAGAACGGCAACACCAAGATGCTGGGCATCGAGGTCTACACCAACTACCTGTACCCGCTGCAGGTGGCCGCGGTGCTGCTGCTGGTGGCCATCATCTCGGCCATCGCGCTCACGCTGCGCCAGCGCAAGGACAGCCGCTCGCAGGATCCGTCGCAGCAGGTGCGCGTGAAGAAGGAGCAGCGGCTGAAGATCGTGAAGATGGCGCCCACGGTGGAGGTGCCTTCGGCGCCGCCGGTGGCCGCCGAGGCCGCGGCACCGGGCGCGCCGGGCGCCCCGGCGGCCCCGGCCGCCGGCCAGGGAGGCAAGGCATGAGCAACATCACCCTCGGGCACTACCTGTCGCTCGGCGGCATCCTGTTCGCGATGTCCGTCGTGGGCATCTTCCTGAACCGCCGCAACCTGATCGTGCTGCTGATGGCCATCGAGCTGATGCTGCTGGCCGTCAACCTGAACTTCGTCGCGTTCTCGCACTACCTGCCGGTGGTGGCCGACCGCATGGCGGGCCAGGTGTTCGTGTTCTTCATCCTGACCGTGGCCGCGGCCGAGTCCGCCATCGGCCTCGCGATCCTGGTGGTGCTGTTCCGCAACCGCTCGACGATCGCGGTGGACGAGCTGGACGATCTCAAAGGCTAAGAACAAATGTCCGCAACCCTCTCCCCCAGCCTCCTGCTGGCGGTGCCCCTGGCGCCGCTCGCGGGTTCGCTCATCGCCGGCCTGGCCGGCAAGGCCGTGGGCCGCACCGGCGCGCACCTGGTCACCATCCTGGGCGTGCTGGTCGCCTTCCTGATCTCCGCCGACGTCCTGTACTCGGTGGTCAACGACCACGCGCGCTACTCGGGCACGATCTACGAGTGGATGACCGTCGGCGCCCTGAAGATGCAGGTGGGCTTCCTGGTCGACGGCCTCACCGCGATGATGATGTGCGTGGTGACCTTCGTGTCGCTGATGGTGCACCTCTACACCATCGGCTACATGCACGAGGACCCGGGCTACCAGCGCTTCTTCTCGTACATCTCGCTGTTCACGTTCTCGATGCTCATGCTGGTGATGAGCAACAACTTCCTGCAGCTGTTCTTCGGCTGGGAAGCGGTGGGCCTGGTGTCCTACCTGCTGATCGGCTTCTGGTACACCAAGCCGACGGCCATCTTCGCCAACCTGAAGGCCTTCCTCGTCAACCGCGTGGGCGATTTCGGCTTCATCCTGGGCATCGGCCTGATCGTCGCCTACGGCGGCACGCTCGATTACGCGGAGGCGTTCGCCCAGGGCGGCAAGCTGGCGCAGATGACCGTGCCGGGCACCGGCTGGTCGCTGATCACCGTCACCTGCATCTGCCTGTTCATCGGCGCGATGGGCAAGAGCGCGCAGTTCCCGCTGCACGTGTGGCTGCCCGACTCCATGGAAGGCCCGACCCCCATCTCCGCGCTGATCCACGCGGCCACGATGGTGACGGCCGGCATCTTCATGGTGACGCGCATGTCGCCGCTGTTCGAGCTGTCGGACGTCGCGCTCAACTTCGTGCTGGTGATCGGTTCCATCACGGCCCTGTTCATGGGCTTCCTGGGCATCATCCAGAACGACATCAAGCGCGTGGTGGCGTATTCCACGCTGTCGCAGCTGGGCTACATGACCGTGGCGCTGGGCGTGTCCGCCTACCCTGTGGCCGTGTTCCACCTGATGACGCACGCGTTCTTCAAGGCGCTGCTGTTCCTCGGCGCGGGCTCCGTCATCATCGGCATGCACCACGACCAGGACATCCGCAACATGGGCGGCCTGCGCAAGTACATGCCCATCACATGGATCACGTCGCTGCTGGGATCGCTGGCCCTGATCGGCACGCCGTTCTTCGCGGGCTTCTACTCGAAGGACTCCATCATCGAGGCCGTCCACGCCAGCCACCTGCCGGGGGCCACGTTCGCCACCTGGGCGGTCACGCTCGGCGTGTTCGTCACGGCGTTCTACTCGTTCCGGATGTACTTCCTGGTCTTCCACGGCCCCGAGCACTTCCACCACAAGCCGTTCCCGGCCGAGACGGACGAGGCGGCGCTGGAGCACCAGGACCCGGCCCAGCACACGCTGGACGACCATGGCCACGGTGCCGCGCATGCCCCCGCGCACGATGCGCATGGCCATGACGCGCACGGGCACGGCCACGACCACACGCCGCACGAATCGCCGTGGGTGGTCTGGCTGCCGCTGGTGCTGCTGGCCATCCCGTCGGTGGTGATCGGCGGCATGGCCATCCAGGGCATGCTGTTCGGCGACTTCTTCAAGGACGCGATCTTCGTCAACACCGAGGCGCATCCCGCGATGGAGGAACTGGCCAAGGACTTCCACGGCGCCGTCGCGATGGGCGTGCACGCCTTCATGTCGCTGCCGTTCCTGCTGGCTGCCGCGGGCGTGGCCACGGCCTACGTGTTCTACATGGTCTCGCCGGGCATCCCCAAGGCGTTCGGCCGCGCGCTGTCGCCGCTCATGAAGGTGCTCGAGAACAAGTACTACTTCGACTGGTTCAACGAGAACGTGCTGGCCGCCGGCGCGCGCCTGCTGGGCCGCGGCCTGTGGAAGGGCGGGGACCAGGGCGTCATCGACGGCCTGGTGATCAACGGCTCCGCGCGCACCGTCGGTGCCTTCGCGGGCGTCGTGCGCATGGTGCAGACGGGCTACCTGTACTGGTATGCGCTCGTGATGATCCTGGGCGTGTTCGGTCTGATGACCTGGCAGCTCTGGCCGTACCTGAAGAGCGTGGTCCTTCACTGACGGCCACGCGGAGAACAAGAAAATGGTCCTTTTGAGCATTGCCATCTGGCTGCCGATCCTCGCGGGCGTGCTGCTGCTCGCGCTCGGCCGCGACGACAACGCGAACCTCGTGCGCTGGGTCGCGCTGGTGGCGTCCATCGCCGCCTTCGCGGTCACCATCCCGCTGATCACCGGCTTCGACGCCGGCACGGCCGCGATGCAGTTCCAGGAGAACCTGCCCTGGATCCAGCGCTTCAACGTGCGCTACCACCTGGGCGTGGACGGCATCTCCGTGTGGTTCGTGCTGCTCACCGCGTTCATCACGGTGATCGTGGTCATCGCCGCGTGGGAGGTCATCACCGACCGCGTGCACCAGTACCTGGGCGCGTTCCTGATCCTGTCGGGCGTGATGATCGGCGTGTTCACCGCGCTGGACGGCCTGCTGTTCTACGTGTTCTTCGAGGCCACGCTCATCCCGATGTACATCATCATCGGCGTGTGGGGCGGCCCGCGGCGCGTGTACGCGGCGTTCAAGTTCTTCCTGTACACGCTGGCCGGCTCGCTGCTGATGCTGGTCGCCATCACCTACCTGTACCACGCGTCCGAGACGTTCGAGATCCTGAAGTGGCACACGCTGCCGCTGGGCATGCGCACGCAGACGTACCTGTTCTTCGCGTTCTTCGCGGCGTTCTCGGTCAAGGTGCCGATGTGGCCGGTGCACACGTGGCTGCCGGACGCCCACGTCGAGGCGCCCACGGGCGGCTCGGTGGTGCTGGCCGCCATCATGCTGAAGCTGGGCGCCTACGGCTTCCTGCGCTTTTCCATGCCCATCGCGCCGGATGCCAGCCACGCGTACGCGGGCTTCATCATCACGCTGTCGCTGATCGCCGTGGTCTACATCGGCCTGGTGGCGATGGTGCAGCAGGACATGAAGAAGCTGGTGGCGTACTCGTCCATCGCGCACATGGGCTTCTGCACGCTGGGCTTCTTCGTGTTCAGCAGCCTGGGTGTCTCGGGCGCGATCGTGCAGATGATCTCGCACGGCTTCATCTCGGGCGCCATGTTCCTGTGCATCGGCGTGCTGTACGACCGCCTGCACTCGCGCGAGATCGCCAGCTACGGCGGCGTCGTCAACACGATGCCCAAGTTCGCCGCGCTGGCGCTGCTGTTCGCCATGGCCAACTGCGGCCTGCCGGCCACCAGCGGCTTCGTGGGCGAATGGATGGTGATCCTCGCCAGCGTCAAGTACAGCTTCTGGATCGGCTTCATCGCCGCCACGGCGCTGATCCTGGGCGCGGCGTACTCGCTGTGGATGTACAAGCGCGTGTTCTTCGGCGCCGTGGGCAACGACAACGTCAAGGGGCTCAGCGACATCAACGCGCGCGAGTTCCTGATGCTGGGCGTGCTGGCCGTGGCCGTCCTGGCGATGGGCCTGTACCCCAAGCCCTTCACCGACGTGATGAACGTGTCGGTCGGCGAGCTGCTGAAGCACGTCGCCGTCTCGAAGCTGCCGTAAGCGACCGGACCGTCCCCATGAATGAAATGAACTGGAACGTCATCTCCCCCGAGGTGGTCCTGCTGGCCGCGGCCTGCCTGGTCGCGATGATCGGGCTCGGCACCTCGCAGGCCGCCATGCGCCTCACGCACTGGGCCGCGCAGGCCTCGCTGCTGGTGGTGGCCGGCATGCACCTGGTGGCGCTGAAGGCCGGCCACACGGTCTACGCCATGCAGGGCATGGTCGTCACCGACCCGATGGGCCACCTGCTGGCGCTGTCGGCCGCCGTGGCCATGATGATCACGCTGGCGTACGCGCAGCCCTACGTGGCCACGCGCGACATGCTCAAGGGCGAGTTCTTCTCGCTGTCGCTGTTCGCGCTGCTGGGCATCTCCGTGATGATCTCGGCCAACAACTTCCTGGTGCAGTACGTGGGCCTGGAGGTGATGAGCCTGTCGCTGTACGCGCTGGCCGCGCTGCGCCGCGACCATGCCGTCTCCACGGAGGCGGCCATGAAGTACTTCGTGCTGGGCGCGCTGGCCAGCGGCTTCCTGCTGTACGGCATCTCGATGATGTACGGCGCCACCGGCTCGCTGGAGCTGCCCGCGGTGTTCAACGCCATCCACGGCGGCCACATCAACCCGCAGGTGCTCACCTTCGGCCTCGTGTTCGTCGTCGCCGGCCTGATGTTCAAGCTGGGCCTGGTGCCGTTCCACATGTGGGTGCCCGACGTCTACCAGGGCTCGCCCACGGCGGTGACGCTGCTGGTCTCGGGCGCGCCCAAGCTGGCGGCCTTCGCCATGACCCTGCGCGTGCTGGTGGAGGGCCTGTCCGGCCTGGCCACCGACTGGCAGGAGATGCTGATCTTCGTGTCCGTGGCGTCCATGGCCATCGGCAACCTGGCGGCCATCGCGCAGAGCAACCTCAAGCGGATGCTCGCGTATTCGGCCATCGGCCAGCTGGGCTTCATGCTGCTGGGCTTCACGCCCACGGTCATCGCCAACAACACGAACTCGGCCGCCAACGGCTACAGCTCGGCGATGTTCTACATGATCACCTACGTGCTCACCACGCTCGGCACGTTCGGCCTGGTCATGGTGATGGCGCGCCAGGGCTTCGAGGCGGAGGAGACGGCGGACTACGCGGGCCTGGCCAAGCGCTCCCCGTGGCTGGCCGGCGTGATGTCGGTGTTCATGTTCTCGCTGGCCGGCCTGCCGCCGCTCGTGGGCTTCTATGCCAAGTTCGCCGTGCTGCAGTCGCTGGTCACCACCAACCAGGGGGGCTACATCGGCCTGGCCGTGGTGGCCGTGATGCTGTCGCTGGTGGGGGCGTTCTACTACCTGCGCATCGTCAAGGTGATGTACTTCGACGAGCCGAAGGACCCGACCCCGTTGCACAGCCCCGCCGGCGTGTCGCTGCTGCTGGCCGCCAACGGCCTGGCCGCGGTGCTGCTGGGCCTGCTGCCCGACGGCCTGATGAGCGTCTGCCGCGACGCCATCTTCGCCGCGCTCACCACCTGATCGACGGGACGGGACGCATCCGATGGGCGCCGCCGCGCTGCTGCTGCTGGTCGCGTTCGTCGCGGCCAACCTGCCTTTCCTGTCGCCCCGCATCCTCGTGGTCGGCCCGCGCAAGCGCGGGTCGGCGCTGGGCTGGGAGTTCGCGGGGCTGGCCCTGATGTGGGGCCTGGTGATCGCCGGCGGCACGGCGTGGGAGGCCCACGTCGGCCAGCGCGCGCCGCAGCCCTGGGAGTTCTACGCCGGGTTCGCGGCCCTGTTCGTGACGCTGGCGTTCCCGGGCTTCACGTGGCGCCACCTGCGTCGCCACCCGGCGCATGAGTGACCAGGCGCCGCGCGCGGGCGAGCGCGGCGAGCCCGGCGCGGACCCGCGCGGGCGCGTGACGCACCCGCCCGAGGATGCGTCCTTCGTCGAGCATCGCCTGGCCACCCGGTCCGCCTACGACGGCGCGTTCCTGAAGATCTTCGACGACACGGTGCGCATGCCCGACGACAGCACGTCGGCGCGCGAGTACATCGTGCACCCCGGCGCCGTGATGATCGTGCCGCTGCTGGACGACGGCCGCGTCGTGATCGAACGGCAATACCGCTACCCGGTGGGCCGCGTGATGCTCGAGTTCCCGGCGGGCAAGATCGACCCGGGCGAGCCCACGTTCGACTGCGCGCGCCGCGAACTGGCCGAGGAGACCGGCTACACCGCGCGCGAATGGGCGTGCCCCGGGCGGCTGCACAACGCGCCGGCCTACGCCACCGAGTTCATCGAGATCTGGTTCGCGCGCGGGCTGGTGGCCGGCGAACGGCGCCTGGACGAGGGCGAGCACCTGGAGGTCACCACCACCACGGTGGACGAACTGTCCGCGCTGGCCGCCCAGGGGGTGCTGACCGACGCGAAGACGCTGATCGCGCTGCTCTGGCTCCAGAACCTGCGCGCCGGCGCCTGGACGTTGGACTGGCGCGCGTCATACTGAGCCCATCGTGAAAGTCCTCGACCTCCGCTGCCCCGCCGGCCGCGGCTTCGAGGGCTGGTTCGCCTCCGAGGCGGAATATGAACGCCAGCGCGGCACCGGCGCCATCGAGTGTCCCCAGTGCGGCGCGGCGGACATCGCGCGCCTGCCCAGCGCGCCGCGGCTCAACCTCTCGGGTGCCAGCCGGCCGCCGGAAACCGTCTCGTCGCCGTCCTCGCCGTCGCCGTCGTCCGCACCGGCCCCGGCGGGCACGCCGCGCTCGCCCGTGCAGGAGATCGCGGCGCACTGGCGCCAGGCGGTCGAATCGCTCATGCGGCAGACCGAGGACGTCGGCGACCGCTTCCCGGAGGAGGCCCGCCGCATCCACTACGGAGAGGTGGCGCCCAAGGGCATCCGCGGCCAGGCCACGCCGCAGGAGCGCGCCGAGCTGCAGGAGGAGGGCATCGAGACGATGGCCATCCCCGTGCCGGCCGCGCTCAAGCGCACATTGCAATAGCGCGCTCCGGGTCGGCTCCCATGCGCGTCACGTCCCCGCCCGACAGCGGCATCCCGGGCATCCGCCTGCGCCAGGTGGAACGCCACGACGCCCACGCCTGGTACGACTACCTGCGGTTGCCCGAGGTGCATGCGCGCACCAGCTGGGACGTGCGCCGGCCGGCCGACCTGCACGTCTCCATCGACAACGCGCTGTCCGACGCGCCGGATTCGCCGCGCCGCCTGGCCGTGATCGACGACGTCGCGCAGGGCGCGCTGGTGGGCACCATCGGGTTCCACACGGTGTCCATGCTGAACCGCAGCGCGGAGATCGCCTACGACTTCGCGCCCACGCACTGGGGTCGCGGCCTGGCCACGCGGTTGTGCAACGCGGTCACGCGCTGGTCGTACGGCGCGCAAGGGCTGGGCCTGTACCGCGTGCAGGCCACGGTGCTGGTGGGCAACGAGCGCTCGGAGCGCGTGCTGCAGCGCTGCGGCTTCCAGCACGAGGGGCTGCTGCGCGGCTACCGCATGGTGCGGGGGCAGCCGGGCGACTTCCACCTGTACGCGCGGCTGGCGGACGACGGTCCGGCCGACTTGCGGTAACCAGCGACCTCGGCCTGCTGCTCGCCCGCCCGCGTGTGCCAGGCCGGGCTTCCGTGCACACCAGGGGCTCAGGTGGGATCGTTCGCCAATACCCGCCCGGGATTGAAGAGGTTGCCGGGGTCGAGCGCGCGCTTCACCGCGCGCATCAGCTGCAACGCCACCGGTGACTGCCGCGCCGCCAACTCGTCGCGCTTCAGCTGCCCGATGCCGTGCTCGGCCGAGATGGTGCCGCCGTGGCGTTGCACGATGTCGTACACCGCGGCGTTCACGGCGGGCTCCATGCGTGCCAGGAACGCGGCGGCATCGGCGCCCGCGGGCGCCTGCAGGTTGTAGTGCAGGTTGCCGTCGCCCAGGTGCCCGAAGGTGACGTGCCGCGCACCCGGGCACAGCTGCGCCAGTGCGGCGTCCGCCTCGCGCACGAACGCCGGGATGGCCGACACCGGCACGCCGATGTCGTGCTTGATGTTCAGGCCCTCCTGGCCCTGGGCCAGCGGGATCGATTCGCGCCATTGCCACATCGCGGCGGCTTGCGTGAGCGACGCGGCCAGTGCCACGTCCACGATGTCGCCGGCCGCCAGCGCATCGCCCAGCACGGCCTCGGCACGCGGGCGCAGCAGCGCGTCGTCGTGGGGCGAGGACAGTTCCAGCAGCACCTGCCACGCCGTGTCCTCGCCGGGCGCGGGCAGCGGCCGGGGCAGGGCGGGGAAGTGGCGCGCCGTGAGCGCCAGCGCGTGTGCGCCCATGGCCTCGAAGGCGGTCAGCTCCGCATCGAACGCCTGCCGCAGCCGGCGCATCAGCGCCAGCGCGTGGTCCAGCGACGGCGCCGCGGCCCACGCGGTCAGCACGGTGCGGGGCTTGGGAAACAGCTTCAGCGTGGCGGCCGTGATCACGCCCAGCGTGCCCTCGCTGCCCACGAACAGGTCGCGCAGGTCGTAGCCGGTGTTGTCCTTGCGCAGGCCGCGCAGCGCGGACCAGGTATCGCCCGTGGGCGTCACCACCTCCAGGCCCAGGCACAGCTCGCGCGCGTTGCCGAAGCGCAGCACCTGCGTGCCGCCCGCGTTGGTGGCCAGGTTGCCGCCGATCGTGCAGCTGCCCTCGGCGGCCAGGCTCAAGGGGAACAGCAGGCCGGCGGCGTCCGCGGCGGCCTGCACGGACTGCAGCACGCAGCCCGCCTCGGCGGTGAGCGTGAGGTTGTCGGCATCCAGCGTGCGCACGGCCGTCATGCGCGCGAGGCTCAGCACCACCTGCGTGCCGCTGCCATCGGGCACCCCGCCTCCCACCAGGCCCGTGTTCCCGCCCTGCGGCACCAGCGAGATGCCGGGCGCGGCCGCGCAGCGCCGCACCACCGCGGCAACCTGCGCGGTGCTGCCGGGCCGCGCGATGGCCAGCGCGCGGCCGGCGTAGCGGCGGCGCCAGTCGGTCTCGAACGCGGGGTGCGTGCCGCCGCCCGCCAGCACGTGCGCCTCGCCCAGCAGCGCGCGCAGGTCGGCCAGCAGGGCGTCGTGGTTCATGCGGTGACGGCGGCCGGGCAGTTTCGCGCAAGCGCGTCCGGCCTCAGGGCCCTTGCTCGTGCGGCGAGCGCCGCGCCAGGGCCAGCCGCCAGCGCACCTGCGTGGCGCAGGCGATGAACAGCGCGGCGCCCAGCGCCAGCTCCGTGCCGGCCAGCAGCGGCACGGGCCACGCGTCGCCGCGCAGGCGCACCAGCGCCTCGGCGATGTAGAGCCACACCAGCAGGCTCAGCCAGCGGCAGGTGTACATGCGCCAGCGCAGCAGGCCCGGCACGGCGAAGGCCAGCGGTAGCACCTTCAGCGCCAGCGTGCGGTGGCCGGTAGGGGCCCACGCGAGCTCCCAGCCCAGTCCCAGCACGATCAGGCCCAGCGTGCAGGCCAGCGCCACGGCGCGGGTGACGGTGGTGGTCCGGTCGGGCAGGGTACGCATGGCGGGCGCACCTGCGTCAAGGAGAGGGCTCTCGGGCATCGTCAGGCATCATAGTCGCCAGGAGAGGACCGACATTGCCGTGAACGAGACCCTGACGATGCGGCTGGCCCAGGGCCGCGAGGTGCTGGCCGACACCCTGGCCACGCTGCGCAACTGGCCCTGGTTCGAGACCGTGCGCACGCTGCGCGAGCGCATCCGCGAGGACCGCCTGGGCCTCACCGCCAGCAGCCTCACCTTCACCACGCTGATCTCGCTGGTGCCGCTGCTCACCGTGATGCTGGCGGTGTTCACCGCGTTCCCGATGTTCGGCAACTTCCAGTCGGCGCTGGAGAAGTACTTCCTGCAGAGCCTGGTGCCGGCCACCATCGCCAAGCCGGTGCTGGGCGCGCTCACGGCCTTCGCGGGCAAGGCCAGCCGGCTCGGCACCGCGGGCCTGGTGGCGCTGGTCATCACGGCGATGGCACTGGTGCTCACCATCGACCGCACGCTCAACGCCATCTGGCGCGTGCGCAAGCCGCGTCCCATCGGCCAGCGCGTGTTGATCTACTGGGCTGCGCTCACGCTGGGCCCGCTGGTGCTGGGCGCCAGCCTCACGTTCACGTCGTATGCGGTGTCGGCCTCCAGCGGGCTGGTGCGACAGCTGCCTGGTGGCGTCAGCCTGGTGCTGGGGCTCGTGGAATTCGCGTCGCTGGCCATCGCGTCGTCGGCGCTGTTCCACTACGTGCCGCACGCGCCGGTGCGCTGGCGCCACGCCAGCGCCGGCGGCCTGTTCGTGGCCGCGGGGGTGGAGATCGCCAAGAAGGGCCTGGGCTGGTACCTGGGCGCCGTGCCCACGTACTCCAGCATCTACGGCGCGTTCGCCGCGGTGCCGATCTTCCTGCTGTGGATCTACCTCAGCTGGCTGATCGTGCTGCTGGGCGCGGTGCTCACGGCGTACGCGCCCAGCCTGCAGCTGCGCATGGTCACGCACGGGCGCCGGCCGGGGCAGGGCTTCGCGCTCGCGCTGGAGGTGCTGCGCCGCCTGCGCGACGCGCAGGCCAGCGGCGCGCGCGGGCTCACGGGCATCGAGATGGCCTCGGGGCTGCGCATCGACCCGCTGCAGATCGAATCGGCGCTGGAGCACCTGGTGGCGCTCGATTGGGTGGGGCGCCTGGACGAGGACGCGGTGGGACGGTACGTGCTGCTCTGCGACCCGGCCGCCACGCCGTTGCAGCCCCTGGTGGACCGGATGCTGCTGGCGCCGATCGACGCGCTGCAGGCCGCGCGCGAGCGCATGGGGATCGGCCGGATCCTGGTGTCCGAGGTGTTGACCGGCTAGCGGTCGGGGAAGACGCGCCTGCGGGCTGCAGCCGGAGCAGCGGCCTCTTCAAGCCGGGTGCACGACCACCAGCAGCGCCTTGCCGACCGTCATGCCCACGTTGGAGATGGCATGCGCCACGTCCACCGCGTAGCGCGCCGTCTCGCCCGTCTCGAGGCGGGACTGGTCGTCGCCGGACCGGACCTGGAAGTGCCCGTCCAGCACGCTGAGGTGCTCGCGCGAGCCCGGCTCGTGCGCCTGCGATTCCAGCGTGCCGCCGGGCTGCACCGTCAGCTCGTACCACTCGAAGTTGCCCGCCAGCTCGATGGGGCCCAGGATGCGCAGCTCGCACTTGCCGTCCGGGCTGCGCAGCGACGGCGTGGCATGGCCGGCCACCGTGGTGATGGACGGCGCGGCAGGCCGGTCGCCATCCAGCAGCGTGCCCAGCGGCACGCCCAGCGCGTTGGCCAGCCGCCAGACCACCGCCACGGTGGGATTGGCCTGGTTGCGCTCGATCTGCGACAGCATCGACTTGGAAACGCCCGCCTGGCGCGACAGCTCGTCCAGCGACAGGGCCCGCGCTTGCCGCAGTTCGGCCAGGGTGTGGCCGACGCGCGGCGGCTCGATCGAAGGGTTGCGGCTCATCGTTCGGTGGCTGACAGCAGGGAAGGGCGGGACCGGAGGGCTTGACGCGCCGCCCGTTGTTCAATGATACTGCATTCGCGTTCGATATATCGAACAAACATGATTGCACCGAACACGCCCATCGTACGCCAGGATCTGCTGACCATGACCACTGCCACTCCCGACATCGCCGCCTTCAACGCGCACGTCCGCCAGGAACTCGACGGCATCCGCGAGGCGGGCCTGTTCAAGGGCGAGCGCATCATCGCCACCCCGCAGGGCGCCGTCGTGCGCCTGGCCGACGGCCGCGAGCTGGTCAACCTGTGCGCCAACAACTACCTGGGCCTGTCGTCGCACCCCAAGGTGATCGAGGCCGCCCACGAGGCCCTGCGCACGCATGGCTACGGCCTCAGCTCGGTGCGCTTCATCTGCGGCACGCAGGACATCCACAAGGAACTGGAGCAGCGCATCGCGCGCTTCCTGGGCACCGAGGACACGATCCTGTATGCCGCCGCGTTCGACGCGAACGGCGGCCTGTTCGAGCCGCTGCTGGGCGAGCAGGACGCGGTGATCAGCGACGCGCTGAACCACGCCTCCATCATCGACGGCATCCGCCTGTGCAAGGCCAAGCGCTACCGCTACGCGCACAACGACTTGCAGGACCTGGAGGCCCAGCTGAAGGCCGCGCGGGCCGACGGCGCCCGCTTCATCCTCGTCTTCACCGACGGCTCGTTCTCCATGGACGGCACCATCGCGCGCCTCGACCAGATCCGCACGCTGTGCGACCAGTACGGCGCGCTGCTGGGCATCGACGAGTGCCACGCCACCGGCTTCCTGGGCGCCCGGGGCCGCGGCACGCACGAGCACCGCGGCGTGTTCGGCAGGATCGACATCATCACGGGCACCCTGGGCAAGGCCCTGGGCGGCGCCTCCGGCGGCTTCACCACCGGCAAGAAGGAAGTGATCGAGCTGCTGCGCCAGCGCTCGCGCCCCTACCTGTTCTCCAACACGCTGATGCCGGCCATCGCGGGCGGCTCGCTGGCGGTGCTGGACCTGCTGGAAGGCAGCACCGCGCTGCGCGACAAGCTGGCCGACAACACGGCCTATTTCCGCCAGGCCATCGTCGACGCGGGCTTCGAGATCAAGCCCGGCGAGCACCCCATCATCCCGGTGATGGTGCATGACGCGGTGAAGGCGCAGGCCCTGAGCCAGCGCCTGATGGAGCTGGGCATCTACGCCGTGGGCTTCTTCTTCCCCGTGGTGCCCAAGGGCCAGGCGCGCATCCGCGTGCAGATGAGCGCGGTGCACGACCGCCATCACCTGGAGAGGGCGGTGGCCGCGTTCAAGCAGGCCGGCGAGGAACTGGGCCTGGTGGGAGGGACGAAGTGATGACCGGCGCACGCATCCTCATCATCGGGGCCAACGGCCAGATCGGCAGCGAGCTCGCGGGCGCGCTGTCGCGCCGCGCGGGCGTCGCGCAGGTGGTCACCAGCGACGTGGCGCCCGTGGGCCGAACGCCGGGCCTGCCGCACGAGCAGCTGGACGTCACCGACGCCGCGGCGCTGGCGGCCGTGGTCAAGCGCCACGAGATCACGCAGATCTACCTGCTGGCCGCCGCGCTGTCGGCCAACGGCGAGAAGCATCCGCAGTGGGCCTGGAACCTCAACATGGTGGGCCTGCTGAACGTGCT
>FTBV01002550.1_pt1 | contig 18682 bp, 16 predicted proteins | sample 1639281 | NCBI WGS metagenome assembly FTBV01 (sample SAMEA3914864, study PRJEB12502) | metagenome | biome: forest; material: soil | place: USA | collected 2012-03-12 | depth 0.3 m | reverse complement strand
TGGCTGTGCGGCTTCACGCTCAACTTCATGAGCCTGCTGGGGCTGTCGCTGGCCATCGGCGTGCTGATCGACGACGCGATCGTGGTGCGCGAGAACATCGTGCGCCACATGCAGCGCGGCGAGGACCGGCGCACCGCGGCGCTCAACGGCACGGCCGAGATCGGCAAGGCGGTGGCGTCCACCACCTTCTCCATCGTGGCCGTGTTCGCGCCCGTGGCGTTCATCCCCGGCATGACCGGCGAGTGGTTCCGGCCGTTCGGCCTCACGGTGGTGGCGTCGGTGGTGGTCTCGTTGTTCATCTCCTTCACACTCGACCCGATGCTGTCGGCCTACTGGGGCGACCCGGTGGACCTGCACGACGCGCCGCGCCGCGGCCTGGGCCGCGTGCTCAAGCGCTTCAACGACTGGTTCGACCACCAGGCCGACCGCTACGGCCGCGTCATCGCCTGGGCGCTGCACCACCGCTGGCGCATGGGCTGGGCGGCCGTGCTGAGCCTGGTGGTGGCCGTGTTCCTGCAGATCAAGTTCGGCGGCTCCGACTTCCTGCCCAAGTCCGACTTCGGCACGATCGCGATGGACGTGCGCATGCCCGCCAGCTCCAGCCTGGAGTACGCCCGCGCCAAGATCGAGGCGGGCGCCGCGGTGGCCAAGGAGATCCCGGAAACCAAGGCCACCAACGCCTACCTGGGCGCCGACAGCGGACGCATCTACGTCGACATCGGCAAGAGCCCCACGCGCAAGCGCTCGGCGGCCGAGATCGCCAACGACCTGCGCGAGCGCATCAAGCGCCTGGTGGGCGCGGAATACGTCGTGCTGGACGACCTGAGCAACGGCGCCCAGAAGCCGGTGCAGATCCGCTTCTATGGCACCGACTCGCGCCGCCTGCTCGAGATCACCAACGACTTCATGGCGCGCGTGCGCCAGGTGAAGGGCGCGGTGGACGTGGGCCTGTCCGAGCAGGACCCGCAGCAGGAGCTGCGCATCGACCTGGACCGCGGCCTGGCCAACGCCATGGGCATCTCCATCAACGACGCGGCGCAGGCGCTGCGCGTGGCCTTCGCGGGCGTGGAGGCGGGCGACTGGATCGACCCGACGGGCGAGGCCCGCGACGTGGCCGTGCGCCTGGCGCCGGAGGACCGCGTGGACGCCGCCAACATCGAGCGCCTGCCGATCACGGTGGCGGGCACCGACCAGATGGTGCCGCTGGAGCAGATCGCCACGGTCACGATGGGCAAGGCGCCGTCGAAGATCCAGCACGCCAACGGCAAGCGCATGGTGGTGGTCACCGCCAACGCGCAGGGCCGCTCGTCGGGCGAGGTCACCGGCGACGCGATGAAGATCGCCAAGGAGATCCAGTTCCCGCCCGGCTTCGGCCTGGAGCTGGCCGGCAACTCGCGCGACCAGGCGCAGGTGTTCGGCGACCTGCTCACCGCGCTGGTCTCGGGCATCCTGCTGATGTACCTGATCCTGGTGGTGCAGTTCGGCTCGTTCACCGCGCCGCTGCCGGTGATGCTGTCGCTGCTGTTCACGCCCATCGGCGTGGTGATCGCGCTGCTGCTCACGCACGGCACGCTCAACCTGATGAGCATCATCGGCATCATCATGCTGGTGGGCCTGGTGGCCAAGAACGCCATCCTGCTGCTGGACGCCGCGCGCGCGGAGGAGGGCAACGGCGTGGACCGCGAGGAGGCCCTGATGCACGCGGGCCGCAAGCGACTGCGCCCCATCCTGATGACCACCTTCGCGCTGATCGCCGGCATGATGCCGGTGGCGATCGGCGTGGGCGAAGGCGGCGAGTTCTACCGCCCGATGGCCGTGGCCATCATCGGCGGCACGATCACGTCGACGCTGCTCACGCTGCTGGTGATCCCGTGCTTCTACGACAGCATCGAGATCATGCACGCCGACGTCATCCGCAAGTTCCACGAGCGCTCGGCGCGCTACACGCTGGCGGGCGGCTTCGGGCTCACGTTCCTGGAGTTCCTGGCGTTCCTGTGCGGCGCGCGCTTCGTCTACCGCCTGGCGCTGCGCGCCAGCGGCCGGCCAGCGGGCGGGCTGTGGCGCAACTGGACGGCGCGCCGCTTCGCGGCTGTGTAGGGGTCTGGCGTTGCCCTTTGCGCCCGACGGGCGCGGGGGGCGAGGCCTGACCCTCGATGAAGCCTGCCCGGAGGGGACAGGCATCGCCGCCCGCCCTGGCTACGCCAGGGCAAACGGCAATGCCAGCCCCCTCGTAAACTGGACGGATGACGCCGCGCCCCCTGCTCGCCCTGCCCGGCTACGTCGTCAACGGCATCGCCGTGGCGGTGGGCATCGGCGTGCTGCAGGTGCTACTGGCCGCCACCCTCGGGCCCACGCACGGCGCGCTGGCCATCGGGGGCGCGTTGTGCGCCAGCCTCTCGGACCAGCCCAACACCGTGGCGCGCACGTGGCGCCGCCTGCTGCTGGCCGTGGCGCTGTCCGTGGCCGCCGCCGCGGTGGTGGTGGCGCTGCGGCCGCATCCGATCCTGCTGGGCGGCGGCATCGCCGCGATCGGCTTCGTCGCGCTGATGACGATGGCCTGGGGCACGCGCGCCGGCACCGTGTCGTTCGCGCCCATCCTGGCGATCATCTTCACGATGGCCGTGCCGCGCCAGGCCGCGCTGGCCCTGCCGGGGTGGCTGCTGCCGCTGCTCACCGCGGCGGGCGGGCTCGGCTTCCTCGCGTGGTCGATGCTGGCGGGCGCGGCGCTGCAGCCGGCCTACCGTCGATCCGCCATGCGCGGCGCCATGGTCGCCACGGCGGGCCTCTTCCGGTCGCGCGCCCGCGTGCTGGGCGACCTGCTGGGCGCGCCGGTGGCCGAGGCCGCGCAGGTGCAATCCCTGCGCGCCTGGATCCAGGGCGAGGCCCTGCTGGGCGAGCGCCTGCAGGCCGCGCGCGACCTGGTGTTCGCCGCGCCGGAGTCGGCGCGCGGCCAGCGCGACACGCTGCTGCTGATGCGCCTGGTGGACCTGCGCGACGGCCTGATCGCCAGCCGCCTCGACCTGGACCTGCTGGGGCACGACGATGCCGGCCGCTGGGTGTTGCAGCACGTGGCCACGGCGCTGGACGACATCGCGCGCCTGCTGGACGGCGTGGTGGAGGGCATGAAGCGGGCGTCGCCCCTGCCGATGCCGCCCGCCCCGCCGTCGTACGCGGACCAGTTCGCCGAGGCCCCGCTGGCGGCCGGCGACGCCCGCCGCCGCCTGCTGCCCGCCGTGGCCGGCCGCCTGCAGCGCCTGTCCGACGACGCCATGCGCATGCACGCGATCCTGCACGGCCAGGTGGCCGGCGAGCCGATGCCGCTCACGCACGCGCAGCTGCAGCACTTCGTGGCCGCGGAGGGCTGGCCGCTGCGGGCGCTGCGATCGCAGTTCACGTGGCGGTCCCCCGTGCTGCGCCACGCCGTGCGCACGGGACTGGCGCTGGCCACCGCCTACGGCATCGGCGCCGTGCTGCCCTGGGCGTCGCATCCGCACTGGCTGGTGCTGAGCCTGGCCGTGGTGCTGCGCGGCAACCTGGAGCAGACCATCAGCCGCCGCAACGCGCGGGTGGGCGGCACGGTGCTGGGCTGCATCCTCGTGATGGCGCTGGCCCGGGTGCAATCGCCGCCGCTGCTGGCCGGCGCCTTCCTGCTGGCCATCGCCACGGCCCACGCCTTCGTGCTGCGGCGCTACTGGCTGGCCGCCGCGGCCGCGTCGGTGATGGCGCTGCTGCAGTCGTACATGGTGCATCCGGCCGGCGGCTTCGCGGTGGCCGAGCGCCTGGCCGACACCTTCCTCGGCGCCGGCCTGGCCTGGGCCTTCAGCTACGTGCTGCCGTCGTGGGAACGCACGCACGTGCCGCAGGCGATCCAGCGCCTGCTGGCCGAGCTGCGCGACTACGCGTCGCACGCGCTGGTGGCCGGCCCGGGCGACGCGATGCCGCAACGCCTGGCGCGCCGCCGCGCGTACGACGCGCTCACCGCGGTGGCGGCCGCGCTGGAGCGCACGCGCGCGGAGCCCCGCGGCGTGCGCCTGCCCGCGCGCGAGGTGGCCATGCTGGTGGACCACGCGCAGCGCCTGCTGGCGCACCTGTCGGTGGTGCGGCTGATGCTGTCGGGGCAACGCGTGGATCCGGCCGATCCCGAGGCCGCGCGCGCGCTGCTGTCCGGTGGGCAGGCCCTGGCCGCGTGCCTGGACCTGGAGGCCCCCGCGCCTGGCGTCCGCCCGCCGCGCGACGCGCTGGAGCTGTCGTCGCTGCCGCCCGCCGCGCCCGCGGAGGACCTGCGGCCCTGGCTGCTGCGCCGGCTGCTGGTGCTGGAGCAGGAGGCGCACGACATCCGGCGGGCGTCGCTGGGCGTGATCGGCGCGCTGCGACGCTAGCGCTATGTACTGCGCTATATTGCGCAATGACCTGCACGCAGCCTGACCGCACCCGTCTCCCGAGCCGCGCCGGCCCCCTCGCCCTCGCCACGCGTTTCGCCCGCCCGGCCGCCCTGGCCGCCGCCCTGCTGGCCGCGGCCAGCGGCGCGCGCGCGGCCGACCTCGTCGTCTCCGCCGCCGCCAGCCTCACCAACGCGTTCAAGGCGCTGGCGCCCCTGTACGAGGCCGCCCACCCGGGCACCCACGTGCAGCTGAACTTCGCGGCGTCCGACGCCCTGGTGGCCCAGATCGAGAAGGGCGCGCCGGTGGACGTGTTCGCCGCGGCGGACCAAGCGTCGATGGACCGCGCGGACGCCGCGCACCTGCTGGCCCCCGGAACGCGCCACGACTTCGTGGCCAACACGCTGGTCGTCATCACCCCCGCCACCAGCCTCGCGCCGCTCAAGTCGCTGCAGGACCTGCAGCAACCGGCCATCCACCGCATCGCCCTCGGCCAGCCCAGCGGCGTGCCCGCGGGCCGCTACGCCAAGGCCGCGCTGGAAGCCGCACAGCTCTGGCCGGCGCTCGAGCCCAAGGCCGTGTACGCCCAGAACGTGCGCCAGGCGCTGGACTACGTGTCGCGCGCGGAGGTGGACGCCGGTTTCGTCTACGCCACGGACGCGGCCATCGACAAGGACACGGTGCGCGTCGCCTTCACGGTGGCCACCCCCACGCCCATCCGCTACCCGGTGGCGGCCATCGCGGCCGGGCCCAACGCGGCCGGCGGCCGCGATTTCGCGGCCTTCCTGTCCACCGCCAGCGCGCAGGCGGTGCTGGCGCGGTTCGGGTTCACGGCGCCGTGACCGGCCCGATGCCCGCGGGGGCCGTGCCACCGCGCCGCGGCACTGCACCCCCGGCTCCCGCGTCGCCATGAGCCCCGCCCTCGTCGCCCTGGGGTTGTCGCTGAAGGTCGCCGGCACCGCCGCCGCCATCGACCTGGTCGTCGGCGTCGCGCTGGGCTGGCTGCTGGCCCGCCGGCGCTTCCTCGGCCGCGAGCTGCTCGACGCGCTGCTCACCCTGCCGATGGTGCTGCCGCCCACCGTCCTCGGCTACTACCTGCTGGTGCTGATGGGCACGCACGGCCCGCTCGGGGCGTGGCTGCTGGGCACCTTCGGCATCCGGTTGCTGTTCACCTGGCCGGCCGCCGCCGTGGCCGCCGCGGTGGTGGCCCTGCCGCTGGTGCTGAAGTCCGCGCGCGCCGCCTTCGAGGGCGTGGACCCGCAGCTGGAGCGCGCCGCGCGCAGCCTGGGCCTGGGCGAGCCGGCCGTGTTCTTCCGCGTGACGCTGCCGCTGGCCGCGCGCGGCATCCTGGCCGGCGAGTTGCTGGCCTTCGCCCGCGCGCTGGGGGAGTTCGGCGCCACGCTGATGGTGGCGGGCAGCATCCCGGGCCGCACGCAGACGCTGTCCATCGCCGTGTACGAGGCCGTGCAGGCCGGCGACGACGCCACCGCCAACCTGCTGGTGGGCATCACGTCGCTCACCTGCATCGTCGTGCTGCTGCTGGCCGGGCGGCTGGTGCCGCGGGGGGCGCTGGCATGAGCGGAGGCGCCACGCCCCTGTTCGACGTCGACTTCGCGGCCGAGGTCGGCCCGCCGGACCGCCGCTTCACGCTGGCCGTGCGCTTCCAGGCCCGCATGCCGCGCACCGTGATCCTCGGCCCCTCCGGCGCCGGCAAGACGCTGACGCTGCAATGCCTGGCCGGCCTGCGCACGCCGGACACGGGCCGCATCGCGTTCGCGGGCGAGCCGCTGTTCGACACCACCGGGCCCGGCCCGCGCGTGGACGTGCCGGCACGCGCGCGCCGCTTCGGCCTGGTGTTCCAGGACTACGCGCTCTTCCCGCACCTCACCGTGCGGCAGAACGTCGCGTTCGGCCTGCAGCGCGGCTGGCGCAACCCGCGCCACCCGCGCCACCCGTCCGCCCGGCTCGAAGCGGATGCGCGGGCCGACCGGAATGCCCGCCCCGACACCAGCGCGAACGCCACGACGCACGCCAGCACGCACGACGACACCCTCGTGGCCGACGCCCTGCGCCGTTTCGAGCTGTCGCCACACGCGTCCAAGCGCCCGCACGAGCTGAGCGGCGGCCAACGCCAGCGCACGGCCCTCGCCCGCGCCCTGGTCACCGGCCCGCGCGCGCTGCTGCTGGACGAGCCGTTCGCGGCCCTGGACGCGGCGCTGCGCCAGCGGCTGCGCGACGAGCTGGACGCCGTGCTGCGCGACACCGGCGTGCCGATGCTGATGATCACGCACGACCCCGCGGACCGCGACCGGTTCGGCGACCAGGTGGTGCCGCTGCATGACGGCCATGTCGAGCAAGACGACGGGCGCCAGGCATCACCTGTTGCCGCCGCGGGAGGCAACAGGTGATGCCTGGCACCCTCCCCGCCACCACCTTCACCGCCGAACTCCGCCTCGCCCACGCCGGCACCGACCTGGCCGGCGCCCGCCGCGTGGCCCTGCTGGCCGCCATCGGCGAAGCCGGCTCCCTCACCCGCGCCGCCCTGGCCGTGGGCCTGAGCTACAAGGGCGCGTGGGACGCGCTGGAGCAGATGGCCAACCTGGCCGGCGAGCCGCTGGTGCTGCGCGCCGTCGGCGGCAAGGGCGGCGGCGGCGCGCGCCTCACCGCACGCGGCGCGCAGCTGGTGCGCCACTACACGGTCCTCGCCGACGAGCACGCGCGCTTCCTGGCCCGGCTCAACGAGCGGTTCGGCGCGCACGGCGCGCACGCCTTGCCCGACCACACGCTGCTGGAGAACCCCGCCATGAAGACCTCCGCCCGCAACCAGTTCGCGGGCCAGGTGGTGGCCCTGCGCGAAGGCGCCGTCAACGACGAGGTGGAGCTGGCCATCATCGGCGGCCTGCGCATCGTGGCCACCGTCACCCGCGAGAGCCGCCTCGACCTGGGCCTGGCCGTCGGCGTGCCCGCGTTCGCGCTGGTCAAGGCATCGTCGGTGATGCTGATGACGCAGGCGGGCGATGCGAAGCTGTCCGCCCGCAACCAGCTGGCGGGCAAGGTGGACCGCCTCGTGCGCGGCGCCGTCAACAGCGAGGTGGTGCTGGCGCTGCCCGGCGGCGGCACGGTGGCCGCGGTGGTCACCAACGAGAGCGTGTCGGCGCTGGCCCTGCGGCGAGGGCGTGTCGCCGTGGCATTGTTCAAGGCCAGCAGCGTGATCGTCGGCGTAGGTGGCTGACGCTTCCGCGCCGGCTCAGGCACCCAGCCCCAACCGCTCGTCCACCACCTCGATCCAGTGCCGCACCGGCACGCCCGTGCCCGACTGCAGGTGCCCGATGCAGCCGACGTTGGCGGACACGATCGCCACCGGCGCCGGGCCGGACGAGGCCGGCACCGCGGCCTGCAGCGCCGCCAGCTTGCGGTCGCGCAGGGCCGTGCTGAGCGCGGGCTGCAGCACCGAGTACGTGCCCGCGGAGCCGCAGCAGAGGTGGCTCTCGGTGGCGGGCAGGCGGACGTCGAAGCCCGCGGCGTCGAGCACGCGTTCGACACCGCCGCGCAGCTGCTGCCCATGCTGCAGGGTGCACGGGGGGTGGTAGAGCACGGTATCCCGCACGCCGCCGGGCGGAACGGCGGGCCGTGAAGCGGCCACCAGCCGCTCCAGCGCCGCCAGCTCCGCCAGCACCACCTCGCCCAAGTCCCGCGCCAGGGCGCTCACGCGCGCGGCGCGTTCCGCGTACGCGGGGTCGTGCGCCAGCGCGTGCGAATAGTCCTTGACCGTGGCCCCGCAACCCGAGGCGTTGATCACGATCGCCTCCACCGCGCCGTCCGCCACCAGACCCGCCACCCACGGCCACCACGCATCGATGTTGCGGCGCATGTCGGCCAGGCCGCCGTCGGTGTCCCCCAGGTGCGCGCGGATGGCCCCGCAGCAGCCGGCCTCCTCGGGCAGCACGGCCTGCAGGCCCAGCGCGTCCAGCACGCGCGCCGTGGCCGCGTTGATGTTGGGGGCGAGCGCGGGCTGCACGCAGCCGGCCAGCATCAACACCTTGCGTGCATGCGTGCGGGCGGGCCAGCGCTTGCCCCGCGCGGCCACCTCGGGCGAGGGCGCGGCCGGCACCTTGCCGCGCAGCTTGGCCGGCACCAGCGGCCGCATCGCCTGTCCCGCGGCGATGGCGGGCGCGAACAACGGCGACGTCAGGCCCTCCTTCAGCAGCCAGCGCGTGGCGCGCTCGCCCGCGGGGCGCGGCACCTTGGCGTCCACGGCGCGGCGGCCGATCTCCACCAGGTGGCCGTAGTCGACGCCGGACGGGCAGGTGCTCTCGCAGTTGCGGCAGGTGAGGCAGCGGTCCAGGTGCAGCTGCGTGGCGCGCGTGGGCTCGGCCCCTTCCAGCACCTGCTTGATCAGGTAGATGCGGCCGCGGGGGCCGTCCAGCTCGTCGCCCAGCAGCTGGTAGGTGGGGCAGGTGGCCGTGCAGAAGCCGCAGTGCACGCACCGGCGCAGGATGGCCTCGGCCTCGTCGCCATCGGGCGTGCCCGCGAATTCCGGGGAGAGGGTGGTCTGCATGGATACGGGATCGGGGTATCAGGCCACGGGCGCCATCTCGCGCGCGATCGGCGCGCCCGCCACGAACACGCCGTGCGGATCGAACGCGGTCTTCAGGCGGCGCTGGATCACCGCCAGCGGGTCGGTGCGCGGGCCGCACTCGGCGTTGTGCAGCGAGGTCTCCACCGGGTCGCCGCCCGCCGGGAAGCTGCCGCGACGGAACGGCCGCGCGCTGCCGCCGGCGGCCAGCGCGGCGGCCACCAGCGCGGGGCCCTCGGTGTCGCGCGCCACCACCCAGCGCTGCGCGCCGCCCCACTCCACCAACGGGTCGTGGCCCAGCGGCAGCACCGGCGCGGTGGCCGGCAGCGACAGGCGCCACAACGCCAGGAAGGGGTCGGCGTCCAGCCGGGCCTGCGCCTGCGCGAAGAACTCGTCGCGGTGGTCGCGCAGGCCGGACCAGAACGCGTCGGCCAGCTCGGGCGGGATCACCTCGCCGCCCAGCCGGACCGTGGCCGCGTGCACGGCCGCCGCAGCCCCGCGCAGGCGCACGCACAGGGTGTCCCGCCACCACACGCTGGCGTCCAGCGGCAGCGGCTGGCCGGCCCACGCGTTCAACGTCTCGAGCGCGCCCGCCTGGTCCAGGTCGAAGCGCAGCGTGCACGTGGCCGGCGCGATGGGCATCACCTTCAGCGACACTTCGCACGCCACGCCCAGCGCGCCCCACGACCCCGCCACCAGCCGCGACACGTCGTAGCCCGCCACGTTCTTGATCACCTCGCCACCGAACCGCATCAGCCGGGCGCGGCCGTCCAGCAGCAGCACGCCCAGCACGTGGTCGCGCACGCTGCCCACCGCGGCGCGCGAGGGGCCGGCCAGGCCGGCGGCCACCATGCCTCCCACCGTGCCCCGGCGGCCGGCGGTGGGCGCGGGCAGGCCGATGGGGCTGGCTTCCGGCGACGGATCCCACGGCGCCAGCGCCCGTGCCGGGCCGAAGCGCGGGGGCTCGAAGGGCAGGCACTGCCCGCGCTCGGCCAGCGCGGCTTCCAGCTCTGCCAGCGGCGTGCCGGCCCGCACCGTCACCACCAGCTCCGTGGGCTCGTAGTTGACGATGCCGGCGAGGTCGCGCAGCGACAGCTCCTCCGCCAGCGCGTCGCCGGCCGGGTTGACGGCCGGGTCCAGCGACACGAAGTGCTTGGTGTCGCCCCCCGTGATGCGCAGCCGCGCGCCATCGGCCGCGGCCGCGCGCACGCGCTCCACCAGCGCGCGCAGCGGCGCGGCTGCGAAGGCCTCGCCGGCGTCCACCAGCGGCACGGGGCCCGCGGGTGCCAGCAGCGGCGGCGTGGGTGCCGGCGTGTGGATGGCCTCGTCCATCAGAACCGCTCCAGCTCGGGAAACGCGAGCACGCCGCGCTTGACGTGCATGCGCCCGTACTCGGCGCAACGCGCCAGCGAGGGGATCACCTTGCCCGGGTTCAGCAGCCCCGCGGGATCGAAGGCCGCCTTCACGGCCAGCATCTGCTCGCGCTCGTCCGGCGAGAACTGCACGCACATGGAATTGAGCTTCTCCACGCCCACGCCGTGCTCACCGGTGACGGTGCCGCCCATCGCGACGCTGGTCTCCAGGATGTCGGCGCCGAACGCCTCGGCGCGGTGCAGCTGGTCCGGGTCGTTGGCATCGAACAGGATCAGCGGGTGCAGGTTGCCGTCGCCCGCATGGAAGACGTTGCAGCAGCGCAGGCCGTGCTTCTTCTCCATCTGCCCGATGGCCAGCAGCATGTCGGCCAGGCAGCGGCGCGGGATGGTGGAGTCCATGCACATGTAGTCGGGGCTGATGCGGCCCGACGCGGGGAAGGCGTTCTTGCGCCCGCTCCAGAAGCGCAGGCGCTGCGACTCGTCCTCGCTCACCTGCGTGCGCGTGGCGCCGCAGCCCTGCAGCACGGCCACCATGCGCTCCACTTCCTCGGCCACCTCCTCCGGCGTGCCGTCGCTCTCGCACAGCAGGATGGCGGCGGCGTCCAGGTCGTAGCCCGCATGCACGAAGTCCTCCACCGCGGCCGTCATCGGCTTGTCCATCATCTCCAGGCCCGCCGGGATGATGCCGGCGGCGATGATGGCTGCCACCGCGTCGCCGGCGCGGCGCACGTCGTCGAAGCTGGCCATGATGCAGCGCGCCAGCTGCGGCTTGGGCGTCAGCCTGACGGTGACCTCGGTGACGACCGCCAGCATGCCCTCGCTGCCGACCACCACCGCCAGCAGGTCCAGGCCCGGCGTGTCCAGCGCGGCGCTGCCGAACTCCACGGGCTCGCCCGCGGCGGTGAAGCCCTTCACGCGCAGCACGTTGTGCAGCGTCAGGCCGTACTTCAGGCAGTGCACGCCGCCCGAGTTCTCGGCGACGTTGCCGCCGATGGTGCAGGCGATCTGGCTGGACGGGTCGGGCGCGTAGTACAGGCCGCAGGGCGCCGCGGCCTCGCTGATGGCCAGGTTGCGCACGCCCGACTGCACCGTGGCCGTGCGGGCGGCGCGGTTGACCTCGATGATGCGGTTGAAGCGCGCCAGGGACAACGTGAGCCCCGCGGCATGCGGCATGGCGCCGCCGGACAGGCCCGTGCCCGCGCCGCGCGCCACCACCGGCACGCCCAGGCGATGGCAGGCGGCCAGCACGGCGCCCACCTGCGCGTCGGTCTCGGGCAGCGCCACGGCCAGCGGGCGCTGGCGGTACGCCGTGAGGCCGTCGCATTCGTAGGGGGTGGTGTCCTCGGCGCGCCAGAGCACGGTGTGCGCCGGCAGGACGGCGGCGAGCGCGGCGGCCAGCGCGGCGCCATCGAGGGCATGCGTGGCAGGCGGCGGCGAAGCTGCGGTGGCGGTGGTCGACACCCGGCAAGGATACGTCCTCGCGCACGGCCGGCGCGAGTGGATGGGTGTCAGCTTGCGCCTGGGGGGCGCATGGCGGGGGCGTGGGTCAACGCCAATCGGCGGCGTACAGCACATGCGGCCTCAAGGGGTGCCCCGGCGTCACACGCGGATGCTCGAACTCGCCCATCGCCTGCATCCCCAGGCGCCGCATCACGGCCTGCGAGCGCGCGTTGGACAGCGCCGTGAACGACACCACGCCCGGCAGCCGCAGGGTGTCGCGCGCGAAGTCCAGCGCGGCGCGGGCCGCGCACGTGGCGTCGCCACGGCCCCAGGCGGCGCGGGCCAGCCGCCAGCCCACCTCGTGCAGCGGCGGCGGCGTGGCGCCGGCAGGCGCGCCTGCCGGCGACGCCGGCCACAGCGCTGCCACCAGCCCGGGCGGCAGGTCGAACGGCACCAGCGCCAGCCCGACGAAGCCCGCGAACGGCAGCTCGGGCGTCTGCAACGCCCACAGGCCGTAGCCCTGCTCGTCCATCCGGTCGCGCACGCGGGTGGCCACGGCGTCGCTTTCCGTGCGCGACAGCGGCGCGGGGAAGTGTTCCATCACCACCGGGTCGGCGTTCAGCGCCGCCCAGGCGGGCAGGTCGTCGTCGCGCCAGGCGCGCAGGCGCACTCGCCCGTCGACGATCTCGTGCAGCGTCACGTCACGCCCGGCGCTTCGTGGCGGGCGAAGCCTTGCCCTTGCGGGCGGCGGCCTTCGCCGGCGCTCGGGGCGCCGCGCCGGAGGCCGCCGACGCTGCCGTGGCCGCCGCCTTCTGCGCCGCCGCCACGGGCATGGCCACCGCCTTCTTCAAGGTCTCGCTGGCCGCCTCCACGCTCTGCTTCATCAGCGAGCCCGCCAGGTTCTTGGCGGCGTCCGTGGCCGTGTCCTTCATGGCGGTGGCGGCCAGCTGGGTGAACTGCTTGGTGAGCGCGCCCCACCACTGCATCGGATCGACCACGCCGGCGGCGGGCGCGGCGGGCTCGGCCGCCTTGGCGCGCGTCCGCGCGGGTCGCGGCGCGGGGGCCGGCGCCGGGGCCGCGGCGTCTTCATCGTCGGCGTCGGCGTCGACGTCGTCGTCCTCGTCCTCGGCGGAGGCAGGCGCCGTCGATCCCCCCGCTGCCATGCTGCCCATCCCGGGCACCTTCATGGCATCGCGCAGGTCGTTCATCTGCACGTTCATCGTCTTCAGCGTGGACAGCGTCATGCGCTGCACCTCCAGCGCCTGGATGGTGGCGCCCAGCATGCGCGCGTTCTGCTCGAGCCAGAACTGCACGGTGCGCAGCTCCTCGATGCGCTTCTCCAGCTCCTCGGGGTTGAGCGTGGGCGCGATCCACTGGCCCATGCTGGGCAGCGCGGCGCCCGCGTTCTTCACCAGTCCCTGGAGGAAATCGAAGCCGGGGACCAGCTTCGTGAACGCCGATGCATCTGCCATGGCCCGCTCCCGTCGTCATGTTGAGGTGGAGGTACGCGGCGATGGTACGACGGCCGCGGGACGACGGCCCGGTTCGTCGACGCCGCGCGCAGCCCGTCGGGCGCCGGGCGCGGCTCGTCGCAAGCGCCTTGGCCCGCGGCCGCGGACTCCCGATAGTCCACCCATCGACCCACGAACCCGACACCAGGAGCCCACCATGAACGCCTTCCGCACCGCCGCCGCCCGCCCCGCCACCCGCCGTTCCGCCGTCGTGCTGGCCTTCTTCGTCACGGTGGGCATGCTCACCAGCGTCAGCGCGCTCAGCACCCAGGAATACCGCCAGGCCCTGACCGCGCAGGCCACCGCCGGCACGCAGGTGGCGCAGGCCGTCACGCCCGCCGCCCGCCGCGCCTGAGCCAGAAGGGGGGGAAAATGGCGGTCGCGCCGTCCGCGCGCGCCCTGCCTCCCCCGCCATGTCCGCAGCACCGCCCTCGCTCCCTTCCCTGTTCGACCGCCGCCAGTGGCTGCGCGGCGCCCTGGCCAGCACGTTGCCCGCCGCGTTGCCGGCCACGCTGATGGGCCTCGCCGGCCCGGCGGCGGCCTCGTCCAGGGCCCTGCAGGTGGGAGGCCTGCCCGTCACCTGCAACCTCACGCTTCCCGTGGCCTGCACGGCCCGCGCCACGGAGAACGCCAAGGCCGGCGCGGCCCCCTTCGAGTACGAGTACGCCAAGTACAACGGCTGGCCGGAGGTGAAGGAATCGCTGATGACCGGCAACATCCAGGCGGCCTACATGCTGGCGCCGCTGGTGATGGACCTGGCCGACAAGAAGATCCCGGTCAAGATCGTCTCGCTGGGCCACCGCTCGGGCGCGGTCATCATGGTGCGCACCGACAGCACCATCCAGAAGTTCAGGGAACTCACCGGCAAGCGCATCGCCATCCCCAGCCGCTTCGCGGTGGATTTCCTGTTCCTGCGCAAGATGCTGGCGCGGGAGGGCATGACGCCCAAGGACATCCAGATCGTCGAGATGCCCCCGCCGGACATGCCCGCCGCGCTGTACGCCAAGGCCGTGGACGCCTACTGCACGGGCGAGCCCTTCGGCGCGTCCGCGCAGCGCGCCGGCTACGCGCGCCCGCTGCGCATGACGCGCGACGAGTGGCGCAACTACATCTGCTGCGTGCTCACCGTGCGCGAGGAGCTCATCAAGGACAACCGCCCGCTGGTGCAGGACCTGGTGAACCACGTGCAGGGCGCGGGCGTCTGGCTGGACCAGCAGGCGGCCAACCGCGAGAAGGCGGTGCAGCTGGCCGCCGGCCGCAAGTTCTTCAACCAGGACCCCAACATCCTGCGCTTCGTGATGCAGAACCCCACCGACCGCGTCACCTACGGCGACCTGCGCATGATCCGGGCCGAGTTCGACGACCTGATGCAGCTGTCGGTGGAGGCCGGCACGCTGAAGGCGCCGGTGGCCTACGAGCGCTACGTGGACGAGAGCTTCGTGAAGGCCGCCAAGCCCGCGGCGATCGTGGTGTGAGCGTGGCGCGGCATCCCCGCCTGCAGGCACTCCGGGCGGCCATCGGCCGTTTCGCCGTGTACGTCCTCGTGATCGCGGCGATGCTGGTCTTGGACTACGCCCTGGGTCACCGGGTCGTGCTGGCGGCGACGCTGTCTGCCCCGGCCGCTGCCGCCCTCAAGGCCGGCACCTTCGACCCGCCCCGCAGCGCGCCCGACTTCCACCTGCGCGGCAGCGACGGCCGCGACCTCACGCTCGCCCGCTTCCGCGGCCAGGCCGTGCTGCTGGCCTTCGGGTACTCGCACTGCGGCGACGTCTGCCCCGTCACGCTCGCCACGTTGGCCAAGGCCCGCCGGGACCTGGGCCCCGAGGCCGCGCGCCTGCAGGTGGTCTACCTCACCGTCGACCCCGAGCGCGACGACGCCGCGCGCTTGAAGGCCTGGCTGGCCGCGTTCGACCCGACGTTCATCGGCGGCACCGGCGCGCCCGACGCGCTGGCCGCCGTGCGCAAGTCGTACGGCGTGGAGGCGAAGAAGATCCCCCGCCCCGACGGCCAGTACACGATGGCGCACGCCAGCTCCGTGTGGCTGGTGGACCCGGCCGGCCGGCTGCGCGCGATGATGCCGTACGGCCGCGAGCCGCAGGACTACGTGCACGACGTGCGGGTGATGCTGGCCTCCGTGCCTGCGCCTGCGCCTGCACCTGCGCCTGCGCCCGCGTCGGCCCCGCGCCCGTGAGCGCGCGCCGCACCGCGCGAACGATCGCCGCATCGATCGGACTCGCCTTCCTCCTCGCCTTGCTGGCCGGCCTCGCCTGGGCCGCGCTGGCCCCCGTGCACCTGGACACCCGCGACGCCCTGTTCGAGATCCCCCACGGCACCTACGCGCGCCGCATGGCGGGCGACAAGGTGGAGATCCTGCCCGACCGCATCGACCTCACGCTGGGCCTGGACGACCGCCTGCTGCTGCGCAACCTGGACGACGTGCCGCAGCAGTTCGGCCCCGTGCTGGTGATGCCCGGCCAGAGCTTCCGGCTGCCGTTCGAGGTGGCGTCCACGTACAGCTTCCTGTGCACGGCGCACGCCAGCGGCCAGATGACGATCGTGGTTGCGACGCCGCCGGCGCGCGGCCTGGAGGCGCTGCAGTGGCGCTGGGCGCACCGCCGCCAGTGGCGCGAGTGGGCGCCCTGGCACGATGCGCCCGTCGATCATGGTGAAATTGCCGGGTAGGCACATCCACAACGAGACGCAGGACGGAGGCGCGGTGAGCGCGAGAGGCATGAATCCCGGCAAGACAAGCGCGCTGGCCGACCGGCTCGGGCGCATCGTGCCGCCGTTGCTGGTGATCGCCGCGATCATCGGCGTGTGGTGGGCCGTGGTGGCGCACAACGAGAGCGCCATCTTTCCCACGCCCTGGCAGGTGGTCACGGGCACGGCCGAGCTGGTGCGCGACGGCACGCTGTGGGAGCACATCGGCTCGTCGCTGTTCCGCGTGGGCGTGGGCTTCGGCCTGGCGCTGGTGGTGGCGCTGCCGCTGGGGCTGTGGATGGGCTGGGTGGGCCCGGCCTACCGCACCTTCAACCCGATTTTCCAGATGCTGCGGCCGATCTCGCCGATCGCGTGGATCCCGCTGGCCATCCTGTGGTTCGGCGTGGGCGACGTCTCGCCGATCTTCCTGATCTTCATCTCGTCGGTGTTCCCGATGATCGTGCAGACCGTATCCGGCGTGCACACCATCGATCGCCGCTACCTGCGCGCCGCGGCCAACTTCGGCGTGTCGCGCGGCGTGCTGTTCCGCCAGGTGGTGATCCCGGCCGTGCTGCCCGAGATCATCGTGGGCATGCGCATCGGCATCGGCGTGGCGTGGCTGGTGGTGGTGGCGGCCGAGATGATCGCGCTGCGCTCGGGCCTCGGCTACCTGATCATGGATTCCCGCAACGCCGGCAACCGCTACGACCTGGTGGTGGCCAGCATGATCATCATCGGCCTGATCGGCCTGCTCCTGGACGGCATCACGCGCCTGCTGGAGAAACTCAAGACCGTCAGGTGGCGCTATGTCCGGTGACCGCATCGTTCCCGCCAGCGCGCCCTCGCCGCGCGCCGTGGGCTCCGTGGCGCGCGCGCCCAAGATCGTCGTGGAAGGCCTGCGCAAGTCCTTCACGTCCGCCAAGGGCGCCGAGGTGCGCGTCATCGACGGCGTCGACTTCACCGTGGGCGACGGCGAGTTCGTGGCCATCGTCGGGCCATCCGGCTGCGGCAAGTCCACGCTGATGAATTTGCTGGCCGGCTTCGACCGGCCCGACGCCGGCAGCGTGAAGATCGACGGCGCGGAGGTGCTGAAGCCCAGCCCCAAGGGCATCGTCATCTCGCAGCACGGCTCCGTGTTTCCCTGGCTGACCGTGCAGCAGAACCTGATGTTCGGCCTGAACGGCGTCGACCACGGCAAGGACCGCGAGCGCGCCGCGCTGGCCGACCACTACGCCGCGATGGTCGGCCTGAAGGGCTTCGAGAACAGCTATCCGCACGAGCTATCGGGCGGCATGCTCAAGCGCGTGGAGCTGGCGCGGGCCTTCGTGGTCAAGCCCGACATCCTCTACATGGACGAGCCGTTCTCGGCGCTGGACGCGCTGATGAACCTGCGCATGCGCAACGAGCTGCTGCGCATCCTGGAGGAGGAGCGCCACACCGTGCTGCTGATCACGCACGACGTGGACGAGGCCATCTACATGGCCGACCGCGTGCTGGTGCTGTCGCCCCGCCCCACCACCATCCAGGCCAGCTTCGCCGTGGACCTGCCGCATCCGCGCAAGTTGGCGAGCCCGGAGGCGCATGCGCTCCGGGAAGCGCTGCTGGCCGAGTTGGGGTTGTAGGGTATGGCATTGCCCTTTGCGCCCGCAAGGGCGCGGGGGGCGGTGCCTGACCCTGGTGGCGGCGCTTCAGTGCAGGGTCAGGCACTCGCCGCCCGCCCCCCGCTGCGCGAGGGGCAAACAGTAAGTGCCAGACCCTATCGCACCCGCACGACCTCGAAGCCTTCCTTGGCCAGCAGCGCCGGCAGACCCGACGGCCCGATCATGTGCAGCGTGCCCACGGCCAGGAACACCGACTTGCCCTCGGCGTGCCACGCCACCAGCTGGCGCGCCATGCCCGGGTTGCGGTCGTCGGCCAGGCGCTTGAAGTTGGCGCGGTCCTCCGCGGTGTCCAGGCAGCGGCACCAGTCCGCGAAGTGCGTCAGGTCGTCCAGGTTGCCGTCGTGCCAGTCGCCGGCCAGCCGCAGCAGCTGCCTGTCTGCGTCGCCGCGTTCCACCTCGTCCAGCGCCCGCTCCAGCGTGTGCACCGTCTCGGCGGGGTCGTCGCTCACCAGCAGCGCGGCCTGGTCCTCGGGCCGCTCCAGCGAGCGCACGTCCTTGCGCAGCCCGTGCGCGAGGCCCATCAGGAACATGTCGACGCCGTAGGCGGCTTCCAGGCCGTGGCGCCGGCCGCCGCCCATCGTCACGGTGACGCCGCGCATCTCGGGCCGCATGCCCACCAGCGTCTCGGGGGCCACGCAGGCGGCCCGCGCGTCGCGGGCCAGGCGCGCCTCCAGCGCGGCGGGCAGCGGCGGCGCGGCGGGATCCACGGCCACCGCGCGTTGCAGGCGCGCCAGGATGTCGGGGTCGCCCGCGTCCAGCTCGAACGCGACGCGGTCGGCCGCCTGCAGCGCCCCGAACACGTTGGGGCCGGGGAACATCCAGTCGAACCTGGCCACGTGCAACGTGCCGTACAGCCACGAGTCGTGGCCGTCCTTGCGCACGCGCCACAGCAGGCCGTTGTCGGTGGCGGTGCGCAGGCCGTCCTGGAACGCAGCGGGCGGGGGCACGACCAGCGGCGGCGGGCAGTCGGCTGCGAGCGACGGGGACGCGGCGGAAGCGGGCATCTCGGCAGCGGGCACAACGGGGGCGGGCGCAGCGGGGG